>PPYF01370195.1_pt1 | contig 102879 bp, 105 predicted proteins | sample 1559871 | NCBI WGS metagenome assembly PPYF01 (sample SAMN08240021, study PRJNA423297) | Human gut metagenome, whole genome shotgun sequencing project.
CGGCCATATCCAGCACGCCAATGGAGGTGCTCAGTATTGCGGAAGAGAGGTACAGATCCATGGTCCGTTTTTCTTCGGCGCTGACATTTTCATCATACAGGGCGCGGTAGCTGTCAACGCGGGACTGCGCACCGGCACGGCTCTGTTCCAGTGTTTTCTTCTCGGCATCCAGCTCGGTGAGTGCCTGCTCCTGCATCCGCAGGGAGGAGAGCATCAGCTCACCGGCCTGGTTTTGCAGCAGTTCACTCATCGCTTCCGCATCCCGGCGCTCAATCAGCCCCTGGAGCGAGGAACCGAACTGCATCAGCTGTCCGGTCAGCGAACGGGCACTGTCCAGCGCCTGCGGGAAGCGCATTGCCGGGATGGCGGCAGACGGTAAGGCTTTGCTGCCACCGGAGGCTGCGGCTGCGGCACTGAGCAGTGCGGCCGGGTCAGCCGGTGCGGCAAAGACCGGCAGCGATAACGGCTGGCCATCAATGGAGAGATTATTACGCAGATTAAACAGGCGCATTTCCAGGGTCTGCCAGTAGCCGAGTAGTTTTTCGTTCTGCTGCGGCAGGAACAGCCCGGTCAGGGTATTAGCAGTACGGACCTCCGGCAGGAGACCACCGCTGCGGATACGGCTGATTTCGTCATGGAACTGTTTTGCCTGTGTCTTATCTGCTGCGTCACTCAGTGCCGGGTTACCCCAGCCACTGCCGATAATCGTGATCGGCTTATCACCCAGTAATCCCAGCGCCTGCATATACCACATTTTCGCTTCATTGAGGGTATCACGCTCCAACATGCGGTAAGCGCTGTCACCACGGGCAATCAGCAGATCGAGCAGTTTCATCAGGGTGCTGACTTTGTAGTGCATCGGGTCATTCTGGGCGACAGCATCCGGGTCAACCGAATCCAGCGGATCGGCGTTCCAGGAGGTATCCTCTTTCAGCGGACGCACGCGCCAGTCACCGGCACCATCTGCAGCAGGGCGCCAGATATAGCTTAACCAGCGGTTGGCTTCGGTAAAGTTCTGCTCCTGTAACAGACGCATGGCCACCATCATCGGGGTGTAATAGAACAATTCCCAGAAATAGAGGGCATTGGCACCGCTGAAGTCCATTGGTTCATCGGGTTGTGACAGACCGGATACCGATTCCAGACCGGCGAAGGTGCCGTTGTGATAGCTTTTATCCAGTGTCCAGCCGTGCGGATTTTCTGTATTGTCAGTTGTGCGGTGCAGACGGATCCAGTTTGTTTTTCCTTTCTGATAGTATGCCTTGAGATAAATATTATCTTTTTCACCAACGCTGTAATCAATGCGAGGAATAAATAATTTGACTTCCGTAGTGTTGTTTTCACTGAGTGCGCCACTAAATACCGGGAATGTATCGCCGTAATTAGGCATTTCTTCATTGTAAATCGTAAACTTCCGGTCACTGCCATGAATCGCCGGGTCATACGGTTTCAGCGTCAGGGTGACATAAGTCCCCTGTCCCGGCTTTGGCTCACGCAGGTTCTGGGTTTCCGGTGACAGCACCGCATCAATCCCGCTATTGGCCTTTTCAATTAACTGACGGGCAAACAGGGTATTCAGCCGGGTGCGATAAGCATCCCATTCCATATATTGGGCACCGTTTTTATCGGTGTACAGGGAAATAGCACGAGGGCTTATCCCGGGAACAGTAATATTTAGTTTGTACTTACGGGCTATATCAACACTGTTATTTTTAAACTTAGCCTGTAATGTTAAGTTTACTTCCTTGTTACGAATGAAATCAGTGATGTCCAGCTTATGCTCGTCAAAATTATAAGTAATTTCAAAAATATCATTTTTGAGCCCGGAGCCAGGATTTATTGTCTGAAACGTTCCAATTGTATTACCGTTATGAATATATTCAAGTAAGCAATCCTTCAGGTTGAATTGATGCAGATTTTTATTAATTCCGCTATATTTTATGACCCCTGTTTTTTCCGGTTTTGAGTTTTTATTTTTAATAAAAAATGTGATACTTATTTTATCAGCAGAGTAACCTGATATTAATTCATCTATTTTACATATAAAATAGTGTCTGTTTTTATCTGAACCATAGTGTATACATTCATATATGACACCTCCTCCGGGGCTTAACAGTACTAATTCTGCGCTATTAACAAAAGGTAATGTTTTATCGTTTCCGGGTATACTCAGGTAAATAATGTTTATGCCCGTCTCCATATTTTCAGTCAGGCTGACAGTACATTCACCGCCCGGAAAATCACCCACTGGTGAGTAAACAGCCCCCTCAGTCCGGTAAGAGTCGGCGCCTTGTTTCAGTCGTGTAATAAATTCAGGACGTAATAATGGCGGAATAAAATCCACATGAATAGCAACATATGCTTTAGAGTTAACTACAAGGTGTGTTTTGTTCCCTGATGTTGAAAGATAATAATATTTTGTGTCCAGGCTGATATTTGCATTGGATGTACCGGTTTCATTTTCCGGGGTGAGCGTTGAGCTATAGCTGTGCAGTAGCAGGCTGTTTACCCTGGTGATAGTAGTTGTATCGAGTTGTGGCGCAGTGTACTCCAGGACATTCCGGATATCTGGTATATTTTCTGAAGACATGTCGGAGAATATATAGCGCCCGAAATACTCTGTCTTTTCCTGCGCTTTATTGTTATCGCGCGGTGTGGTTTTCTTCTGACTGAAGTTGTAGCTGTCTTTAACCAGATAGCAGGCAACAGCCAATGCATTTTTCCCGGGATTCTCAGTGCAATATAATCCTTTACGACCCTCCTCCATTTTAACAAATTCATTGGTCACATCATAACTGAACGGTGATGCCCAACTGCCGTCATATTTAATATGCGTCAGTTTCAGGGTAAAAGACGAAATCTCCTTTTTACCGTCGTCATCTTTCCGTACTTGTTTTTCAACCCATAACAGATAAAGACGTGAACGGAAAATCACCGGACGCATCATATCCTGATACAGATTAATAGCACAGGTAATTTCTTTCCAGTCACTCCAGGCATTGGCAGCAAAATGACCGTTCCGGCATTTACTGTGATCCGCCTTACGCCAGTAATATTTTTTCGGCTCAGTCTGGCTGGTACCGATAAACCAGGTATTACCCTCATCAATCTCAACCGCATCATGATAACCGCTGATCACTTTCAGGTTAGCGACCTGTTCAAAGGCGGTGAGATACTGGCGGAAGCCATTTTCCAGGGTGTCGCTGTTAAGCTCGCTCTGAGAAAGCTGCTCCAGCATGGTGTTCATCATCCCGGTCTGACCAATGCGGATAGTCGGGTCAATGAAGTTTTCCGGGTAATAGACTAACTGAGACACACCCGCCCAGGTACTGTAGCGCTTATTATAGGTATCCCAGTCTTTAAAGAACTGACGCTCAAGCACAGCGTTGTCTGCCCCCGGCTCATCACCGGCAACAGTGCGGTTGATATAAAGCTGAATACCGGCAATCGCATCCGCCAGCGGTGTGGTGGTGATTTCAGCACTGACTTTGCCGTCAATCAGCAGTTTACGCCAGATATCATCACGGTTTGCCAGCGGTTTACCCATAACCAGAGCACGGTACTCTCCGCTGAGGGCTTCACTGAGGCGCGGCTCCGACTGGTTTTGCAGTTGTTTTGTCTGCTGTTCGTTCAGTCCTGCCTGTAACAGGCCGGCCAGTGTGGTGAGGTCTGCATAAGAAGGTGATGCATTATCAGATACCGCCAGCAGATGGGTAATCTCTTTCGGGGTGATAAGCAAATTGTCTGAAATATCAAGATAAACAGGGAGTTTGCCCAGCTGCGTCCATTTGGTAACCGGACTGTCGGGGATATCCGCCTGCAGACCCAGAATCTGGCTGATAGTGATCCCCGGCACATTCAGTGCCTGCGCCAGAATTTTAACGGTCAGTGTACTGCTTTGCAGTGCATCCAGAACGGTACCGGCCTGCCCGCCGCAGCGGTTGACCAGGTTATGAAAATGACTGATTGCCTGTAGTCCGGAAATCGTTTTTACCAGCGCACTTGTTGACAGCACCTGAAGTTCAGTATCACTGAGTGCAAAGGTACGGATAACCAGTACGCGTTGTGCCAGTGCCTGGCAGTAAGCCGCAACTGATTCTTTTTGCGGAGGTGTCAGGTTTTCCAGCTGTATTTTCGACCAGAATTGAGACGCTGATATGATCGGTGAATTTTGATCTGTATCCAGCCAGCGCAGTAAATATTCAGCCTGCTCAGCGCTTTGCAGTTGCATTGATGCCGCAATGACAGGTGCCATGGTGGAATACAACGTATCGGTATTGGTATTATCAATACCCCCGTTACGCAGCGCATCCAGCATTATGTCCATTTCTTTGGTCGGCGCCGCGGGTGCATCTGTGGTTAACAGCAAAAGTAATTGATCGGCAGATAAGTTTTGTTTGTTCAGCCATTGAGTCGTTTGCCACAGATAGTCCATCATCTGAAGGCGGTTATCCTGATCCAGGTCAGTTTTTGTAAATGGTGACAGCAACAGTAATGTATTTAACTGTGAAATACTGAGAGCCAGAGAATCGGCCAGTAAGCGAATAAGGTATAGTGTGCTTATTTTACTGGCATTATTCGTTATTACTGTTGAGTTGCCATGGCGGTTTGTCATCGCAGACAGTAATAACAAATCAATATTGTTCACAGAGAAAGCACGTTTCAGTATATCTCTGCGTGTATCTGTTGTGTCTGGTTTTAGTGAGACAGAGTCATTACTCAATGAATAAACCTCACCATTAAGCGGCGGATTATTAAACATCCGGTCAAACTGACTGAGCTGCCCGTCATAACTGACAGTACTGATAGTGGCACCGCTAAGGATTAAAGCATCATCGCTGCTGATATTGTAACGTTTACGGTAGAGCAGGAATTCACAGAAGCGGTGCAGTACGGTTGCGTCTGAATCGGTGTCTTTCAGTTTCAGACGGGTTAATGCCTGTTGTGTTTCCAGCGGGGTCATACCGGTGGCTTTGGCCAGGCGCAGGATTTTGTTGAGAAGGAGTAGTGATAAAGGAGAAGCGTATGTTTTAATTATAGCAAAGGTGCTGTTTCCATACCAGCGAGTGCCAATAACAGTGGTGGAAACCGAAATGGTGATTTCTGGTGTTACTTTGGCGGCAGGAATTGTTACCGGGATGCTGTAGTGTTTTCCTTTCTCAATTTTCACTGTACTATCGGAATAAAGATCGTTCGGATAACTCGATGTTGATGTCTGGATTCCGATACGTATTTCGTGAGCATCGTTGTGTAAATAACGTAGACTAAAATTAATACAAAATTGGTTGTCATCCAGCGGAATAAGGTCAATATATTCGAAATTTGCTTTGTCTGAATTTTCATTTTTCAGCTCGGTGTGGGTTAATGTATAAACAATATCATTGCCCGCGTCCTTTGCTTTTATTTTCTGTATTTTATTTTTTCCGTACAGATTGCGTGTATCTTTCAGTGATGAGCCGTACGGAATACCGGATAAATCGGGTTTGTTACTAAAATCCATTCCCGGTAACGCCTGAATCTCATCCCTCGGCAGCCCGTAATAATTTGCCAGCGCATCAAGGTTCATCAGGCTGTCAGTATTGACGCCCGGGAAGTTTTTCTTCAGCAGCGCTTCGGTTGCTGCTTCACTTAATCCGTCTGTCTTTTCTGTCAGAATAGCATACAGTTCCGGTGAGATACCGGCGTATAACGCCATCTGTGCAGCGGATTGTGCACCTTTACTCAGCACATGGTCCGGCAGAACAAAATTCTGTTGTGCCAGGGCGTTACGGATCCCCTCAAACGGCGCGTTATACGGTGTTACACCACTGCGGCGGGAGGTTGCCAGGGTTTCATAATATTTGCTTTTGTCTGTCTGATTGGCTTTTGCCATCAGCGCCGTTTCCAGCTGCTCATTAGCCAGTGACAGGGTGGAAATCTCTTTATCCAGATTTTCCTGAGATAACACCAGCTTCGCCAGATCCGGACGGCGTTTGTCCAGATTATTGACACTGTCTTTCTGATGCAGGCCACGGGCTTCGCGGTACAACTCAGTCAGATAGCCGGCCGGGGAGAACATGGAAGAGACCGCGCCGGGTGCGGCAAACTCATCGGCACGCGGCATGATAATGTCGTTATAGCCGTACGGCGTCGCGCCGTAAGTGCGGGCAGCGCCCATCTCTTTTTTCAGCAGCGGGTTGGCGCGGGTCAGCGCACGGGCAGTATACAGAATGTTGTTCTGCTGTTCTTTGACTGCCGCGCGGTGAAGTAGTTGCGCTTCTTCACGGGAAAGGCGGCTGCCTGTCAGGCTGCGAACTTCGGCAAGGGACATCGGCATAAAATCTGCCAGTGTCACTGTTTTACCACTACGTTGCTGATTCAGCTTTTCAAGAATTCGGGTTATTTGATCCATCGATAATGGCCTTATAAATATGCAATTCACATAAAGTGGGCTGATTTGTTGAGTTAATACACTGAATATCTGGTTATAAAGAGGCCTTTATTTCAATAAAGATTTCTTTTTCAGGGTATATAACCAGAGGACATACTTATTGACCGTTGAGAATGAGTCAAATAAATCTATTGACATGGTGTGCTGATTTTGTGGTGATTTATTTATTTATTTGATTTTTAAGCAGAAATGATTTTATTTTCCATGGGGTAATAATAGATTTGAGTTATGAATTTATATTTTCATATAGGAATGGCTGTATATCTGATGTTATTCAGGATGCCGCCGGGCGGCAGTCAATAATATGGGCGCAAAGAGGGATACAGGACTGATCAGAAAATATAAATGAGAACGGAAACAGAAATGAGAACGGGAACAGAAATAAGGGGCCGGAAATATCAGAATAATTAACTGCCGGGAAAGGCAGTTAATTATCAGACGGAGATTTTTTTACCGAGTGCCGGTGTGCGGGATTCCTGGCCGTCAGCGCCGTAAGTCGCCTGGTTATTATGTTTTTTCATAAAATCCAGCCGCTCCTGATTAAACTGCATATGCAGTTTCAGCATCTGATGATTGCGGTAATTCATCTCTTTCAGTGTCAGGGTCAGGTCTTTAATCGCATTCCAGACAGTGTGCATGGTTTCATTATTATCATAGGGCGCACACAGCCCGGTTTCCTGCTCAAGTGCCTGGCGGCGGGTTTCATTATGGCCGATAGCGGCAACCAGAAACCGTTTCTGTTCCGTGGCTTCCTGAAACGGAGACTGCGGAACACGCGGGTAGCCGAGTAACAACTCTTCATTTTTCATCACCTGATGCAGTGACTGTAAATGAGAGAGTTGTTGATCCAGCAGCGGCAGAAGTTGATCAGTCATTTTTATCGGCGCTGTCCATGGATAACATGCACTCATGCGCATCGCGCAGCAGACCGTCAGCGATTTTACCGGCATCCATCCGTAATGTGCCGTCTTTCAGGGCCTGTTTGATTTCTGCCACCCGTGCAGTATTAATGTCGTTTTTACCCGGCGCAAGCAGCTGCTTCTGAAGTTCACTCGGCGAAAATGCGCTTTCGCGGACAGTCTCTTCTGCCTGAACTTTTTTATCGCGCACCGGCGCGGTCAGCTCTTTCGGGTCGCGGTTAGTCACTTTTGTCAGTGCTGAAATCGCGGATGTTTGCTCAATTGCCATATCTGTTTTCCTTTTCCCGATCTGTATGAGATGGAGGGGCGCCTCCCTTGTGCTCATTGTTTATCGGCAATCTTATCTGAAACTTTATAACTAAATTCATCACGCAGCATATAACTACAGTGATACTTTCACGCTGCCGTTTTCAAGGGCTTCACCGCTGACCACCTGACCATTCACCAGCCGGACCCGGATAGTGGTGCCGGCGGCGGCATTATTAATGGCACGGCCTTCATATTTTACCGAGAAATTATCACCATCCGCCATGACAAAAACGCTTTGTCCGGCTTTTATTGCCCAGGCTTTGCGGGTCATGGAGGCGACATAGGTCTGCCCGGCATCAATATTGCGCAGGGCAATGGCACCGCGGAGGGCTATTTTATCGGTAACCGCGCCCGCAGGCAATTTGTGAAGTAAACCGCGTTTTGTGCCGATATCCACAAGCTGAACAGTCTCACCGCGCTGAATCTGACGGGTTGCCACGTAATACTGGCCGGTGACATTGACTGTCAACTGCATAAAGGTGCGTTTTTTTCCGCATAACACCGGCAGTGAAATATTGCCGGTGTTACGTCCGCCCGCAGGCAGTTGCAGTACGGGATCTTTACAGGCGGGCCAGCGGTCGATCGGGGTTTTTATTTCGACAGATACCTGCATGGGTTTCGGGTGCAGCTGCCGGAAGTAATGATTGATCTCTTCCGGTAATCCGGCCTGTGCGGAGGCGGAAAACACCAGTAATCCGCTGATAAACAAGGTGCGGTAACGGGGCGCCATTTTTCTCTCCTTCACAAACGGGATTATTTCTGATGGTCGCAGTTTACGCAATTTCCGCACTGTTGAATCCGGTAAATAGGTTGGTTATTTCGCGTTTATCCTGCCATTAGATTTTCACGGGACGGATAATATACCTGTCACTAAAACAGGCGTAACACATCAACAGAGGGCAGACATGCTTGATAAGTTAAATGCCACGTTTGCATTTCAGCAGCAGGCTCTTTCGCTGCGGGAAACGCGTCAGACAATCCTGGCATCCAATATTGCCAATGCGGATACCCCCGGGTATCAGGCACGGGATATCGATTTCGGCCGCCAGCTGAAACAGGCGATGAATAACGGCACGGTGAAGAACGGCGGTCTGGCGATGGCAGTGACCGCGAAAGGTCATATCAGCGGACACGGTGCCGCAACACCGTCAGCGGTTGATCTGAAATACCGGGTGCCGTATCAGACATCGATGGACGGCAATACCGTGGATATGGATGTTGAACGCAGTCAGTTTGCTGATAACACCCTGAAATATCAGGCTGACCTGACCTTTATTAACAGCCGCGTGAAAAGCATGCTGGCCGTCTTACAGCAAGGGTAATTCTGATGGCACTACTGAGTATTTTTGATATTTCCGCCTCCGCACTGACCGCGCAGTCCCAGCGTCTGAACGTCAGCGCCAGTAACATGGCGAACGCCGAAAGTGTGGCCGGGCCGGACGGCGAACCGTACCGCGCGAAACAGGTAATGTTTCAGACCGCACCGCAGGGGCGCTATGACATCGGCGGCGTGAAAGTCAGCCAGTTGATTGAAGACCCGGCTCCGCCGCGTCTGGAGTACAAACCCGGTCATCCGCTGGCGGATGAAAAAGGTTATGTGCGGATGCCGAACGTGGACACTGTGGGTGAAATGATTAACACCATCTCCGCCTCCCGCAGTTATCAGGCAAACCTGGAAGTGATGAACACAGCCAAAGTGCTGTTGCAGAAAACCTTAACCCTCGGACAGTAACGGAGTGAGTCATGGGGATTAATGCAGCAACCAATGATCCGGTCAATAACGACATTGATGCGCAGAAAAAGCCGCAAAAAAGTCAGAGTGACGATATGCGGGATACCTTTCTGAAAATGATCGTCACGCAGATGCAGAACCAGGATCCGACCAAACCGATGGATAACACGGATCTGACCAGTCAGCTGGCACAAATCGCCACCCTGGAAAGCATGAACAGCCTGAATGACAGTGTCAGCGGTATTTCGAAGCAAATTAACTCCGGACAGTCATTACAGGCAACACAACTGGTCGGGAAAAATGTCCTGATCCCGGGCAGTGACCTGGTCCTGGTACCAACCGGTGACGGCACCACCCGTGTGAAAGCCGATAACCCGCCGCCGGGTGATGACACATCAATTGCGCCGTTTGCGGATGATAACGGTGGTGATGACAGCAGCAGCGGATTTGAATCCTCGCCGTTCGGTTTCTTCCTCGCCAAACCGGCGGACAAAATTGAGATAACCATCCGCGACAGAAATAAAGGAATTGTCAGAACCATCACGATTGACGGTGAAACCAAACCGGATATCTACGACAAGACCTGGGACGGCCGCAATGACAACGGTGATCTGGTTGCCGATACCAAAGGAAAATACACCTTTGAGGTAAAAGCCACTATGAAGGGTGAAGAGATCCCGAAAAGCGGCGTCGTCAGACTGAAATACGCGAAAGTGAATGGCGTGACACCGGGAGCGGATGCACCGCTGCTGGATGTGGGCATAGGCAACAGCGTGCTGCTGTCTGAAATCTTTAAAGTGTATCCGTCAAATTAATAAGCAAACCCAATTGTCATGGAGGTGACATGTCTTTTTCACAAGCAGTCAGCGGCCTGAACGCCGCTTCATCCGGTCTTGATTCGATCGGTAACAACATTGCCAACTCCGCAACCAACGGCTTTAAAGGGGCGCATGCTTCTTTTGCTGATATGTTTGCCGGTTCCGGTGTCGGTCTCGGGGTTAACGTTGCGGCGGTTTCCCAGAACTTCAAAGACGGTGCTATCACCCGTACTGACCGCGCTACTGATGTGGCGATTTCCGGTAACGGTTTCTTCCGTCTGCTGGATGGTAACGGTGATGTGGTTTACAGCCGTGACGGTGAATTTCACCGTGATAAGAGCGGTAACCTGGTTAACAACCAGGGCATGATGGTCACCGGTTTCCCGGCGGGTCAGGATGCTGCCGGTAACACCACTATCCAGACGGGCGGCATTCCGCAGGCGCTGAATATCCCGACCGATATGATGGACGCCAGAGCATCCGCCAAAGGTGAATTAACCATGAACCTGAACTCGGATGATAAGGCAATTACCGCTGCGTTTGATCCGGACAACCCGGATACCTACAACTTCAGCACCACCATGACCACCTATGACAGCCAGGGTAACACCCATGAAGTCGCGGTTTACTTTATCAAAACCGCTGACAACAAATGGAGTGTCAAAGCCAAAGACAGCAGCGATAAAACAGCGGCTGTTGAGGACCTGGGTGATATGGAATTTGACGGCAACGGCAAGCTGAAAGGTACCGCTGATTTTCAGTTCACTTATAAAGGCTTAAACGGTGCGGATGGCGGCACAATTGACCTGAGCTTCAATAAAACCCGTCAGCAGAAAGTCACCGAATCATCCGTCAGCAAAATTGATATCGACGGCTATCAGTCCGGTGAATACACCAGCTTCAAAATTGAGAATGACGGCACCATCACCGCCAGCTATTCCAACCAGCAGAAGCGGACTGTCGGCAAAATCGCACTGTCTGCGTTTGCCAACAATAACGGCCTGGCATCCCAGGGCGGTAACGTCTGGAAAGCCACCAATGCCTCCGGTAACCCGATGGACGGCGTTCCGGGCACCGGACAGTTCGGTAACCTGACCGGCGGCGCGGTGGAAGCCTCCAACGTGGATATGAGCCAGGAACTGATCAACATGATTGTGATGCAGCGTAACTATCAGTCCAACTCGCAGACCATCAAAACGCAGGATCAGATGCTGCAGACGCTGGTTAACTTACGTTAAGCATAAAGACAGAAGGTGGCCATGGATCACGTCATTTATACAGCAATGGGCGGCGCTAAGCATGCGCTGGAAAATCAGGCCATTGTCTCGAACAACATTGCCAACGTCTCGACATCCGGGTTTAAGGCACAGCTGTCCGCCATGCGGGCAGTACCGGTAAACGGCGATACAGAGCAGACCCGGACACTGGTGGTCTCCTCGACCCCCGGAGCGGATATGACTCAGGGGCCGCTGAACTACACCGGCCGTCAGATGGATGTGGCGCTTAATGAAGGTCATTTCCTGGCGGTGGCACTGCCGGGCGGGGAAGAAGCCTATACCCGTAATGGCAGCATTCAGATTTCGGCGGATGGTCAGCTGATGCTGGGTGAACACCTTCTGCAGGGTGACGGCGGTGCGATTGATGTACCTCCGCACGCGGAACTGACCATCGGCGGTGACGGTACTATCACCGCGCTGATCCCGACTGATCCGCCGACCATGCTCGGACAGATAGGCCGTCTGAAAGTGGTGGAAGCGAAACCGCAGGATGTTCTGCGCGGTGAGGACGGGCTGTTTCATCTCACTGCTGCGGCGCGTAATGCCAATGGCAATGAACTGCCGCTGAGTGAGCGCGGCAAAGTATCGTCCGGTGTGCTGGAAGGCAGTAACGTCAACCCGGCACAGGCGATGGTGGAAATGATTGCCAATGCGCGTCATTTCGAGATGCAGATGAAAGTGGTTCACAGCGCGGATGAGAATGCCCAGCGGGCCAATCAGCTGCTTGCGGTGAGTTAATATTCAGTAAGGAATTATCATGATCCGTTCATTATGGATTGCCAAAACCGGGCTTGAAGCCCAGCAGACGAACCTGGATGTTATTTCCAACAACCTGGCCAACGTCAGCACCAACGGTTTTAAACGCCAGCGTGCGGTGTTTGAAGATCTGCTTTACCAGAACATCCGCCAGCCGGGTGCCATGAGTTCCGAGCAGACCTCTCTGCCGACCGGTCTCCAGCTGGGTACAGGTGTACGTCCGGTCGCAACCACCCGTATTCATGCCCAGGGGGCGCTGAACAAAACCGGCACATCGACTGATATCGCCATCAGCGGACAGGGTTTTATCCATGTCCAGATGCCGGACGGTTCTGATGCCTATACCCGCGACGGTTCACTGCATCCTGATCAGAACGGTCAGCTGGTGACCTCATCCGGTTATCAGATTGTCCCGGCCATTATGATCCCGGAAGGGGCGCAGAAGATGGAAATCGGCCGTGACGGTACGGTTTCTGTCACCATGTACGGCGAAAGCCAGCCGCAGCAAATCGGGCAAATCACCCTGACCACCTTCATCAATGATGCAGGTCTGGAGAGCATCGGCGAAAACCTGTATATGGAAACCGCCAGCTCCGGCGCACCGACAGAAAGTGCCCCTGAAACCAACGGTGCAGGCCGTCTGTATCAGGGCATGGTGGAAACCTCTAACGTTAACGTGGCGGAAGAACTGGTCAATATGATCCAGACGCAGCGCGCGTATGAAATCAACAGTAAGGCCGTTTCCGCCTCTGACCAGATGTTACAGCGTCTGACACAACTGTAATCCCCGTCCCGGCGGTGAGGTTATCGCTGCCGGGGCTTTTTTACTGAGACACGCACAGAACAGCAAGAGTATTAAGATGACTGAAAGCGGCATTGTTCCACGGCAGCAGGATTGCGCAAGTTCTCCTGCCACTTCTGTTTGCGGGCGCGGACTGGTGACAGCGGCAGTGCTTGCCGTATCACTCAGCGGCTGTGCTTACATCAAACCCAAACCGCTGGTGGATACCCATACCACCGCGCTGCCGGTCGCACCGACTGCCCCGGCCGCGAACGGTGCTATTTTTCAGAGTGCGCAGCCTGCCTACTATGGCTACCAGCCGCTGTTTGAGGACAGACGTCCGCGTAATGTCGGCGATATCCTCACCATCAATCTGCAGGAAAACGTCAGCGCCAGCAAAAATTCCTCCGCTAATGCCAACCGTGCCGGAAAAACCGGCTTTCTTGCGTCCATTCTGCCCGGCTTTATGCAGGGGTGGCTCGGCGGCAGCAACACGGAGCTGGACGTAAAAGGCAACAGTGATTTTACCGGCAAAGGCGGCGCTAATGCCCAGAACACCTTTAAGGGCACTATCACGGTCACTGTGGATCAGCTGCTGGCGAACGGTAACCTGCATGTGGTGGGTGAAAAACGGATCGCCATTAACCAGGGCACGGAATCTATCCGTTTCTCCGGTGTGGTCAATCCGCGCACCATCGGGGCAGATAACAGTGTCAGTTCCACTCAGGTGGCGGATGCCCGTATTGAGTATGTCGGCGACGGCTATATCAATGAATCGCAGAATATGGGCTGGTTACAGCGTTTCTTCCTGAATGTGTCACCGTACTGAGCAGAGGTAAAGTGAGAATGAAAAAAGTACTGACCGGCCTGCTGATTGCGGTTTTAGGTTTGGCGGGTCTCCCCGCACACAGTGAACGGATTAAGGATCTGACCACCGTACAGGGCGTCCGTGAGAATGCGCTGATTGGTTACGGGCTGATTGTCGGCCTCGACGGTACCGGTGACCAGACCATGCAGACACCGTTTACCACGCAGAGCCTGAATAACATGCTGTCGCAGATGGGGATCACTGTACCGCCGGGCACCAATATGCAGCTGAAAAACGTGGCGGCGGTGATGGTCACCGCCAAAATGCCGCCGTTTGCCCGCTCCGGCCAGGCGATCGACGTGGTCGTTTCCTCAATGGGTAACGCCAAAAGCCTGCGCGGCGGCACACTGCTGATGACGCCGCTTAAAGGCGTGGATGGTCAGGTGTATGCGCTGGCACAGGGTAATATCCTGGTCGGCGGTGCCGGTGTCAGTGCCGGCGGCAGCAGTGTCAAAGTAAACCAGCTGGCCGGCGGCCGGATCAGCGGCGGGGCGACGATTGAGCGTGAACTGCCGGGCGGATTCGGCCAGAGCGGCGTGATTAATCTCCAGCTGAATGAAGACAGTTTTGCGCTGGCACAGGATATCAGCGACGCGGTGAACCGCATGAACGGTTTCGGTACCGCAACACCGCTGGACTCCCGCACGGTACAGTTACGGGTACCGCAGAGCAGCAGTGACCAGGTGCGTTTCCTGGCACGGGTGCAGGATCTGAATATCCGTCCGCCGCAGAATGAAGCCAAAGTCATCCTGAACTCCCGCACCGGCTCTGTCGTGATTAACCGGACCGTCACGCTCGACAGTTGTGCGGTTGCCCACGGCAGCCTCGCGGTGACGGTTGAGCGCCAGACACAGGTCAGTCAGCCGGACACGCCGTTTGCCGGTGGTCAGACCGTCGTGACCCGCAACACCAATGTCGGGATCCGTGAGCAGGACGGCACACTGAAAAAAGTGAATGCCGGGGCGAATCTCAATCAGGTTATTCAGGCGCTCAATACATTAGGGGCCACACCGACCGACCTGATGTCGATTCTGCAGGCGATGGAAAGTGCCGGTTGTCTGCGGGCGAAGCTGGAGATCATCTGATGAGCGACATACAGTTGATGCAGAGTGCGGCCTACGATGTGCAGTCGCTGGGCAGCCTGAAACAGCAGCTGAATGAAAAACCGCAGGAGGGGCTGCGTCAGGTGACGCAGCAACTGGAAGCGACCTTTGTTCAGATGATGCTCAAAAGCATGCGCGCCGCACTGCCGCAGGACGGATTGTTCTCCAGCGACCAGACCCGGATGCTGACCAGCATGTATGACCAGCAGATAGCCCAGAACCTGTCAGAAAAGGGGCTGGGCTTCGGCGATATGATGTTTAAGCAGCTTTCTGCGGATAATGAACCGGATCTGCCGCTGCGTTCATCAATGATGGCGCTGGATGATGCCACGGTGATTCAGTCCATGCCGCAGCAGGCAATGGCTCAGTTGATGCGGAAATTCAGTTCTGCGGGGGATGCACTGAGTTCACCGCTGAAAAAAGTGCGTGAACTGGGGCTTAACAGTCAGAATTTCATTGCAAAACTGACAGAGCCGGCGAAAGCAGCATCACAGAAAAGTGGTGTGCATCATCTGCTGATCCTGGCACAGGCGGCACTGGAAAGCGGCTGGGGAAAGCGGGAAATTTTGACCGCAGACGGCAAAACCAGTCACAACCTGTTTGGTATCAAAGCCGGTAAGGGTTGGGAAGGTCCGGTCACCAATATCATGACCACCGAGGTTATCAACGGTAAGACCATTAAAATGCGCGATAACTTCCGTGTTTACGGCTCTTATGAAGAGGCAATTGCTGATTACACCCGTCTGCTGACCGAAAACCCGCGTTATCACGGCGTGAAACAGGCGGCCAGTCCGGAGCAGGCGGCACAGCGTCTGCACAAGGCCGGATATGCCACCGACCCGGGCTATTCCGACAAGCTGATTGTCCTCATTAATCAAATCCGCGGCACACCCGCCGCCGCACCGGTGGCTTCCCGCGCTGTACAGGCGTACACCCTCGATTTGAGTGACATTTTCTGACAAATTCACGGCGTAAAAAAATGCAGTTAACACTAAATTTTTACGCCGTCTTTCCGATAACAAGGTAAGACATAATTTTAAACGGATGCTATCTGCGCTGCATTTTCAGTAAGTCGCCGGGAAAGCAGTCGCCAGAGAAAGGAAAAGCACATGCTGAATAATGTAATGAATAACGCATTAAGCGGAATTAACGCGGCCCAGGGCGGGCTGAGTGTTATTTCCAACAACCTGGCCAACGCCGGGGTGGGTTATTATCACCGCCAGAGCGCGGTATTCGGTGAAAACCCGGGCACAATGACAACCAACGGCTATTTCGGCAACGGCACCTATTTCAGCCATGTCCGCCGTGAGTTCGATGAATTCGTCAATATGCAGTATAACAACGCGCGTTCCCGCAGCGGCGACTACGAAGCATTCATGAAAAATGCCTCCGGGGTGGATGATCTGTTATCCAACAGCACGGATGATCTCGCCGGGATGCTGGGCAGTTTCTTCACCTCGCTGGACGAAGCGGCGAGTGACGCCAGTGACAAAACGCTGGTGGATGTCTTCCTCGGCAAAGCCAAAACCATGGTCAGCCAACTGAAGGAAGCTGACCGCCGTCTGCGTGAGATGGATAACGATGTTAACCATCAGATTGATAATAAAGTTAAAGATATCAATACCTATGCGGAAAAAATTGCCAAACTGAATGAGCAGATCAGCAACTCCCGTGCGGTTAACGGTGCAGAGCCGAATGATTTGCTGGATGTGCGTGACCGCCTGGTGAATGAGCTTAATTCTGTTATCGGCATCAAAGTGATCGAGCAGAACGGCAACTTCAACGTCTCGTTTGCCAACGGCCTGCCGCTGGTGACCGGCGGACGTGCTAACCGTCTGGAAGCGGTGGCTTCCGGTGCGGATGATAGCCGTCTGAGCATCGGTTTTGTTGATTCAGCCGGTAATGTCCGTGAAATCAAAGATGATCAGATCCGTGGTGGTGAGCTGAGCGGCGTTCTGCGTTCCCGCCGTGAAATTATTGACCCGGCAAGACAAAAGCTGAACCAGATGGCGCTGGTCTTTGCGGAAAAATTCAATGAAGTTCACCGCAAAGGCTATGATGCCAACGGCAAGACTGACAAAGATTTCTTTGCGGTCGGCAGCGGCAGTGTGGTCAGCAATACCCACAACAAAGGCAAAGCCGATTTTGATATCAAATACAACGATGTCTCCAAAGTCACCGGTAATAACTACGATGTCAGTTATGACGGCACCAACTGGAATGTGACCCGTCTGCCGGAAGGTATCGCAGTGACCGCGAATTTTGACGGTGCGACCGGCACCTTAAGTTTCGAAGGCATGGACATCAAAATCAGTAACAATACCGCACAGGCCGGAGATAAATTCCTGCTCAAGCCGGTGGATAATGTGATCGGTGGTCTGAACACGCTGGTGACAAATGCGGCAGATTTCGCCGCAGCGGACAGCACCGGTGGTGCCAGCAACAATGAAAATATCAAAGAGCTGGTAAAACTGCAGGATCAGAAACTGGTCGGCGGCACATCAACCCTGTCCGATTTCTATGCATCACTGGTCAATGATGTGGGCAGCAAAGCCAGCCAGGCACAGATTGATTCCGAAGTGCAGAACAAACTGACGGTCAGCTTCTATGAGCAGCAGCAGGGGATTTCCGGCGTTAATACCAACGAAGAAAGTGTCCAGATGCAGAAAATGCAGCAGTTCTTTAATGCCAACGCCAAAGTGCTGTCGACCGTTGATGAGTTATTCAACGTTCTGATGCGTGCATTCTGATTTTGAGTTAAGAAGGAAATTATCATGCGTTTCAGCACCAATTTAATGTTCAGTCAGCGTGTGTCGGATATGAACAATGCCACCGCCCGCTGGATGGAAGCAGGCAGTAAACTGGCGTCCGGTCAGCGTGTCAGCAAACCGTCAGATGACCCGCAGGCATCCGCGCAGGCGGTGCGTGTCACTCAGTCTGAGAACCGCAATCAGCAATATGCATCCACTCGCAGCTATGCCAAAACCGGGATGACATTGCAGATGAGCATTCTCACCCAGATGAATGAAGTATCCACACAGATGGATTCAACGGTTATCCAGGCCTCCAACCAGGGTGCGCTCAGCGATAACGACCGTGCATCACTGGCAGAACAGCTGCAGGGGCTGAAAGATCAGCTGGTATCTCTGGGTAACACGACGGACGGTAACGGCCGTTATATTTTCGGCGGTTATGAATCAGATACGCCACCATTTGAAGTGGACAGCGCGACCGGCGATGTGATTTACAAAGGCGGCGATAAATCCATTACCCAGAACGTGGGCAGTGATCGTGAAATGACCAGCTATTTTGCCGGTTCGGAAGTGTTTGTCACCACGACAAATGCGAAAGGTGAAAAAGTCGCTGATATGTTTACTGCGATCAACAAAGGTCTGGAAGCACTGAAAATTCCTCAGCAGAATGCCTCACAGGCTGATCTGGACAGAGCCAGAGCCGGGATGGATGAAGCAAACCGCGGTATTAAAGCCGGGATGGATAAAATCTCCAATATTGAAGCGAAACAAGGCTTGCAGTTACAGGAAATCGACAGCCTGGACTTCCTGTCACAGACCCGCCGGATCCAGAACGAAAGCCGTCTGAGCAGCCTGCTTCACACGGACTGGACCAGCACGGTATCGGATTATCAAAAAGAAATGGCGCTGTTCCAGGCCTCACAGGATATTTTTAAAGATCTCAACAGTATGTCACTGTTCAGTCGTTAAATTATCCGGTTTCAGTACTGAATTCCTTTGGCCGTCACTGCGACGGCCTTTTTTTGTGCCGGATACAAGTCAGCGGACAGGGACTATCACCGAATGTTCCGGAAAAGCGCCGGCCGGCCGCAGTTCTTCTGTCAGAAAATCAATGAATGCGCGGATACGCGGGGATTTGCGTGCGTCTGCCGGGCAGGCAATATGATAAATATGGGATACGGTAGTCCAGGGCTCCAGTACCGGAACCAGTTGCCCGTTTGCCACGGCTTTGCGGGCAATAAAGTCATGCATTATTGCGACGCCGTTACCGGATACCGCCATATAGTATGCGGCCATCACATCCTCATAAAATGCAGCGTCACCACGGGTTTCGATATGTTCAATCTTATTGTTTATCACCAGTGGCCAGCGCAGTGGTCTGGTCTGTTCCTGCAAATGCATCTGCAGGCAGTTGTGATGGCGGAGATCTTCCGGGGTATTCAGTGGCGGTGCTTTTTTCAGATAATCCGGTGAGGCATAAATCCGGAACATAGCGAAATCAACCGGGGTGGCTATCCAGTCGGGCAGGTAATTCAGCCAGCTGGTCATGACGATATCGCAATCCGTGCTTTCCTGGCGCGGAATGCGGAAGCGGAGATGAAAGTCGACCTCGATTTGCGGATAACGGCGGCGGAATTTCGGCATCAGCGGAAACACTTTCAGATAGGCGTAATCATTGGGCAGGCAAACACGGATTTTCCCAGCCGGAATGGTTTTCATGTCCAGCAGGGCATTCTCTGCATCATACATCGCGTCCAGTGCTGTCCTGCAATAGCTGAGGTATTGTTCTCCCGCTTCTGTCAGCCGCACATGGCGGGTGGTTCTGACAAACAGCGGACTGCCCAGCTTCTGTTCCAGCCTCGCAATGGTTTTGCTGACCGCAGCCGGAGAAATATTCAGTACCTGTGCTGCCTGTGAAAAGCTTTGCAGTTCGGCGGCACGGCAGAATAGTTCCAGTGTACCCAGCATCAAATCATCAAAATGACGCGGCATTATTAACCTCAGGTTGGTAATGAAGTGATATCAGAGTAGTTTATTTCACGCAATGAAGAAATATAATAATTTACATCAATTGCAAGTAATAAATCATAATCGAAGGCTATTTATGAAACCACAACAGCGGACTGCCGTCATTACCGATGCAGAAAGTTGTCTGGGGAAAGCGTTAGTCAGAACACTGCTTGATGAACACTACAATGTGATCGGCATATTCAGCAGCGATGAACACATGCAGAGTTTTTTGCAGGAACTGGATAATAAAACCGCATTTTTACCCGTGACCGGTGAAAGTCACTGTACTGATTTTGCCGGACAACTGATGCAGCAGGGTATTATTCGGTTCGGAAATATCGATATTATTATTCATAATTCCGGTGCTTTTCTCAGCAAAACTTATGAAAAAACGACACCGGATGATTTCATGCATTTAATAAACAGTAATATTTATAGTTTATTTAATCTGAGTCAATTGGCGATTAAAAACATGTTGAAAAATCACGGTGGTAAAATTATCGTGGTAACCTCCTGTATTGCCCTGCAACCGTCGCAGAAAATACCGGCTGCACTGAGTGTCCTGGCAAAGGAAGGTGTGCACGGACTGGTCAGAGCACTGGCGCTGGAGTATGCAAAGAAAAATATCCGCGTTAATGCGGTAGCACCGGGGTATATTGAGTCCCCGCTGAATACAGAACTCAATCAGGATTTTATTAATTTAGTCTCACCGGCGGATAAAGTCGGAACCATTAATGATATTATAGAAAGTATTCGTTTTCTGCTGAAATCTGACTATATTAACGGCACTGTAATGCCGGTGGACGGAGGTTATTCAGCAGGAAATTGGTAACCGTGTTATTTCTCAAGTCGTTTTCCGGATTATACACAGCAATATTCATTTGTACGCCATTACCGGATCCGGTAATCACTTTCTCGGTGATTACCGGTTTTTTATTTAAGGGAGATAACCGGATATTTATGCTGCCCTGACACCGGATATGAGTCAGGTCAGGTTACGGAGAGGCAAACAGATTAAAAATCAGTGAGAGCTGCTCAAACGCCTGATGAATGACCCGCTCGGTAAAGCCCGGCAGGACGGAGATGATCAGGCCCAGCATGCTGATGCCGACGGTCAGCGTCAGCGGAAAACCCACCACAAACACAGAAAGCTGCGGTGTCATCCGGTTCAGAATACCCAATGCGAGGTTAAGAATCAGGAACAGGGTGATAAACGGCAGCGCCAGCATTAACCCGTTGAGAAAAATATGGTTAGCCGACTGTACCAGCATGCGGAACCCTTCGCGGTTAAGCGGGGTGACCTGCACAGGAATGAGGTCAAATGAGCTTATCACAATATGGATAAGCCACAGGTGTCCGTCAAATGCGAGAAACAGCAGCAGAGTGATAAGGTTCAGGATACGTGCCAGAATCGGCATGTTCGGCCCGCCGCTCGGGTCAAAGAAGGTGGCGAAGGATAAGCCCATCTGAAGACCGATCACTTCCCCGGCGTGACGGACAGCGGCAAACGCCATCTGCATGGTCAGCCCCATCGCCACACCTATCACCACCTGCTGTAAAATCACCCACAGACCGGGGGCGGAAAACAGCGGGATATTTACCACCGGCAGTTGCGGGGAGACAATCAGAACAGTGAAAAAGGCCAGCATCACCCGCACCTTACTGATTGATTGTTTTTCATTGAAAAACGGTGCCGTACCCAGCAATGCCAGCACCCGGATAAACGGGTAGAATCCCTGGCTCAGCCACAGCGTCAGTGTTTCACTGGTGATACTTAACATAGATCAGCCGATGATAAACGGCAGATTGGTTAACAGTGCACGCATATAGTCAGTGAGCAGATTGAGCATCCACGGACCGGCAATCACAATCACACTGATAACAGACAGAATTTTCGGAATGAATGACAGGGTCATCTCATTCACCTGAGTGGCGGCCTGTAACAGACTTATCAGCAGACCGGCTGCCAGGGCGGCCAGCAGCAGCGGTGCGGCCAGCATCAGGGCGATTTTCATGGCTTCGGTGCCCATCGCCATTACGGATTCCGGTGTCATACTCTCTCCTGACTCATATTATCTCCTGACTAAAAAAAGCTTTGTGATAACGAACCGAGCAGTAACTGCCAGCCATCCACCAGCACAAAAAGCATCAGCTTAAAGGGCAGCGAAACCGTGGCGGGCGGTACCATCATCATCCCGAGTGCCATCAGTACACTGGCAACCACGAGGTCAATAATCAGGAACGGAATAAACAGCGTGAAACCAATCTGGAAGGCGGTTTTCAGCTCACTGGTGATAAAGGCCGGGATCAGAATGCGCATCGGCACATCTTTGGCTTCCTGAATTTCACCCACTTTGGCGATACGGGCAAACAGTGCCAGGTCGTTTTCGCGTGTCTGGCCGAGCATAAATGTGCGCAGTGGTGCAGTACCGCGATCCAGTGCCGTTTCCAGGCTGATTTTGTCTTCACTGAACGGACGGTAAGCATCTTCGTAGACTTTATCGAACACCGGTGACATCACGAAAAACGTCAGAAACAGGGCCAGTCCCAGCAGAACCTGGTTCGGCGGTGCGGACGGTGTCCCGAGTGCGTTGCGTAATAAACCCAGCACAATAATGATGCGGGTAAAACTGGTGGTCATCAGCAGCAGAGCAGGGATAAAGCCCAGCAGTGTCAGAAACAGCAGGGTCTGAACCGGCAGAGACCAGCTCTGGCCGCCGTCCGGCAGCACATGACTGACGACGCCCGGCAGTGAAGCCTGCGCCTGCGGAACCAGCAGAAACAGAGCGAGTGCGGGAATGGCGCGTTTGAGCAATGACATCATGAAAAATCTCAGCGTGGTTCGTCAGCCGGTACCGCATCTTTATTTGCGGTACGTTTGGTTTTCAGCAGTGCCTGAAAGGCGGAAGGGGCATCAGTTACCGCCGCCGGGTCAGCCGGACAGCGGTGCAGCAGATTAACCGACTGTGCGGTCACACCCAGAACCAGCCATTCACCCTGAATCTCCGCCACCACCAGCCGTTCTTTGTTTCCCAGAGAACAGGTGCTTCTGATACTCAGCAGCGGGTTTTTGCCGGCCAGTTTTGCGGTAAAGCCGAATTTGCGGACAAACCAGGTCAGTCCCAGGATCAGCAGAATAATGCCGCTGAGTGCGCCGGACACCTGAATCAGGCTGTCCGTGCTGTTAATCGCCTGAGAACCCACTGCGGGCGGCGGCAGGGCGACGGAAGAAAAAACGGCATTATCTGCCGTTTTCTCTGCGGCCGGTAAAACAGGGGTGCCGGATGCGGTCGGTGTCATATCAGCGGCTCAGGCGGCGCATACGTTCAGACGGGGTGATAATATCCGTGATGCGGATACCGTAATTGTCAGAGACCACCACCACTTCACCCTGGGCAATCAGATAACCGTTGATCAGGATATCCAGCGGCTCACCGGCCAGCCCGTCCAGCGCTACCACAGAACCCTGGGATAAACTCAGCAGCTTCTTGATGGTCATTTTTGTCCGGCCCAGTTCCACAGAGAGACGGACAGGGATATCCATAATCAGATTGATATCAGACAGCTGATTCAGCGGATTCTGGCTGTCGAGATTATCAAACGCCTGGTTGTTCCCGGTTTCTGCTTTTTTTTGTTGTTCCATTGCCTCTGCCCACAGAGACTCGCCATCGTGTTCCGGGTTCATATCAGGAGTGTTGTTCGCCTCACTCATTGGTTTTTTCCTCGTCCAGAGTGTTTAATACAGGATTAATCAAATGTTCCACACGCAATGCATACTGGCCGTCCCGGGTGCCGTACTGACTGGTCAGTACCGGTACGCCGTCCACACTGACAATCAGGCGATCCGGTTTCTCCACCGGGATCACATCCCCTTTCTGCAGTTGCAGTAATTTTGAAATCCGCAGCGGGATTTCAGCAAAATTCGCGACCAGCTCCAGCTCGGAATGCTTCACCTGTGTCACCAGGCTGGATACCCAGGCTTCATTTTCCTGGTGACCGTGCTCCATCGGCGGGTTAATCAGCCGCTCGCGGATAGGTTCAATCATGGCAATCGGAATACAGATGCTCAGCTCACCCACGGTATTACCGATCTCCACCAGGAAGGAGGTGGTGACCACGATATCGTTGGGGGAGGTGGTGATATTGGTGAATTTCACCTGCATTTCTGAGCGCACATATTCCACATCCACTTCAGCAATCGGCTTCCAGGCATCGCGGTATGCGTTCAGTGCCAGTTTCAGCATACGGTGGATAATGCGCTGTTCGGTGTTGGTGAATTCCCGGCCTTCGGAACGGACCGGAAAACGGCCGTCACCGCCGAACAGGTTATCGACAGCGATATAGACCAGCGCCGGTTCAAAGGTGAACAGTGCGGTTCCGCGCAGCGGCGGCATATGCACAAGGTTCAGGTTGGTCGGCACCGGCAGGTTACGGGCAAATTCATGATAAGGTTCAATTTTGATACCACCGACAGTGATATCAGGACTGCGGCGCAGCATGTTGAACAATCCCATCCGGAACTGACGGGCAAAACGCTCGTTAATAATTTCCAGGGACTGCATACGCTCGCGGATAACGCGGCGCTGGGTATTCGGGTCATAAGGACGGACTTTGTCCTTACCTTTATTGAGTGCTGTGTCGGCAGGCTGCGGCTCTGACGGCGAGTCACCATTGAGCAGCGCGTCTATCTCTGCCTGAGATAAAATATTATCGCTCATCAGTTTTACCGGAGAATAAAGGTGGTGAATAACACATCCGAAATTTCCTGATCCGGCTGTCCCTGTACCACGGTCGGGGCTAAGGTGGTTTTAACTGCCTTCATCAGCTGAAGTTTGCCGTCATGGGTTCCGAGTATCTGCGGGGACTGCTGTGAGAGCAGAAGTAACAGGCGGCTGCGGACTTCCGGCAGATACTCATGGAGCTGTTTGCGGGAACGCTCGTTGGCCAGACGCAGTGTCATATCAATATACAGCACACGATCACGGCCGTTATTCATACCGGGAAGATTCACGGTAAACGGTTCAATGCCCATAAAGATAGGCTCAGGCATATTGGCCCGTTTCTCGTCTGCGGTACCGGCGGTGGTACTCTCCTGGTGAGAAGACCACCAGCTGTAACCCCCGAAACCTGCTCCTGCGAGGGCAATCAGGGCGAAAATAACCAGTAACCCGGTATTGGAACCTTTTGAGGCATTGCGTGAAGACGACATGTTAACTGAATTCCTATTTCTTGATAGCAAAACCCGGCAGGGGTTTCATACTCTGTAAGCCCACCCATTATGGCGTGCTTCTGAAGGACTAAAGGGGGGAAAAACGAAACAAAAAGGCGGTAACTCGGGGCTTTAGTCCCCGGTACCGCCGTTATGTACAGGAATCAGGCGAAGGTATCGATCCCGCCGCGGGCGCGGGCCTCATGCAGTGCTGACGGGCGGACAGGGGTATCTGTGCTGACGTTCACGCCGCTGATACTTCCGGCAGACGTAATACCATCAGTGCTGCCCCCGCTGTGACGATCATCACCGGAACCCTGCTGATTACCGTGATACTCCTGTCCGACGGAGCTTTGCGCCAGGTGGATCCCGCTCTCCTGAAGGGCGTTGCGCAGCACCGGCATCATAGATTCCATCGCGGCACGGACGTGGCTGTGCGGGGAGACAAAGTGCATCACCGCCTGATTATCCTCAATTTTAAGATGGATATTCAGGGAGCCCAGCTCTTCCGGATGCAGACGCAGCTGTGCCTGCTGTAATCCCTGACGGGAGAAATAGATCATATTCTGGCTGACCTGCTGCTGCCACAGTTCACTGCCGAGCTGCGCGGTCAGCTGCATGGACGGCTGAGCCACCGGGGCATTGGTCTGCGCAGCGGTACTCTGAGCCGCCGCCGGCATCAGTACCGGGCTCTGGACGGCAGTATGGCTGCCCGGTGCGGTGACAGTCTGAAAGGCACTGCTTTCTGTTTTGATACTGAATGCGCTTTTGCTGTTATCCGCACCGGTGGTATCAGTGGCGGACGTCAGCGATAACGGCACGGAAGTGTCAGCGGATTTCTTATTCAGCGGTAAAAAATCCTCCGGCAGTGCTTTCGGGTCCGGTTTCTGTGCATCGGTCAGTGAAAAACGCGGCTGATCCACACGCGGTTTGGATTTGTCATCCGTAAACAGGGTGCGTGCGTCGTTATTTTCATCCGTGATCAGCGGTTTATTACCGGTTTTAGCCAGTATGTCTTCCGGCAGCTCTGTGGTTTTGGTGACGTTTTTCCCGCTGTCATCAATCTGCAGCTTTGTGTCCGCGGCCGGTTTCTCCGCCGCGCGGCTGTCCCGTCCGCTCAGGCGCTCTTTCAGTGCCGCTGGCAGGGCATTGTCCGTTTCACCTTCTGTTTGCGGTAATGCAGGTGCATCATCCCCGCTGGTCAGCAATTTTGCATCCAGCTCAGGTGCGGCAGCATCCCCGGCAAGGCGGCGGGAGAAATTCAGTTGTGCCATGGTGTCGGCACCGGTCTGTTTTTCCTGTGCGGAGACCGCTTTACCTTCTGCGGCCTGTTTATGCGCGGCAGTGTCATTACGGGTCTGTTTTACCGCATGTACGGCCTTTGCCGGTTTTTCCGGGCGCGGCTGTTGTGCATCCATCACGGCCTGAAACGGCAGGGCGGTTGCCTGTGCATCTTCCGCACGCGGTGATTCCTGTTTATTCAATGCGTTATCAGCAGAACTGACCACTTTGGTACCGGCATTGACATCCATTAACGGGTTCTCCATAAAGTCGCGCGCTGGGCAAATTCATCCATCTGCTTTTGCTCCAGCCGGTTTTGTCGTTGATTTTTTGCATGATCCGCACGGCGGATCAGAGTATCGAAGGCATTGACGCGCTGTTGTTTTTCCTGCCAGTGGCGGTTGGCATCACTGACACGCTGCTCCCACAGGTTCAGCTGACCCTGCTGCTGTTCAATGGTCAGTTCGAGGGTGACCAGAAACTGCTGATAGTTCTGCCATTTATCGGCAGCCATCCCGGTATGCAGTGTCTGATTCAGCTTCTGCCGGTAATCGGCCTGATAATTTTCCAGCATGGTCAGCTGCTGACTCATCTGTGTGTGGGTCTGACGAACCTGCGCCAGCACTTTAGCCGCCTCTTCAGCGGCCTCTTCAGCTAAATTTAACAACGTGGTGAGTGCATGCGTATTTGACATTGACGACCTCGTTATGCGTCCGGTATCACCTGACTGAGCTGCTCACAGGCGGCCGGGTAGTCACAGCGCTCATCGATATCCTGCTGCAGAAACTTCGCCATATACGGGAACAGCTGAATGGCCTCATCCAGCATCGGGTCACTGCCTGCCGCGTAGGCACCGACATTAATCAGATCGCGGTTGCGCTGGTAAGCCGAGGTCAGCTGTTTGAAACGCTGAATTTTCCGGTAATGGCTTTTCTCAATCAGCTCAGTCATGGCACGGCTGATGGAGGCTTCGATATCGATAGCAGGGTAGTGTCCGGATTCCGCCAGGGAGCGCGAAAGCACGATATGGCCGTCAAGAATGGCCCGCGCGGAGTCTGCGATCGGATCCTGCTGGTCATCCCCTTCGGTCAGTACAGTGTAAAACGCGGTGACAGAGCCGCCGTTTTTACCGTTGCCTGCCCGTTCGACCAGTGCCGGTAATTTTGCGAACACCGACGGAGGATAGCCTTTTGTCGCCGGCGGTTCTCCGATGGCGAGCGCAATTTCACGCTGTGCCATACTGTAACGGGTCAGTGAATCCATAATTAACAGCACATTGCGACCCAGGTCACGGTAATATTCCGCGATCCGCGTGGCATAGGAGGCACCCTGCATCCGCAGCAGCGGGGAAACGTCCGCCGGTGCCGCGACAACCACCGCACGCTGAAGTCCTTCCGCGCCGAGGATGTTTTCAATAAAATCTTTTACTTCGCGGCCGCGCTCACCAATCAGCCCGACCACAATAATGTCCGCCTGTGTGAAACGCGCCATCATGCCGAGCAGCACACTTTTCCCGACGCCGGAACCGGCAAACAGCCCCATACGCTGACCACGTCCGACGGTCAGCAGGGCGTTGATAGCGCGGACACCGACATCCAGCACACTGTTAATCGGTGATCGTTCCAGCGGGTTGATTGGCGGCGTAATCAGCGGGGCGCGGATTTTGGCTTCCAGCGGCCCTTTGCCGTCCAGCGGGTTGCCGGAGGCATCAAGGATACGGCCGAGCAGTTCATCACCCAGTGGCAGCTGGCGGCTGGTCTGCCCGCCGCTTCCGGTGGATTGCGCATAGACACGGGCACCCGGCGCGATACCTTCCAGCTCTGCCAGCGGCATCAGCAGCATACGCGGTCCGTTAAAACCGACCACTTCACAGATAACTTCTTCGGTGTTTCCGTTGATCACGCGCTCGATGAAACAGGTGGCGCCGAGCGGCATTTTGATACCCTCGGCTTCCATCACCAGCCCGGTGATTTTGGTCAGACGCCCGTAATGGCGGGTCATTGCCACACCGGACATCCGGGATTCAAAACCTTCCAGTGCGCCTATCCAGCGGCCAATCCGCGCGGTCATAACAAGGTCTCCGGCGCGTATAACCGGCACAGCTCCTGCCAGCGGGTGGCGACACTCATATCGATTTCGCCGTCATCCGCCACCACTCGGCATCCGCCTGCATGCAGCTGCGGATCCGGCACCAGACGCCAGCCGTTCAGACTGAGCTGGGTACCGATATACTGCTCGATCATCTCAACATGTGCCGGGTTGACCCGCAGCTCCGGCTGACCGGCAAACAGCGGTTTCTGCTGAAGCAGACGGCTGATCTCTTCGAGCAGTGCGGTACCGTCACAGACCGCAGGCTGACCGAGCACCTGGCGGGCGGCGGTCAGGGCAATCTGCAGCAGTTTGGTGGTTACCACGCTGTCAAAACTGTCGAGAGAATAACTGAACTCGGATAACAGTTTCTGCCACGCTTCCGTGACCGGTTGCTGTTCTGCCAGTACCTGCTGACGGCCCTGTTCAGCGCCGTCCTGCAGACCCTGAGTAAATCCGGCATCATAACCGGCTTTCTGTCCCTGCTCATGGCCGGACTGAAAACCGCTGCGCTGCGCTTCTTCTTTCAGATTATCCAGCAGATTGATCTGCTCGAGCACCTCTTTCGGCTCCAGGCAGGGTACTTTGGGTTTTTCCGGTTCCGGCTCATCGGACAGGGCAGGGAGCACAGAGGAATTCAGATCCCACTGATTCAGCTCCCGCGGCTGCCAGCGCTTCCACGGCAGGCCGGTGTTTTCCTTATCAGACATAGACATCGTCACCACCACCAATCACAATTTCGCCGGTTTCCATCAGACGGCGGACAATCAGCAGAATAGATTTCTGTTCATTCTCAACCTGCGACATACGCACCGGTGAACGGGATTCCAGATCATCACGGACAATCTCAGCCGCACGGGTGGACATATTGCGCAGGAAGTGTTCGCGCAGCTCTTCGTTGCAGCCTTTCAGTGCAATAACCAGCGAGTCGTTGGAGACATCCTGGAGGATGCGCTGGATACTGCGGTTGTCCACTTCGATAAGGTTCTCGAACAGGAACATTTCGTCGATAATCCGCTGTGCCAGTTCGCCGTCGTAATCGCGCATTGCCCCGATAACACCTTCTTCCTGCTGACTTTTCATCAGGTTGATGATCTCGGCTGCGGTTCTCACGCCACCCATTTTGCTGCGCTTGAGGTTCTGGCCGTCCAGCAGGTTGTTGAGGACTTCGGTCAGTTCCGCCAGTGCCGCCGGCTGCACACCACCAAAGGTGGCGATACGCAGCATGATGTCGTTGCGCTGGCGTTCGTCGAACAGTTCGAGCACATCGGCAGCCAGGTTGCGTTTTAAATGCACCAGGATGGTGGCGATAATCTGCGGATGTTCGTCGCGGATAATATCGGCCACAGTCTGCGGCTCCATATAGTTGAGGCTTTCGATCCCGGACGCACTTTCGTGCTTCTCGAGGATATCTTCCAGCAGGCTGGCGGCGCGGTCTTCACCCAGCGCCTTAACCAGCACGGAACGCAGATAATCATTGGTATTGATGTTCAGCGCCGCATACTGAATCGCCGCTTCCTCAAACTCCGTCAGGACTTCCGCCAGCTCGGCATTGGAGACCTGACGCATGTTGGAGACCGCCATACTCAGCTGCTGGACTTCTTTATTGTTCAGGTGTTTAAAGACCTCGGCGGCCTGGTCCTCACCGAGCGTCATCAGCATGACGGCGCTCTTTTCTGTTCCGCTTAAATTCATTGTGCTTTTCCTAACCACTGACTGATAACCATTGCCACAACCTGAGGATCTTTATCCGCCATCTCACGGATACGCTGACTCTGAATTTCGGCGCTGACACGCTGACGGGTCAGGCGGCGGCGGGTTTTCTCGTCCATATCGTCACTGATAACATCATCAGCCACGAGCGGGGTCTTCATCTGAGTCGCCTTAAACATACGGGCTTCTGCTTCCGCCTGCTGTGCTTTGCGGTAACGCTGCCACTGCGGTCTGATACCTTTGCGCCACAGCAGCCAGCCCACCAGTAACAGCAGCAGGATCTTGCCGTACTCCAGTGCCTGCGCAATGATGACCGGGCTTGTGAAGAGCGACGGCTCTTCGGTCAGCTGACCTTCATCGGTAAAGCGGGAGTTGGTTATGCTCAGGCTGTCACCGCGGCTGACGGAATACCCCATCGCTTCGCGGGTCAGCGATTCAATCTCTTTAATCATTTCCGGCGGCAGCGGCTGCATTTCTTCGGTGCCGTCTTCTTTCTTCTGCGGCAGCCAGTTAATAATTACCGCGACAGAGAGACGGTCAACCACGCCAATCTGGCGCTGGGTATGACTGATTTTGCGATCCACTTCGTAGTTTGTGGTCTCATCACTCTGCGAATTAATGTTGCTGTTACTTTTATTATCGGCAGGAGATGCATTTTTGTTATCTTTTGTATCCGCTTTTGCTGTTTCAACTGGAGCTGCAGGAGCACTGACCGGCTGATTGGATAATGCCCCCGGCACGCCGCCCGGGCCGCCGTTGCTGTTCTGCTGACTCTGGCTGCTCTGACGCGAGCGGACAGCGGCGGAATCCGGCTGCTGGTTTGGTTTGTATTCTTCGGCGGTCTGTTCGACTTTGGAATAATCCACCTGAGCGGTTACCTGCGCCTGTACGTTGGCACGGCCGACCAGCGGGGCAAGAAGGTCTTCAATACGCTGCTTGAGACGTGCTTCGGTTTCCTGGGTCAGACGCATCTGCGACGTGCTGACAGACTGCTGGCTGTTATCATTGTTTGTCAGCAGACGTCCGGTCTGGTCAACAATAATAACGTTGGAGGAGGTTAATCCTGACACACTGCCGGAGACCATATGCACAATTGCGCTGATCTGGCCTTCATCCAGTGCGCGGCCCGGCAGCAATCCGACGGTGACGGAGGCTGTCGGTGATTTCTGCTCGCGGACAAACAGGGTCGGTTTCGGGATCGCCAGATGCACCCGCGCGGTCTGTACCGGGCTGAGTGATTCGATAGTGCGTGACAGTTCCCCTTCGAGGGCGCGCTGATAGTTCACCTGCTCACTGAACTGACTGATACCGAACTGCTCTTTATCCAGCAGTTCAAAACCGGTATTACCGCCTTTCGGCAGACCGGCCTGAGCCAGTTTCAGACGCAGCTCATGCACTTTATCAGCAGGTACCAGAATGGCACTGCCGTTATCCGCAAGCTGGTAAGGCATATTCATCTGTGTCAGCTGGCTGACAATATCGCCACCGTCTTTGGCACTCAGGTTACTGAGCAGAACGCGGTAATCCGGGCTGCGCATCCAGAGGAACAGCGCAACAATAACGGCGATTGCAGCCGCGCCGGCGACCATCAGCGGAACCTTCGGATCAGCCTTAATACGGTCAATAATCAGGGCGAATCCCTTTTTGGTATCTCCGGTGTCTTGTGGTGCGGCACTCATAAACATTCCCTGCCTTGCAGATTTGACGGGTGAAAATAGTTTTGGCGAAACAACGTAATTTCCCTCTTTGTAACGTCACTTTTTTACGCTGCTATTATTCCCTGCAAATAACAAATCTAATGACAGAATCAGCCTGTGATTTTGGTGTTATTTACGGGCTTCAAGTTAAAAAGGGTGTGTTAGGGTATGCAGGCAATAGGATGTGACCGGTGTCTTTTTCAGCAGAAAATGGCTTCCGCAGTGCACATTTATCCCTGTTAACGGAAGAAAAAACATGACAATTCAGGCAATTGAGGGAGTCGTCTCCCAGCTGAATGTAACAGCAGCACAGGCAGCAAGCCAGACGAAACCGGTCGTTGATGCACCGGGGTTTGGTGATCACCTGATCTCAGCAGTGAATGAGATCAATACCACCCGCGTTAATTCAGCAAAAAAGGTGGAAGATTTCACACTCGGCAAAGCCGATATTTCCCTTAATGATGTTATGGTGGACATGCAGAAAGCGAGCCTGAGCCTGCAAATGGGTATTCAGGTACGTAATAAACTGGTGGCTGCTTATCAGGAAATTATGTCAATGCCGGTGTAAATATTATTATATGAATGCCCGAAGCTGCGGGCTTTCATATTTAAGTATTCTGCCAATACGGGGTTATTTATTAAAAAAATTCCGGTTATATGCTTTTCAATTACCCCGTTTTTATCTGCATTGTCACAAAAACTTCCCGAATCGCTTTAATCTCACTGCATGTGTGTTTAACTAAATGAATCATAAATACATATTGGTGAAAAAATGAAAAAAATTCTTCCTGTACTGATCGCTGTTTTATTTCTGGCAGGGTGTAAAGTGGATGTTGAAACCACGGTAAATACGGATGACCTGGTCTCTCATGAACACAAACTGGTCGCCGGTAATATCAATGTGGAAGTACCGGCCTGTAATGATTTCGAAGATTCACGGAAAGAATCAAAAAGTCTTATCAGAATTAAAGAGCAGATGCCGGCTGTCTTCTCCGGTGCGGAATACAAGGAATGTTATAAAGAGAAATTTAATTCCTATGCCAGTTTTATCGTTCCTGTCGGGGTCGGGTTTATCGCTGATGATATGAAGGCGGTAAATGCCGGGATTTATATCTTATCAAATGACGAGCTCTATGCCGGTGTGATGATCACGCCGGAAACGATTAAACGTTTGCAGTCGGCCAAAAAGTCTGCTCCGGGTGATCTGAAACTGCAAATGACGCTGGTGCTGGAAAAAGGTAAATTACCGATCCCGAATATTGCGGCGATGAGTGTGTTCATGACCGGTATGGAAGCGAAAAATAAACCGCTGATTGCGAGCCGTGTGGGTATCGTCGGGAAAGAAGTCCGCTTTAAGTTATCTGACGTGTCTAATGCGTTACTTGAGAGCGGCAATATTGCACCGGTATTATACAAAGCAGAGATGCTGGAAAAGTTAGTGGCTAATCTGAAAAAAGACTAATTACTGTTGTCGTCGCAAAAATAATAAGCCCCGCAGCGGCTTATTATTTTACATAGGTACTGACGGATATGCCATCTCCGGATAAAAAATCAGTCCGGCTGATTATTATCCGGAGTATTTTTTCGCCGCAACCAGAGTATAAAATGTAACAACCCCATTGCGCCATGACCAATAATATACGCTTCAATCAGTCCCGTCAGCGTTTTGTGCAGGTTACGTATTTCACCGGCATAAGCTGACCCCGCCGCCCATAATATAAGCCAGGCTGTACCGGATAGCACGACCAGCATCAGAGCCCCGAGACCCAGCCCCTGAACGCTGGTTGCCAGACCTCCGGGAGAGGATTCCGGTAATTTCCCGTGCAGCATGGCACGGCAGTCAGTTGCTATCTGCGAAAAACAGCCGAAAGCCCACGGGTAATAATGCTTTATTCCCCGCTGATGAAAGCAGAGAGCAATAAGCAGGGTACCGGAAACCCAGAATGAAAGACCGGTAATAATATGCATCCAGGTAAAAAATAAGCGATAGCCGCTTGCGGGAATAACGCCGGTGACGGAAACAGACATCCAGTTGCTGATCACAATCTGAAGAATAACGGAGATAATGATAATGAAATGCAATATCAATACTGCCGGTGACTGATAAATACGCATAAACTGCCGCAGAGATGAGAATATTATCATTGGTATAACTCCGCCTGTAATAAAGATTAAATAATGTCTGCGTAATTATACTGATAATAGCACCGTTCCGCGGAATAGCGATTTAAATATCACCGGGCAACAGCGGAAAAATTAACCGGGAAACGGGATTACGGAGATATCCTATATTGGTTATTGATGGCGGGTGCATAATCAAAGCGCAATAATATTAACGGTTGTATTGCTCGTTTTCAGGAGCATTCGATGCGTAAAATTCTGTCTGTGTCTGCTGCTGCGTTAGTTTCCGCATTACTGGCAAGCCCTGCATTTGCGGCCAAAACGGATACCTATAACTGTGACGGGTAAAAAATTAAAGTTGCTTTCCCGGATGCCAAAACTGCAGTGATGGTATACAGCGATGAAATTATTGTTCTGAAAGAAGCGGTTGCTGCCAGCGGTGCCCGTTATGTCGGCGAAAATTTCCAGCTTTGGTCAAACGGAAAAAATGAACTGAATCTGGCCAGCATCTCAGAGGATGATGCGGTGAAAGGCAAAGTTGCCGAAGATAAAGGCCGTACCTGTAAATTAGTGAAATAACAAAGACAATTTTTGTTATACCGGATACATAAAGAGAGCGGGGTTTCCCGCTCTTTTTGATCTGTTTATTTATGGTTTTTACGGTAGTAAGTCCATTCGTCGACCCGCTCACCGCCCGGTAAATTACAGTAACCGGTCCAGCCGGATGCCGCTTTAACGATTTCTGTTTTACCGCCGGATTGTTCACAATAAACGGATGCCGGGTTTGCCATACCAACGTTTGTACCTTTCGCCGGTACAGGATCCTTACTCAGTACGGAAATTAACTGATAACGGATATTGGGTGCATCCGCAGGCGGATTCGGAACATTCGTTGTTTTAACGGACACCCGGTACTGGTATCCCGGCTCATAAGTAAACCCGTCGATGCTCTGATAGAAAAATTCCCACTCTGCATCAGGGGATTCTTTTATTTTCATGCATTTCATCGGCGCAACACCTACGCAATCGGCGAGTTCAGAGTCAATATATAATGTTCTGGTATTCTCTGCTGCCTGGTCTGTCCGTGCATTCTGACTGCATCCTGCCATTAATAAGAAGAGCGGAGCAATAACATAGGCTGATTTCATCAGTTGTCCTTAATGAGTGTGTTAAAGTAGTGTGTTTTTACTCTGTTTTTGACAGCACAAAAATACTATTAGTTCCGTATCGGCGATTTTTTATCTGTATAAAGAGTACAAATGAAGAGATATAAAACAGTAGTGACAAGCGTGATAATGCTGGCCGGTTTTTATTTCCGTGTGTGGTTGTATACAGCAACCGGGATTACACTGGTGCAACGGATAAATAATAACCTGCGGGAACCGCCGGTTTCTGCTGAATTTTGGGATTCATTATACCTGGCCGGTAAATTCCTGGTGGTCATTCTGCTGCTGGTATTGTCGGGTGATCTGATCCGTGTTTACCGTAATATCCGGCGGCACCCGGTAATAACTGTACCACGGACTCGTTTTTATCTGACGGTTACCGCACTGGCAGGTGGTGTGGCTATTTTCCTGCTGACCGTCAGTTATTGGTATCCGTTCTCCGTATAGTCACAGAATATTACAGGGTATAACCTGTAACCGGACTTCAGATCCGGCATCTTTGTATAAATTCAGCCGGTTTCAATCAGGGAATTGTGAAGTAAAGAAAGAGGATCTACACTATCCGCTGTACGTATTTCTCCTGACGATGCTATTTACAGGTGAGGTTATATGACAGCAATTGATATTTTCTGGGTCGGTATCGGCGGCGGCAGCGGTTCATTACTGCGCTGGTGGGTCGGTAAACTGACAGGCGAACGTTATCACGGCCATTTTCCGCTGGGCACCTTTATTATTAATATCTCGGGTGCTTTCATTATCGGCTTCTTAAGCACGTTATTCGTGATTGACTGGCATGACCGCTTCGGTTCATTCCTGCATGCGGCTGTTCTGACCGGTATTCTCGGCGGTTACACCACCTTCAGCAGTATGCAGCTGGATGCGGCAAAACTGGTGAATTCAAAACAGCGGATGCTGGCTTTCGGTTATTTGCTTATCTCTGTTGTGGCGGGTCTGGCTGCTGCCGCACTGGGTGTCTGGCTGGCGGCATGAGGATAACAATATGAATATGGTGATTCTTATTTTTATTGGCGGGGCATTCGGCGCAATCTGCCGTGAATTACTGATGCTTGGTGTGCCGTCTCTGCATGACGGATTTCCGCTTGATATTCTGGCGGCTAATATTATTGCCTCATTCCTGCTGGGAATAACGGCGGCATTATTACAGCGCAACCGGATTAATCAGTATGTCAATGCGCTGGTGGCAACCGGTATTATGGGCGGATTGTCCACATTCAGCAGCTTTGTGTACGGAACCTTTGAAATAATGTCATCCCCGGCGTTACTGGGTACCGGAATAACTTATTTGCTGGTCAGTGTGATCGGCGGATTTGCAGCTGTCATGGCGGGGTTATATCTGGGAAATTGTGTGAAACCCGGTGTAAAAAATACCGCTGAATAGCAAAACGTTCCGGCCGGGCAGGGAACGACTGTCCGGCCGGAACAGATCAGGCCATTTTTTCATTATTTTAAGACACCGCGCTGATCAAAAAAACTTATTCTACTGGTTTAACATGAATCGAATAATCCGGGTCAGTGAATTGCCCGTAACTTTTATTAATCACCCGTTGTTGGTCAAGCTGTTTTATTTCTTTACTCAGAAAGTTGAGGTGATCCTGCAAATAAATTTTTGTTACCCGTTCATTTTCAATGATAGCCTGCAGTATTTCCACCAGTTCGCCGGTCACCGGCTGTTCTTTTTCCAGTTCATGAGATAACTGTGTCAGGTGTTCAACTGCACAAACATAATCAGTTTCACGGGTAATCAAATCATCCCATTCACTGTTTCTGGCCAGGGTAACGAGTTCTTCACTCAGTGTCAGTACATGTTGATATATATCGTGTAAATTGATGGTCGTTTGAATACTCACCTGATTATCTTTCATCCACATTTGCCCCGATTTGTTGCCATGTTGCCGCGAGATCGGAGAGCAGTTGATAGACCTCTTTTACGTAGGTCACGTTATTTTCGATATTTGCGTTGAGTAACCGCATAATCATATAGTCATACAGAGAGGCCAGATTATGTGCCAGCTCACCGCCGGCATCATAATCCAGAGCCTGTTTCAGACCATTATCAATAATATTAATCGCTTTCGACAGTTCCTTACCTTTGGCGGCAATATCATTTTGCTCCATAAAGATTTCGCTGCGGCGAAGGGCGCTGAGCGCCCCGTTAAACAAAATCCGGATCAACTGATAAGGCGAGGCATTGGTAATTTCACTTTCAAGATTAACTTGCTGATAAGCCTGATTTGCCTTGCGCTGATACATTATTTTTAACCTAACATTCTGCCGAGTGCTTGTGTGGTGCCACTCAGGGAGTTCATCATTTTGTCCAGATTCTGGAACTGACGGCGATACAGATCCATGGTGTTTTCGATCTGTTTATTGGTTTGTTCGATACGTTTATCGATACCTTTTTTCTTTTTCTCCAGACCGTCGGTGGCGTTATGAATCGTACCTTCACGGCTGTCTAATGTCTTTTTCAGATAATTAAAGTTTTCAGTGGCAAAACCGGTCTCTTTTCCGTCCCCCGCAAAGAACTCTTTAACACTGGAACCATTTTCTTTTAATGCTTTATCCAGAACTTTGTCATCAATCTCCAGGGTACCGTCTAACTTTTGCTTGATACCGAGTTTGCTCATGGTGTTGAGTGTACCGTCACCATTCGGTGTTCTGATTTGCCCGCGGATGGTATTCTGGATACCGCGTACCGTGGAATCACCAATCAGCGGACCATTACTTTTATCCGCCGCCTCACCTTTTTCTGTCTTGGTATATTTGGTCAGATCTTTACAGAGTTTCTGATACTCGTTATAAGCATCCACCCACTCTTTAATTTTCTTTTTGGCCGGTTCAATATCAGAAGAAACAACCAGCGGTTCAGTAATTGGTTTTCCGGCACTGTCTTTTTCAGTGGTTTTTTTCAGTGTCAGTGTCAGACCAAAAAAAGCATCTTTGACTTCGTTAGTCTGTGATTCCTGTTCGATACCATTTACAGTGAACAGTGCGTTTTCCGGTGCGGTCGTCTGCTTCATGCCGCCGTTACTGATAAATTTAACGGTACCGTCGGTTTGTTTTTCTGATTTTCCGCCGATGGCTTTATCCAGATCATCATCGCCGGTAACAGAAATACTGATAGCAGAATTGGTCCCCTGGGTTTTACTGATTAACACCAGGTGGTATTCACCCTGTTTATCTTTTACCACACTGGCAGAGACGCCTTTATCCGCTTTATTTATGGCATCAGCGACTTCAATCGGCGATGTTTTATCGCTGCTCAGTTTTATATCAAAATTCTTTTTCGCATCACTGCCGTCACCGATTTTAATGGAAACAGTTCGTTCAGCGTTGCTGTTACCCATTGATGTCTTACCGTCAGCAACACCTTTTCCGGATAAGGTCTGGTTTTTAGCCAGTCGCTCGATGCTGACATCATACTGACCCGGCTGTGCTTTACCTGTGGTGGACACACCAAAGTATTTATTTTCTTCACTGACTTTGGTGGTACTGATATCACCGTATTTTTTCAGTGCTTCAGAGGCGGATTTTAATTTTTCCAGTGAAGACTGTAACTTTCCGAAAGCACTAATCTGTGCTTCACACGCTGTTTTTTGGGCAGTTAACGGCTCCAGACGGCGCATTTCTGCTTTTTCCAGCATGTCCATTTGCTGATTAAGGTCCATATTTGCGCCGACGCCTAACGATGCTATGCCTGCCATGTACTTCTCCTGAATTTGATTGGTTTTACATAGTTATCGGTTGGCAGCGGAAGAATTTTAGCGTTAACGGCAAAAAATGATGGGCAGAGTTGCGCAGGGAAAGCAGGGTTATTGTCACCATTAAGATAAAGAAACAAAAATGAGCGTCGGGGGCAGCAATTTGATTACAAATCTCACAAAATGCGTTATCCGGATAAATGTGCCTGATATTGATAAAATGACGACTTTTTGTCTGTAAATAAAGTGAATTATCGCCCGTTAACAGTATTACTCCGCAGCGACGGCAAAAATAACTCACATTATTTCATACAAAAAAAGGAAATATCGTTATGGCACAAGTTATTAATACCAATGTTCTGTCACTGGTTACCCAGAATAATTTAAATCGTTCTCAGGGCGTGTTAGGAACTGCCATTGAACGTCTTTCTTCCGGCGCCCGTATTAACAGTGCAAAGGATGATGCTGCAGGTCAGGCGATTGCCAACCGCTTTACCGCCAATGTGAAAGGTCTGACCCAGGCATCCCGTAATGCAAGTGACGGTATTTCACTGGCGCAGGTAACGGAAGGTGCTATCAATGAAATCAACGATAACATCCAGCGTATTCGTGAGCTGGGTGTGCAGGCCAAAAACAGCACTAACTCGGCAAGCGATATCAACTCTATAAAAGAAGAAGTTGACCAGCGCCTGGCAGAGATTGACCGTATTTCAGAACAAACGCAGTTCAACGGCATCAAAGTTTTATCCGGCGATAAAAAAATGAGTTTCCAGGTTGGTACCAATGATGGTGAAACAATCGATATTGATCTGAAGAAAGTTGACCGTGAGGCGCTGGGTCTGAAAGGTATGGATTTCTCCACACTGAGTGCCGTGTATCGTCAGGAAGGTGCAACGAAAACTGCAGATGAATTTGACGATGGTGCCTCAACGCCAAATAAAGCAGCATCATTTGAATTCTCAGGTGTGACCTGGTCTGCCGCACCGACAGAGCTGAAAGAAGCCAAAGATGAAAACGGCGTTGCAATAAAAGATACCTACCTGGTCACCGGTAAAATAGATGACGGTAAAGGGGGAACGAAAGATGTTACTTATGAAGCAAAAGTAACCGGTGTGGAAAAAGATGCTACCGGTACAGATTATCATGCTAACGTCAGTGTTGATACCAGCCGTGAAATCAAGGTACTGGCAGCAGGTACGAAACCTCCGGCAGATGAAATCCTGAAGACGCTGGATGATGCCCTGGCCAAAGTGGATACTCAGCGCAGCCAGCTGGGTGCATTCCAGAACCGTATGCAGTCCACCATCAATAACCTGAACAACTCTGTTAACAACCTGAGTGCCGCACGCAGTCGTATTCAGGATGCCGATTTTGCCGTTGAAGTTTCTAATATGAGTCGTGGCCAGATTCTGCAGCAGGCGGGAACATCAGTGCTGGCGCAGGCAAACCAGGTACCACAGTCAGTACTGAGCTTACTGCGTTAATCATTATTTCATTATAAATCAGGCAATTCCTCTGTGTTATGGTTTGGCCGGAACCACTGTTCCGGCTTTTTTTATGTCTGAGGAAACCATTTCTGCGACAATTTTCTAAAAATATTTACCAAAAAACCTAAAGTGGTCTCTCAGGGTGCCGATAGTGTTATTGCTGGCGAAAATCAGAAAGCCAAACAGATAAACGCTGTTTATTATTTTCAATAACAAGGACATATATCATGGCACAGGTTATCAATACTAACGTTCTGTCTCTGGTTACTCAGAACAACTTAAACCGTTCACAGGGCGTATTAGGCACTGCAATTGAGCGTCTGTCTTCAGGTGCCCGCATCAACAGCGCAAAAGATGACGCTGCAGGCCAGGCAATCGCCAACCGTTTCACCGCTAACGTAAAAGGCCTGGCACAGGCTTCCCGTAACGCTAACGACGGTATCTCTATCGCACAGACTGCTGAAGGTGCTGTTAACGAAATCAACGACAACATCCAGCGTATCCGTGAACTGACCGTTCAGGCGAAAAACGGTACTAACTCCAAGAGCGATATCGGTTCTATCCAGGAAGAAGTGAACGAGCGCCTGTCAGAAATCAAACGTATTTCTGAACAAACTCAGTTCAACGGCATTAAAGTGCTGGAGCAGGGCACTAAAATGAACTTCCAGGTTGGTGCAAACGACGGTGAAGTCATTGAACTGGATATGCAGAAAATTGATCTGGCTAAACTGGGTCTGAAAGATTTCGAACTGCCGACTTATACTGCTCTGAAATCAGATACTAAGCTTGATGCAACAGCAGAAAAAGCAGAGGCTGCTAAAGTAGATGCAACATTTACGACTGTTGATCTGAAAGGCCACGAACTGTTTGAAACAGCAACCGGTACTATCGTTGCTAAGAAAGGTGCGGATTATTTTGAAGTGAAAACTTTCGAAAAAGACGGAACTACAGCGACACAAGGTAACCTGGTCGTTGGTGATAAACTGACTGATATCAAGTCCAAAGCAGATGCTGACAAAGTCAACGATGCAACCACCAAAAAACTGGACGAAGCACTGAAAACTGTTGACTCATACCGTTCAAAACTGGGTGCATTCCAGAACCGTATGCAGTCTACCATCAACAACCTGAACAACTCTGTTAACAACCTGAGCGCAGCACGCAGCCGTATCCAGGACGCTGACTTCGCAACAGAAGTGTCTAACATGAGCCGTGGTCAGATCCTGCAGCAGGCGGGTACCGCTGTTCTGGCACAGGCAAACCAGGTTCCTCAGGGTGTTCTGAGCCTGTTACGTTAATTTACGTAGTTGCTTTAGCGTATTTAAAAGGTCAGAATATTCTGACCTTTTTTTATAGGTGTTACCCATAACAGAACAAATAATATTCTAACTATTTGTTTTTTTATTCTATTAATGAACGCCTATTTTTCTTTTTGTCATATAAAATAACCGGAATTTTGCAAAATTTATGATAAAAATGAAAGAGAGTATTGCTATTTGTTAATGAGGTGATTTAGGATAAGGCAAATAAGGCGTGATTTACCTCACTACTCACCGGATTGAATTCTTTTCAGGGCACGATAATAAAAGCCTTTCATGAATCTCGAAGGGTGTTTCAGGTTGTGAGTGATTTGTATACCGCCGAAGGTGTTATCAACAAAAATAGCCTGTGGGAGCGTTATTATCCCCTTATCCGGCACGAAGCCCTGAAGTTGCAGGTTAGATTACCGGCAAGCGTTGATATTGACGACTTAATTCAGGCCGGGGGTATCGGCTTGCTGCATGCAGTGGAGCGTTTTGACGCCATGCAGGGTGCCACCTTTGCAACCTATGCGGTACAACGGATCCGCGGGGCAATGCTGGATGAATTGCGGGGAAGAGATTGGGCCCCCCGCAGTGTGCGCCGTCAGGCGCGGGAAATAACCAAAGCCGTGCGTGCGCTCGAACAGTCTCTGGGGCGTGCAGCCGCAGAGCAGGAAATCGCTGATTCGTTACAGATGGATATCGCAGAATACCGTCAGGTCTTAACCGATACCAATAACAGCCAGCTGTTTTCATACGATGAGTGGCACGAAATCCACGGTGAGAGCTGCGAACCCGTCCGTGATGATGATGACGGGGGCAACCCGCTCGGTTTGTTGGTAGACGAGAGTTTGCGTCACCAGGTGGTTGAGGCGATAAAACAACTGCCTGAACGTGAAAAACTGGTTCTGACTCTTTACTATCAGGAAGAGCTGAACCTCAAGGAGATAGGCGCAGTGCTGGAAGTGGGGGAATCCCGCGTCAGCCAGTTACACAGCCAGGCAATCAAAAGGCTGCGGGCGCGCTTAAAATCCATGAAGTAACTTTGACTTTATCTTTGATTTATTTTTATTAGACTAGACTACACAAGGCGCCAGAATATGTCTGTTTCAAAACAAAAGAAACGGCCCGTAAGCCGTTACATTAAAGACTTCAAACACAGTCAGACTCACTGCAGTCATTGTCACAAAACCCTCGATCGCATCTCCCTGGTTTTCAACGGTCAGCTGATCAATAAAGAAGCTATTTCTGAAATGACAGATATGATCGATGACACCACCTGGATGGGATTACAGGACAAATTTGTGGCACTCTGCCGTTTCTGCAGCGAGATCTACTGCAACAGTGCAACCGATTATTTCGATATCATGGCATTCAAACAGTATCTGTTTGAAGAAACGGAAATGAGCCACAGTACCGTGCGCGAATATGTTGTCCGTCTGCGCCGTCTCGATGAACTGCTGTCCTCCAAAGCCTTCCCGGCCACCACAGAATTCTCCACTGAAATTATCCAGGCTCAGCTGAGTGAAGATTTATCTGACTCCGCCCTGAGCAACTACAACATCGCACTGCGCAAGTACGAACAGTATCTTGACTGGCAGGGCAAACACTGATTTATCAGTCAGACCACTTTTTATCATTTACTGATAAAACAAAGGGAACTTTCGTTCCCTTTTTCCGTTTTAAGACTCTGTGATTATCAGCCGATAGTCATCAGGCTGGCGTTTCCGCCCGCCGCTGCGGTATTCACACTGACCGCACGCTCATGCAGTAACAGCATCAGCGGGATTTGTGTATCACCGTGACTGAGCCCGGCAACCGGCACAATCTCACCACCGCGTGCAGCCACATCCCGGTTTACTGCCTGCAGGCGATCACTGTCACCGTGGAAAATCACACCGTTAAAGACCACACCATCCGCTGACCACTCTTCTGTCAGTGTGATTTGCGCGCGGACGCTGTCCGGCAGAGTGTTATACAGTGAACGGGTATGTTCCGCCGCAGGCCAGAGCTGACGGCAGCCCGCTGCCAGTGTGGCACCCAGTTGCAGCAAAGCATCCTGTTCTGAATCATTCAGGCCGAGAATGGTTCCGCGCGGCAGCAGATAATAACTGTTGCGCTCCCCGGTCGGCCCCGGCAGCAGACGGCAGGTACCGGCCTGTGATAACTCGCCGTAACGGATAATCGCTGTCAGTACATCGTGGCGGCGCTGCGCCTCCAGCCAGGTGAGGAAAGTATCAAACGGTGCCAGTAACTGTGTGCGCAGAGTGACATCCGGCGGATTGAGATCATCCTGTTCCGCCAGGAGACTGACCACCGAGTCATCAGGCTGTTCCGCCAGCAGACGGTGGAGATAAAGCGGGCCGCCTGCCTTCGGACCGGTGCCGGAAAGCCCTTCGCCGCCGAACGGCTGAACACCGACCACCGCACCGACAATGTTGCGGTTGACATAAATATTCCCGGCTTCAATCTGTTGCGTAAGCTGTGCGATAGTTTCATCGATACGGGTATGGATACCGAATGTCAGCCCGTAACCGGCGGCATTAATTTTCTCCGCCAGTTCCGGCAGCGTGTCACGCGGGTAGCGGACCACATGCAGGACAGGGCCGAAAATTTCCCGTGTCAGTTCAGAGACATCATCCAGCTCAATCAGCGTCGGCGGGATAAAGGTGCCGTTAAGAATCGCCGGTGAGCCGGTTTCCATCCCGAAGGAGGACTGATACACCGGTCTGCCTTTACCACGCATCTGCTGAATATGCTGGCGGATACCGTTATGTGCCTCTTCATCAATCACCGGGCCGATATCGGTTGCCAGTATGTCCGGGTTGCCGAGACGGCATTCCGCCATCGCGCCTTTCAGCATTTCAATGGTGCGATCGGCCACATCCTCCTGGATGCAGAGCAGACGCAGCGCTGAACAGCGTTGACCCGCACTGTCAAAGGCGGAACTGACCACATCGGTGACCACCTGTTCTGTCAGGGCGGAGGAATCCACGACCATCGCATTCAGGCCGCCGGTTTCGGCGATCAGCGGGATCACGCGGCCTTCGGTACTCAGACGGGCGGCCAGATTGCGCTGTAAAATCTTCGCGACCGCGGTGGAGCCGGTAAACATCACGCCCTGAACACGCGGATCACACACCAGCTGGTTACCGACTGTTTCGCCGTCACCCGGCAGCAGTTGCAGCACCTCACGCGGGACACCGGCGTCATGGAGCAGTGAAACGGCAACAGCTGCCACCAGCGGAGTCTGTTCCGCCGGTTTCGCCAGCACCGGGTTTCCGGCGGCGAGGGCAGCGGCTACCTGACCGGTGAAAATTGCCAGCGGGAAGTTCCACGGGCTGATACAGACCACCGGCCCCAGCGGACGGTGCGTATCACCGGCAAAGTGAGTTTTCACCTGAGAGGCGTAATAGTTGAGAAAATCAACGGCTTCACGGACCTCGGCAATCGCGTTGGCAAAGGTCTTACCGGCTTCCCGCACCAGGATCCCGAGCAGCGGCTGCAACTGATCTTCCATCAGCTGTGCGGCGCGGATAAGGATATCCGCCCGTTCCTGTGCCGGTGTGGCGAACCAGATCTCCGCTGCACCGGAGGCGGTGGCAAGGGCATGATTTACTTCATCTTCTGTGGCCGGACGAACGTGACCGACAATATCATGATGATTCGCCGGGTTTCTGACCGGCTGCGGCTCTGCCGGTGCGGACGGTATAAATGTTCCGCCGGTCAGTGGTTCACTGAGCAGATTGTCCCCGGCGTGGCTGAGCAGGGCACTCGACAGCGACGCCAGACGGTGCTCGTTACTCAGATCCAGACCGGCGGCATTGACCCGCGTATTGCCGTACAGATTGCGCGGCAGCGGGATTTTCGGATGCGGCAGACCGACAGCACCTTCTTTGGCGGCCATTGCCTGAACTGCCGCAACCGGGTCTTCCACCAGCATCTCCAGCGGAATAGTGCCGTCGGCGATCCGGTTGACAAAGGAGGTATTCGCGCCGTTTTCCAGCAGGCGGCGGACCAGATAAGCCAGCAGGGTTTCATGGGTACCAACCGGTGCATACACGCGGCACGGCCGGTTCAGTTTGCCGTCCGCCACTTTGCCGACCACCTGCTCATACAGCGGTTCACCCATGCCGTGCAGACACTGGAACTCATACTGACCGGGATAATAGTTATTGCCCGCCAGCTGATAAATCGCGGATAAGGTGTGGGCGTTGTGGGTGGCGAACTGCGGATAAATCAGATTCGGTACTGACAGCAGTTTACGGGCACAGGCGAGGTAAGAGATATCCGTATAAACCTTACGGGTATAGACAGGATAACCCTCCAGCCCGTCCACCTGGGCGCGTTTGACTTCGCTGTCCCAGTAAGCGCCTTTCACCAGACGGATCATCAGACGGCGCTGACTGCGCGATGCCAGGTCAATCAGATAATCCACCACGACCGGGCAGCGCTTCTGATAAGCCTGGATAACAAAACCGATGCCGTTCCAGCCCGCCAGCTGCGGATCAAAACAGAGTTTTTCCAGTAAATCGAGGGAGATTTCCAGACGGTCAGCTTCTTCCGCATCAATATTGATACCGATATCATACTGACGCGCCATCACCACCAGATCGCGCAGGATCGGATAAAGTTCGGACATTACACGGTCATACTGCGCGCGGCTGTAGCGCGGGTGCAGGGCGGAGAGTTTGATGGAGATACCCGGCCCTTCATAAATACCGCGTCCGGCGGAGGCTTTGCCGATGGCGTGGATAGCCTGCTGATAAGAGACCAGATAGGCCTGTGCATCTGCGGCTGTCAGTGCGGCCTCGCCCAGCATATCGTATGAATAGCGGAAGCCTTTGGCTTCATTTTTGCGGGCGTTTGCCAGCGCACGGGCGATGGTTTCACCGGTAACAAACTGTTCGCCCATCAGGCGCATTGCCATATCCACGCCTTTGCGTACCAGCGGTTCACCGCTTTTGCCGAGGATGCGGTTCAGTGAGCGGCTCAGTCCCGCTTCATTATGCGTGGCAACCAGTTTTCCGGTGAACAGCAGCCCCCAGGTGGCGGCATTGACAAACATGGATTTGCTCTGGCCGAGATGAGAATTCCAGTCACCGTGGCTGATTTTATCGCGGATCAGCACATCACGGGTGGCTTTATCCGGAATACGCAGCAGTGCTTCCGCCAGGCACATCAGCGCGATCCCCTCCTGGGAGGAGAGGGAGAATTCCTGAAGCAGTCCCTGTACCAGCCCGGCGCGTCCGCTGCTGTTTTTCTGATTACGCAGCTTTTCTGCCAGACCGTAAGCCAGTTTATGGGTGGCCTGTGCGGCATCCGGGGAGAGTTGCGCCTGCGGCAGCAGCATAGCGACCGCTTCCGGCTCCGGAATGCGGTATGCGGATGTGATAGCTGCGCGGGTTACGGATTGCGGCAGGATATCACCGGCAAACTCCAGAAACGGCTGGCAGCTGACCGGCGGCTCAGCCGGTACAGTTTCATCTTCCTGTGCGGAAGGGATACCGGCAGCGGGCAGTGCGCCGTCCGGCAGAGAATCGAGCTGAGCCAGGTAATCAAAAATAGCCTGTCTGATCAGCCAGTGCGGCGTGCGGTCAATTTTTTGCGCTGCGGCTTTGATCCGCTCACGGGTTTCATCATCCAGTCTGACGCCCATTGTGGTACTCACCATGTTCACTCCTCATAAACGGCAACAGGTCATGCGTTGCACATTAATATCCATGAGGTTGCAACTTTGTGCAACATTGTTAAATAAAGAGATGTGCAAAGTGTGAATAATGTCGCTGTTTTATACTGATCTGAGAAAATGATTAAGAAACAAACTGTATTGGTTAAAATAAAATCATTATATAACAATAGTATATTGTCAGTTTTAAGGCGTATAATGATTAAATCAGGTGATTAACCGCATCACTTTCTGATGACATATCCCGTGATAAAAATCACAAATCTTCACTTTAGTATCGTTAATTAATTGTTGTTTTATTGTTGTTGTCGTTACTATCGGGCTGAACACAACTCATCACAGATTTAACAAATAATGATAATTAACGGGGCATTGTCTGTGCAGACCAGGGATGGCTGAGGCGATGTGCAACACAGTAACACCGGTGTGACGCGCATCCTGTACAGCGATTGGTACACGCAATGCTGATACGTGACGGACTATAAATTCAGTACAGGAACTTAATTATGACAATGACGCTGACCACACCGCTGATTGTGACATTTATTGTCTATATCGCCGGGATGCTGTTCATCGGCTATATGGCCTACCGCTCCACCAATAACTTCGACGACTATATTCTCGGCGGCCGCCGGATGGGCAGTTTTGTGACTGCATTATCCGCCGGTGCATCCGACATGAGCGGCTGGCTGCTGATGGGATTACCGGGTGTGGTTTTCTTCTCCGGTATTTCCGAATCCTGGATTGCCATCGGTCTGTGTATCGGTGCCTGGCTTAACTGGCGGATTGTTGCCGGTCGTCTGCGCCTTCAGACGGAAGTCAACCATGCGTTGACGCTGCCGGATTATTTCACGCAGCGTTTTGAGGATAAAAGCCGTGTTCTGCGGATTGTCTCTGCAGCCGTGATCCTGATTTTCTTCACCATTTACTGTGCTTCCGGCATCGTGGCCGGTGGCCTGCTGTTTGAAAGCACCTTCGGTATCAGTTATGAAAAAGCCATGTGGCTCGGGGCAGGGGCAACTATTGCCTATACCTTCCTCGGCGGGTTCCTGGCGGTAAGCTGGACAGATACCGTGCAGGCGACACTGATGATTTTCGCTCTGATCCTGACACCGGTTATGGTGATTGTATCTGTCGGCGGGTTTGATACAGCGCTGGCAATTATCGAAGCAAAAAGCCCTGCGTATGTGGATATGTTCCGCGGGCTGGATATTGTCGCGATTATCTCCCTGCTGGGCTGGGGACTGGGCTATTTCGGGCAGCCGCATATCCTGGCGCGCTTTATGGCGGCGGATTCTCATCACACCATCCGCAGCGCACGCCGTATCAGTATGACCTGGATGATCCTCTGCCTTGCGGGAACCATTTGTGTCGGTTTCTTCGGTATTGCCTTCTTCCAGCAGAACCCGGAACTGGCGGGCCCGGTGACTGAAAACCGCGAGCGGATTTTCATGAGCCTGACCTCTATCTTATTCAATCCGTGGATTGCCGGTATTCTGCTCTCTGCCATCCTGGCAGCAGTCATGAGTACCCTGAGCTGTCAGTTGCTGGTCAGTGCCAGTGCCCTGACGGAAGATATCTACAAACCGTTTTTCCGTAAGAATGCCTCACAGAAAGAGATGGTACTGGTCGGGCGCATTATGGTGCTGGTGATTGCGGCGATCGCTATTTATATCGCAATGGATAAGAATAACAAAGTGCTGGGGCTGGTCAGTAACGCATGGGCCGGGTTCGGCGCAGCATTCGGGCCGGTTATCCTGTTCTCTGTTATCTGGAAGCGGATGACCCGTAACGGTGCACTGGCGGGAATGTTTACCGGCGCGGTGACTGTTCTTATCTGGATAGAATATAAGTGGTTTAATTTATATGAAATTATTCCGGGCTTTATTCTGGCAAGTATTGCGATTGTGGTGGTCAGCCTGGCAGGCCGTGAGCCGGACAAATCAGTTCAGGGACGTTTTGCTGAGGCAGAAGACCGTTACCTCGGACGGACTGAGTAACAGAGTATAAAAACAAAAATCCCGGCGTTGCCGGGATTTTTTTGTCCGCTACTTTTGTGTTTCCGCAAGGCGGTGCTTTCTGACATTCCGGTAACCGACTGCCAGCAGGATAAACCATAACGGCGTGGCAAGCAGTGCCTGACGGGTATCGCTCTCCAGTGTCAGCAATACAATTACAAAGACAAAGAAGGACAGACACACCCACGGGATCCAGCTGCCGAACGGTACTTTATAGACTGATGCGGCATGCAGCTCCGGACGACGGCGGCGGAACATAATGTAGCTGTACAGGATCATGCTCCAGATAAACATAAACAGGATAGCGGATACTGTTGTTACCAGAGTAAACACATGCATCACATCAGGGATAAAGTAGAGCAGAATCACCCCGACAGACAAACAGATGCAGGTGAAAATCAGTCCGGTGGCCGGTACTGCCTGTTTTGACAGACGGCAGAATTGTTTTGGTGCGCTGCCTTGTTTGGCTAACCCGAACAGCATCCGGCTGGTGGAAAACACACCGCTGTTTGCGGAGGATGCGGCGGCTGTCAGCACCACAAAGTTCACCAGGCTCGCTGCCGCCGGAACGCCGATCATAACAAACAGTTCCACAAACGGGCTTTTATCTGCCGGAATGGAGCGCCACGGCGTGACAGACATAATAATAATCAGCGCCAGCACATAAAATGCAATAATCCGGAACGGAATAGCATTAATGGCACGCGGCAGGGATTTCACCGGGTCACGGGTTTCCGCTGCGGCAGTACCCACCAGTTCGATACCGACAAAGGCAAAAATGGCTATCTGGAACCCGGCAAAGAATCCGATTATCCCTTTCGGGAACATGCCTCCGTCGGACCAGATATTGGATAACGCCGCCTCATGCCCTTCCGGTGAAACAAAATGTGTGCCGATAAGAATGCCGCCGATAATAATCAGCGCGACAATTGCGACAATTTTTATCATGGAAAACCAGAATTCCATCTCGCCGAATAATTTAACCGTTGCCAGGTTCAGGGACAGTAACAGTAAAATACAGAGCAGCGAGCTGACCCAGCGCGGAAAATCAGGTGCCCAGTGCATGATATAGCCGGTAATGGCTACCACATCGGCAATACCGGTTATTACCCAGCAGAACCAGTATGTCCAGCCGACAAAAAAACCGGCCCACGGGCCAATCAGGTCACCGGCAAAATCACTGAACGATTTATAATTCAGGTTTGACAGCAGGATCTCGCCCATTGCCCGCATGACAAAGAATAAGACAAACCCGATGATCATATAGACAAATAATACCGAAGGGCCTGCCAGTGAAATCGTTTTACCGGAGCCCATAAATAACCCGGTGCCGATTGCTCCGCTGATGGAAATCAGCTGAATATGCCGGTTGGTTAAACTGCGTTTGAGTTCGCCGCGTGGCGGCGTGGCAGGCGTTTTTTCGTCCATAAACAAATCCGTTAAGCTAAAAAATAACCATTATTTTTATTCATTCAAAAATGGTGCTGTAAGCGAATAGTGTGACACATTTCTCAGAATGAGTAACGAGAAATTTTCCGTTAAATTCATGGGGTTGGTGTGTGATATAGCCTGCAGGCTATTGTTTCGCATTAGTTTTTTTATGGGTGAAAATAATGTCACGCTGGTTTACGAAACATCAGAAAAGGGCATTTTTTGCAGTAACATTAATAAGAAAACCCAAACCGGCGGTAACGGGTCAGAATAGTATATTTTGGGGATTTTCCGGTTATACTGGTGATATATTTCAGGGGTGTTTTTTATTGCGGAATGGTATTTATGGACAAAAAAACACAGGGAATGACGATGAATTACCAGGTTGTCCCTTTTTGGATCTATTCAGGAAGAGTTGCCTTTTTTATATTACTCGCGGTGCTTACCGGTTTTTGGGGCATGAATGCATTTCTGCTTTATTTGTTATTTCACGGAATTGTCTGGCAGTTGGTGGTTTCTCTCCGGTTACATACATTAAAAGAGAAGGGGCTGGTTTCCCGCAGCCATGATATCAGCCACTGGATAGTGTATGTTTACAGCATACCGGTGAAAGAAGAGCGGGCAATTTTAAAAAATCCGTGTTTTGCACTTGAACAAAATATGAAGGATTTTTTCTTCCGCCTGCTGTTACTGAAAGGTATCACTCAACTGGGTTTTATTGTGCTGTTACTGATTCAGTATATCCGGACAGATACGGATATCGTCAGCCTGACCACCCTGTTTGCGGGATTATCCGCCATTATTATAGCCGTCATGCTTTACCGGACAGGATTGCTTATCCGTGCATTATCAGCCAATGCGTTTTATACGGAAAAACTGCAGTCAGAAAGTGGTTCTCTCTGGTATCAGCTCTGTTTTATTTCACATGGCTCAGTGAAAATGGCAGGGCTGGATAAATTACTGGCAATATAAAACGATCCCCGCAGTGCATATTATCTGCGGGGAATTTTCCGGACTGGTATTATTCAGATGGCGGAATCGCAGGTTATTTTTTGGCAATCGCCTTATCAGCGCGCGGCTCGACGGTAATGGAATGCTCAACCTAAAAAGATTTTTACGGATTAATCTGACAGGGGCTGTCATAACAGGTTCATGCAGGATAACAGGGAATGTTCAGATAACATTATAATCTGACACTCCCTGTTATATATACCTAACCGGCAGGGATGATGTTTTTTTTCTTTGTCAGAAATTTACGTGCTATACGCCACACGAAAATATTACCGGATAATACAATATTCAGACGGAATTTGTTTTTTCCCGGTTTTCTGATTAATGTAAAATCAGATTTATGGTAGCTGAAGTCTTTGATATAAGACTTTAAATCCGGGTAAAGACCGGTAGCCAGCATGTTCCACATAAACTGAATCTGCAGGCTTAATACTTTAGCGCGGACTTTACTGAAAACGGATGATTTATCCGGTTTATTATACGTCTCAGCGATGTAAGAAAGAATTTTTTTCCAGGCATCCAGGTCACTGATGTAATCCGCCTTCTTCCATTTTTTATTCATCAGTGATTCACTGTGATAAATATAATTGTATAAATACTCTTTAATATAGGAAAAGGCGCCTTTGTTCAGACATTCAAGGATAAATAAAACATCTTCACCCACAACCATGGATGAATCAAAAAATAAATTATTCTTATCCAGAAACTCTTTTTTCAGCATTAAACAGCAGATATCAAAATAATCAAAGTTCAGAAAGTCGGTAATAACGGTATCTGTGTTGTCATAGCATACTGACTGTGTAATATGGCCGTCGGAATGTATTTTTCTGAATAAACAGTAGGCGAAATCCCGGTCATCCTGTGTGACTTTACTCACCAGTGTCCGGATAAAGTCCGGTTCATAAGTGTCATCGCTGTCCAGAAAGCAGATATAGCATCCGGAGGCCGCTTTAATACCTTCATTACGTGCGGATGAAACGCCGCCGTTCTGTTTCCGGATATACCGGATGTGATCGTGGCTGCTCATATACTCCCGGCAGACGGCGGCGGTATTATCTGACGAACCATCATCAATAATGACTATTTCGACCGACGGCCAGGTCTGTTTTATCACACTGTCCAGAGCGCGGCCGATGAATTTTTCAGCATTGTATGCCGGAATGATGACCGAGACTAAAGCGTTGCTGCTCATATAATCGACTCTTAGCATATTGCTGGTTATTCAGTCACAGGATTTTTATATGTCTGATACTGATGTAAAAATGACGCCTGCAACGAAATAAACCATTTCCGTTCTGTCCTGTCAATCTTTAATGGCGGGGACAGCATACCGGAAGTGACAGACCGGTATACTGCGTCCGGTTTGCCCGGCATTTTATAACTGAACAGTATGCGGCTGCTTACTTATTCTTGTTGAAATAAGATGAAAACGGAATCGCATAACCGTCAGTTGAAAGGATCCGATCATGCTGTTTATCCGGTTCCGCAATCGACTGGTCTAATGAATAACCAAGCAGTTCAGATAAAATATATTTGTTCATTAATCCGCTGATCCAGCCATCCTGATTGCGGTATTTTTCAATAAATTCACAGCCATAAGACGGATTCCCTGATTTATATAAAAACGGAATCAGGAATTGATCCGCGCCTTTGGAAAAACCGTGGCCTTTACCGACAATTTCTCCGTGATCGGAGGTGTAGATGAAAATATAGTCATCCGTTACTGATTCAACTTCATCATAAAGACGGCCAATCACATTATCGGTGTGACGAATGGTCAGATCATAGTCACCGGCGCCATTCAGCTGCTGCTTTTCTGTTTCTGTATAGTTTGTATAAGGCATGTGGTTGCCCCATAAATGCAGAATAATAAATTTGTATTCATCAGGCTCGGCCAGCGCCTGCTTTAATAACTCAGGCAGTTTCATGTCATTGTTTTCTTCCACAATAACGGTATTATTCCGCCGGGCAAGATAGCCATATTTTGAACCGTTAACGCCGACCAGAGACTGAGCGCCCAGCCAGTAAGTTTTGTATCCCTGATCCTGTGCTATTTCAATAACCGATTTCTGACGGAATAAATTTTCTTCGCTTTCCGGTGTGTAAAATGAAAGTGACAATGAAATGGAATCCCGTGTTATCGGGGAGGATGAATGCACTTTGTCTGTCACATAGGCCTTGTCACCCTGAAAAATGCGTTCCATTTCCGGTGTTGTTTCTTTGGAATACCCGTAGATATGATATCTGGACGGAGATGATGATTCTCCGATGATAAAGATGATGAGTTTATTCTGTGGTTTTCCGGCAGACGCCAGCACCCGGTTTGGTTTCCGGTCAGGATAATTCTCCGTATACTTGTCATGGCTGAGAGCAACGGAGGAAACATACATAATATTTCCGGCGACAACAGGAAATTTCTCGCGGAGATACGTCCCCAGTTCATAAGGGTCTTCGCTGAAATTAATGGATAAATTACGGTATTCCGGGATGACTTCACGGAGCAGGGAAATCATCAGAAAGCCGAAAATGAACACCGGTGATAATGTAAACCAGCGGGGAAGGCGGAGTCTTTTTCTCCGGAAGCAGATAAAAATTAATACGCTTATGCACAGGGCAGGCAATATGATGGAATATAAATAGTGCCCCAGCATCAGTGTTGCTTCAGAATTATTTGTTTCCAGTGCTGAATCGAGAACACCGGCAGAAATTCGTTCGTGGAATTCGGTGAAATAACCGACTTCCAGTGAAAAAATCAGTGTAATAATAAATCCTGCAACGGCAGGCAGCCAGTGTTTACAGTTCAGAAGAATAATGGTGCATAAAACCAAAAACAGGGTGGCTAAATGCGGGCCGGTTGAATCACGCTGATACAAGAATGTATTGGTGAGATAACTCAACAGTATGGCAGCGACAAATAACAGCGGGTATTTATATTTTTTCAGCATCAGGTCAAAGATCAATATTCGGAATAGGATTAAGTTTTTTCAGCACTAAATGCTAAAGGATATTTGGCGGGAATACAATGGCTGTAAGAATAGTGTTCTTCATATTTTATTAATCAAATAATTCATTATTAAAATCTTCCATAAGAAATTTATGTTGTCAGTATCATAAAGGGAAGTTATTGATGTTTTTTTATATCACCCGGCTGGATTAGAACAGTTTAAAGTGTTATAGCGAAACTGGTCATTAAACTTATTCCTGCTGCAAAAAGGCTAAATTCAGGTTGTTTTCCCGGAAATTATCGCCGATCCTTTCTGCTATTACGCACTGACGCCGGCCGGAATACGGGCTATTCAGTCAGGGCAGCCAACCGAAGGAGGTATTATGTGGAATATACACCCGACACGCAGTCGCTATGCATTACTGGCTCAGTATCTGTCGCCGCTGGATGCCAGGATTGAAGCCGGATTGCTGGAATCCGAAGGGATTGAGGTGATGCTGCTGGATGAAAATATTGTCTGGAATAACCAGATGTATGCTCAGGCTGTCGGCGGTGTGAAGTTGCTGGTTAATCAGGATGAGTTAACCAGAGCACAGGAGATTCTGGCGGATTATCATCACGGGGATTTCGGGATTAATGAGGAAGGGGAACCGGCGGCGGCTGAGCAGGAACCGGTGACTGAAAACAGTAAAGAAGATTATGTCAATATAGGGTTTGTGTTTCTTATTTTCCTGACGCTCGGCCTGGCTATTCCGTTTAAGGCGCTGCATCATCGCCTGAAAGAGAAAACAAAATAATGCCCGGATGACGGGAAACCCGCCATCCGGCAGAAACATCAGTGGTCGACAAACACAAACTTCAGCACAAACAGCAGGGCAACCAGAATCACACACGGATTCAGCTCTTTCCAGCGCCCGGTCCCCAGCTTCATCACAGAGTAAGAGATAAAACCAAGCGCAATACCGTCTGTGATGGAGAAACTGAACGGCATCATAATCGCGGTGATAAAGGCAGGTACCGCGTCAGTCAGGTCATTCCAGTTTACCCGTGCCAGGCTCGACGTCATCAGCACCCCGACATAAATCAGCGCACCGGCAACCGCATAGGCTGGCACCATTCCGGCCAGCGGGGAGAGAAAAATCACCAGCAGGAACAGGATCCCGACCACCACGGCGGTAAGCCCGGTCCGGCCGCCGACAGAAACCCCTGAGGTACTTTCAATATACGCGGTGACAGATGATGTGCCGATAAACCCGCCGATCACGGAGCTGACACTGTCCACATACAAGGCTTTCTGCATATTCGGGAATTTACCGTCTTTATCTGCCAGTCCGGCTTTATCGGTTACCCCGATAAGGGTACCCGATGAGTCAAACAGGTTAACCAGCATAAACGAGAAAATAATCCCTGACAGCCCGATATTAAAGGCACCGGCCACATCCACTTTACCCAGCACGCTGGTAACATCCGGCGGCATGGAGAAAATACCGTTATAGGTGACATCCCCCAGCCACCAGCCAATCAGTGTGGTAACCACAATGGAGATCAGCACAGCTGCGTGAATACGGCGGGAGGCCAGAATCGTGATAATAAAAAAGCCCAGTGCGCCGAGCCAGACGGAGTGGGCGGTCAGATCCCCCATGGAGACCAGCGTGGCAGGATTCGCCACAACCAGGCCGATATTTTTCAGCCCCATCATAGCGATAAACAGCCCGATACCGCTGGTGATCCCCACCCGCAGACTCAGCGGGATATTGGCTATCATCCAGTAGCGGATGCGGAAGACTGTCAGCAGCAGCATGCCGAGTGCACCCCAGAAGATAGCCCCCATCCCTATTTGCCAGGAGTAACCCATGGCGCTGACCACACCGAAAGCAAAAAAGGCGTTCAGCCCCATTGCCGGTGCCAGTGCGACCGGCAGATTTGCCAGACAGCCCATCAGAATACAGCCGAATGCCGCAATCAGACAGGTGGTGACGAAGACAGCCTGTGTATCCATCCCGGCAGCGCCGAGGATTTGCGGGTTAACAAAAATGATATACACCATGGTAAGAAAGGTGGTTATACCGGCGATAACTTCGGTTCGTGCCGTGGTACCGTGTGCCTGTAAACGGAATAAACGTCCCAGTACACCTGTTTCCCGGATGGTTTCCGGTGTTTGACTATCCATTTTATGCTCCTGTCTCCCGGGGAAAAGATAACTGGTCTGATAAATGCATAATCAATGCCAGCATCGTAATGACATTCCGTGAGAAACCGTAATCATCCGGTTGTGTCGCAATAATTTGTAACAATTGCGGCGGGGATCACCTTTATTCCGGTACACCTCACAGGACAGAGAGAACACCGCGAATTCGCATTATCAATGTGAGAGAAAAACAGGGGACAGTGATGAACAGTGAGAAAAATAAGCGCACCTGCACGCGCAGCCGTGAAGAAATGACAACACTCCTCGCCGTGGCCCGCAGTGAGGCACCGGCGGATTATCGTATTGATAATGTCCGGATTCTGGATCTGATTAACGGCGGTGAATTTCCGGGCCCGGTAGTGATAAGCGGAAATGCCATTGCCGGTGTCGGCGCGGTGTATAAGGATGCACCGGCGCATCAGGTCATCGACGGTAAAAACGCGGTGGTCGTACCCGGGTTTATTGACGCACATCTGCATATTGAATCCGGCATGATGACCCCGGTCACCTTTGAGAGTGCCACGCTGCCGCTGGGAGTCACGACCATTGTGTGTGATCCGCATGAAATCGTGAACGTCATGGGCGAAGAGGGAATTGAATGGTTTCTGCGCTGCGCGGAACAGGCACAGCAGAATCAGTTTGTTCAGGTGAGTTCCTGTGTGCCGGCATTACCGGGCAGTGATGTGAACGGCGCGGATTTCCCGCTGGCAGAGATGCTGAAATACAAGGATCATCCCCATGTGCTGGGACTGGCGGAGATGATGAATTTCCCGGCGGTGATTGCCGGTGAGGCGGAAACGCTGGATAAACTGGATGCATTCCGCGGTATGACGCTGGATGGTCACTGCCCGATGGTCACCGGGAAAGATCTCAACGGCTATATTGCCGGGGGGATTGAAAACTGTCACGAATCGCACCGTTATGAGGAAGGGCTGGAAAAACTGGCACTGGGAATGGCGCTGATGATCCGCGAAGGGTCGGCGGCACGGAATCTGGATGCACTGGCACCGCTTATCACCGCGATGAGCAGCCCGCAGTGTCTGTTATGCACCGATGATCGCAATCCGTGGGAAATCATTCACGAGGGGCATATGAATGCGCTGGTGTATCGTCTGATCAATCAGCATCAGATTCCGGTACATATTGCTTACCGTGTTGCCAGCTGGTCTGCCGCCCGGCATTTCGGGCTGAAAAACCTCGGGCTGGTGGCGCCGGGTAAACAGGCGGATCTGGTTCTGCTGCGGGATGAGAAAACGGTCGATATTCAGGCGGTTATGTGCGGCGGCCGCTGGGTGGATAAAGCGGCGCTGCTGCGTGAGCGGGAGGCTAAACAGGCAGCATCACGTCCGCCAATACAGAATACTGTCCGCCGTCAGGCCGTGACAGCGCAGTCTCTTGCTTTTGTGCCGGTTGCCGGTCATGAGTACCGTGCTATCAGTGTGATCCCGAATGAGCTGATCACCTGTGAGCAGCGGGTCAGCTGGGACGGACACCGCTATGACTGTGATAATATCTGCTCGCTTGCGGTGATTGAGCGCTATGGCCGCCAGACACCACCGGCAACCGCATTACTGCATAATTTCGGTCTGACGCGCGGGGCTCTGGCGTCAACGGTCAGCCACGACAGCCATAATATTGTTGTCGCCGGTATTGATCCGATGGATATGGCGCTGGCGGTGAATCAGCTGATTGCCGGCGGTGGCGGGATGTGTGTGGTTGCGGACGGGCGGGCGCTGAGCCATGCGACACTGCCGATTGCCGGGCTGATGAGTGATAAAACGGCGGATGAAATCGCCGCTGAAATTGAATCGCTGAAAGCAGCCTGCCGCGATTGCGGGGTGATGCTGGATGAGCCGTTTATTCAGATGGCATTCCTGTCTCTGCCGGTGATCCCGACACTGAAACTCACCAGTCTCGGGTTATATGATGTGAACAAATTTGTTTTTACGCACAGTGAGTTAACCGCATAAACAGAAAAGGACAGAGACGTTTTGTCTCTGTCCTTAGTCACTATTCACTGCAGCGAAAACTACAGCACGCGGCTGAGAAACGCGGCGGTACGCGGGTTTTGCGGGTGATTAAATATCTGCTCCGGTGTGCCGGACTCCTGGATGATCCCCTGGTCGATAAAAAAGACGCGGTCTGCCACTTCGCGGGCAAAATTCATCTCATGGGTCACAATCACCATTGTCATACCCTCATGGGCCAGCGCTTTCATCACATTCAGTACTTCACCGACCAGCTCCGGATCGAGCGCAGAAGTCGGTTCATCGAACAGCAGCACCGTCGGATCCATCGCCAGGGCACGGGCAATGGCCACGCGCTGCTGCTGACCGCCGGATAAACTCTCCGGCCAGGCATCAATTTTATCCGGCAGCCCGACTTTTTCCAGTAACCGTTCCGCTTTAAGCAGCGCATCGGCTTTTTTCAGCCCGGACACCATCAGTGGCGCCATGGTAATGTTATCCAGCACCGTCATATGCGGAAACAGATTGAAGCGCTGGAATACCATACCGGTATGTTCGCGCATTTTGTTCAGATCTGTTTTCGGATCACACACATCGGTGCCGTTTACCACAATCTCACCGGAATCCGGGCGTTCCAGGGCATTCAGGCAGCGCAGAAAGGTACTTTTTCCGGAGCCGGACGGCCCTATCACACAGACAACTTCCTGCGGACGGATATCACAGCTGATGCCGCGCAGTACATGGGTATTGCCGAATTTTTTCTGTAAATTATTAACGTGAATCACTTCTGCTCAACCTTCTTTCGGTGTATTGAACCAGCTGCGCCAGCAGGAATGTCAGCATCCAGTAAATAACGGAGATGACCAGGTACGGCTCCCAGTAAGTTGCATACGCGCCGGATACGGTCCGTGCGGCATATGCCAGGTCGGCAAGGCCGATAGCGGAGGCCAGTGAGGAATCTTTGACAATCGCGATCGCATTGTTACCCAGCGGCGGCAGAATACGGCGGAAAGCCTGCGGCAGGATCACTTTGCGCATGGTTTTTCCCCAGTTCATGCCCAGTGCGCGGGAGGCTTCTGTCTGACCGCGATCGACGGACTGGATCCCGGCGCGGAAAATCTCGGAAACATACGCCCCGGCATTGAGTGTGATAGCAACAATACAGGAGAGAAATGCGCCGTATTCGGAACGCAGCATTCTGGCCGTATCAGAGGTAATAATACCGCTGGTGACCATCAGGCCGTCACGCGGGTTGATAAACAGCGGCACCAGTGCGAAGTGAACCACCATGATCTGCACAAACAGCGGCGTGCCACGAAATGCACTGACATAAAACCGCACCGGATACTGCACAAAGAACAGCAGCAGCCATTTTGCCGGGCCGCGTTCGGCACGGGCTGTCCGGCCGAGGCCGAGCGTCAGTCCCCAGAGAGTCCCCAGGATGACACAGATAATGGTACATTTTATTGTCATCAGTGCCCCGTCCATAAATAACGGAGCGTATTCTTCTATAATTTCCCAGCGGAAAGCTGACATAACATCCATCCTGAAAAAACAGATCAAACCCGCCGCAGAAGCGGGTTTTTAATCAGATAAATAATGAATTACTGCGCGGGCAGGGAAGGTACGTCGTTATCGAACCATTTCTGATAGATTTTGGCGTAAGTACCGTCGGCAATAATTTTTGCCAGACCACGGTTAATTTTTTCCTGTAATTCGGTATTACCTTTGGCGACCGCAATGCCGAAATACTGTTTTTCAAAATGATTGTCGTAAATCAGTTTAAATTTCTTATCCGGATGGGTTTTAATATAAAACTTCACGACACCGACATCGCCGACCGCCGCATCCACGCCGTCTTCATATAATTCCTGTAACAGCAGCGGAGTATTATCAAAGCGTTTGATGGCGGTGCTGGTTTTGCCGAGCACATCAGAAACCACAATATCCCCGGTGCTGGAGTTCACCACACCGACATTATATTTACTCAGTTCAGATAACGCGCCGATCGGTGAATTTTCATTCACCACAATTGCCTGTTCTGCCGGGAAATACGGGGCGGAGAAATCCACCATCTGTTTGCGTTTATCGGTGATGGTAATACCGGAAATTAAAATATCGCGATCCCCGGCGGACAGTGTGGCGAAAATACCTTCCCACGGCGTGTTGATTAATTTGACGTCAAAATCTTCGGCGGCAGCAACCGCTTTGATAATATCGATATCAAACCCTTCGAGTTGTTTTTCACTGTTTTCAAATTCAAACGGGCGATAGGTACCGCCTGCACCGACCACATAGGTTTCTTTGGCCTGGCTTACCCCGGTGAATGCTAATAATGATAAACAGCCTGCAAAGACTAATTTTTTAAACATGACAACCTCATTTTTATGCGTGATTTTTAATTAAAAATACATAAATATTCATTTAATGGCAATAACTATTTAAAAATAAGCAAGGCAGCAGCAGATGATCAGCCTGCGGAACAAAGCAGGCAGAGTCTTATACGGGAAAGTGAGCAAAACAGAGCGGATGTGGCGAAACGTGCGGAGGTATACGGTTCAGAATACACCGGCTGACATTACCGGTGTGGTGCGTCACGGGTGAACCGCATCATTCCCCAGTAGCTGTTATGTGTTTTTTCTGTCATCTGCCAGCCGGATTGTTCCAGTGCAGGGCGCAGGGCGTGATTGATAATCCGGTGCGCCATGACCAGTACAGCGCCATGTTCCTGTGCATAGTCTGAGAGGATTTGTGTGGCACATTGTGCCCGTCCGCGTACCTGTGCCACAGAGGGAACAGATTTTCCGCCACCCGCCAGCCACAGCAGTCGGAATGCGGTTACCCACCACATCGGCGGCAGTTTTACCGGCATCAGCAGTGCAGGAGAGAACAGGGGAAGTACTGCTTCATGCAGTTCATCAACAATGGCGCGGGGTGTGATCCCGAGTATGGCCAGGGATGCCGTGGTACGAAACAGCGGACTGGCTACCGGGAAATAACGGGACAATTCTTCAGCGGACAGCGATAAAGGCGGAGCGGCCGGCGGGATAATTCCGCCCGCATCATATTCCGCCAGCCAGGCACAGAGGTTGCGCAGGGCCAGCGGTGTTTTTCTGTCCGGCACCGGTTCACCGTGGCGGATCAGCAGAATTTCCTGAATCATCAGGTATAAAAATATTTCAGCACATGGAAGAAAACCGGGGCTGCGAAGCAGAGGGAATCCAGTCTGTCCATCATGCCGCCGTGACCCTCAATCATGGCACCGAAATCTTTGATCCCGCTGTCCCGCTTGATGGCGGACATACACAACCCGCCCGCGAAACCGGCCAGGCAAATCAACAGTGAGAGCAGGAATGCCGCCCACGGGCTGAACGGTGTGGCCCACCACAGTGCCATACCGACACAGCTCGCACTGAGGATCCCGCCGATAAAGCCTTCAACGGTTTTGTTCGGGCTGAGTTTCGGTACAATCGGGCGTTTGCCGAACAGTTTACCGAACACATATTGCAGCACGTCAGAAATCTGAACCACGATCATCAGAAACAGCAGCAGGTTGATATTATCCGTGAAATCCGGAATCGGCAGTACCAGCAGTGCAGGGGCATAACTGAGGCAGTAAACCGCAATCATCACACTCCACTGGATTTTTGCCATGCGCTCCAGGAAGTGGCGGGTGTCACCGGAGAGCACCATGCGGGTCGGGATAAACAGGAACGCATAGACGGGGATAAAGACCGCCAGCAGGTTATACCACTGAACACCGACCAGCACATACTGTACCGGCAGAATGATAAAGAAGCACCAGAACAGGGCACCGTGGTCGGCGCGGTGTGTCGGCGTCAGGGTGATAAGCTCACGCAGTGCCAGCAGGGACATAAAGGCAAACAGCACCACAGAGCCGATAGGCCCGATGCTGATAGCCACGGCGGCGATAATACACATCAGCCACCAGGCGCGGATACGGGCATTCAGGTTACTGATAACCGAGGTGTTTCCCTTAACCTGCTTCAGGATCAGGCCGATAACCGTTGCCACCGCCAGGAACCCGAACAGCCCGCTGAAGATCCAGAATAATTCATTATCTTTCATGATGTATTGCCTCTAACGCCCGGCGGGTCCGCACTAAAAAGTCCGCTTTGCTCTCTTCTTCCCCGGCCGGTTCAACCGGAGCGCCGAATGTGGCAGTGCAGATAATCGGCACAACCAGCCGCGAGCCTTTCGGCAGGACGCGGTTGAGGTTTTCCAGATAGACCGGCACCAGCACCGCATCCGGATTATTGCGGGATAAATGCCAGAGCCCGGCTTTGAAATCCTGAATCTTTTCACCGTCGCCGCGTGTGCCTTCCGGGAACAAAATCAGGGAATCCCCGGTATCGAGAACACTCTGCATCACATCCAGCGGATTCTCCGCCGGCGTGGCCTCCTGTTGTTCATCCTCTGTTGCAGGCTCGATTTTTTTACCGCGCGCAATCAGCACCGCACCAAAAATACGTTTGGCAATATAACGGCGGAACCCGGTTTTATCCCAGTAATCCTGCGCCGCCACCGGGTGAACGCGTTTTCGCGCCGCGCCGGTCAGGCAGGACCAGATCACCAGTCCGTCAAGGTGACTGGAGTGGTTGGCATAGTAAATACAGGGTTTACCTTCCGGCAGCGGGGCGTTCTGCTTTGCGCGGATCCCGGTCAGAAACCGGCATACCGACACCAGCAGCGCCGAGACAATTTTTTGATCCGGCGAAAACGTTTTACGGGTCATCCTTTATTATCCTTACGTAAATCAGTCATCAGTATGCGGGTACGGCGCACGGTGGTCCAGAGTGCGCCGAGGGTAATCACCCACAGTATGATAAGAAACAGCCACTGAGCCTGATACAGCGGGAGAAAACAGGCGGCAACGGCCCCGGCGGTCAGCAGCGCCATCCGGTGCTGTTTGGCCATCGGGCCGGAAAATTTCTGCGGCTGCTCACAACTGCCGCCGAGTACCCGGACATAGGCGGTCATTACCGCCATCAACGCCGCCGCCCAGCCGAGCTGCGGGGCATAAGTGATAAAACCGACCAGCCCGTAACCGGCACCGATGAGGATCAGGCTGTCCGAAACGCGATCCGGCAAATCGTTAAATACGGCACCAACAGGGCTGCGCAGGCCGCCTTCGACCGCCACCATACCGTCAAGCAGATTACAGATAAGCCGTCCCTGTACCATCAGTGCGGCCAGCAGAAACAGGATGATACGCAGTACGGTGAGCTCGCTGTTCAGAGCACCGTAAAAGGCGGCAGCGGCAAATAATGCACAGACTGAACTGGCGACAGAGATACCGTTAGGGGTTGCACCGCGCTGTTGCAGCAGACGGGCGGCTGAGGTCGCCCAGCGGGTCTGCCGGGCTTTAATCGGACGTCGGTCCCTGATTTCTTCTGATTCCATATCCTTTCCGTCATGTGAAAATTAATCTGTTGATAATATAAGGTTTCGTAACTTATTAATAATAGTGATGCAGCAAAATTGCCAAATATTTCTTTACACCACGGCAGGTGAGGATAACGGTATATCTTAGCTGAAAAGCGACTAAGGAAAGCCGCCGCCCTTATGGCAGGATAACAGCATAACCAGGCAGACTATTATTGAGGTGATTATGTCAGAACATGCACGCCGTCCTTTGCGGACAGAAACCCGGCTGACGCAGAGCGGCCGTAACCCCGCATTACAGCACGGATTTGTGAATACCCCGGTATACCGCGGCTCGACGGTGGTCTTCCCGACGTATGATGCCCTGATCAACCGCCGTGCTGAATTTCATTACGGCACTGACGGCACTCCGACGATCGCGGCACTGGAGAATGCCTGGAGTGAACTGACCGGTGCGGCGGGTACGGTGTTATCCCCCAGCGGACTGGGCGCGGTGACACTGACGCTGCTGACCACTCTGAAAAGCGGCGATCATCTGCTGATGACCGATTCTGTTTATCACCCGACCCGGCAGTTATGCGGCGGTCTGCTGGCAAAGATGGGTATTACCACCACTTATTATGATCCGCTGATCGGCGCGGGGATTGAATCGCTTATCCGCCCGGAAACAACCGTGATTTTCCTTGAATCCCCCGGCTCCCAGACGTTCGAGGTGCAGGATGTTCCGGCGATCACTGCCGTGGCGAAACGCCATCATGTGACAACCGTTATTGATAACACCTGGGCGACCCCGCTCTTTTTCCGCGCTCATGAACACGGCTGTGATATCTCCCTTGAAGCCGGTACCAAATACCCCGGAGGTCATTCGGATGTGCTGATGGGACTGGTTTCCGCTAATGCACAGTGGTGGCCGGAATTGCGCAAAACCTATGATCAGATGGCGATGCTGCCGGGCGCTGAGGATTGTTTCCTTGTGCTGCGCGGTCTGCGCACTCTGCATATCCGCCTGAAGGAAGCACAGCACCGGGCGCTGAAAGTCGCGGAGTGGCTGCAGTCCCGCCCGGAAGTCAGCAAAGTGCTGCATCCTGCCTTCCCGGAATGTCCGGGGCATGAGATCTGGAAGCGGGATTTCACCGGCTCTTCCGGCCTGTTCTCGCTGGTTCTGAATGCGGAATACACCACAGACGACCTGGCGGCCATGCTCGACGGGCTGGATATTTTCGCGATGGGCTATTCCTGGGGTGGGTTTGAAAGCCTGATAGTGCCGTTTGACTGTAGCCGTTACCGGACGGTTACTGACTGGCAGCCGGGCGGACTGACACTGCGTCTGCAAATCGGCCTGGAAGATACGGAGGATTTGATTGCGGATTTGACCGCCGGATTTGAACGGCTGAATGCCGCACACTGACAAAAAAATAAGCCCGGAAATCCGGGCTTGCTTTCAGAACAATGGTATTAAATGTTCGGCAGATAACCGGCGCTTTTGATGAACTCGATAGAGATCACCAGCAGGCCGAACAGGAAGATAAAGATCAGCACACCGTTTCCGCCTGCAACACGGTAAGCACCGGCTTTCGGGTTCTGCCGTACTTTCCATGCTAATAATGACGGCAGGATCAGCGCCAGGAAGGAGAGCGCCATTGCGGCATACGCCAGCGCACCGGTGAAGCTTTTGTAGTACAGGGCGCAAATCAGCGGCAGGGCAAAGGTCAGGATCCCGGTTTGCGTACGGCCGAAGGCGGAATTTTTGCGGCGGAACAGGTCGGCCAGGTAATCAAATAACCCCAGCGCCACACCCAGGAATGAGGTAGCCAGTGCCAGATCCATAAACAGGCTGACCGCGATATCCACATATTTATTGGCCACGGTCTCACTGAGCGCCGTCAGTAAGCCGTCCAGGCCTGATTTCTGCGCCAGAATACCAAAGAAGGTATCGGACGGGATCGCGCCGAGGGTCGCAACCTGCCACAGCAGATACGCCACCAGCGGAATAGCACTACCAGTGAGGAAAATAAAGCGCAGCTTTTTGCTGTCGCCGTTCATGTAATTCACCAGGCTCGGCACACTGCCGTGGAAACCAAAAGAGGTAAACACCAGCGGGATAGCGGAAAGCACCAGTCCGTTCTGAATCGGCATGCTGACAAGGTTGGTCATATTCACATGCGGCATCATGACGGCGAGCATGATGATCAGGAAGATAATTTTACCGGTGAACAGGATACGGTTGATAAAATCAACCGAGTGCGTCCCGACACACACTACCAGGCCGCCAACGAGGGTGAAGATAATGGTCGCCGTACCCGGTGTAACAGATATTTGCCACCAGTTTTGCAGGCTGGCGGAGATCATTTCCCCGGCTCCGCCGATATAGGCAGTGGTCAGGGCATACATCAGCAACAACATGCTGAAGCCGGTCAGGAGCTGACCCGGTAATCCGAGGTATTGACGGGCGACGCTGCCTAAGCCGGTATCCGGTGAGCTGTACTGATACACTTCAACCATCAGCAGTGCGGTGTAGCTCATGATAGCCCACAGGCCGATCAGAATGACAGCAATGACCGGAAATCCGATCCCTGCGGCAGCCAGCGGCATTGCCAGCATACCGGCACCGATCGTTGTTCCCGCAACAATCAGAACACTGCCGAGTGTACGATTTTTCACCAAAACCTCATGATATTTCAATCAATAATATGTGCGCAAAGCGTAATGAAAAACCGGAAAGGTGTCAAATTTAAATTACGTATATCGTAAAGATATCGTTACATTAATGGCATAAAAAAACCGGATTGCAGATCCGGTCACTAAACAGCTTACAATTCGATGTCGATATCACTCAGCGGGTAGCAACTGCAGGGAAGAATTTCACCGTCATTGATAAATGCAACCGGCCTCTGCCGGTAACCGACTTTACCGCGTTTCAGGCGGACACGGCAGGCACCGCAATAGCCTTCACGGCACTGGTATTCCACCGGGACGGATTGTTCGAGTGTATTGAGCAGGTTATTGTGTTCTTCACTGACATAATGCAGCTGAATACCCTGCATGTTGCCATGCAGGGTGATTTTATAGCGGGGCATCAGAGTTCGAAGTTACTCAGTTCGTCAGTGTTGACTTCAGAGTCAATCTGACCGACCAGATAGGAACTGACTTCCACTTCCTGTGGCGCCACCTGGACGTTATCGGATACCAGCCAGGCGTTGATCCACGGAATCGGGTTCGAGCGGACTTTGAACGGCAGCGGCAGACCCACCGCCTGCATGCGGATATTGGTGATATATTCCACATACTGACACAGGATATCTTTGTTCAGACCGATCATCGAGCCGTTGCAGAACAGGTAATCTGCCCACTCTTTTTCCTGCTCCGCCGCACGGACAAACAGGTCGTAGCAATCCTGCTCGCACTCTTTGGCGATTTCCGCCATTTCCGGGTCATCCTGGCCGCTGCGCAGCAGGTTGAGCATATGCTGGGTGCCGGTCAGGTGCAGCGCTTCATCACGGGCGATCAGTTTGATGATTTTCGCATTACCTTCCATCAGTTCGCGCTCGGCAAAGGCGAAAGAGCAGGCGAAACTGACATAGAAACGGATCGCTTCCAGCGCGTTGACGCTCATCAGGCACAGATACAGCTGGCGTTTCAGGGCGCGCAGGGTAACAGTAAAGGTTTTACCGTTTGCGGTATGCGTTCCTTCACCGAACATATGATATTCATTGGTCATACGGATAAGATCATCATAATAGCCGGAAATATCTTCCGCGCGTTTGATGATCTCTTCGTTTGCCACGATATCATCGAATACCACTGACGGATCATTCACGATATTACGGATAATATGCGTGTAAGAACGGGAGTGAATGGTTTCCGAGAAAGACCAGGTTTCCACCCAGGTTTCCAGCTCCGGAATGGAGATCAGCGGCAGCAGCGCCACGTTCGGGCTGCGGCCCTGGATGGAATCCAGCAGGGTCTGGTATTTCAGGTTGCTGATGAATATATGCTTTTCGTGATCCGGCAGGGCATTGTAGTCAATGCGATCGCGGGACACGTCCACTTCTTCCGGACGCCAGAAGAAGGAGAGCTGTTTTTCAATCAGTGATTCAAAAATCGGGTACTTTTGCTGATCATAACGGGCGACGTTCACCGGCTGGCCGAAGAACATCGGTTCTTTCAGCTGATCATTATGTACCTGCGAAAATGTTGTATAAGACATTATTTATTCACCTTAAATTTTACACGCGCCGCCTTCACAACCATCATCGTCGGCGATGACCACTTCCTCAGGAAGGTCTTCCTGGGTATCTTCCGCGCCATCGCGGGTATTGTGGTAATAAAGTGTTTTCACACCGTATTTATAGGCCAGCAGCAAATCTTTCAGTAACTGATTCATCGGTACTTTGCCGCTCGGGAACCGGGTCGGATCATAGTTGGTGTTGGACGAAATCGCCTGATCGACAAATTTCTGCATAATCCCCACCAACTGGAGATAACCTTCGTTGCCCGGCATCTGCCATAACAGCTCATAGGCGGATTTCAGACGGTCATACTCCGGCACGACCTGGCGCAGAATGCCGTCTTTCGAGGCTTTCACGCTGATATAGCCGCGCGGCGGCTCAATACCGTTGGTGGCATTGGAGATCTGCGAGGATGTCTCTGACGGCATCAGGGCAGACAGGGTGGAGTTACGCAGACCGTGTTTTTTGATCTCTTCGCGCAGGCCTTCCCAGTCATAATGCAGCGGCTCGTTCGTCAGCTGATCCAGGGTTTTCTTGTAAGTGTCGATCGGCAGAATACCCTGTGAATAGGTGGTTTCGTTAAACCACGGGCATGCACCGTACTCTTTTGCCAGCTCATTGGAGGCTTTCAGCAGGTAATACTGAATAGCTTCAAAGGTGCGGTGAGTCAGGTTATTGGCACTGCCGTCGGAATAGCGCACACCGTGTTTCGCCAGGTAGTAAGCGAAGTTAATCACCCCGATACCCAGGGTACGGCGGCCCATTGAGCCTTTGCGTGCCGCTTCAATCGGATAATCCTGGTAATCGAGCAGGGCATCCAGGGCACGTACTGCCAGGATAGCCAGCTCTTCCAGCTCATCGAGGTTTTCAATGGCACCCAGGTTAAATGCGGACAGCGTACACAGCGCGATTTCCCCGTTCGGGTCATTCATATCGTTGAGCGGTTTGGTCGGCAGGGCAATTTCCAGACACAGGTTGGACTGGCGCACCGGCGCGATAAACGGATCAAACGGGCTGTGAGTGTTGCAGTGGTCCACGTTCTGAATATAGATACGGCCGGTAGAGGCACGTTCCTGCATCATCAGGGAGAACAGCTCCACCGCTTTCAGCGTCTGTTTGCGGATCGACGGATCTTTCTCATACTGCTCATAAAGACGCTCGAACGCATCCTGATCGGCGAAGAACGCGTCATATAACCCCGGGACATCGGACGGGCTGAACAGGGTGATATCCTGGCCTTTGATCAGGCGTTCATACATCAGTTTGTTGATCTGGACGCCGTAATCGAGGTGGCGGACACGGTTGCCTTCAACACCACGGTTGTTTTTCAGTACCAGCAGGCTTTCCACTTCCAGATGCCAGATAGGGTAGAACAGCGTTGCCGCGCCACCGCGCACGCCGCCCTGAGAACAGGATTTCACGGCGGTCTGGAAATGTTTGTAGAACGGGATACAACCGGTGTGGAATGCCTCGCCGCCGCGGATCGGGCTGCCGAGCGCACGGATGCGGCCCGCGTTGATACCGATACCGGCACGCTGGGACACATATTTGACAATCGCACCGGAGGTCGCGTTGATGGAGTCAAGGCTGTCGCCGCACTCGATCAGCACACAGGAGCTGAACTGGCGGGTCGGGGTGCGGACACCGGACATAATCGGTGTCGGCAGGGAAATTTTGAAGGTTGACGTGGCGTCATAGAACCGGCGGATATAATCCAGACGGGTCTCTTTCGGATAATGTGAGAACAGACAGGCCGCAACCAGGATATACAGGAACTGTGCACTTTCATACACTTCGCCGGTAACACGGTTCTGAACCAGATATTTCCCTTCCAGCTGTTTGACGGCGGCGTAAGAGAAATTCATATCACGCCAGTGATCGATGAACTCATTCATCTGGTCAAATTCAGCTTCGGTGTAATCGGTTAACAGATTTTCGTCATATTTACCGGCAGCCACCATTTTCTGTACATGGGCGTATAACGCCGGCGGCTCAAACTGGCCGTAGGCTTTTTTGCGCAGGTTAAAAATAGCCAAGCGGGCAGACAGATACTGATAATCCGGCGTTTCAGCGGAAATCAGATCGGCGGCGGCCTTAATCATGGTTTCATGAATATCCGCGGTACGGATCCCGTCATAGAACTGAATCTGGGAACGTAACTCGACCTGGGAGACAGAGACATTATTCAGACCTTCAGCGGCCCAGGTAATGACGCGGTGGATTTTGTCTAAATCGATACGTTCTTTGTGACCATCACGTTTGGTAACAAGCAGATTCTGGTTCATCAGTTGATATACCCTGTTTTGAAAATGACACTCTGTTGTGATTAACGCGCCGATAACGTGTATCCGCCCGATAAAAAACGATCCCTGAAACAAATGTTCCGGGAAAGTCAATAGCGGGTGCTGAGCGATTTAAACACAAGATGTAGTGTGTCTGTAAAAGATGGGTAACAAGATAATGATAAATGCGCTCAGGATCAAGTGTATAAAATCAGGATCTTTTGTGGATAACTTGAGGATAGTCACCCGCTGACAGAGTGGTAAGCACTGAGATCACTGACAAAATGAAACTGTGCTTACCTTATTACGCGAAGCGATAATTTTAGAAAAATGCGATTTGTTTGGCGTTTTATTAATCGCCGGAGTAATTAACTTGACACTATAAAATAAAACGGGTATGCAACATATAATTTACATCCACATTGGGTGCCAGCCAGAATTTATCGCTTAACGGATTGTAATGTAAGCCGATCATATGCTGCTCGCGCAGACCGGTATTATTCAGCCAGTCAATCAGTTCTGCCGGACGGATAAATTTTTTCGCATCGTGCGTACCGGGCGGTACCATCTTCAGAATATATTCTGCTGCGATAACGGCCATAAACCAGGCTTTTTTGTTGCGGTTAATGGTGGAGAACACCACATCGCCCCCCGGTTTGACCAGACGGGAACAGGAACGCACCACAGACGCCGGATCCGGCACATGCTCAAGCATCTCCATGCAGGTCACCACATCATACTGTTGTGCATGTTTTTCTGCGTGCTGTTCCACCGTTTCCTGCACATAGGTGATATCAGTGCCGCTTTCCAGTGCATGCAGACGCGCAACCTGAAGCGGCTCTGCGCCCATATCCAGCCCGGTGACGTCCGCACCTTCCCGCGCCATACTTTCTGCCAGAATTCCGCCGCCGCAGCCGACATCCAGCACTTTCTTCCCGAACACACCGTTAACCCGCTGCTGAATATAGGCCAGACGCAGCGGATTGATCCGGTGCAGCGGTTTAAATTCACCCTCAAGATCCCACCAGCGTGAGGCAACATCCTCAAACTTTTTGATTTCCGCAGGATCGACATTGGCTGTCAGCGGGGAAGCTGTGTCATTCATGGTCTCTTTCTCTCTCTTGCTGCGGCAGAACCTGCCGGAATACGCGATGGCGTCAGTATACAATGCCGGGCGCGGATGCGTCAGAAATAAAATACTCTCCCGATTTTTATATCTCCTTTTTTAAACATTGGCGATTTGTGGTATAGTTCCGCACCTTGAATCCGGAGTAATGAGGGATACTGGCTCCATGAGCGACAATGCCAAAGAAATCTTGCCCGTTAACATCGAAGAGGAGCTGAAAAGCTCGTATCTGGATTACGCCATGTCCGTTATTGTCGGACGCGCGCTCCCCGATGTCAGGGATGGTCTGAAACCGGTTCACCGCCGCGTATTATTCGCGATGAAAGAACTGGGTAATGACTGGAACAAAGCCTATAAAAAATCTGCCCGTGTGGTCGGGGATGTGATCGGTAAATATCACCCCCATGGTGACAGTGCTGTGTATGAAACGATTGTCCGCCTGGCTCAGCCGTTCTCAATGCGCTATATGCTGGTGGATGGTCAGGGTAACTTTGGTTCAATCGACGGTGACTCCGCAGCAGCAATGCGTTATACGGAAGTCCGTATGGCGAAAATTGCCCATGAACTGTTAGCCGACATCGACAAAGAAACCGTGGATTTTGTACCGAACTATGACGGTACCGAAATGATCCCGGATGTGATGCCGACCCGCATCCCGAACCTGCTGGTGAATGGTTCATCCGGTATTGCTGTCGGGATGGCAACCAATATTCCGCCGCATAACCTGGGTGAAGTCATCGACGGCTGCCTGGCCTATATTGATGATGAAGATATCAGCATCGAAGGTCTGATGGAGCACATCCCGGGGCCGGACTTCCCGACTGCGGCGATTATCAACGGCCGCCGCGGTATTCTTGATGCTTACCGCACCGGACGCGGCAAAATTCATATCCGTGCCCGCGCGGAAGTGGAAACGGATGAAAAAACCGGCCGCGAAACCATTATCGTTAATGAAATTCCGTATCAGGTGAACAAAGCCCGCCTGATTGAGAAAATCGCCGAGCTGGTTAAAGAGAAACGTCTGGAAGGTATCAGCGCACTGCGTGATGAATCCGATAAAGACGGTATGCGCATTGTGATTGAAGTCAAACGCGATGCGGTCGGTGAAGTGGTACTGAACAACCTTTATCTGCTGACACAGATGCAGACCACGTTTGGTATCAATATGGTTGCCCTGCATCAGGGACAACCGAAGATCCTCAATCTGAAAGAAATTCTCAGTGCGTTTGTGCGCCACCGCCGTGAAGTGGTGACCCGCCGGACAATCTACGAATTACGTAAAGCCCGTGAACGCGCCCATATCCTCGAAGGTCTGGCGATTGCACTGGCCAATATCGACCCGATTATCGAGCTTATCCGCCGTGCGCCGACGCCTGCGGAAGCAAAAGCCGGGTTACTGGCACAGGCATGGGAACTGGGCACGGTTGCCGCTATGCTGGCCGGTGCCGGTGATGATGCCGCGCGTCCGGAAGGTCTGGATGAGCAGTTCGGTATCCGCGATGGTCTGTATCATCTGACCGAAGTTCAGGCTCAGGCGATTCTGGATCTGCGTCTGCAGAAACTGACCGGTCTGGAGCATGAAAAACTGCTCGACGAATACCGCGAATTACTGGAGCTGATTGCCGGTCTGCTGCATATCCTGCAAAGCCCTGAGCGTCTGATGGAAGTCATCCGTGAAGAGCTGGTGGCAGTGAAAGAGCAGTTCAACGATAAGCGCCGTACTGATATCACAGAAAACACAGCGGATATCAATATCGAAGATCTGATCAGTCAGGAAGACGTGGTGGTGACACTGTCTCATCAGGGCTACGTGAAGTATCAGCCGCTGACCGACTATGAAGCCCAGCGCCGTGGCGGGAAAGGCAAATCTGCCGCCCGTATCAAAGAAGAAGACTTTATCGAACGTCTGCTGGTGGCAAACACCCACGACACCATTCTCTGCTTCTCCAACAAAGGGAAGCTGTACTGGCTGAAAGTGTATCAGTTACCGGAAGCCAGCCGTGGTGCGCGCGGTCGTCCGATTATCAACATATTACCGCTGGATCAGGAACAGAACGAGCGTATCACCGCGATTCTGCCGGTCCGTGAATATGAGGAAGGTAAGTTTGTCTTTATGGCGACCGCCAGCGGGACCGTGAAGAAAACCTCTCTGCAGGACTTCAGCCGTCCGCGTAACGCCGGTATTATCGCCGTCAACCTCAATGAGGGTGATGAGCTGATTGGCGTTGATCTGACTGACGGCAGCAACGAAGTGATGCTGTTCTCTGCTGACGGTAAAGTCGTCCGCTTTGCGGAAGATGCTGTCCGTGCCATGGGGCGTACCGCCACCGGTGTGCGCGGTATCCGTCTGGGTGACGACGATGCGGTCGTGTCGCTGATTATTCCGCGTGGTGAAGGTGAAATTCTGACGGTCACCGAAAACGGCTACGGTAAGCGGACAGCGGAAGCGGAGTATCCGACCAAATCCCGCGCCACTCAGGGGGTTATCTCCATTAAAGTGAGTGAGCGTAACGGGAAAGTCGTGGGGGCAATCCAGGTCGGTGCGGATGATCAGATTATGATGATCACCGATGCCGGTACACTGGTCCGTACCCGCGTCTCTGAAGTCAGTATCGTGGGCCGTAATACCCAGGGTGTGACACTGATCCGTACCGGAGAAGAAGAGAAAGTGGTCGGTCTGCAGCGTGTTGCGGAGCCGGAAGAGGATGAAAATGATTTCTCTGAAGACGGTGAAGTGACGGATGCGGCATCTGATGATAATGCAGAAGAGAATAACGATTAATATCACCGGTTTCCGGTAATATAAAATCAGAAAAACCGATAAAGCAGGAACAATAATATTGTTCCTGCTTTTTATTTACCCCGGGGGTTTTGTAAACATTGCACAGTGGTATATCCTAGACATAACAGTCTGAAACCTCGTGAATATATCAGATTCATTATTGGCGGAGCCCCTTTGAGATACTTTTCATCTTTCCAGACATCACTGAAAATTTCGCGTTACCTGTTCCGGATCGTCGGTGTGATGTTATGGGGGCTGGGGGCGCTGGTGACGGTATTCTATTTACTGAATATCTATAACGGGATGCGCAATGATATCCGCCAGCAATATTATTCCGATTACGATGCCTTATTAGCCTATTTCCGGCAATCCACCGATATGACCCGCGATATCCGTTATATGAATGAACGGTTTGTCGAAAATAAAGAAGTACGGCCGGGAGAGCCCGCAGACCGGACCACCGACGGCTTTTTTATTGATTACCGGGCACTGAATACCAAAGGCGACTGCGCGGCCTTCCGCACCGGCAGCGGCCCGTATATTATTGCATTCAAAGATCTCCTGACGTACTGGCAGAACAATATCGCCGCACCGATGGGGCTGAATCAGGTCTTTCTGGTCGGCTCAAAAACCCTGTGTATGGTGTCATTTCCGATCCGCAACCTTTCCACCAGCAGCGAAACGTTGCGCAGAATGGTCAATGATTACTCTCAGAACTATTTCCGCCTGAAAAGTCAGGGGAAAGAGCGCACCATTTACTGGGCGGCGCCGGGTAGTAATCAGGGAATGGCCAGCCTGTTTGTGATGATGCCGCTGTATTATGACGGGCGTTTTCTGGCACTGATGGGTATTGAGCGTAATCTGCAGCTGGAAAACTTTAACCGCCTGCGCGATTTCCCGGCCAATATGGTGATTATTAATGAGCAGGATGATGTCGTGCTCTCTTATCCGGAAGAAATTAACACACAGAAAAATAAAGACCGTTATCTGGTGGACGATAATTATTTCGGCTATGACGATGAATTCACCCAACTGGTCTTTAAACGCAGACTGACGCCGTCGCTGCTGAGTGTGGTATATACCACGCCGCTGAGCTCAATCTATGAAAAACTGAAATTTCAGATCCTCAACGGGGCGATTCTTAATCTGATCTCTGCCATTATTATCGGGTTGTTTACCTGGCTGCTGGAGCGGCGGATATTTATGCCGGCCGAAAACAGCGCCATGCGTCTGGAGGAGCACGAGCAGTTCAACCACAAAATTGTGGCCTCCGCACCGGTCGGGATTTGCATTCTGCGCACACTCGACGGTACGGCACTGCTGAGTAATGAGCTGGCTCATAATTACTGGCGTATGCTTTCGTTTGAGGATCGCAACCGTATCGGCCTGCTGATAAAAGATAAACGGCAGGGGATGGAAGATATGGTGACCCGTAACGGCGGGCACCTTCAGGTCAGTTTTGTGCATTCCCGTTACCAGAACGAGGAAGTGGCGATTTGTGTGCTGGTGGATATCAGCGCCCGTGTGCAGCTGGAAAGCTCGTTACAGGATGCGGCACAGGCGGCAGAGCAGGCTAACCAGTCGAAATCCATGTTCCTTGCCACGGTCAGCCATGAGCTGCGCACGCCGCTGTACGGTATCATCGGTAACCTGGAGCTGTTACAGTCCATGGCGCATTCGCGGGATGCCCAGCGCCTGCTCGGTACGATGAATAACTCCTCGTCATTATTACTGAAAATTATCAGTGATATTCTCGACTTCTCCAAAATTGAATCCAAACAGCTGAAAATTGAGCCGAGAGAGTTTAACTTCCGCGAACATATTCATTTTGTGGTGGCAAACTACCTGCCGCTGGTGGCGAAAAAACACCTTTCTCTGTACTGCTTTATTGAAAAAGATGTGCCGGAGCTGGTCTGTAATGACCCGGTACGGATGCAGCAGGTGATCGCCAACCTGTTTAATAATGCGATTAAATACACGCATGTCGGGATGGTGTGCATTCACGTCTATGTCTGCGGTGAATATCTGCATGTGGATATTCAGGATACCGGCGGCGGTATCAGTGAGGACGAGCTGCGCCAGTTATTCGACCCGTTCTATCAGATTATGCCGAACACGGACAGCCCGTCGCAGGGTACCGGGCTCGGGCTGCCTATCTGTGAAAAACTGATCTCACTGATGGACGGTGACATGATGGTGGAATCGCAGAAAGAGGTCGGCAGCTTGTTCGGGATCCGCTTCCCGTGCTATACCGCCTATTCGTCCGGTCATCATGCGGATATTGTGCCGCTGACCGTACCGCTGGTCTTTGAGTTCCGCAATGGCGTGCTGGCGGATTATATGCAGCGTTACTGGCAGGATATTGCCCCGGCAGCGGTTCCGTTGTCTGAATGCCCTGACATTGCCTGTGCCGTGGTGATCACGGACGTGGTGACCCCGGCGATGAAACAGGCGCGTCTGCTGATTGAACTGGATGCCGGGTATACCGACAAACCGGTGCCGATGGGCGGCAATCACTGGCGGCATAATACCCATCAGCTTGACGGGTTGTTTGATTTTGTCTCTGACCGCCTGAACAACCGCCGTCAGGAAGCCGATGATCTGCCGCCGCCGCCACTGCCGGACAGTCAGCAGGCAGCACATGTCCGGATCCTGATTGTGGATGACCATCCGATTAACCGCCATCTGCTGTCAGATCAGCTGCATCTGTTCGGCTTCCACACCGCAACGGCGGATGACGGGCTGGATGCGCTCGACTTCCTCGAAACCCACGAGGTGGATATTATTCTGTCAGACGTCAACATGCCGAATATGAACGGTTATGACCTGACCCGTGCACTGAGAGAGAAGGGGATGACACTGCCGGTTATCGGGATCACCGCCAACGCGATGGCGGAAGAGCGCGAGCGCTGTCTGGCTTCCGGCATGAACGATTGTCTCTCCAAACCGGTCTCTATGCAGGCATTGCGCACCATGATGCAGCACTATATCCCGCAGGTCACACCGCCCGGGGCAGAATAAGCGGGCACATAAAAAAACCGCCGTTCAGATGAATGGCGGTTTTGTATCAGTACTGTAAAACGTGTCCGGATTACTCGTCTCTGTGGCTGTCGATAGTGACAGACGAAAGGTAATTCAGCAGAGCGATATCGTTATCCACACCCAGTTTCAGCATGGCGGATTTTTTCTGGCTGCTGATGGTTTTGATACTGCGGTTCAGTTTACGCGCAATCTCAGTGACCAGATGCCCTTCGGCAAACAGACGCAGAACCTCACTCTCTTTCGGAGACAGGCGTTTATCGCCGTACCCGTTGGCATTCACTTTTTCCAGCAGTTTGGAAACGCTGTCAGGGGTGAATTTCTTTCCTTTCTGCAAAGAGGCCAGTGCTTTCGGCAGATCAGCCGGCGCACCCTGCTTCAGTACGATCCCTTCGATATCGAGGTCCAGTACGGCACTGAGGATCGCCGGATTATTGTTCATGGTCAGCACAATAATCGCCAGGTCAGGATAATGGCGCTTGATATACTTGATAAGCGTGATGCCATCACCGTATTTATCTCCCGGCATGGAGAGGTCAGTGATCAGAACATCCGCATCCAGACGTGCTAAGTTATTGATGAGTGAAGTGGAATCTTCAAATTCACCAACAACATTAACCGTTTCCAGCTGTTCCAGAGATTTTTTTATCCCGAACAGAACAATAGGATGGTCATCAGCGATAATAACATTCAGGTTATTCATACTCTTGGTTACCTTGCTGCAGCAATTCAGTGACAATGGCATCAATTTCCCGGATACCTTCATCCACCTTCATTTTGTTTTTGTCAGCGATACAGCGTTCTATATCTTCACAGCGTGATTTCAGATAATCAAAGTCGAGCACAGCAAAGACCCCTTTGACCCGATGTACTGTCAGCGCCAGTGGCTGTAATTCACTTAATTCTGCTTCCGTGTACATCTTACTTATATCAGGAGGGACTGTGGTGGCAAACAAGTCTTTATACGTACTTTGTGCCAGCTGATTTTTATATAACGCAACAACTTCCCCGACGGAAAGCGCTGCTGTATTAATACCCGGATTCCCGGGTAAGAATCTATCATCAAACTCATCCGAAGTTAAGCTTTGTTCGATAAGCAGCGTAATAGCATTCAGAATTTCATCATTGAAATTATAATTACACTCCACTAGGGAAGGCGTAATCATTCTGTGTTCAATAATGTCATTTCGTAAAAAGAGTATTGGCTTTCTCGCTTTCTTATCAAAGTCAGTTATCAGGATGTCATATTCATCTTGCAATAATGCGCGATTTTTATCAAATAAAATTCCGCCGTTTTCAATTATAATTGCGTTAATTATTTCCCGAATACTCGGATTAATGATATTGATCTTAAACAGCGTATCTTCCAGCACCTCTGACGGCTCACCGATCATCTCGGTGGCAGGCAGCGGCAACTCGACAGTGTAGTGTGTGCCGATGTCTGGTTTACTGTCTATTTTCAGCTCTCCGCTGAGTTTTTTACATAATAAATCACACAAATAGAATGCCAGCCCCGAGTTCGGACGACCTTCCGTCTCCGCGACCTGAAACATAAACGGATCGTGCAGATTCACGAGATCAGATTGCGGCAGACCGGAGCCGCTGGCGATTATTTCCAATCTGATATTATTATGTTCATTTTTAAATATATTCTTAAGGCGAATAACCAATTTTCCGTATTTTAAATTACTGACGGCGTAATTCAGTAATAATAAAAATATCTTACTGATAATAGGGCCGTCACCAATGTAATTCAGCTGTTTATTAATACTGTTATGGAAATAAAGCGGAATGCCTTTGTCATTTATCTGACGTGAGAATTGTTTAACGATATCTTCGACGGTCTGTGACAACAGGAATTCATCATTGGTCGGTTTCCAGTCATCACTTTCCAGGTCAGCCAGCAGAATAATATTTTCGATCCACTCACACAGATAACCGGATTCCGTTACCACTTTATCCATCAGCATGCCGCCGGCGGGATCAGTCACATACGGTGCCAGCGTATGCAGGTCATTACCGAGCTGTTTGACCGGCACCACCAGCTCTGAACGGATATTTGACAGCACAGACTGACGGGCTTTGATACTTTTCTTATACTCACGGTCAGACAATTGCAGACGGCGCGCAGTCAGTGCTTCCTGATCCACATCCCGGAACAGAATCAGATAAGTATCATTCATATTACGGACCGGATTCATACTGACTTCATAAACCACGTTATCAATAGTGGTCTGGATCCGGCCCTGGTGCTCGCGGGCCATATCGCGGGTTTTGTTCAGGTCGCTGAGGGTCAGCAACTGACTGGCGATGGTATTACTGACCAGCCGTTTATTGGCGGCAAAATCATAAATCGCCAGCCCGATAGGCAGTTGCGCCACAATTTCATTGGTTATCGCCTCACTGTTTCTGGCCTGGCGGACCAGTGTATTGAGCGGGGAAATGAACCGTTTGCGGATATAAACAAGGCCGCCGACGGAGAGCATACTGAACAGGAAGACAGAAATTAACAGCCAGATATTGGCCGCCAGCATCTCTTCGGCCAGAGATAGCAGTGAGAGCTGATAAACCACCTGATACGGCATTTCACGCAGACGGTAACTGAGTTTCAGTGACAGGCCGTTAATACTGATCTGCACCGCATTCGGACGGTTGCTGAGGGTGTGGGTCTCGGCCGGGATCAGTGACAGATTGGACAGATCCAGATTATCCGGCACCAGGTTATTCACCGGTAAATCAAACGCCACCACGCTGGTCAGCTGACCGGGGTTATTAAACATTGCGCGGTAGGTATAGTAGTAGGTTGATTCTGACGGCATCTTGGTAAAGGAGGAGAGGGTTTCCCGCTCATCCAGCGCTGTGGAATCCGCCAGCATTTCCGCCCGTTTTTCATCGGCACCCAATGTCAGCGGGCTTTCGCGGTAGCGCAGCTCCGGACGCAGGGCAGAATGGGATGTCACCAGCAGCAGACTGTTATCCAGTCCGTTGAGGTAATATACAGAATTAAACTGATTTTCACCGCCCCACAGAATGGTCAGATAGTCTGAAAAACGCCGTGCGATGGCGTAGGTCTCATCATTGGTCTGGCCGAACAGGATGGCATCCACAACCGGCACACGGCTGTCAATCCAGTAAATATCATTCAGGATCTTATGCGGCGGAACGAGCTCAGGCCGCTTCTCGGTGTCCGTGGTATTGGCGAGCCGGAACAGCTCAGCGGACTGATAGCGGTACGTTTCAATCTGATGTTCTATCCGTGTGCTGAAACTGTAGAGTGCGCCTTTTTTGCTTCCCAGCCAGGCATCGTAATAGTTATATCCGTATAAAAAGAGAGATAAGACTAATAACGAAACAAATGATGCATAAAAGCCGGGTATCGCATAAGGCTTGGAATGTGACTGTCTGTACATATGTTCCGTTGCGACCTTATAGTAAGTACTTGACTGTAAATTCACCGGGAATTAATTCTATCATACTAATTCCCGTCACAATAACAGCAGTATTCCGCCGCAGGGCCGGTATGATGCACGAATGTTGAGCAGGCAGACAAAAAAATCGGATTTTTTTGCATATAGGGGTAGACAGGTTCCTCATTTTTCAGCATAATCGCGCCCCATGGAAGGATGGCCGAGTGGCTTAAGGCAGCGGTCTTGAAAACCGCCGACGGGAGACCGTCCTAGAGTTCGAATCTCTATCCTTCCGCCAAATTCGCCGGCTTAGCTCAGTTGGTAGAGCAACTGACTTGTAATCAGTAGGTCACCAGTTCGACTCCGGTAGCCGGCACCATATTAAACCCGTTAACTCTCAACCAGTTAGCGGGTTTTTCATTTGTGCTCACCAACCACACTCAGGGTCGGGTGGGACATATTTGGGACATCCTCACCAAAAACAGCATCGATTTGCTGCGCATGCTGGCTCAGATGACCCGGTGCCAGGTGAGCATACCGGCGTACCATTTCTATTGATTCCCATCCCCCCATTTCCTGCAATACGGACAGCGGTACTCCCGCCTGAATTAACCAGCTCGCCCATGTGTGACGAAGGTCGTGAAAACGGAAGTTTTCTATACCGGCACGTTTAAGTGCAGTCCTGAACGCAGTATTACCGTCAACGCGCATTTTTCTGACAACCGGAGTCATTGAGCCGTCAGATCTGTTTTTAGCCTTCGTATGCACAAAAACATACTTTGTGTGATTGCCTATCTGCTCACGCAGGACGCGGCACGCAGTGTCGTTAAGAGCAACACCCAATGCTTTCCCTGATTTGGTCTGATCCGGGGGAATCCACGCTACTTTTCTCGGCATATCTATTTGTGACCATTCCAGGTTAATAATATTGGAGCGCCGCAGGCCGGTAGCCAGAGCAAATGTCACAACAGATTTAAGAGGTTCACTGCATTCATCGATCAGGCGTTTTGCTTCCCGTGGCTCGAGCCATCGGACCCGGTTATTCTTCGGTTTTGGCACCCGGATATTCGGGGCTTTATCGAGATACTTCCAGTCGCGTTCAGCGGCGCGGAGCAGTGACTTGATGAAAGCCAGGTAAGCAGATTTGGTTGCTACAGAAACCGGCTCTGATTTTTTACTGACTGCACGCCGCTTCCTGCCGGAAATATGCTTTTCCCAATTTTCTTTCAGCTTCTGATTTTTCAGCTTACTGACAGCATCATAGATTTTAATCTCATCAATATCTGCCAGGTGCATCCCTTCAAAGTGATCGAGCCAAAACAGTATTTTGGTTTTATCATCATCAAGAGATTTTTTGCCTGATTTTTCCTCGAGCCACCGCGTACAGGCAACCTCAAAAGTAACCTTCGGAGTTTCACCCAGTGAGTTTACGCGCCACAGCTCGGCCTTTCGTTTATCATGCAACTCCTGCGCTTGTTTTTTGTCCGTTGTACCAAGCGACTCCTTAATTCTTTTACCATTGTGCGAGTAACTGGCGTACCATATCTCGCCTCTCCGGAAGATTGACATATCCTTTCCTCTTCCGCACTAATCACGCTTTCCGGCGTATTGTGCATTTTGTAGTTGATGGCTGCAATGCAATTTGCACGGGTAAACTGCCACGGCGATTTGGGCTTAAGCGGATCTTTTCTCGAGCCGGAAAGCCTGCCGGAATCAATCCATTTTTTCAGGGTAGGGTAAGATATTCCCATGAAGGCACAGGCTTCACGGCTATCCATCGGGTAGGCGTCTACGGTCGGCCAATATAAAGTTAGGGCTCTGCCTCTGGTTAAAGTGGGTTTAGTTGCAACCCCCATACTTCATCCTCCTGCTGTAACGTACGCACGTAATACCCGGGCACTTTCTTCTCAGGAAAGCACGGGTGATTAAGTGGTTTGAATTTCGGTGTGTATTTGTCGAGTATTGCGGTGTGTTGTTCGTCTGATGTGTGCTGCATTAATTCCGTCAGGCAATCCCTTGCTATTCGGCTGTGTCCGTTCTCTGCTTCCTGTGGTGTCATAACTCAATACTTCCGGGCACCTGATCCCCGAACACATCCCATTCGCCGTATTTCTCCCTGGCAAACAGTTCAATGCGCGGGACATCTCCGTATAACTCTTCCAGCCGGTGATGTACTTCCTTCGGTTTCTCGCTGTGCTCACCGAGACATGAATACACTATCTGCCTGACGCTGGCCGACTGGCGTTCAAGTCCACGACCCCTGGTAGCAATCAGGCATATCTCTGCATTAGCGCGGGTATAGTTGCCGCCGTTGATGCGCGTCTCTGAGTTCAGCAATTCCATGAAATCAAAGAAATCCTCCGGCGGATACTTATCTATCCGACCCACGGCGTTTTTGTTCAACTTCACCCACACGAACCCGAAGCCGGTACGCACTTTAAATCCCCATGCTTCAGCCAATTCGTAAGCCTCACGGACAAAGTTACCCGTGTACCACATGCAGAGTACGGAGTTGTCAGAGGCTATTTTTTCGATGGGTAAGCGGGTGAGGGAATAAAAATCGGTGGTGTTGTAGTGGTTATCTGCTGCGCCGTTGGATGCTTTGTTGCTATATTGCCAGGGTGGGTCTGCGAGAATTAATTTATATTTTTTCACGTCAACCTCATTGATAAAGCCGTAATCCTTTTGTTAATTTGTTTTGGAATACTCCGTTATTCATGTCAGGCATATTCTTCGAGCGTATAAATATTATCGGCAACAGGCACGGCAGAGCCGTGCATTACCAGTAGTAATACAAACCCGATTGTCATGGTTAGCTCTGAATTTTAGGTATAAAAAACCTTGCTAGTGCAGGGGGGTTATTTCAATATTTTAATTGCTTTTCTTTTTGCTCTTTTTGTTGCTTTTCCATTGTAATAAAACAAAAGCATAAAAATGATAAATGCAGCTATTGCTATATATTCATTGAAGTATGAGATAAGAAACATCATACCAATAACTGGTGATATAAATGACATTACTTTGATTTTAGCAAAAAATTTATATTGCAATGTTATAAGTGTTTCAATTTTATCAATCTCATTATTAGATGATATGAGTAACATGAATAATGAAAATGAATTTACTGAAAGTGATATGGCAAAGGATAGCATTGCAATTAGTATCTCTATATTTGCCAGTGAACTGATTGATTTAATATCTGCACCTAGTAATCCTATAAAAAAAGTAGATGATATTAATGATAACGACGCGGATGATATAAAGTGAAAGTTGTACTTCTTATTTCTATATGATTCATCTGACAACATATCTATGTCGCAAATAGAGTATGGTGTGTGTGAGAATGATTTGCGATAAGCACTTTTTAGTTTATTTTTCATAAGCCAATAAATATTTGATTAGTTACTGTGCTCATGACTTTACTTCTTTATGTTTGCAAACTCAATAACCCATACCCACGGGTTAGCTTTCCAGCCTTTTTCGCCGTAGATATGCCACCAGGTTTGCCCGAACCATGAGCGGGGAAAATCAGGGAAACCAAAATAACGAGACACAGCATCAATTGATGGGTGATTGAGTGGTGCGCCTTCTGCAATGGCATCTTCCAGCGATATCTTCTGCACCTGCTGCAACCAGACATCGACAATTTCAATTTCACCTTTGATATTGCCGTCTTTGTCTGCGAACGGGATTTTTTTATCAACCAGGCCATACGGAAAGTTTCGCTCTAAACTGTGACCAGGTGAGACAGTAACGCGCTTAATACCTTTGCTCCAACCCGCACCAAAAACCTCGTAGAAGTTTCCGTTTAATACCGGCTGAGGCCTCATCAGCCTCCGCGTCTGCGTCTTCCTGCCGTCAATAACAGCAGCTAACATTTCGTCGCTGAATTTGACCCTGTCTTTCATATTCGTTCCTCTGTTATCAGCATCCCTGCATTACGCTTCATCCTGAAACGGCGGGGTTATTAAAACGGAATGTCGTCGTCAAAATCCATTGGCGGATCATTCTGTGCCGGTGGTTGCTGTGTCCGTTGCTGTGGCTTCTGGCTTTCTGCCTGATTGCCGCCGAAATCCAGTTGATTCACGATAATCACTGGTGCAGACCGTTTACTGCCATTCTGATCAGTCCATTCCTCCATGACAAACTCGCCAGTAACCGTCACCTTCATTCCTTTTTTCAGGTGTTCTGGCAATTTCTCAGCTTTCGCGCCGAACATTTTACAGATAACCCACGATGTCTTTTCGTGCTCGCCATATCCCTGTTTAACCGGCAGACTGAACGATGCAACGGCTTTCCCTGCCGGAGTCCATCGTTGCTCACAATCCTTTCCGAGATTGCCGCTGACTGTAATTACGTTAATTGCCATTTATGCCGCCTGCTTAAGTTCGTTGATCCTGATGCCGGTGAGGCGCTTACATTCATCCTGTTTGTCGCTACCGTTCAGCATTCGCCATACTTTCCGGTATTCAGCCTCAATCGTCTTTGTGTCACTTGTGACATTAAGAAATTCGGTATAGTCACCCAAAATCTGCTCTGGATTACGTGGAACAACATCGTGAACCTCTGCGTCAGCATCAATCGCAGTTTCTTCGGTAGGAATACAAAATGCCTGGAAAGCTGCGTATTTATAAGCGATAGACATTGCTTTGTTGGTTGCCTTGTCCCCGCTATCCATAGCTTCGCCAAAGGTGGTCACTGTGTGTTTGCTGCCGTCTTTCGTGGCAATGAAATCAAACTCAGCCTTCACCACGACATAAAATAAGGTGCCGCCTTTTTGTGTCTGTCGCTCCGTGACAGAACGCTCCATAATGCGAGGAAGGATAATCAGGCCATGCTTAACCAGCGCCGGGGCAAGGGCGTTGTATACAGCGTCGATCCCCCTGAACATAAACCCCTGTTGTGAATTCCTGCTCCCTTTTTTGATGCCTGTCTCAGCCAGTTCCTTGGCTACGGCACTTATTGCCTTATAGACTTCAGACATGATTAATCCCCCAATCTCTGGCCGGGGCGTGATTCCGCACGCCCACCGCCGTAATAATCAACACCACCGACACCGGTAGCTTTTCCATGTTCAGTCCTCCATTCTCTCCACGCCTGTGTCTCAGCAGCATTCCGTGCTGCTTTGATGTTTGCGGGTAGTGGGGGATAGTGAAGGGCGGTGATACGGCAGATGTTGTAAAGTGCCTCGGCAACCCGTTGCTCTGACAGTGAAGGCTCTCCGGTCGGTTTCCCCCGTCGTTGCAAATCCATTTGCTCAATTGCTGATTTCAGGGCGCGTTGATAATTGTCCTCATACGTTCCACCGGAGCCTGCGGGTTTCCCTATGCGTCGTGGATATTCCATCATGTGAATTCTCCGCTTAAAAATTCTGCCGGTACCCGTCCGTTTGGCAATCCGACACTTTCACGAAACCAGTAATCATCCTTTTCTTTCTGCTCTCGTTTCCTGCGCTGTTCGGCAATCCGTTGCCGTTCTACCTGAGCATCCTGTATTGTGTATGTGTTCATGCCGGTAGCCTCATTCTGCACTGATGGAGAATGCGGCTTGTTTTGGCGTTCTCCCTGCGCCAACGCCACTCCGACACAATCTGCTCAATCTGCTTTTCATCCATGTCAGCCTGATTGAACAACTCAATAACCTGTTCCTTGGTGTGTTTTTGTTTTGCAGTCATCAGCGACATATCTTTCTCCCGTAAGCTCTCATCTGTAATTGGTTAGCCAGATCCCAAATGCGGGACTTTCCGGTGGATATCGCTACCCTTGCCGCACATCGGGCAAGGCGTAAAAATGGCATAGAGATGCACGCCACGTCAGAACCGCACGCAGCGCGACAAGGTTTAGTTTTCATGTTGTTTACCTACGGATATACCTGAAAAATAAAGGATATATTGAAATTTTATTGATGCTGATTAAAATATATTTAGTGATAACAATGAGGAGAAGATTATTGAGGCTTTTGCTTTATTACCTTTGATTACAGCAACCATTCCTGGCGGTATCTTTTTCTTCCTGTCTCATTTATGTTTGTTTCCTTCTGATGGACATTAAGGCAGTTATATTCCAACTGCCTTTTCCATAAATTAATGGCGCATAATTTCACTCTGGAACAATGTCCGCTCCCCGGATATAGTTAGAAAAACTAAGGAGAGCAGTTATGAATTTAACCCCTGAACAACTTGAGACGATCATTGAGAAAGCTGTAGAAAAAGCTATAACCAAGTCATTCATCAGGTATCTGAAATTAACTATCGGGATTCCTGTTGTTGTCTTTATCTTCCTTGCGGTAATCGGATATTTCCTTTATCCGAGGTAATTCCTCTTATACACGTCCCTGTGCTACGTGATGTCCGAATAGTTATCCCCGCGCGGGGTGTTAGTCATTCAACCTAACGTCCCTAGGCTATGGGGCGAAGTGCCTGCTTTTAACCACATCAGGCGAGGTGGTTCCCCTGTACCCCTACATGAGAAATCGGTTAAAATAGCCTCACCCCTACAGAGTGAGAGATAATTTTATGATCCCTGAGATTGTCGCTTCTATGTCTGCTGTTCGAGAAAGCTTGAATTTGTTGAAAGTTATTAATGAAGCAAAAAATGAAACTGAATTAAGAAACGCCACATTTGAGCTGCAAAGAAAATTACAAGATATTCAAATGGATAATTTACGGCTCATCGACCTTGTGTATGAAAGCAAGGCGCGAATAACAGAACTTGAGAAGGAAATAAATAATAAAATTTCCTTTGAGAGCAAGGTTGAAGGTTATTCTCCGTATACATTTGAATCTGGTACATTTACCTATATCAATAATTCTGCTATTGACGGCAGCGATGCCCCTCGATACCTGTGTGCATCCTGCTATGAGAAATCGATAGTATCGATACTTCAGCCATGTAAAGGCACCATTGCATTTCTTCATTCTTTTTGCCCTCACTGTAAAAATACATATAGAACAAATAAAGCACCACCGACAAAATTTGTGTGACACGGTTAGTTAACTCACCATAGCCCACTACCAAATGGGCTATAATTGGCTTTGACTCTTGGTCGGGCTATGCTCTGGCCGTGATACCAAATTCTGTTTTTGGTTTTGACTTATATCGCTTAGTTGAATACAGGGCAGTTGTGTTTAAGCAGCAGTTGTCCGGTGAATCATAAACCGGGGTGCTGCATGCGGATGTGGCTTTTTCTACCCGGTTCATTGGACTTTTGTCCGGTTCAGTTCTGAATATTTCCTCCAACTTCATTTTTACATTTTTGGTGGCAATAGCTTCAGCCTTTCGTCTGGCGTGACGTCTGTTTGCTGAGTTACCACGTAAAAATTCAGGTTTGCGTGATTTTTTCACTATGATTATTGCCATATTTCCTCCAAACAGTTGGCTTTGGTGATTGGTACAATCATGCTTTGCTTCAATCCCAAAACCTTCTGAGAAGGTTGACGCTTTATCAGCGTCACCGTTCTGACAGCCAATGCACAGCTCGCTATCATCGTTTTTAAAGAGCACCAACGTGCTGTGTTCCGTTGATGGGTATGATAATATGCATTTGACGCAAATGCGTCAAGCGCATATTTGGGGTTGGATAATGTTAGGTAAGATTTAAGATGGTTATTTTGTTGATTTCATTGGGTATTTATTTTTTTTAAATCGTCAAAATCCGGTGTAGATCACATATACGGGGGGCAGGCACAAAAAAGCCCTCGCAGGGGAGGGCTGGGGTTAGTTTGTGTTATTTTTATCTAGTAGTTTATGGGTGGCAAAGCTATCTTGTAGAAAAATAAATATTGCAAGTAGAAATATTATTATTTGAATAATGCCAAGATATATATTTGGGAAAAATATAATAATTGAATATGTTAGCATTGATACAACTATCAAGAATATTCTTTTTGCAACATAGAAAGAGTATTGTGAGCTATTTATATTTCTTTGCATCATTGGAACAATTTTTGCCATTTTATGAGCACATTGTCCAAATATAACTGTTGACATAAGAGACCAATCAGATGTGGTAAGTAGATAGTAGAAAATATCTTTTATCGATGCCGAATTTTTTGCAATTGAAACACAAAATAATCCTAAAACTGGGATTAGAAAAAACATTGCCTCACCGTAAATATCGGCTCGTATCGCTTTGTTTTTTCTATTCTCGTCTTTGGAATATGTCACTTTGATACCCCTTGGTCTTAATTACATCAATAACCTCAATTATTCTAACATTTTTGAATTTAGATTTCTTGTTTTTATTTTCTATTGTAGTAAGTATCTCATCATATTCTATAATGGCTACCATTAGATCTTTGGGGCCAATAGGATCTATAAAGCCAGACTGATATTTTTCCAACCAGTCCTCATTTGCTATTTTAGCTGAAAATATATTTTTTGTTTCGATTTCTTCTAGCTTCCAAACGGTATCTCCTTTATTAACGGATACATTAACATAAAATTTTGACTTTCGTTTATGATGCTTAATTTTATTAGATAAAACATCATCTACAGTTCCAACAAACGTAAATCTAGTATTGATTTTTTTGTAGTCACAAAAGTCATTATCATTTACAGCCCCAGCGGCAATATATGCACTTTCATCATCTTTGAGTCTAGAGTTTAGAATTGAAAAATTAGACAGCAATATTCCTAATTGTTCAATATCTATAATCGGTTCTAACCTCATTGGGTTTGCATCGTTATTCTCGATAGTTTCAGATAAATTACTGGCAATATCTTCAATTTGATCTCTTGTAGATATTTCGTCTGATTCATATAAGTCTTCAACTAACTTTGAGGCTGATGATGTAATTAAATTATTGAATTTTTCTTTTACGCATCGTATAATTGCTATAGCTGATCCTGTTTTTAAAGCAACCAAGTCAAACTGAGCATTTTCCTTTTCATTAATTGATGCTAATGAAATTACGCCAATACTTTTATAGAATTTAACGTAACCAGTCAGTATATTTAAAATTTCTTCAGGGTCTTTTCTATTTTCACTATATTTAAATTTTATAGCTATTGCGTTATTCATTATCATCTCATATTTAATTTGATGATTGGTTGACAAGATATTATCAACCAAAATTTACTTTTACTATTATTCTATCAACTACACTATAAATTATATCGTCAGACTGTCAGCCAAAGAATCGATGATCTTCATCTTCATCAATGATTTTTATTGCATCAGAAAAACTGCCTATCATTCGGCCGTCATAGTGTCGCCATTCATTATTATCAGTAGACCAGAACAGGGACCACGAGTTGCTGTTTCTGTTGTTTGTTATTTTGGCCAGCATTTCTTCCGCACGTCCGGTGCTCCAGGACAGTTGTCTAACCTCGAAAATGATTACGCTATCGTCTTCAATACGATACTGAAGATCATGTTCATCCCGGATATGCTTTGGTGGACGACGCTTTTCCATGAAATAGTTCATACATTGTTTAATTTGTACGACTTCAGTGTCATTGAATGCCATAGTTTGTCCTTAGAACACGCTTGATTATCAGTACTGGCTTATGATTGCTCGCATTTATCGATAAACTTAGTCGGCTTTACAATCGCTGCCACATAGTGCATTTTTTCCACTTCACGTGGATCAACTGTGATTGGCGGGTGAGTATTGTTGACGCTGGTGAATTGGTAACTACCATCTCTGGTTTTATTCAGTATTTTTACCATGTTCTTACCTTCAACAGTGCGCACAAAGACCTCATCGCCGGATCTGACTACTGTGTTGGGCTCAACAACCACATACTCACCTGATTGAATCCTGGGCCACATACTGTCACCCTTAACTTTGAGGGCATAAGCGTCCTTATCATCGCTGTAAATTTGAACCCATCCCTCAAGGGCCTCTATCATATCCACTGCGCCATCAATCCCCAGGAATGCTTCCCCAACTACTTTAACCATGCCATTGGGGACGAATCCAACAAACTCAACATTATCATCTTGTTGCTGTGTAGTGGTATCGGAGAATAGGTCGGCTACCGTGACACCAAGAGCAGCCGCAATTTTTGTTAATGTGCTCTCGGAGTAGCCTTGGATATTCCTTTCAAGGCGAGAGATATTCCCCACGTCGCTATCAATAGCTGTGGCTAATTGCAGGATTGTTAATCCCTTCTGTTTTCTGAGAGCTCTAATTTTTGTTCCTATTTTCATATTATCATTCAACTTTATTTATGCGTCTCACACAAAGCGTATTGCGCATATCAAAGTATATGGTAATATGCGTGTGGCGCATTTAAAATGGAGTGAGATATGCAAATAACGCCGTTAAGGAAAATTCGTTTGGAAAAGCAATTAACAATTGCAGAGGTAGCAGCCGCAATTAACTACGATGTCGGGAACCTCAGTCGTTTGGAGCGCGGCACTCAGGCGGCATCACTTGAGATTGCTGAAAAATTGGTGAAATTTTACGAACAAAAAATCACTGAAATGCAGATTTTGTATCCGCAGAGGTATATGTAGTTACCCTGGTTCTTTAACAATCGCAGAGCTGTTAGCTGCTACGGAGTCACTGATAAAGTGACGATTTACATATAAAACTACCTCACAGGATGTGAGCTACGGACTATCTATACCAAAAGGAATTTACATTATGGAAAATGCAAATCCACGCAAATCGTTCAACCGGTTTGTGTCAAATCATCTGATGACAACCGCTCATCAGGCAATCAGAAACACCACACAGACGGTAGTTGCAAAACTACTCGGTGTTCACGATTCAACAATCCTGCGCAGAACAGAAAAGTTACCGGAGATATGCGAGACATTAGCCGCAGCCGGTATCACGGATTTTGTTTTGCCTGGCGAGAGAAAAATCAGTGAGGAGGAGTATCGGTTTCTGTGGAAACAGATTGGTGAACTCTCTCAGGTGAGAATAAAAGAAAACGCCCCGACTGTTGGAGCAGCAGAGGCGCATTAAGAAAAGCACTTAATATTTATACTGTATCAATAGCCAGTATTGTTGAAAAGAGGGAAACATAAAGTTTTCCTTTTTTGATACAGCAAATAACGGAGTAATTATACATGAAAGTAATTACAAAACAAAGATATGGAGGTCGCTATGAATACAGCGGAAGTGTATGAATTCCCTGTTAAGCAGGAGCAACCACGAGTGGCAGACCTGGACGATGGTTACACTAAACTCGCCAACGAACTGCTGGAGTCTCTTTCATGCTGCAATCTGACAGCCAGACAGTTCCGGGTAATGTTGGCACTGATCAGAAAAACATACGGGTTCGGGAAGAAAAATGACCGGATAGCAGATTCTCAGCTGTCAGAAATTACCGGCCTGTCCCGTCAGAACGTTAACAAGGCAAAGAACGAATTAATTTCAATGAATTACATCGTGAAAGATGGCAATAAGATTGGGGTTAACAAGGAGGTTTCGGCGTGGAAAAATCAACTTAGAGACACTGTCTCTAATCTGGAGACAAAAAAAGTCTCTAAGTTAGAGACAAATGATGTCTCTGGTTTGGAGACACACAAAAGAAATACTTTAAAGAAAAAAGAAAATATATATACCCCTATATCCCCTAAACCTGAAAAATCGGCCAAGCCAGAACCCTTTGATGCAAATGCACACCCGCTGCCTGACTGGTTGAGCCGAGATACCTGGGTGAACTGGGTTACCTACCGGAAAGACCTGAAAAAACCGATCAGGACAAAACAGACACTAAACGGGCTGATATCCAGGCTGACTAAATTTTACGAGGCAGGGTATACACCTGAGAGCGTAATCGACGAATCGATATCAAACGGCTGGACTGGCTTGTTTATGCCGAAATCACCACCAACACGGTCGCGCATTGTCCGGCCTAAGCGTGTTCAGCAATTCATACCGGAGGACTTCTGATGGCAACAGCAGCACAGACTCTGGCGAGGTTTAACCGCATGAAGCCGGAGCACATTAAGCCAAAATTCACGAATGCTGCTGAGCTGATGGCGTGGCAGCGTGAGCAGGGCGCCATCGATGCGAAACGGATTGCTGACGAAAACCGTGTGACTCGACTGCATAAAATCATGGGGCGTTCCGGTATCAGCCCGTTACACCAGGAATGCACGTTTGAGAACTATCTGGTGACAACGCCGGAGCAACAGCGGGCACTCAGTAAATCACAGCAGTACGCATCTGAGTTTGGTAAATCATTTGGCGGATTTATTTTCAGCGGTAATCCCGGCACCGGTAAAAACCATCTGGCAGCGGCTATCGGCAACCAGATAATCCGGAACGGGAAAAGCATTCTGATTGCCACTCTGCCAGACCTGATGATGCGTGTCCGTGAGACATATCAGAAAGGGGCAAAAACTACTGAGTCGCAGCTGATCAGCGACCTGTGCGAAGTGGATTTACTGGTGCTGGATGATGTTGGCGTGCAGCGCAATAACCTGAACGAAGAACTTATTATTTTTCAGGTGGTAGATCGCCGGTCATCGAACAAGAAGCCGGTAGGTGTGCTGACCAATCTCAATTTTGACGAACTGGCAAAAGCATTGGGTGATCGGGTTATTGACCGCCTGAGAATGGGTTCGCCGACCGTTATCAATTTCACATGGGAAAGCTTCCGCAGGCAGGTTAAATAGCGTCATAACCCAGGACAGGAGACTTTTTGAAATGATTGGAGCGGCCAGCGGGAATCGAACCCGCATCATCAGCTTGGAAGGCTGAGGTAATAGCCATTATACGATGACCGCAATGGTGGGTCGTGGGAGGCTCGAACTCCCGACCAATTGATTAAGAGTCAACTGCTCTACCAGCTGAGCTAACGACCCGATGAAATTAAAATACACCCGCAAGAAACTAACGGCAACCGATAACCTCAGGAGGCTGAATGCAAAAACAGACATTCCTTCTCAGGAATATACAGATACTCAGAAATCTCAAGGCAGAGCTCGACAATCTCCCGCTTAACGAAGAATTCCCCCTCGAAGTAAAAATATCCGATCCGAAGCGAACCCTTCCCCAAAATGACATGTTTCATGCGCTGTGCGGCAACGTAGCAGCGCAGGGCATTGTATGGGCTGGCAATACGTGGGGATTGCAGGACTGGAAATGTATTTTCGTATCCGGACATGCAAAGGCGACAGGCCGTGACGGGACGCTTATTCCGGGACTTGAGGGAGAGATTGTACCGCTGGCAAGAGAAAGTACCGCAAACATGAGTAAGAAGCGCATGACAAGCTTAATCGAATATTCGCAGGCGTGGGCTATAGGTGAAGGTATAAAACCCCGCGCCGCGCGATACAGGTTTAATCATTACGGACATCAGGAATAGGAGCAGGACGTATGAAAGAACAGCACATACACCGACTTCTCACCAATGACGAAGCCGATAATCTCTGCATTTACTACAGGCGTAAGGGGTATAACCCGGTGAAATCACTGAATATCAATCCTCAGTATTTCGACGTCACCGTGTATCTGCCGGTAGTCAGATATCTGAAACCAACACCACGGGCAATGATTAACAGGATGTGGCGATGAATGACGAACAATTCAAAGTATGCGTTGACATAATCAGGGCATGTCGCGATCTGGATTCGTTCACCAATCACGAGGCCGGACTGCGCACAGGAAACTCGACAGAGTTCATTAAGTGGTTTACCAACAAAATGCTGTATATCGGATGTTTGCGAAAGGTTGGTATAACGAGGCATAACCGCCATGTGAGTCCGTTATTTGCTATATCGCCGGATGCTGTCACCAGGCTGTATCGCTACGTTTGTGATTCCTGTGGTGAGTTAATGCCGGGTGGTGAGCAGAGTGAGAGAAAGCGAATCGAATTTTGCGGAAAGGTGGTCAGCAAAGCATACATTGAGCCGGGTTTCGGACAGTCGATTATAACCAGGATGGACGCAATGCTGCGGGAAGTGCGCTGTTTATAAAGACAGTTTCCCGCAGCGTAACATGCGTTATCTTACTATAAATACGGATGTTTTTGCGTAATGTGCTAACGATGAAGCAGTTGAACCAAGGATATGTGTTTTAAAGCTTGGATTGCGGGAGCCAATAATAATAAGGTCAGCTTTAATCTGTTGAGATACGTCGATTATGATGTCGGCAGCACTACCAATCTTAACGAGCAGGGATACCTGGTTATCGGGGATACCGAATTTACTTACAACTTCTTTTAGTTCTTTTTCAATGGTCTTAGATGTTTCATCTTCGAATTTTGTATCTTCAGTGATCATCGGGTATCCAACACCATACTCATTATATTTTTCGGCGGGGGAAATGACCGTCAAGAAATAAAAATGTGTATTTTTATTTACTGAGAATTCATTGATTTCAGAAATGACCTTGTCGGTCAAATAGTTATGATTTAGGTCTATAGGTACAAGAATAACTTTATGCATAACCAACTCCTTTATGAAGAATTAACATCTCATCATTAATAGTAGAACACTTTATCGCCGTTAATCGAAGTTTTTTGCAATCATATATTTATCGAACTGAAGGAGGAGTATGGTGAAGTGGCCAAGGCGAAAATGCCTGATATGCCGCGACTGGTTTCACCCGAAGTTTAGTAACGAATGGTGGTGCTGTCCGGAGCATGGTGCTGAGTTGGCAATAAAGCGACGAAGCAGGGAAAGGGAAAAGGCTGAAGCCAAATTAAGAAAGGAGCAGCAGCAAAAAGAACGTGAAGCAAAAGATAAATTAAAAATCCGCAAGTTAGCAGTAAAACCTACCTCATATTTCCGGCAGCAAGCACAAACAGCGTTTAACCAATTCATCAGACTCAGAGACCGCGATGAACCATGCATCAGCTGTGGTGAACCTAATCCGCCTGATTTACATGGTGGGCAGTGGGACTGCGGTCATTTTCTGTCTGTCGGGTCACATCCTGAGCTGCGGTTTGAGGAGCGAAATGCCTACAAGCAATGTAAATCATGCAATGCGGGGGCCGGTAAATTCTCACACAAAAATAACACTGTAACGCAGAAATACGAGTTACGGCTGATTGAAAAATTTGGACAGGAGTTAGTTGACTGGTTACGCGGTCCGCATGAGATACCGCACTGGAAGCGGGAAGACTATATCCGTATACGCGATGAGTACCGTGCGAAAGTGAGGGTGTTAAAGCGTGAGACCTGAAATTACACCGATACCTGAACACTACGGTAATCAGGCGTCACTGGCGACTGAGTTGAAAATAAACCGGTACACAGTCAGGACGTTTCACCGGGATACCTGGTGCGAAGCGTACATAATCTACATCGGTGTGCTTATGACCGAGTTCGAGATGAAAGGCATACAGGAGTGAGAACAATGAGAGAGGAACATTGGAGCAACACTACTCTTCAGGGCAACTATACGGGAAGCGTCATTTCTGTTTTATCGGAAGATATTAAATCTCATAGCCTGCAAAATAACGAGGTAATGTATGCGTGATATTCGCCAGGTGTTAGAACGGTGGGGGGCTTGGGTTGTTGATAATCAGGAATCAGTATATTGGTCACCAATAGCTGCCGGGTTTAAAGGGCTGATCCCTGAAAAAGTTAAGAGTCGGCAATCATGCAGTGATGATGATGCTCTGGTGATATCCGGCATTATGGCAAAACTGAATATCCGTAACAGTGATATGCATGATCTGCTTTTTGACTACTATGTTTTCGGTAAAACGTTTATCCGGTTGGCGAAGAAATACGGGTGCTCAGACACTCACATAGGGAAAAAACTCCAGAAGGCAGAAGGGCTGGTGGAAGGAATGCTCATAATGGGAGATGTAAAACTGGAAATGGACGCTACATCACATCGTGGAGGTATGCGGACATTTATGAACAAATTACATGATTTAAAAATTAATACTTTACGATCGTAAAAAAGACGCTATTGTGATCAGAGTTATTTCTATGTCGTATTGATTGCAAACTGAAACCCCGTTTTTACGGGGTTTTTTTATGTTGATAAACAGATAAGATAATTTGTTTAAATCAGTCGTGATTTACGTGTAGTGATACGTAACATCTGAGGGATAAAATAATAAAGTTTGCTATTTGTGATCATCTGTGGCTTAATAGCGTCACTGGTTTGGAAGTACAGGCCTATTTATGCTAGTCAGTTTAAAGTCGTTCACCATTTAGCGTTATCCTCGATACCACTTCATTGCGAATTCCTTCTAATTAATTCCCATAAGTAAAAATAAAAAACAAACCTCATATGCCTTATGGCAATCAAAAAAATTAAAGGAAATTCTATGTCTAATACAATGACTGGTTCAGTAAAATGGTTTAACGAATCTAAAGGTTTTGGCTTCATCACTCCGGCTGACGGCAGCAAAGATGTGTTTGTTCACTTCTCTGCGATCCAGAGCGACAGCTTCAAGACATTATTTGAAGGTCAGAATGTTACTTTCAATATTGAAGACGGGGCAAAAGGTCCGTCTGCATCAAATGTGGTGGGTCTCTAAGGCGCACCAATGATAATAGCACTGTTTTTTCAGTGCCCCTGTTGCAGTGGAACACAATACCGGACTTCGCACTTTGATGTTTCCGCATCAAATCCGCATGGAGCAAAATGCATTTTTTGTAAAACGGTGATGCTGTTGTCCAGGCAATAGAAAAAACTAAATCCCAAGGCCTGATAATATTATCAGGCCTTTTTATTATGCAGTAATTATTACTTATCAGGAAAAAATGTACTCTCTGAATAAATTTTCTATCAGGCTTCTTCACCCAAGGTACATATTAACCTGGATTGGTATCCTATTACTTTTCTGTTTGGTTCAGATGCCTTATCCATGGCTTGTGTTTTTAGGCGATAAGTTAGGTCGTTTTTCTGGTTTGTTCCTGAAAAGGCGGGTATCCATAATTAAAAAAAATTTAGAATTATGTTTTCCTGACAGAAATAAAATCCAGATAGAGAGTATGGTCGCAAGTAATCTGTCATCTTTAGGGATTGCATTATTTGAAACCGGTATTGCCTGGTTCTGGAATGACAAAAGAATTAATGAAATATTTAGAGTAAAGGGTTGTGATAATTTCAATGATGTATATGACAAAAATAATGGTGTTTTAATTATTGGTATTCATTCCATGTCACTGGAACTTGGGGGCCGAGTTATGGGGCTGTGTTTTCCTGTAAATGCTATGTATCGTCCCCACAACAATAAAGCAATGGAGTATATACAAACAAGATGCCGAAGCCGTTCCGGAAGCGGGATGATCGACCGTAAGAATCTGAAGTTTATGGTATCGGAACTAAAACGCGGGCAGGCTATTTGGTTTGCTCCGGATCAGGACTTTGGAACTAAAGGTACTATCTTCGCCCCTTTTTTTTTGGTAGCTAATGCTTCTACATCAAAAGGAGTGGCAGCTATAGCCAAATTATCGAAATCGCCGATACTTACTGCAACGATGATAAGAAATAATGAAAGTGGTAAGAGGCCTTATGAATTAATAATTGGTAAAGAAATTGCTGATTTTCCGTGTGGAGATGACCTGGCAGATGCTGAGAAACTAAATCAGATTATTGAGGCAGAAATCATGCATGCTCCGGACCAATACTTGTGGGCACACAGAAGGTTTAAGACCAGACCTCCGGGAGAAAATTCTCTGTACAAATAAGTTACAAAGATTGTCATTGGGTGCCCTATACCCATTACTTATGAGCTGAAACCTCACAATCGCAGTTATTTATGTCTGCAATTTTTGTTTTTGATATGATTTCCGTTAACTGCAAAACGGGAACTATTATGAAAAAAATATTGTTGTGCCTTTTTTTGATTCACACGGATACTGCATACTCAGCGAATTGTGAGCTCGATACTCAGGATTCGGCATTATGCGAGGCGGCAAATGGTGGTGACGCTGGTGCCCAGGTTACAATCGGATCTTATTACTACTACGGTAATGGTGCTCCCATAGATTATAAAACGGCGGCTGACTGGTATACAAAAGCTGCGGTACAGGGTAATGAGTACGCACAATATTCTCTGGGGGAGATGTATTTTCAGGGGGAGGGAGTGCAACAGGATTACCGGCAGGCTATTGAGTGGTTTCATAAATCAGGTGAGCAGGGAAATGCTGGTGCTCAGTTTCGTCTTGGTGCTATCTATGAAGACGGTGATGGAGTTAATCCGGACTTTTTAAAAGCGGCAGAGTGGTATAAGAAAGCAGCTGAACAGGGAAATGCATTTTCTCAATACCAGCTTGCGAAAATGTATTATTACGGGAAGGGAATAGAACAGAATTACCGCGTTGCAGCGGAGTGGTATAAGAAAGCGGCCGATCAAAAATATGCATTTGCACTGGCAAAGTTGGCAGAGATGCATCTCTCTGGTGAAGGCGTTGAAAAAAGCCAACCAAAGGCCGAGTCATTGTATGATGAAGCATGTTTTGGTGGGTTTCAGTCGGCATGTGACAGCCTTGCGAAGCTGAATAAAAAAAACCAGCACTAATTATTTTCAATCAAATAATTTTTGTAAGTTCAGGCAATTTTTACATTCAGGCTAAATGTGTAAATATGCGGTTTGATTGTTAAAAATTATATTAAAGGTTATTTTCGTCGCCTATCTACTAATGACGGCTAATAAAAATTATGTATTTAATTGAATAATATGTGTTTTTACATCTTAGTCTGGTGTGTATCGATAACTTACAGGTTTAACTCTTCTGAGCTGTTTACATGTTCGGTCATTCTGAACAGCTAAATACTTCGGTATGATATGGACAGTATTGAGTGTCATAATTGTATATGAAAAAGCCCGCTATGGCGGGCGATATGTATTAGCGGACAACCAGGACGGATGTTTCTGCATAGCGGACTACAGCTGATGCAGTAGACCCAAGTAGATATTTGGTTGAAATATTTGGTGATCTTGAGCTGATGATTATTAAATCAACGTGTATTTTTTCTGCGGTAGTCAAAATCCCATCTATCGGAGTGTCAAGAATTGCATGATAATGAACCCGATCTTCCGGAAGATTAAATTTTGAAACTTCATTTTTAAGGTCAGCTTCTGCTAACTTCAATCGTTGATTATCTTCTGTAATGATTTCTTTTTCTATGCCGTATGAAAGGCCGATAAACATTTTGTAGCTTGGTATAACGACTAAAAAATGTATGTGCGGGTCATCAAACTTTGAAAGAGATTCGATGTGAGGGATGACATGGTTAACCAGTGCTTTATTAGAAGTGTCAATCGGTACCAGAATATTCTTATACATACTTTTCTCTCCGGTTTGCTTTTCACTATAAAGTATAGGACATTATTGATTATCGGAGGTAAATTATTGAGTAACAGGGGGCAGCTTTAGTAGATTGTCTATTACCCTATAAATTCAAATGCCTTTTTAACTATTTTTATGCTGTAAAATCTGAGGTTGGTTGCTGGTCACGAAGTGATTTTTGTAAAGAAATGTAAATGAGTCATTGAAAGTCAAGATCTCATCCCTATATAAATAACGCATCAGGGTAAGTTATACCATGATGTGTATTTAAAAAGAATAAATTGAAATACTGAAGGAGGAATTATGCAGAACATTAGTTCTTTTTCATTATTTCCGGCATTATCTGATAGTTTGCTGTCAAATCGCTTTGACCAGATGGACCGTTTATTCAGTCAACTTACGGGCAACAGGCCAATAACCTCAGAACATCCATATAACCTGAAGCAATTAAATGATGCGCACTATCAACTGACGGTTAGTGTTCCCGGATACAGGGAAGATGATCTTGAGGTATCATTGAAAGGTGGCAAACTTAGTATTCAGGGTAAACAACCTGCAGAAGTAGTTAATGAATCAGAGAAATGGGTACACCAAGGGATATTAAAAAGCCAGTTTTCATTAGAATTTAACCTTGGTAAGAATGTCAAAATTCGGAATGCAGAATTATCCTGCGGATTGCTGACATTGGATATAGAGTATGAAATTCCGGAAGAAGAAAAACCACAGTTGATAGCTATTGAAAATAAAGATATAAAGGCTTAGTTTCTGATTTTTTGTTCCAAACCCGCCAATATTGGCGGGTTTTACAAGGCCTGAAAATTACAGTCCTAACATAATATATAATGCACCGTTGTTAATAGTATTTTGTGGATTAAAGGTATAACTACGGTGTAAGCCTCACTTCGGTGAGGCTTTTTTATTTTTCCAACTTGTAAGAATGGCTTTCATGTTAGGTTTTCCGAAGTTTCCGAGGGCCGTATGTTTGGTTATTCCGAATAACTGGATACTTGCTGTGAGACTCTGGTAGCGCAGGTCAGTTCGGTTGAACTGAATCAGTTTCTTATTTCAGATGCAAAAAAAGCCGGTTTGGGAATAACCGGCATAAGGAATAAGCGACATTATTTTATGGAAATTTCATTACCTTTTTATTATAGCGTAATAGTATGTATTTACACGTAATATAATTAAAAAAAATTAACCATGGTGAGATGTCTTGTTTTGATTATCATTCAGAATGATATGAAGGGACTCGTTTACCGGTATAGGTTTTCATGCTGGCAATCTTAAATTTGCTCTGTCTGTATTAAATATAGTGCAAATCCGGTGGTAAGGAAGAAGGTGATGTGATCGGCGGGGTCCGGAACAAAACTGAAAGCCGTACTGAAGCATAACCGCTGGATATTGGGTGTCGGGATGGAAGTGGGGTGGTTTGAGCAGGCTAAGGTCGAAATCAACAGTTTTTTTAATTTTTAAAATTCTTGTCAGGGTGTTATCCATATTTCTGTGAATAAAAGAATAACAGGCGGGGTATATGGATTATTTTTTGACGTTACCGGGCAGCGATACTTGTTCTGTTCTGCATAAAAAGGCATGTCCGAAATTACAACAGGCAAAAAGTACAGTGTATGTTGGATACTACTGGGGAGAGCACGCTGCAGTTCAGCAGGCTATCGTTGTGGCAAGAGGGGCAGTGGTTTTATGTCCGTTATGCATAAACCAGCATGATGAAGAGACTCAGTGATAATCTTACAGGCTCAACTCTCCGGAGTTTCCGGATAGCTCACATGTTCGGTTATTCCGAACAACTGATTATCACGCTGTAAAAGTTTGGTGTGGATGCGTAGTTAGATTAAATAATCAGTGGTTTTTATATCTATGATAAATAAGTCAAATAGCTTTGTTTATTGATTTTTCTATAGCTCTGCATTCAGGACTGTTTCCGTCAACCTGGTCTATTTTGCCTGGCTGGTTCCCTTCCGGAGTATCCATTTTTATTACGCATGCATCCTGACCGGTTTGGTGTTTGATTTTTGGTGAGCACCCCGTAGCTAAAAGAAAAGGTACGATAATTAATAATGTTCCAGCCTTATACATGTCAGTTAACCCCATATTGCAAACTATCAGAGCCTGATGCTATCAGAGTAAAAGGGTGAAATAAAAAATATTTCATAAATTTCAAAGGTCGCCATGTGCGGTCTTTTTTATTGCCCGCAACAATAAGAGCATTGGAATACGACAGGCTCATTACCTAATCTGTATTCGGTCACGGTGCTCTTCTTATTGCTTTCCCGCCGCTGGTGGGATTCCGAATAATGCCGCAGCCACCTTACTTTAACCTGTTTAAAATATATAACTCGGTTGCGGCATTTCCCTATCACTCAACATACGGAACACTCCGCAGGGGGTGGATATGCGCATGTCTGACAAATATTCCAGCCCTACAGCATACGCCTGGGGACTTATAACCTCTGCCTTTGGCGTTTTATCTCTGGACCAGTGGGCTATTGTTGCCGGGATCATCTGTACTGTCGGGACGTTCCTGGTTAACTGGTATTACAAACGGAAGGAATTCCAGCTGAAAGCCGGAGAACATCATGAATAACCGATTATTTAAAAAAGTCATGGCCGCTTGTGCCGTCGGGGCGATTGCC
>PPYF01026548.1_pt1 | contig 102845 bp, 88 predicted proteins | sample 1559871 | NCBI WGS metagenome assembly PPYF01 (sample SAMN08240021, study PRJNA423297) | Human gut metagenome, whole genome shotgun sequencing project.
GCAAAGGTAGAGGTTTTCTGCCAATCTGCCAAATATTACCGCAAGATTTTTGCGTTAAAAAATGTTTCGCCGCTGATTTACAGCGGCGAAACAGTAGAACTCCGAGAACTCTGAGATCTCAGAGTTCTCGGATGAACTTTAGCGGACGGCGACTTTCGCGGCTACCGAGCCGGCACGAACGATATAGATGCCGGGAGAGAGCGAGATGACGGCCGTTCCGTCGACTACGCGCGAGGCCATGATAGCGCCTGAAGCGGTGTAGACGGCTACGGGCATCGCGAAGGGGGTCGAGACGCGCACGGCTCCTTCGACGGCGACGATTGTCGGGCGGACTGCTTCGACAATGGTATCGAGAGCGTCAGAAGAGTTGAGGGTGACAATGTTCGAGGTGTCAGATTCACCGGCGTCCCACATTGCGGTCACGCAGTAGCTGTAGACGCGGTCGGGCTCGACATTTGCGTCATGGTAGGTCGTCACGTCGGGAGCTATGAGCTCGTTGTTGACGCGCTGGCCGTCGCGGTAGACGTTGAAGCCTTTGAGGACGATCTTATTTGTGGTGGCGCCTTCGGGGGCATAGACGATGTCGTCGAGCAGGAGGGCGAACTTGCCGTTGGAGCGGTGGACGATAGCGAAGTAGAGGGCGCCTTTGGGGAGCTTGAACTTGAATTCCGTCCATTCGTTGGTCACATCTACTTCGAGGCCCTGTTCGAGCAGGATGAAGTCGTCGACATCGTCGGAGGTTGTCGAATAATATACGTCAAAGACTTCAGGTACGCGCTGACGTGTGGCGGCGTTGGCCATGAACGAGATTGTCTGGGCTTTTCCGCAGAGGCGCGGCGAGATCAGCCAGTCGTTGCTGTCGACCTCGGGGCTGCCGCTTGAATTGGCCTGGAAGGAGGCGAGGAGCTGTTCGCCCGATACGGCATACCATGAGAAGATGTTTGCCTGGACCGGGTCGATGACCTGCCATGCCATCGGGCGGCCGACGTTCTCGTAGGTGCAGGGGCCCATGAAAGTGGCGGGAATGCTTGTGGTGCATCCGTCGAGGTCGACGGTTTTCCAGTCGCCGATATTGTCGATGATGAAGGGCTTGTAGGTGTCAAAGCCTTCGGTGACGGTGTTGGCGGGATTGTCGTCGGGGTCGGGAGCTTTCCATGTCAGGGTGACGCCGTTTCCGCCCGATGCCGAGAGGTTTTCGGGAGCGGGATAAGTCGGCTTGACTATTTCCACGGTGACTTCACCGGAAGCGTTGTTCGACTTGTCGAGGTCTTTGTCGAATTCGATGCGGGCGCTATAGACGCTATTGACGGGATCGGTCACTTCGGGAATGTCGGTGATGTCGATCGGGGCTTCATCGCCCGGTTCGAGGGTGCAGCCCTTGGTCGTGGTCACATCCTTGCCGTTGCGCGTGAGCACGACCGAGAAATCGCTGCTGCTGACCGGCTTCGTTCCGTCGTTGCGGACTTTGAGGGTAAAGCGGGCGCGCGAGCCTACATTCGCTTTAGAGGGGCCCGAGAATCCGCGCACCGTAAGGTCAGCTTCTCTGGCATCGGTGATCGAGAAGTTATCGATCAGAATCGGGCAGACATTATCGGCTGTTGCCGAGCCTACGAACGAAATCTGGATATACTTCGAGTTTTTGAATTTATCGAGCGACAGCTCATAACGGTTCCACTTGTTGCGCCTTGAGGCTGTGAGGTCGAAATTCTGGAGCGTTTCGGGGAGTTTGTCTTCGACGATAACGTCAAGCTTGAACGAGGCGGCCTCGTCGGTGCAGTAATACCAGAAGACCAGTGTCGGGTTGTCGGTTCCTCCGAGGGTCACGCGCGGGCCGGTGGAACGCCAGGGAATGTTTGCGACATAGCCCATATAGCCGTAGCAGTAGGCGTCGCCGTCGGGGGCGTCGATACCTGTCGACGGAGATCCGAAGGCATCCCAGAGGCCGTCCCAGTTATCGTTGTCGACGACACGCTCGGAGCTCCAGAGGTGTTCGTATTTTCCGTTGGCAAACGATTCGTAGACCGGCAGTTTATCGGCGGGGCCGTAATAGCAGTGGCGCGTCGAATTGCCCTGATAGCCGGCGGGGCCTTTGGCGTTGCGCGAGGCGACGGTGACCGATATGAGATCCTGCTTCGTATAGAACTGGTCGGGAATCTGGAAATCGCAGCTGAGGCCCGAATGGTTTTCCTTCACCATCGTTGCATCATTGCTCATCGCAGCGAAGTCGATGTCGTAGGTGCAGTTTTCGGGGTCGGGGAAGCCGCCGTTGACACCCGTTGTCGGGGGCTCCCATGTGGCATGGATGAGACCCGGGGTATTGGCATCTTCCCACACACGGAGATTGCGCGGGTAGCCGGGGAGATCCAGGCCGCGGTAGCCTTCGACACTGGCGGGCTCGCCCTCGCCGTTGGCATTGACTGCGACCAGAGTGTAGGAGTGCTTTCCTTCGGCAGCTTCTGTCTTGTCGTCATAGCTGAAATCAGCGCCGTCGGCGACACCCGTTTTCACTGTTGCCACCATGAGGCCGTCGCGGTAGACATTGACAGCAGTCAGGTTGGCCTTCGAGCCGTCGAGAGCAAGAGCGGGAAGCTTGCCGGTCAGCCTGACTCCATCTTTCATACCTTCGGCAGCGAGGCCGGTCAGAGCCTTGGGAGCATTGGCGGCGAGGCCGGAGATCTTGACGTCTTTAATCCAGAGTTCACGGCCTGAGTCGCTTGTGACATGGATTCCGAAATAATAGAGCCCGTCGGCCGAGGGGGTGAAACGTCCTTCGAGAAGCACGCCTGTGCTCGAGACCGTCACTATTGTCTTAGCCACGACAGTTGTCGAGAACGAAGCGGCATTGTCGGGATTCGTACCGGCGAGAACCTCTACGGTCTCGGGGTTAGAATGGCAGTCGGCCGTTGCCGTGAATGAGTATGGCGCATCGGCCTTAAGGCTGAAGGGGCCTACGCAGAGATAGTCGTCGGCAGCTTTCGATCCGGCAGTGTAGGCGGCACTTTGGCGCTGGGGGGTTGTGCGCGTGTCGACCCACCATGTGTTGCCGTCTCTGTTGTTGTCGATGACAGGATATTCGTTGAACACGTCGGCTTCTTCGAAAGAGTTGAAGTGGGGCAGCTCGAAATAGCGGCCTGCGAAGAACTTGCGCGAGGTCTTGACAGGGCCTGTGATTGCTCCGGCAACGGGAGTAATCTCATACCAGTATTGCGTTTTGGCTTCTGTGGTCAGATTGTCGACAGCGGAAGTCTCCTGAGTTGTGGCAACGGCAACGTCGCCGGGCTGACGGACAACCTTATAGGTAACGGCGTCGGTGTTACCGCCGTATTCACCCGAAGCGGGTTCCCATTCTACGGTCACGCTGAGGTCGGCGACGTCGGTATTGACGTCGAGCGGAATCACGGGAGTGTCGGGGCCGATGAAGGCGCTGACGGTGACGGGGAGCGATTCGGCGTCAGCGACGGCGGCCGAAACCATCAGGTCGGTCATTCCGGCGGCAGGAACCGTCACCCTGACATCCTTCACTTCGGCGCCGGGAGCGGCGGTGCCGCTGGCGAGCGTTGCCGAAGAGGTCTTGATATAATAAGAGAGACTGCCGGAGAGGTCATTGCCCTTGACATCTTTCGAGGGCATCGTGAAGTTCAGCGAAGCCTGAAGGGTAGTGCCGACGGGAGACATCCTGACATTTGACGGCGCTTCGGGAGTGCTGGCAGATACCTGCTTGTCCTGCTTGAAATATATAGTATTGAAAATAACGTATGAGTCATCTCCGGCAGGCTGATAGGTGCTGTAGCCGGCATTGTAGACCAACGACGTTGATCCGTCGGATTTGTTGATTTTAACGATATATCCGGCACCATAGTTGTCGTTTAGCGAGAAATAGATATAATCCGAGCCCCAGACCATGTCGGCCGATTCGGAACCTATGAAACCGGGACTTGAGAGGTAAAGATCCTCTTCATAATCCGGATCGTAGACAGCCGGGAAGGTCACGGAAGCCTTTTCGGTCATGGTTCCTGTAGATTTGTCGATAGAATAGAGTTTTCTGTCAAAGCCGATACCGTATAGTGATCCGTCGCCGTCGCAGGTCAGCGCACGCAGATTGCGGTCGAGAGCGGCGACCTCGGTCGGAACAAACATAACGTTTTCAGTGAGTTCGGCCGCAGTAATATACATCAGCTTTGCCGGTGAGGTCTTCGTGACCGTATTACTATTTTCGACAAAGCATCCGTAGACGCGGTCGGAAGTCGGGTCGTAGCAGAGATCGACGGCGCGGGTGTAGGGCGACGTAAACGTGAAGCTCATTGTGCCGCGCACGAGCTCCCAGGTGTCGGCATTATAGACCGCATAAGTAATCTGTGAGTTCTTACTGTCATAACTCATCGACAGAATGTTTCCCTTGAAATAGCAACCCGATAAAGCCGCAATCGTCACCGTCGACTTTTTCACATGGCTGCCTTTCGAGTCGATGGCGAACGGTCCGGTGTAGGAACTCGTAATACCGTAATCACTCTTATAGGCATTTATGCCGTAGAGCTGACTGTCGCCCTCCTTGACGGCGACACGTTGCTGCGGAGGCGCTTTCCTTTCGACAGCGGGACGCGCCTTGCGCTGTGCGCGACGTTGCGGCGCACCGGGCTGCGACTCTGCGGCGATGGCCCATGAAGCCACGCCGACAAGAAGAGCCGATGCGATGAGAGTAATCCATTTTTTCATAAGCAATAGAAATTGTGATTAATAAATTGTGTTCCCGCGCTAAGGTATGACAAAAGGTGTGAGTTTTAAGCTATTTAACAATAATTAACTAAAAGCACAAGCCTGAATAGCTATTTTTGCCACCGAAACCAATCAACTCCGAAAAACGCAAATACACGTTAGATGACACCGAACCACCACTATCTTCCGGCAGCGCTGCTGACAGCGGCATTGCTGACGACGACAGGCGCCTCAGGGCGCACGAGCTATGTCATGCCCGTCGGGACGAAAAACGTCAGCGGCACCTCACTGCTTGAGGGGCCGCAGAAACGCGCCGTCGAAGCCGGCCAACAGCGTCTGGGCGAGAACAGTCCTCTGAAACCTCCCTTCTGCGAGACATTCGACGATTTCTCTCCCAATCAGGAGATCCACGACGAATTCGCCCGGCTGTTCCAGATCATCGACAACAACAACGACACGCGCAAATGGGGCATCTACAACTACGCCGGCGACCGCTTCTACGGCCGCTGCGCCTATATGCTCTACCCCTTCGAGGGGCAGGCCGACGACTACCTGATTCCGCGCGCCGTCAAACTTGAGAAAGGAAAATATTATCTGGTCAGCGTATATGCCGGCACATATCTCGACACCGAGGAAGAGTCAGCCCAGACTTTCGAAGTAAAAATGGGCCGGTATAACGATGTCGAAGGGCTCAGCCAGGTCGTGATACCGACTACACGCGTCTACACATCGCGGCTCGAGCGCATCACCGGCTGGTTCACTCCGCGCTACGACGGTCTATATTATATAGGTGTCCACGGCAACTCGCCCGCCTATCAGGATTACTACAACTATCTCTTCGTCGACAACATCGCCATCGAGGCAGCGCGCAGCGGCTCGGAACCTTCGAAGGTGACTGACCTGAAAATGGCCAACGATCCCGACGGAACCAATAAGGTAACTTTCACCTTCACTGCCCCCGCCGTCGACATCGCCGGCAACAAGCTCAGTTCGCTGACAGAGATAACCGTTACGCGCGACGGCGAAGAGCTGACAACCCTGACCTCAGGCGTTGCTCCCGGCAAGGAGCTGACTTTCAGCGACACACCGCTCAAAGAAGGAATATACGAATATACCATCACAGCGAAAAACAGCGCCGGAGAAGGTGAACCTCTGACTGTCAACCGCTACGCCGGCATCCAGCGACCCGAAGCTCCGCGCTTCATCGAGGCCCGCGAGGCCGAAGGCAACAAAGTTTATCTGAAATGGGAACCGGCCTCCACCGACATCAACGGAATGCCCATAAATCCGTCGAAGCTGACCTATAACCTCTTCGACGTCACCAACGGTTTCGAAGACCCCGTTGTCGAATACGACGCCGTCACCGAAGGCACCTTCGACGCATCGATGAAAGGGCAGCAGCAGACATTCTGCCTCTATACCCTCAACGCCGTTCTCGACAGAAAAGAGAGCGCCTTCACCGTCTCACCGATGATCAACGTCGGCACCCCCTTCGAACTGCCCTACCACCATACTTTCACAATGGACGACTACGACCGCTATCCGATGATAACCGACAGCGGAAACGATGTGTTGTGGACATTCATCGAGGACCATGAATCGGATGTCAAATCGCAGGACGGCGACGGCGGCTATCTGGCCTTGATGTGTAACAACGCCGGCATTGTATCGAAAATGACCACAGGCAAGATTGCCCTCGGACAGGCCGAGCGGCCGCAGTGGAGCATCTGGACCTACGTCTATCCCGACGACGAAAACCGCCTCGAACTCGGCGCCACCGACATCGCCGACGGGAGCGCCACGACCCTGCGCACGCTGACACTCAGCGAACTCGGCACAGGATGGCAGCGCATCGTGGTCGACCTCGACGGCCTCAAGGAAAAAACAGTTCAGCTGACAGCCAAGGTCACCGTTATTTCCCACGGCTACACCCTGTTCGACAATATGGTCGTGGCCGATCAGCCCGCCGTCGACCTCTCCATATCGTCGGTCAAGAGCCCCGCCGCAGCAGCGTCGGGCGACAGCTTCGACATTGAAGTGACAATCACCAACAACGGATATGACACCTCGGGAGATTTCCGCACAACCCTTAGCAACAACGGACTTGAGAACGACGCCGCCGACAGCTCGCCGCTGGCTCCGGGAGCAGCTACAACGGTGAAACTCACCGGCCGCATGACGGCCCAGGCCGACGATGCCGAACGGTTCACGATCGACATCGCCAACGAAAACGACGGCCTCGAAGATGACAACCACCGCGAAATCAGCGTGGCTCGTCTGGTATCGACCCTTCCCGCGCCGCGCTCACTGACAGCCACGGAAAACGCCGACGGCACCGTTGAACTGAGCTGGGCAGCCCCCGACATGAGTCTCGTTGCCGCCGCCCCGGTGACCGACAGCTTCGAAGACTACGACGACTTCACCTCATCGCCCGGCGACTGGACAACCATCGACGGCGACGGAGGTCTCATCGGCGGCTTCAACAATGCCGATATGCCTGTCGACTTCACGGCGCAGTCATGGTGGGTCATGCCGACCGCCGACTACCCCTTCATCAATGCCTTCGACGGTGGAAAAGCCATGGCACAGATGTATAACGTCACTCCCGACGGACAGGCCGGCGCCGTCAACGACGACTGGCTCATCACCCCCGCGCTCTATGGCGGCCCGCAGACAATAAGCTTCCATGCCAAAGCCCTGCTCGAAGATGTCGCCGAGTTATTCGAGATATGGACGTCAGAGACAGGCACCGACCGCAAGGACTTCAGACTGCTCACAGGCCCCGTCGAACACTATTCTGACTGGATGCCGTTCTTCTTCACCGTGCCCGACGGCACGCGCCACGTAGCCGTGCGCTGCACCTCAGACTACGCCTTCATGCTCATGATCGACAACTTCACCTATACTCCCGCAAGCGATGCACTCTCGCTTCCGGCGCTGACAGGCTATAAAGTATATGTCAACGGCGAACTCGTCTCGACCACAACATCGACATCGGCATCGAGCCGCCGCCTGCTGCCCACCGACACATATAAGGTGACAGCCGTCTACGCCGACGGACGTGAAAGCCACTACGCCCTCGCATCGCTCTCGACCGAAGACTCGATCGGCAGCCCTGTGGCCGACACAACCGACAGCCCGGTCTACTACAACCTTCAGGGACGCCGGATAGCCTCGCCCGAGCACGGCGAAGTCTATATCGTAGTCCGCGGCGGCCACGCCTCGAAGATCCTCTACTGAGTCTTATAAATCTTATAATAGAAAAAGCCCTGTAGGCCTCGATGGTCTATGGGGCTTTTCAGATGGCGAAGAGGTTGCGGAGCAGCCACCAGAGGGCGAGGGCGCCGGCAACGGTGAGGGCAGCCGTGCGCGACAGCAACCGGCGGCGGAGACCCGCGAAGCGGCGCGGCGCAAACTCTACTGCGCCGTAAAGCAACGCGAGCAAGAGAAACGGAATCAGGGCGGCATTATAGCGCAGGGCCTCGTCTGGATTGCCTGAAAATAGGGCGTGGAGGGCGCGCTGGGTGCCACAGCCTGGACAGCTCAGCCCTGTCAGCATCTTGAACGGGCAGCGCGGATAGAGGCCGCTCGACGGTTCTACAAACATATACAGGGCGGTCAGCGCGACAGCAGTTGCCGCGCCGACCGCTATGATAATGCGTCGACGGCTCAAATATTCTGTAGGAACGCCGTTCCTAAAAACAGGAAGAAATAGAGAATCGAACCGATAACCGAAACGCAGGCACTGGCTATGATCCAACCGAGAGCTGTCTTGCTGGCTTTCTGGGCTCCGGCATAGTCGCCCATGTTGTAGCAGCTCGACACCTTCGACGAATAAACGATGGCGATGATACCGCCGATAATGCAGCACAGAATCGTGACGATAATGCTCAGAGCCATGTAGGTGTTGGGCATCGGGGGCATCGGATCGCTCTGGCGGTAGCTGCCGGGAGCATACTGGGGCTGGTTATATTGCATCTGAGGCTGATTATATGGCTGATAGCCCTGATTGGGCTGTTGTTGATATTGCTGCCCCTGATAGGACTGCTGATACTGCGGCTGGCTGCGGGTGCCGTTGTTGATTATTTCGGCAAGCTCGGGCACTGTCGCAGCGGGAGCCCAGTCGGTCATTGTCTCGCACCATACGGGCGTGTTGGCATTGACAGGAAGCGATTTGATTTCACTTATCTCAAGCGGGCCGAGCTGGACACCGTTGAGCATTATCCAATATTTCATAGTCTTTGCACTGTTGTTGAAGGTATAGAATCAGAAGTATTTCACCTGCTCTCCGACAATGTCGCTCAGAAGAGCATTGGCCAGACGGCTTGCGCCTATGCGGAACAGCTCGTTGCTGTCGGCCCATTTCTCGCCGAGCACGGTCTTGACGATGGTGTAGTATTTCAGAACCTCTTCGGTAGTAGAGATTCCGCCGGCGGCCTTGAATCCTACGGCGCGGCCGGTCTTCTCGTAGTATTCGCGGATACACTGACACATGACATAGCAGGCGTCGAGCGATGCGCCCGGATATTCTTTTCCAGTCGATGTCTTCAGGAAGTCGGCGCCGCTATAGAGGGCCAGAATCGAGGCATCGCGTATGTTGCGGGCCGTCTTGAGGGCGCCGGTCTCGAGTATGACCTTCATCCGGGCCGATCGGCATGAATGTTTCATCTCGTCGAGGTCATCGCAGACGCTCTCGTAGTCGCCGTCGAAGAAGTCGCCGACATTGAGCACAACATCAATCTCGTCGGCACCGGCTTCGACAGCCAGACCGATTTCAGCCACCTTGACCTCGATAAAGCTCTGAGAGGTCGGGAAAGCTCCGGCCACAGCGGCAACTCCGACCGACGAGACGTCGAGCGTGGTGCGCACTACAGGCACGAAGTTGGGATAGACACAGATTGCAGCCACCGGAGGGAGGTCGCCGTAGTCTTCTTCAAAAGAGTTTACGCGCTCGGTAAACTTCGCCACACTCTGCTGCGAGTCGGTTGTCTTCAGCGTCGTGAGGTCGATAGAGTTGAAAATCTTCTTGTAGACATCGGCATTGCGGTTTTCCTCGAGATGATCGGCGAGGATGGCGGCAACGGCGTCGGCCACGGCGGCATCGTCGGTTATGACGTTGCTGGCGGCAATCGTATCGGTATATTTGTCTGCCATAATTATATGATATTTACTTGTTTAGCTTTGGATTAAGGCGGTGACGCAAGGCGTCGCGCCGCGATTTTTTCTCGAAATTGGCCTCGACAGCTTCAGTGAGATCTATTCCTTCCTGATTGGCGATAGCTACGACAACCCATAGCAGATCGGCCAGCTCGTCGGCCAGAAGGTCGGCGCTCTCGCCCTGCTTGAAGCTCTGGTCGCCATGCTTGCGGGCCATTATGCGCGCGACCTCACCGGTCTCTTCGGCGAGGATGGCCGTGTTTGTCAGCGGCGAGAAATAGCGAACTCCTGTTGTCGTTATCCAGCCGTCGACAGCTTTCTGGAGCCCTCGGAGCGTTATGTCGGGTTTCACTTCCATTGGTCTGAATCTATAACAATCGTAACAGGGCCGTCGTTTACAAGAGCCACCTTCATGTCGGCTCCGAACCGGCCACGGGCCGTAGGGCGCCCCGTCAGGCGTTCGAGTTCGCCGCAATAAAGCTCGTAGAGCGGCTCGGCCTCTTCGCGCGGAGCTGCCTCGATATAGCTCGGACGGTTGCCGCGCAGCGTCTGAGCCAGCAGAGTGAACTGGCTGACGGCGAGCACAGAACCGCCGATATCGACGAGACTGCGGTTCATGACGCCCGACTCATCGGCGAAAATTCGCAGCGACGCTGTTTTGGCCGCCAGACGCCGGGCGGCGTCGGCACTGTCGCCACGGCGCACGCCGACGAGCACCATCAGCCCCGGCCCGTCGACACGGCCCACACAATCACCGCCGACACTGACACTCGCCGCGCTTACCCTCTGAATAACAATACGCATCTTTCAGGTCTCTTGTTAACTTTCCGACAAAGTAACGAAAAAAACGCCGTTTCAGCAATATCTGTAAATCACTTTAAGTTTATATTTTGCTTTAGAGTAATCGTTTATAGATGTCTCATACCATTGCGAAACAGGTTATACCGAGCTTGTCCTCGATATTGGCAACGCTCTTGAAACTGAGGTTTTCGGTGCCTGACAGGAGCTTGCTGACATATTGCGGGCTTACGCCGAGACGAGCGGCAAGGTCAGCTCTTTTAAGACCATTGTCCTGCATATAGCCAATAAGAGTTGCGGCAAGCTGACGAGACCAGCGGAGCCAACCTGCATTTTCCTTTCGCCATGCGGCTTCTTCTGCAAACTGCGAAGGAGTCTCACTCTGATGTTCCTCCAAAAATTTAATTGCCTTGCTTGCCATAATATTTATTCATTAGTGAGTTCAACAAAACTATCCTGATCAAATACGCCGTTGGCTTTAAGGAACGCTTTGCAGCGGTTGAGCTTTTGCAATTCGAGAGCAGTATGTTCGCGTTCCTGCATCGTCCGTGTAAGTTTAATGGCGCCGCCGGTTACGATATATATATTCGGTTCAAGCCTTATGGCGTAGATGCGGAGCCAGCTCGCATGACGTTGACGGTTCCAGTTGCGCGCTTTCTCACGACTTAACTCACGGGATCGGGTATCTGTGATGTCAAGCGGCTTGAATAGCTCGTCAAGATGTTCCGTATAGGGAACTTCGAGAACAAGTTCCTGTAACGCCTCGGCATCTTCAAACGTATCATTGACGGCTTCATCGAGTCGTTCAATATGGAAGTAGCTTTTTAGGTCTTCCATGTTTTCCATAAAAAAGTCAAGGAGATACTCGCCATTGGTCCAGTTTCGGAACAGAATGGTAAGCTCATCCGCTTCCTTATCTTGTGCTTTTACGGCCCAAAGATGGTCGAATCCGTCGATAATCCGTACAAACTTCATAATATATAAACATTTATCCGAGAGCAAAGTTACGGATAATAAATAAAAAATGCAACTTATAGGTTGATTTTGCAACACCACAAAAAACTGGCAAGTCGAGAGAAACGCCGTTTCAGCAAGTAACTGCTAATATTTATATGAGTTATAAATTTTATAAGATTTCTAAAATAACAGCGACAACTGACTTTAGTTTTTTCGCTATCTTTGCGGCAAAATTAAGAACCATGATGAACCTCGAAATATCTCACTCTGTCGGCAAGCGCAGCCGCAAGCTTTGGGTGTCGTCGCGCGACTACTTTTTCATTATACTCGGAACTCTGCTCTATTCGGTGTCGTTCTGCGGTTTCATTCTGCCTAACAAGGTGGTTATCGGAGGCGTGACCGGTCTTGGCACTCTCGTCTATTTCACCACCGGAATTCCTGTGGCCATCTCGCAGTATGCCATAAACCTCGTTCTTCTGGCGGTGGCTTTCAAGGTTGTCGGCAAACAGTTCGTGTTGCGCACGCTCTTCGGTGCGACCTGCCTGAGTCTGTTCATAGGTATTCTGCAACCGGTAATAATGGCGAGATTTCCCGAAGGTTTCGTTCCCGGACAACCTTTCATGAGCATTACGATAGCCGGCATAATCTCGGGATTCTCGCTGGGTATGATTTTCATACATAACGGATCGACCGGAGGCACCGATATCGTGGCAACGATAGTGTCGCGGAAGACGACGCTCTCGATAGGGCGCACAATGCTGTATGTCGATTTCTGCATTATCTCGTCGAGCTATCTCATATTCCATTCTATCGACACCGTTGTCTACGGTCTGATAATTCTCTTCCTGACCACATTCACCTGCGACCAGATGATCAATTCCAACCGTCAGGCTGTCCAGTTCTTCATTATCTCGAACCACTGGATAAGAATCGCCGACGCCATAAATCTCAATGTGCGCCGCGGATGCACCGTTATCGACGGTCAGGGATGGTATAGCAAACATGAGGTCAAGATGCTCGTTGTTGTGGCGCGACGCCTCGAATCTGTGACGATTTTCAGAATCATCAAGAGTATCGACCCACACGCTTTCATAACTCAGAGCCTCGTCACCAGCGCCTACGGCCAGGGCTTCGACGAACTGAAGCTCAAGCCCAAGAAACCTGAGAACACCGAGGAACAGCAGGACTGAATTCCAATTGTCAACAATATGTTGAAAAGTTGTTGATTCCGATTCAATAACTTTCAATAACTTTATTTGCAAAACTCCGGCAGAGTTTTGTATAATCTGCCTGTATGCCTTTTCCAAAAAAAGTTAGCAAAAGTTTTCAGTGGCTTTTCAACAGGGTTTTCAACCGAATCTGTGTGGCAGTGACGAAAAAAGTTGTTAACTTTGCGCTCTATTAACAGAATGTTGATAACCTATGCAATCGTCTGAAAGGCAACTTTCAACGATGTTGATAACTTTCGGAAGGCTGTTATCTTCGTTCAATAACTCTGAAAAGCAAGATTTCGCCGAAAAGTTATCATCGTTATCAACATCCATTATTCTTATTATTGAAAAATTATTTTTTAAAACTTATTTAAAAATAGAAATAATGAATGTTGACAAAGGGTATGTCGAAGCCGATGTCGACCCGCGCCTCGACCTTGTCGAAGAGATAAAGCGGCTGAAAGAAGAGAAAGGGGCCGTTGTCATGGCCCACTACTATCAGCCGGCCGAGATTCAGGATCTGGCCGATTATGTCGGCGACTCTCTGGCTCTGGCGCGCATAGCCGAGACAACGACGGCGAGGCTGATCGTTCTCTGCGGAGTCCATTTCATGGGGGAGACGGCAAAGATTCTCAATCCCGAAAAAACGGTTGTCGTTCCCGACCTCAATGCCGGATGTTCGCTGGCTGACAGCTGTCCGGCCGACGAGTTCGCCGCTTTTGTGGCCGCCCATCCCGGACACACCGTCATAAGCTATGTCAACACCTCGGCTGCGGTGAAGGCTGTCAGCGATATGGTTGTCACCAGCGGCAACGCCCGCAAGATTGTCGAGAGCTATCCGGCCGACGAAAAGATCATTTTCGGGCCCGACCGAAATCTCGGCAGTTATATAAATGGTGTGACCGGGCGGCAGATGCTGCTCTGGGACGGCGCCTGCCATGTTCACGAGCGCTTCTCGGCCGAGAAGATTCTGAAACTTCGCGAAGAGCATCCCGAAGCGAAGATACTCGTTCATCCCGAGTGTCCGAAGCCGTTGCGGCTGATTGCCGATGTCATCGGCTCAACAGCAGTTCTGCTCGACGCTGCCCGCAACTGTTCCGACAGCGAGTTCATCGTTGCCACCGAGCCGGGCATCCTCCACAAGATGCGTCGTGAATGTCCCTCGAAGACATTCTATGCCGCTCCGGGCGACGATGTCACCTGCGCCTGCAACGAATGCAGCTTCATGAAGCTGACAACCCTGAAAAAGCTCTATCTGAGCCTGCTCTACGAGCAGCCCGCCATCGAAGTCGACGCCGACATCGCCGAACGTGCGCGCCGTCCGATAGTGGCCATGCTCGAGCGCAGCAAATAATAAACCGAAAAACAGAAAACCCCACATTATAAATATGGATTATAACCACCGCGAGATAGAAAGCCGCTGGCAGCAGCGCTGGCGCGACGACAAGACCTACCACACTGAAATCGATCCGTCGCGTCCGAAATTCTATGTGCTCGATATGTTCCCCTACCCTTCGGGAGCCGGCCTCCACGTAGGTCATCCCTTAGGATATATAGCTTCTGACATCTACAGCCGCTATAAGCGCCTTCAGGGTTTCAACGTCCTTCATCCGATGGGCTACGACGCCTATGGTCTTCCCGCCGAGCAATATGCCATCCAGACCGGCCAGCATCCCGAGAAGACAACTTCGCAGAACATTGCCCGCTATCGCAGCCAGCTCGACAAGATAGGCTTCAGCTATGACTGGGACCGCGAGGTGCGCACGTGTGATCCCGCTTTCTATAAGTGGACACAGTGGGCCTTCATCGAGATGTTCAATTCCTATTACGACACAGCCGCCGACAAGGCTATGCCCATAAGCCGCCTTATCGACCATCTCGAGAAAAACGGAACGGAAGGACTCGCCGCAGCCTGCGGCGATCCTGATCTGAGCTTCACTGCCGCCGAGTGGGCAGCCATGGACGAGAAAGCGAAGAGCGACGCCCTGATGAACTGGCGTATCGCCTATCTGGGCGACACGATGGTCAACTGGTGTCCCAAACTCGGAACTGTCCTGGCCAACGACGAAGTGAGCGAGGGTCTGTCGGTTCGCGGCGGCTATCCTGTAGAGCAGAAAAAGATGTATCAGTGGTGTCTGCGCGTCAGCGCTTATGCCGGACGTCTGCTCGACGATCTCGAGACTCTCGACTGGAGCGACTCGCTGAAAGAGACACAGCGCAACTGGATTGGCCGCAGCGAAGGTGCCGAGATGCGTTTCAGAGTCGCAGGCAGCGATCTCGACCTCGAAATCTTCACCACGCGCGCCGACACAGTGTTCGGCGTGACCTTCATGGTGCTTGCTCCCGAGAGCGAATATGTCGACAAGGTCACAACTGCTGACCGCCGCGAGGCTGTTGACGCCTATCTCGCCGAAGTCAAGAACAAGACCGAGCGTGAGCGCATGATCGACAAGAAAGTTTCGGGTGTGTTCACCGGTTCATACGCGATTAACCCGCTTACCGGCCGCGAGATTCCGATCTGGGTCAGCGATTACGTTCTCGCCGGCTACGGAACAGGCGCCATCATGGCCGTTCCCGCCCACGACAGCCGCGACTATGCCTTCGCCCGCAAGTTCGATCTTCCCGTTATTCCTCTTATTGAAGGTGCCGACGTCAACGAGCAGAGCTTCGACGCCAAGAGCGGAAAGATGATAAACAGCGCGAGCGACCGCCTCGATCTCAACGGTCTTGAGGTTAAAGACGCCATCGCCGCCGCCAAGAAATTCATCGAGGCCGAGGGAATAGGAAAGGTGAAGGTCAACTATCGCCTTCGCGACGCTATCTTCAGCCGTCAGCGCTATTGGGGCGAGCCTTTCCCGGTATATTATAAAGACGGTGTGCCCCACACAATGACTCTGGCCGATCTGCCGCTGCTTCTGCCTGAAGTCGACGCCTATCTGCCGACAGAGAGCGGCGAGCCTCCTCTGGGCCGTGCCCGCGACTGGAAGACTGCCGATGGATGGCCTATCGAACTTAACACCATGCCCGGCTTCGCCGGTTCGAGCGCCTATTATCTGCGCTATATGGATCCCCATAACAACAACGCTCTGGTTTCACGCGAAGCCGACGAATACTGGCGCAACGTCGACCTTTATATCGGCGGCACAGAACACGCCACAGGCCATCTCATCTATTCGCGTTTCTGGAACAAGTTCCTCTATGATCTCGGAAAGGTTGTCGAGCCTGAGCCTTTCCGCAAGCTTGTCAATCAGGGCATGATACAGGGCCGCACGAGCTTCGTCTACCGCATAAAAGACACCAACACCTTCGTCAGCGAAGAACTGAAGGGGGACTATGACACAACGCCGATACGCGTCGACATAAGTCTCGTCGACAACGACGTGCTCGACACTGACGGTTTCCGTGCCTGGCGTCCCGACTTCCGCGACGCCGAGTTCATTCTCGGAAAAGACGGCAAATACCGCACCGGATGGGCCGTCGAGAAGATGTCGAAATCGATGTTCAACGTCGTCAATCCCGACGATATCGTCGAGCGCTACGGTGCCGATACACTTCGCCTCTACGAGATGTTCCTCGGCCCGCTCGAGCAGAGCAAACCATGGGACACCAACGGAATCGACGGCGTCCACCGCTTCATGCGCAAGCTCTGGAACCTCTTCTATAAGGGGGACACTTGCCTCGTCGACGATTCCGAGCCTACCGCCGATAACCTGCGTTCCATCCATAAGCTCATAAAGAAAGTGACCGCCGACATCGAAGCTTTCAGCTACAATACCTCGGTCAGTGCCTTCATGATATGTGTCAACGAGCTGACGGCCCAGAAATGCCGTTCGCGCAAGGTTCTCGAGCTGCTGCTGATACTGATAGCGCCGTTCGCGCCCCACGTTGCCGAAGAACTGTGGCATTCGGCCATAGGCCACGATTCGACAATCTGCGATGCCCGCTGGCCCGAGCACAACGAGGAATATCTTAAGGAGTCGACCGTGCGCTACGCCGTTTCATTCAACGGAAAGGCCCGCTTCAACATCGATGTTCCCGCCGATCTCGACGCCAAGGCTGTCGAAGCCGCGGCTATGTCCGACCCGGCCGCAGCCAAATGGCTCGAAGGCAAGACAGTGCGCAAAGTCATCGTAGTCCCGCGCAAGATAGTCAACATCGTTGTCGGCTGATCTCACCATAAAAGCCCATACCAACGGCGGCCCCTGGCCGCCGTTGCTGTTAGCAATAAAACCGCATAAAGAATAAAAATAAACAATTCAAGATAGATATTTGCGAAAAAAATGTAATTTTGTGAATTGGCATACAGTCATATACAAGATAATAGGCAATGGCTAAAATCACAGTTCAAGATACAGAAATAGCAGTTGTAAAATACAACGAAGAAGACTATATCAGCTTAACGGATATGGCTCGTAGTCAAATGCAAGAACATATTATTTTTCGTTGGCTGAGTCTTAAAAGTACCATTGAGTATCTCGGAGAATGGGAAATGCTCTATAATCCAAATTTTAATTGTACCGAATTCGGTACAATTAAAAATGCCGCAGGAAGTAACAACTTTGTGCTATCAGTAAAAACATGGCTTGAACTGACTAACGCCATAGGAATACGTTCAAAAGCCGGTCGTTATGGTGGTACATATGCACATCGGGATATAGCCTATCATTTCGGAATGTGGATAAGCCCCAAATTTCAGTTATTGCTCGTAAAAGAGTATCAGAGGCTAAAGACAGAAGAACAGCAGTTGTTGGGTTGGTCGGCTAAACGCGAATTGTCGAAAATCAACTATCATATACATACCGATGCCATAAAGCAGAACCTTATCCCTGACGAGGTTACACGGGCACAGGCGAGCATAATCTACGCCAATGAAGCCGATGTGCTTAATGTGGCAATGTTCGGTATGACGGCAAAGCAATGGCGCGAATCTAATCCCGATCTAAAAGGAAACATACGCGACTATGCCACTATTAACGAACTTATATGTCTGTCAAATATGGAAAACCTTAATGCGGTTTTCATAGAACAGGGCATTGAGCAGAGTGAGCGACTTGTAAAGTTGAATAAGATAGCAATTCATCAGATGAGTGTGTTGGAAAGCGATGATAAAAATAGAAAACTGTTGAAATAATTTTCAATGTCAAAATCGCGTTGGCTTAGGGGAATGCATTCGGTACGTTGTATTGCAATGCGCTGCCTGCCAGCTGCATGTGAAACATACTAAAGGCACTTCCATACACAAGAACCGATCAATTTGGTCGGTAAATCATATCTCAACAGCATTGGATAATAGCTGGAGGATACCGATTCCCCCTAACGATGCGAATCGCGTGAGCACAGGTCGCCCCCTTAGATGAAAAGCTTTTTTAATTTGTTACTGCTCTAACCTTTCACTAACTTTGCAGCCCGAATCAATTTAGAAAAGAAATGTCGACTTACACAGAAGACCGCCGCAAGGTAACGACCCGACGCCTCGTCGAGATGAAACAGCGCGGCGAAAAGATAGCCTGTCTGACTGCCTACGACTATTCGATGGCGCGCCTCGTCGACGGGGCCGGCGTCGATCTCATCCTCGTCGGCGATTCGGCCTCGAATGTCATGGCCGGCAATGTCACCACACTGCCTATAACTCTCGACCAGATGATTTATCACGCCAAGAGTGTGGTGAAAGGTGTTGAGCGCGCTCTGGTTGTCTGCGATATGCCTTTCGGTTCATATCAGGGCAACTCTAAGGAGGCGCTGGCCAACGCTATACGTATAATGAAAGAGAGTCATGCCGAGGCCGTGAAACTCGAAGGGGGCAGCGAGATTGCCGAGAGCGTCGAGCGTATTCTCTCGGCCGGAATCCCCGTGTGCGGCCACCTCGGGCTAACACCCCAGTCGATCAATAAATTCGGCAGCTATAACGTAAGAGCCCGCGAAGAGGCCGAAGCGCAGAAGCTTGTCGACGACGCCAAGCTGCTCGAAAGCCTCGGATGTTTTGCTGTAGTGCTCGAAAAGATTCCCGCCGATCTGGCGTCGCGTGTCAGCAGTGAGCTGGTGATTCCCACTATCGGCATTGGTGCCGGCGGCGGCTGCGACGGCCAGATTCTCGTTATGCAGGATATGCTCGGAATCAACAAAGGCTTTTCGCCGCGCTTCCTGCGCCGCTATGCCGACCTGTCGACCGTCATCAATGACGCCGTAGCCCATTATGTCGACGACGTCAAGACTTCTGATTTTCCCAACGCCTCAGAACAATATTAATTCAATAACCAACACAATCTTACATTGGAAACAGACCCTCTCCCGACCGACGATCCTCTCAGTTGCATCCTGACAATGGCCCTTGGCGCCGCCATCGATCCGGCGCGCATCGTGGCCCTGCTGCTTGCGCTGGCGGCTCTGTTGGTATCGGGATTTATCTCTGGCAGCGAGATAGCTTTTTTCTCACTGCGTCCCGAACAGCTCGACGAGCTTGAAGATGACCGGCGCGGACGACGTGTTGTCAGCCTCGCCACAGCTCCCGAACGGCTTCTGGCAACGATACTGATAGCCAACAACCTCGTCAACGTGTCGATCGTAGTTCTCTGCAACTACGCTTTAGGGCCCGTATTCGACGGGCTGTCGCCGGTGATGTCGTTTATTGTCCAGTCGGTTATACTTACTTTCCTGATTCTTCTCTTCGGCGAGATTCTGCCGAAGCTCTATGCCAACACCGACGGGCTCAAATGGGCTATGGCGGCCGCTCCGGCGCTCTCGGCGGTGACGCGTCTGTTTTATCCGCTGTCGAGTCTGCTCGTCAGCAGTTCGGGCGTCATCGATCGCATGGTCAAACGCCGCCGCGAAAATCTCACTGCCGACGATCTCAGTCAGGCTCTCGAACTGACCGATGTCAAGGCCAAGGACGACAAGGAACTTCTCGAAGGAATTCTCGAATTCGGCGACACAACAGCTGCCGAAATCATGACACCACGCGTCGACCTTACCGACATCGACATCTCGTCGACATTCTCCGAGGTCATGAAAACCGTGGTCGAGACAGGCTATGCCCGCATACCGGTCTACGAAGGGTCGCAGGACAATATCCGGGGAATCCTCTACGCCCGCGACCTTCTGCCCCATATCGGAAATGTCGACGACACTTTCGAATGGCAGAAACTGCTGCGCGCACCGTATTTCGTGCCTGAGTCGCGCATGATCGACGACCTGCTCCAGGACTTCCGCGAGCGCCGCATTCATATAGCCGTTGTCGTTGACGAATTTGGCGGAACCAGCGGAGTTGTCACTCTCGAGGATGTTCTCGAAGAGATCGTAGGTGACATCAACGATGAATACGACGAAGAATCGCGCACCTGGCAGCGTCTGGCCGACAACTCATTCATCTTCGAGGGACGCACGCTGCTGACCGACTTTTTCCGTGTCACCGACCTCGACGAAGACGACTACAAGGAGGTGGCCGAAGACTGCGAGACAGTTGCCGGAATGTTGCTTGCCATAAAGGGGGACTTCCCGAAAGAAAAAGAGCCGATGGTCTACGGCCGTTGCCGGTTCCTTGTGCTCGACATCGAGAACCACCGCATAACGAGTGTGCGCGTCAGTGTGATGCCTCCCGAGGAAGTCTCATGAAAGCGTTGTTGCCGTCAGCATTGGCTCTGGTTGTTCTTCTGAACTCCTGCGATGGCGGCGGGCGCCCCGTGCCGCGTCCCGAAGGCTATCCGCGGATAGCTCTCTATGAGGCTGTTTACCGCAGCGACAGCATAGGTCCTGTCATCTTCGAGTCGAACGCCGGAACCGCTGTGACCGAGCGCCGTCAGGGCGCCGACGGAACGGGATGGCTGACGCTCGCCTATCCTCGCTATGGCGCCACTCTCTATCTGACCGCATCGCCAGCGACAGCTTCGACTCTCGGCGGTATCATCGACAACCGTCTCGAAAGAATATCGCTCAATATCGGTGGCGCCACAACCGAACTGACCGAACTGACGGGCAAAGGCGGATGGCACGGCCGTGTCACGCTCACCCCCTCTGGCTCGGCAACTCCCCTCCAGATACTCGCCACTTCTCCGCGCGGCGACTGCGTTGTCAGCGGAGCGCTTTTCCTCGAAGGAGCGGCTACAGCCACTTCTCCCGACTCGCTGGCACCCGCTCTCGAAGCCGTCCGCGATGACCTTATCCACGCTGTCAATGCCCTCAGATGACAATCGACAGCATTGATATAGTTCAGTCTGCCTGCGCCGGAGACCGCCGTCGCGCCGAACGCGAGGCTGTCGCTGAGTTGCTGCGCCGCAATGGCCTCGGGCCGCTGACCCACGACGGACAAGGTGCCCCTCACCTCGACGGAATGTTCATCTCTGTCAGCCATTCGCGCGAAAAAGCTGTCATTGCCTTCAGCTCCGACAATCCCCTCGGTGTCGACACTGAACCGACGTCGCCGCGCATATCGCGCATAATAGAGCGGGTTCTGACTGAGCGCGAGAGGCAGATGCCGCTCGATCCCCATGTGCGCTGGATGGCCAAGGAGGCCGTTTTCAAAGCCGCTGCCATCGATGGCCTTACCATTGCCGAGATTACCGTCTGTCCCGACGGCATGGCCGAAGCCCGCGGCCGCAACTTCATCTGGCGCCTCGCCGCTCCCGACATCGTCGTCGCCTTTCCCGACCGCTGCCATTGATCGGCGTTGTCCCGACCGCAGAATGGTATCTGATGGCCGTTTTACCACAAAAAAGGAAAATGAAATGCCACAAAAAAGGAAAATGAAATGCCACAAAAAAGGAAAATGAATTGCCACAAAAAAGGAAAATAAATTTGCTTAATATGGAATTTGTGGTTAATTTTGCCCTCATAAATTCATTGATATGAGCTATCTTAAAAGAATTTCCGATAACGTTCTTGCAGAAAGGCTTGAGGCCTTTGGAGCTGTCCTTATAGAGGGGCCGAAATGGTGTGGAAAAACCACAACGGCCGAACAGCAGGCCGCGAGTGTCATAAGGCTTCAGGACCCCGATATGAGCAGCGAGTATATTGCTACGGCAGAATCGAAACCGTCGCTTCTTTTGATGGGAGATACCCCGCGGCTAATCGATGAATGGCAGGATATTCCCGTATTATGGGATGCAGTACGGACAATAGTAGATAAAAGAAATTCGGTCGGGCAGTTTATTCTGACGGGATCCAACGCCGTCCGAAAAGATAAAATCAAACATACCGGCACGGGTCGTATAAGCCGAATGAAAATGCTGCCGATGAGTTTGTATGAGTCGATGGAATCGAATGGTAAGATTTCATTGTCGGCACTATTCGATAATCCGAATCTCGACATCGACGGGATTCAATCAGATATGACTATAGAAGATCTGATATTTGCCGCCTGTCGCGGGGGATGGCCGGCCAGTCTGAATATACGGTCGAGAAATGCCCGGTTGCTTATCGCCCGCAACTATGTGGATACGGTCTGTAGTGAAGATATATCACGTATTGACAACATAAGGCGCGATGAATTTCTGACACGTCAGATTTTGAAATCGTATTCCCGAAATATATCGACATTGGCTAAAAATTCCTCTATTCTTGAAGATGTTGTCGCTTCGGGAGAAGTCGGATGTACGAAGCCAACTTTTGAAGATTATGTTGATGCGTTGACACGATTGTTCGTAATTGAGAATATTCCGGCGTGGTCACCGGCAATACGGAGCAAGACCGCTATAAGAAGCGGTTTTAAGCGTTCGTTTGTTGATCCGTCGATTGCTGTCGCCACATTGGGATTGTCGCCTGACGCTCTTATGACACAGCTGAAGACTTTCGGATTTATCTTTGAACAGATGTGTATCCGCGATCTAAGGGCCTACACTCCTGATTTCAACAGCCACATCTCGTATTATCGCGACCGATATGGACTTGAGGCCGATCTGGTTCTTCATTTGTCAGACGGCAGGTATGCGCTCATAGAATGTAAGTTGGGGAGCAAGGAAATCGAATACGGAGCGGAGCATCTCAACGAATTAAAAAATCTGATCACTATTCATAATAAGGAAGAGAAACAGGTGCCGTTGCGTGAGCCCGATCTGATGATCATACTTACCGGCGGAAAGATGGCATATACGCGCCCCGACGGTGTGAAAATCATACCATTGGCATGTTTGAGGAACTAACTTTTGAGTCGTTGGGGTTTTTTCGTAACTTTGCGGAATGATTGAAGTCAGAGATATTGTCAAGAGCTACGACAAGCTTCGCGTTCTCGACGGCGTCAGCCTCGACATCGGGCGCGGCGAAATCGTTGCCGTGACCGGGCCCAGCGGTGCCGGAAAGACGACTCTGCTCCAGATCGTGGGGTCGCTCGAGCGCGCCGACAGCGGGTCGGTCAGCTACGAGGGCACCCGTCTCGAAACGCTCGGCGAGAAGGCGCTGGCGCGTTTCCGCAATGTCAATATCGGCTTCATCTTCCAGTTCCATCAGCTGCTGCCGGAGTTCACGCTGCTCGAGAATGTCGAGATGCCGGCTCTCATCGGCGGACGCAGTCGTGCAGAGGCGCGGCGCCGTGCCATGGAGCTGATAGAATATCTCGGACTCGGCGACCGGACGACCCACAAGCCGTCGCAGCTCAGCGGCGGCGAGCGCCAGCGGGCTGCCGTGGCGCGTGCGCTGGTCAACAATCCGCGTGTAGTGCTCGCCGACGAGCCTACAGGCAGTCTCGACAGCCGTAACCGCGCAGAGCTCCACCGCCTTTTCTTCGATCTGCGCCGCGACATGGGCCACACTTTCGTCATCGTCACCCACGATGAGAATCTCGCCGCCGACGCCGACCGCATCATCCGTCTCACCGACGGACATATCGCTCCGACGCCATGAGACTGACAGCGCTGACATCCCTGCTGCTGCTGTTCGCGGCTACAGCCTGCGACAGTTCCGACGGCACCGACGCCACACTGACGCCGCCGCGACTCGACATTGTGACCTTCGAGGGGAACACCGACGACGGGCGCGCCCGTCTGGCGCTGGTAGGGCCCGACGACAACGGCACTACGCTGCTGACAGCCTCGCGTGAGCTCGACACCGCCGCCGTCGACCCGGGCGACCGTATCCTCGCCTATTATACGCCGGAAGAGCCCGACATCAGGCTGGCCGACTATGCTCCGGTCAATACACTGAAGCTGCGTGTGGCCTCTCGCGAAGTGCTCGACACCCTGAGCAACGCTCCGGTCTATGTTATCGCCGTATGGCGCACCGGAACATGGATAAACCTTCGCTCGCGGCTCCCCTACACTCCGGAAATACGCACCTGGGCGCTCGTCGTCGACGAGCAGACTGCCGAAGGGCCGGTGGCACGGGCGCGCATCGTCCACCGTCTTCCCGACGGAGTCGACCCTGAACGATGTTACGAGTTCAACAACTACACGTCGTTCGATATCTCGGCCCTCTGGAAGCGCGCCGGCGTCGAAGAGCTGCGTATCGGCGTCGACAACTCGAACCTCACCTCCGAAACAGAATTCATTTTCAGAAAACAACAATAAAAAACACTATCAAAATGGAAAACAAGCCTAAACAGAATGAGATAAAGATCGAACTCACCCCCGAAGTTGCAAACGGCCACTATAGCAACCTCGCCGTTGTCAGCCACTCGCCCAACGAGTTCTTCATCGACTTCATCGCCGTCGCTCCCAATATGCCCCAGGCCAAGGTTCAGAGCCGCATCATAATGACTCCCGAGAATGTAAAGAATCTCGCCGCAGCTCTTGTCGACAACGTCAAGAAATATGAAGCCACCTTCGGCCCCATCGAGCACAAGCAGCCGCGCAAGGCCGCCGGTGAAATCCCCAATCCCTTCATCAACGGCGCCAAAGCCTGACCGCGACATGGCTCTGACGATCTATAACACCCTCAAGCGCTTCAAAGAGCCCTTCAAGCCGCTCAATCCCGGGCGCGTCGGCATGTATGTCTGCGGCCCGACCGTCTATGGCGATCCTCATCTGGGCCACACGCGTCCGGCCATAACCTTCGACATCCTCTTCCGCTACCTGACCCATCTGGGCTATAAGGTGCGCTATGTCCGCAACATAACCGACGTGGGCCATCTCGAGCACGACGCCGACGAGGGGGAGGACAAGATAGCCAAGAAAGCGCGTCTCGAACAGCTTGAGCCTATGGAGGTTGTGCAGTTCTATCTCAACCGCTACCACCATGCCATGGAGGCTTTGAACGTGCTCCCGCCGTCGATCGAGCCCCACGCTTCGGGCCATATCATCGAACAGATCGAATATGTGAAGAAGATTCTCGACAGCGGCTATGCCTATGTCAGCAACGGCTCGGTCTATTTCGACGTGCCGAAATATAACGCCGACCATCACTACGGCAAGCTCTCGGGCCGCAACATCGACGAGCTTCTGGCCACGACGCGCGCCCTCGACGGACAGGAAGAGAAGCACAATCCCGCCGACTTCGCCCTCTGGAAGAAGGCCGCTCCCGAGCATATCATGCACTGGCCTTCGCCATGGAGCGAGGGATTCCCGGGCTGGCATCTCGAATGTTCGACGATGGGCCAGAAATATCTCGGAGAGACCTTCGACATCCACGGCGGCGGAATGGATCTCATGTTCCCCCACCACGAATGCGAGATAGCCCAGTCGGTGGCCCACAACGGCCACGACACCGTGCGCTACTGGATGCACAACAACATGATAACCATCGACGGACGTAAGATGGGCAAGTCGCTCGGCAACTTCATAACTCTCGAACAGTTCTTCAACGGCGACCATCCGCTGCTTGAGCAGCCCTACAGCCCGATGACGATACGTTTCTTCATCCTTCAGGCCCACTACCGCGGCACGCTCGACTTCAGCAACGCCGCTCTTCAGGGAGCCGAGAAGGCCCTGAACCGTATGCTCGAAGGCTACCGCCGCCTCAAGGCTCTCAAGCCCGAGGGGAACGACGATCCGGCCCTGCTCGCCGAGATCGAGGATTTCGAAAGACGCGCCGCCGAGGCGATGGACGACGACCTGAACACTCCGATGGTCATCGCCGTGCTCTTCGACGCCCTCCGTCCCGTGAACCGCGCCGCCGACGGTCAGGCTCCGCTCGGCCCGAAGTCCATCGAGGCTCTGACACGTCTTTTCGACACCTATCTGGTCGACATCCTCGGAATCCGCGTCGAGACCGCCTCGGGCGACGGGCAGAAGAGCCTCGAACCCTTCGAGAAGGCCGTCGACCTGCTGCTCGAGATGCGCGCCAAGGCCAAGGCCGACAAAGACTGGGCCACCAGCGACCTCATCCGCGACCGTCTCGCTGCTCTCGGTTTCGACGTCAAAGACACCAAGAACGGCTTCGAATGGAGCCTTAAATAAACGGGCGCCGGTGATTCTCGACATCGTCAGGCTCATCGGAGGCCTCGCACTGATTCTCTACGGAGCCAACTGGCTCACCGACGGCGCCTCGGCAATAGCGAGGCGCCTCGGCGTCAGTGACCTTGTGGTCGGTCTTACCATTGTGGCTCTCGGCACGTCGACCCCCGAGCTTGTCATCTCGATTCTCGCGGCTGTGGGAGGCAATGCCCCCATGGCTGTCGGTAACGTTGTCGGCAGCAATATCTTCAATGTTTTGGCGATCATCGGAATAGTGGCGATAGTTAAGCCTATTCCGATATGCCGCAGCGTCATGGGAGAGCAGCTGCCATGGGTGTTGCTGACCGCCGCTATCGTCGTCGCCACAGGTTTATCGCCATTGCTCGACGGCACTCCGGCAGTGGTCAGCCGCGTCGAAGGCATCATCCTGCTTCTGCTGCTGGTTATGTTCATGCGCCGCACCCTGTTGTCGGCGCGCGAAAATCCCGATGGAGATGGAGAGGCCGTAGGGAACGCCCGTCAGCGGAAAGTGTGGCTCGCCAGCCTTATGATCGCCGGCGGACTCGGAGCGCTGATATTCGGCGGCGACATATTCGTCGACGGCGCCTCGGCCATAGCCTCTCTTATGGGAGTCAGCGACGCCGTCATCGGGCTGACGATAGTAGCGGCCGGAACCTCGCTGCCCGAGCTGGCGACCTCGGTCGTGGCGGCCCGGAAAGGCTCGCCCGACATGGCTGTCGGCAACGTCATAGGCAGCTGCGTGCTCAATATCGTGCTTATCCTCGGCACCGCAGCCACTATAACTCCGTTGAGTTTCGGAGGTGTCGGCCCGCTCGACATGGCCGTCCTCGGCCTATCGGCTATGCTTTTCTGGCTGACGGCCCGCTATGGCGGAACGCGCATAATAACGCGCCTCGAAGGCGTTTTGCTTTTCGCCGTCTATGTCGGTTATATCGCTGTTCTGGTTCTTCAGAACAGCTGATTATCAGACTAATTAGACTAATTGGTCTAATTAGGCCAATTTAACAGATTAGCTCGACTGAGAGAATTTTCGTAACTTTGCGGCGATGCCTGACTCTATCGCTAACGACACAATCGGCCCGCTGCCGTGGGCCCGCCCGTTCTCGACGGCCGACGACGCCCCGACGGGCGTCGATGTTGTCGGTGGCGTGACTCATGGCCCTGTCGCCTACACTCAGGGCTTCGCTCCCGAGGCGCGCCCTGTCATTCCGGGAACCGATTCCGGAGTCATGGCTCTGGTGCTCGCAATCTTTCTTCTGGTCGCGCTCAGCATGAGCCGCTGCCGAGGTCTGCTACGTAATTTCGTGCGCGACCTCTGGGATATACGCCGCCGCCAGAACGCCGAGGCTTCGGGCCACACGATAGTCGAGACGCGCGCCACCGTGGCCCTGCTGCTGCTGACAGCCTTCTGCGAAGCAGCCGTTGTCGTCGTCAGGCTCGGTGCCTCCGATATGGCCGTCAGTATCGGGCGCGAGTTCGCCCTGATGATCGCCTATATGATTTTTCAGCTCACGGCCTGCAACGTTGTCGGCTACGCATTCACAACCGACGCCGGGCGCCGGCAGTGGAACAAGGGATTCATAGCCTCGCAGGCTCTTCTGGGCATCGTACTGACGCCCGTGGCGGCTGCGGCGCTCTTTTTTCCCGAAGACTCCACGATGGTTTTTGTCGTGGCTGCCGCGGCCTATATATCGGCAAGAGTGACCTTTATCGCAAAAGGTTTTAGACTTTTTTACGATAATTTCCTATCGTTGCTTTATTTTATTTTGTACTTTTGCACCCTCGAAATCGCACCCGTCGCGGCGCTGTATCTCATCAGCATAAACATTATCGCATAAAATACTATTCAACAAGCATAAAACCCTAAAGCAGTGAACGTTAAGAAGATTCTGGTTTCGCAGCCCCAACCCTCGCAGAAGTCGCCCTACTTTGATATCGCCGAGAAACACGGAGTGGAAATTGTTTTCCGTCCTTTCATCAAGGTCGAGGGACTGACGGCAAAGGAATTCCGCCAGCAGAAAATCAATATCTCGGATTTTTCAGCCATAATATTCACTGCGCGCACGGCCATCGACCACTTTTTCCGTCTTTGCGAAGAGATGCGCGTGACTATCCCCGAGACTCAGAAATATTTCTGTACGACCGAGGCCATAGCCCTCTATCTTCAGAAATATATCGTCTATCGCAAGCGCAAGATTTTCTTCTCGCCGACCGGACGTCTGGCCGACCTCATGCCGTCGATTCAGAAACACGCCAAGGAGCGCTATCTCTTCGCCGTCAGCGATGTCCACAAAGATGACACAACTATCCTCGACAAGGCGTCGATCGACTACCGCAAGGCTGTCATGTACCGCACCGTCAGCAACGACTTCGCTCCAGACGAGCCTTTCGACTACGATATGCTCATCTTTTTCAGCCCTGCCGGAATCGACTCGCTCAGGAAAAACTTCCCCGACTTCTCGCAGGGCGACATCCGTCTGGCCGCTTTCGGAGCCACAACGGCCAAAGCTGTCACCGACGCCGGCCTGAAGCTCGATCTTCAGGCTCCCACTCCCGAATTTCCGTCGATGACCGCCGCTCTCGACAGCTATCTCTCGCAGCAGAAATAGCCCCTAAGCGCCTATGAAAGGGCTTCGACTCTACAAGAAAGAAAAACTCTGTTCGCCTACAGCTATCGACGCCTTGTTCGCGCGCAGCGGAGGTGCCTCGGCCGCTCTGAGCTATCCGCTGAGAGCCGTGTGGCGCCGGCGTGAAGAACGTCGGGCCGAGTGCCCCCAGTTTGTTGTAGTTGTGCCTAAGAAGCGCGTGCGCCACGCCGTTGACCGCGTAGCGCTCAGGCGCCGTATCCGCGAAGCCTACCGCCTGAACCGCGCTCTGCTCGAAGGGGCGGGGCGCGTCGACATAGCTTTCGTGTGGGTCGGCGAGACAACGGGGCGCTACAGCTCGATCGAGCGCGCAATGCAGCGCCTTCTGAGGCGCGTCAATCAGCCGGCCGATGAAAGCGCTCAGTAAAATCGTGCGCTCGGCAGCCATTCTGCCAATCCGCTTCTATCAGCTCTGTATATCGCCTCTGACACCGCCGTCGTGCCGCTTCGTGCCGACCTGCAGCCAATATGCCGTCGAGGCTATCCGGCGCCACGGCGTAGTCCGCGGAGGCTGGCTGGCCATTAAGCGCCTTCTGCGCTGCCACCCCTGGGGCGGAAGCGGCTACGACCCCGTGCCATGACACTCATCACTGACGTCCACACCCACCGCCACGCTCCCGCGCCGGGCCGAATCGTCAATATCGACCTCTCCGGGCCGTTCGCTCCGTTGCTTCCCTGCCAGACCTACAGCGCCGGAATCCATCCCTGGCACGCCGACCGCGCCGACATGTTCGGCGAGGTCGAACGACTCGCCGCCTGCCCGGCGGTTGTGGCCATCGGAGAGACCGGGCTCGACAAGCGCCGCGGGCCTTCGCTCGATATTCAGATTCCGCTGTTCCGGCGTCATATAGAGCTGGCCGAGGCTGTCGGAAAACCGCTGATTGTCCACTGTGTCGGCTCCTGGCAGGAGCTTCTCGCCCTGCCGCGGCCGCGAGTGATGACGATTATCCACGGATTCCGCGGAAAACCGGAGCTCGCGCGCCAGCTGACCGCCGCCGGATTCTTTCTCTCTCTCGGCGCCCGTTATAATCCGGCATCGGAGCGGTTCGCGCTGTTCAGGGAGTCGGACATGTCCGACCTGTCTGACTTGTCTGACGAATCTGATTTCAGTTAAATTGCGTTAAATAGAGCGGTGTCGGGTAATGACCCGCTCGCTTTCGCGTACCTATAAAAGAGGTTTTAGCCTTATGGTAGCTGCGATAATGAAAATTTGTTGTTAACTTTGCAGCTTGAAATATAACGCAACAATGACAAATCGACTTCCCCTATATATGCTCGCGACGTTGCTGGCGGCCATGGGCTTCGCCGGATGCAACTCCGAAAAAGAAGACATCGCAACAGTCAGCTACAGCTCGGTGGCCGTAGAGGGCTTTTCGCTCGCGGCTGACGACAGCGTTCTGGCCAACCTCGATTCGGTGTTCTTCACTATCGACCTGAACAATGCGCTGATTTTCAATGCCGACTCGCTCCCTGTGGGCACCGATGTGTCGAAGCTCGTCGTCAAGGTCAACACTACTTCGGTCGGGGGTGTCGAGCTGATTGTTCCGCGTCCAGGAATGACCGACTCGGTCTATAATTATCTGGCCAACCAGCACGACAGCATCGACTTCAGCCACGGCCCCGTCACCCTGCGCATAACCAGTCAGGACCGCATGCTGACACGCGACTACCGTGTCAGTGTCAACGTCCATCTCACCCAGCCCGACTCGCTGAGCTGGAACCTTGCGCAGCAGTCTCCGCTGCCGACAACGCTGACGGCTCCGACAGCCGCGCGCGCCGTTGAGTTCGGCGGAAAAACCGTCGTCGTCACCGCCGATGCTGCCGGAAACGCCTGCGTGGCCACCGCCGAAAGTCCCTCGGGCAGATGGACGACCGCCGCCGCCACGCTCCCCGCCGGAGCCGACGTCATGAGCCTTACCGCCGGAGCCGACGCACTCTATATGACCACAGCCTCGGGCGAACTCTACACCGCCGCCGATGCCGCCGGCCCGTGGACACCGACCGGCGCCCTGATGAACACCGTCTATGGCGTTGCAGGTTCGAAAGTGCTCGGCGCGCGTCTCGACGGCGAAACATGGAATCTCGTCACCTACCCCGCCTCGACCGTAACCGAAGCTCCCGCGCGGTTCCCGGTAAGCGAGACGTCGCAGCTGCTCGTCTACACGACCTCGTGGAGCGACCGCCCCACGGCCATCATGGCCGGCGGACGCACTGCCGACGGCGGAATGACGGGCGACACCTGGGCCTGGGACGGCGAGCGCTGGGCCTGTATCAACAACGCCAAAAACCGTCTTCCGGCCTGTCTCGGCCCCGCGCTTGTGCCTTATTTCGCATATAAGACATCGACGAACTGGCACGTCAGCCGCGAATCTGTCATCCTCGCCATCGGCGGCCAGCTCGGACTCGGCCTTCAGGCCCGCACGGTCTACATATCGTGGGATCGCGGCATAACATGGCTCAGAGCACCACAGTCGATGCAACTTCCCGCCGACATGCCCATAGGAAGCTCCCAGTCGGCTATCGTGGCCGACACGAAGATCAGCCGTGCCGAGCGCCCGGTGACACAGTGGGATTGCCCCTATATCTATCTCATCGGCGGATTTACTCACGACGGAAAAGTCTTCCCCGACATCCGGCGCGCCGTTATCAACCGTCTGAGCTTCAAGCCGCTCTATTGAAATGACGATTCTGCGAAAACTCTGCTGCCTCGCTCTGGCCGCGACGATTTCCATCGCCGCCGGGGCCGCTACGGCTCAGGGCGACGTGGAAAGCTATAAGTTCGACATCGGAGCCTCTCTGGGCATGAGCGGATATCTCGGCGACGCCAATTCGTCGAATATGTTCGCGCAGCCCGGTTTTGCCGGAACAGCCTCGTTCCGCTATCTTGCCGGCTCGCGTTTCGCCGTGCGCGCCATGCTGACGGCCGCCTCGCTCTCGGGCAACTCGGCCAAATATTCCAATGTTTTTCCCGACAATGCCGTGTTCGACTTCAAGGGAATGGTCTACGACCTCGAGGCCCGCGCCGAATTCAACTTCTTCCCCTACGGCATCGGCGAGACCTACAAGCGGCTGCGCCGCTGGACCCCCTACCTCGCCATCGGCCTCGGCGGAGCCGTGACCTCGTGTGGCGGAACAACCGGTTTCGGGCTGACGCTCCCTATGGCTGTCGGTGTCAAATTCAAAGTGAAACCACGGTTCAACCTCTTCGCCGAGTTCGCCATGGTGAAGATGTTCACCGACAAGGCCGACGCCATCGTCGACCCTTACCAGATAAAAAGTTCATTCTTCAAGAATACCGACTGGTATTCGGCGCTGACAGTGGGCTTCTCGTTTGAGTTCGGCCCGCGCTGCACCGTCTGCCACCGTATCGACTAACGCCCATGCCAAAACCCGCCTTAACCCTCGATCCCTGCCGCATTCCAGCCCATATCGCCGTCATCATGGACGGCAACGGACGCTGGGCCAAAGCGCGCGGCCTCGACCGCAGCGAAGGTCACGCCGAAGGCGTCAACACAGTCCACCGCATAACGCAGCGCGCCTCCGACATAGGCGTGAAATGGCTCACGCTCTACACCTTCTCTACAGAGAACTGGCGGCGTCCGCAGGCCGAAGTCGACGCCCTGATGACCCTCATAGGCTATGCCATCGAGCGCGAGACGCCGGGGCTGCTTGACAACAATGTCAGGCTGCGCGTCATAGGCGACTTCGGCCGTATGCCCGAAGCTGCGCGCCGCAGCCTTCAGGGCTGTATGGACGCCACCGCCGCCTGCACGGGACTGAACCTCGTTCTCGCCATCAGCTATTCGGCCCGCTGGGAAATCGCCGAAGCCGCCCGAACTCTGGCGCGGCGCGCCGCCGAAGGGAAGCTCGATCCCGAGGCAATAACCGAGCAGACCGTGGCCGACGCCCTGACGACGGCCGGAATGCCCGATCCCGACCTGTTAATACGCACCGGCGGCGACCGCCGGCTCAGCAACTACCTGCTCTGGCAGGCAGCATACTCAGAGATTGTCGTCACCGACACATTCTGGCCCGACTTTACCGCCGACGAATTCTGCGACGCTATCGCCGATTTCCAGCAGCGCGAACGCCGCTTCGGAATGACCTCCGAACAAATCGTTTCATCACATTGAACTGATCCCCTTATGTCCTCAAGAATATTCCGTCTGATAGCCGTTTCGTTATTCCTCGCCGTAGCCGCGTCCGGCGCGTCGGCCCAGACCGCCGCCGACACCCTGACAAATCCCATAGTGAATTTCAGCGGGCTGCCGCGCACCTACGAGATCGCCGGAATCAATATCGAAGGTGCTCCGAACTACGACGACTATCTCATTCTGGGCTACTCGGCCCTGAAAGTCGGCGAACGCATCGCAATCCCCGGTCCCGAGATCAACGCCGCCGCACGCCGCCTGTGGCGCCAGGCCCTGTTCTCGAAAGTGTCGATAACCGTCGACAAGACCGCCGGCGACAAGGCATGGCTGACGATCCATCTGCGCCAGCAGCCGCGTATCAGCGAGATAAACTACCACGGCGCCAGAAAAGGGGAGATAAAAGACCTCGACGAGCGCCTCAAGCTCATGAAGGGCAATCACATCACACCCAACATCGTCGACCGTACGAAGCAGATCATCAAGAAATACTACAACGAGAAAGGATTCGGCAACGCCACCGTGCAGATTCAGCAGCACGAAGACCTCAGCCATCCCAACGAGATGATCGTCGACATCAACATCAACCGCCACGACAAGGTCAAGGTCCACAAAATCTATATCGAGGGCAACGAGGTCATGAGCGACAACGCCATTCAGCGCGCCATGAAGAAGACAAACGAGAAAGGCAAGCTGCTCAACCTCTTCAAGCAGAAGAAATTCGTCGAAAGCGACTACCACGACGACCTCAACCGCATCATCGAGAAATATAACGAGAAAGGCTACCGCGACGCCCGTATCGTCAGCGACTCGGTTGTGCCTTACGACGACAAGAATGTCGACGTCCACATCCGTGTCGACGAAGGCAAACGATATTATATCAACAATATAACCTGGGTCGGCAATACGCTCTATCCCTCGACGGCCCTCGACGAGATTCTCGGAATAGCCAAGGGGGACGTCTATAACCAGAAGCTGCTCGAAAAGCGCATCAACCAGGACGAAGACGCTATCGCCAACTACTACATGGACCGCGGCTATCTCTTCTATCACCTCCAGCCCGTCGAGCGCAACATCGTCGGTGACTCGATCGACCTCGAGATGAGAATCTCCGAAGGCCCCCAGGCACGTATCAACAACGTTGTCATCAACGGTAACGACCGCCTCTACGAAAAGGTTATCCGCCGCGAGCTGCGCGTGCGCCCCGGCGAGCTCTTCTCGAAGAGCGACCTCATGCGCTCCTACCGCGAGATAGCCCAGAGCGGCCACTTCAACCCCGAGACCATCAACCCGCGTCCCGAGCCCAACGAAGAGAACGGTACCGTCGACATCATCTTCGACCTCGAATCGAAGGCCAACGATCAGCTCGAACTCTCGCTCGGCTGGGGACAGACAGGTATCATCGGTAAAGTCGGAGTGAAGTTCACCAACTTCTCGATAAAGAACCTCTTCTATCCGAGCACCTACAAGGGAATCATACCGCAGGGCGAAGGCCAGACGCTCTCGATTTCGGCCCAGACCAACGCCCGCTACTATCAGGCCTACTCGATATCGTTCGTCGACCCCTGGTTCGGCGGCAAGCGTCCCAACCAGTTCAGCTTCAGCGCCTACTACAGCCGTCAGACCGATGTCAACTCGTCGTTCTACAACAACAACTGGCAGAACCCCTACTACTATTCAGGCTCAGGTCTCGGAATGGTCAATCCCTACACCCAGGACTATTACCAGAACTCTTACGAAAACGCCTACGACCCCAACAAATACCTCCAGATGCTCGCCGTCACCGTCGGTCTCGGAAAGCGTCTGTCGTGGCCCGACGACTGGTTCACCTTCCAGGCCTCGCTGACCTACAACTGGTATAACCTGAAGAACTGGGATCATCTCTACTATATGCAGAACGGAACGTCGAACGCTCTGGTGCTGAACCTCAACCTGTCGCGCAACTCTATCGACAACCCGATGTTCACCCGCAGCGGCTCGCTCTTCTCCGTCGACCTCTCGCTGACCCCTCCGGCAAGCCTCTTCGGCAAGAAAGACTGGGCTCGTCTGGCCGCCGAGAACACCACCGAGAGCAAGAAGCAGATGTACCGCTGGATAGAATACTGGAAACTGCGCTTCAAATCGCGCACCTACACCCCGCTGATCAATCCCGACGGACAATATACGCTCGTGCTGATGACCCGCGCCGACTTCGGTCTTCTCGGCAGCTACAACAAGCATCTCAAATCGCCTTTCGAAACCTTCTATGTCGGCGGTGACGGAATGTCGGGCTACACTACCTACACCACCGAGAACATCGCCCTGCGCGGATACGACAACGGCGCCCTGACCCCCTACAACGCCGAGGGCTATGCCTACACCCGCCTCGGCGTCGAGCTTCACTTCCCGTTCCTGCTTCAGGGAACGACGACAATCTACGGCATCGCCTTCGCCGAGGGCGGTAACGCATGGACGTCGGTAGGAAAGGTCGATCCATTCTCGCTTAAGCGCAGCGCCGGCTTCGGTGTGCGTGTGATTCTGCCTATGGTCGGAATGATGGGTATCGACTGGGCCTACGGTTTCGACAAAGTGCGCGGCGAGCGCGGCGGAAGCCACTTCCACTTCGTGCTCGGCCAGGAATTTTAAACCTTTGGCGCCCACGATTGTCATTTATATAGTATAATCAACCAAAACACAACCGACTATGAAAAGAATAATCCTCGCTTTGGTCGTCGCTCTCGGCACTTTCGCCGCCGCTCAGGCCCAGAAGTTCGCCCTCGTCGACATGGAATACATTCTCCAGAACATCCCCTCCTACGAAATGGCCAACGAGCAGCTGAACCAGGCGTCGCAGCGCTGGCAGAAAGAGGTCGAGAACATCTCGCGCGAAGCCGAGACAATGTATAAGAACTATCAGGCCGACATGGTTTTCCTCACCGACGAGCAGAAGAAGACCCGCGAGGCCGAGATCGTGGCCAAGGAGAAAGAGGCCGTCGAACTGCGCAACAAATATTTCGGCCAGGACGGCGAACTCGCCAAGAAGCGCGTCAGCCTCATGAAACCTATTCAGGAAGACATCTACAACGCCATAAAGAAACTCGCCGAAGAGCGCGGCTATCAGGCCATATTCGACCGCGCCGGATCGAGCGACATAATCTTCGCCTCGCCGCGTATCGACGTCAGCAACGAGGTTCTCGAGAAGTTAGGTTATTCAAACTAAAATAACTATCTTTGCGGCATTAATACCACCGAAAATAATAAACCGAAATAAAACGATGATCAAGAAATTATTGCTCGCAATCGCCCTGCTCCTTCCCGTCAGTGCGTTTGCCCAGAAGTTCGGCGTTGTCAACGCCGACGAAGTCATGCAGTCACTTCCCGCCTTCGCCGAGATGAAGACCAAGCTCGAAGCCGCCTCGAAGACCTACGAGGATGAGTTCGGCAAACTTCAGGCCGAATTCGAGAAGAAATATACCGAGCTTCAGGGAATGGACGACAAGACTCCCGCAGCGATCAAAGACCGCCGCGTTCAGGAACTTCAGGAGCTCGACCAGAAGATCCAGCAGTTCCGCCAGACGGCTCAGCAGGATCTCCAGCGCCAGCAGCAGCAGCTCATGCAGCCTATCGAAGCACAGGTCATGCAGGCTCTCAAGACCGTAGGCGACGAAGGGGGCTACACCTTCATCTTCGAAGGCAACGTGCCCGTCTATACCGGCACTTCTGTCGAGAACGTCACCGCCAAGGTCAAGACGCTGCTCGGCATCAAATAAGAAGAATTGTTAATAGTTGTATTCATAAAGATATCATAAGCTCGCATGGGGGCGCCGTGAGGCGCTCCCATGTTATTTACCGGTTTTTTATAAACCTTATAAATCTTATAATTCTTATAAGAATTAGCTATCTTTGCCGACGTGAAAAACCGCCTCGGAATACCGTCCGTTACCGCTGCTGTCATCCTTGCCTTAGTGCTGCTTAACATAGTGGTTTTCTACTATACGCCGCTCTATGGCGACGATCTGACTTATAAGAGCTTTTTCGAGGGCCCGTCGACACGCTGGACAGGGCCTCTCGGTTGGCTGCGCTGGCTATGGATGCACTGGAACAGCATCAACGGGCGTCTGGGCAATTTCGTCATTATTCCGCTTCTCGCGCTTCCCCAGGGACTGCGTGCTGTTGTCGCTGCAGGCTTTTTAGGGCTGTTTTTCTGGGCCCCCTGCCGTCTGGTGGCGCGTTTCACCGGCCGACACGCTCAGGTGGCCACGATGGCCATGACGGCGCTGCTCGTCGTCGGTATGCCCTGGTATGATTCGATGTGTCTCTTTATCGGCCAGACGAACTATGTCTGGGCAGGCGCTTTCGTCATCATGGCCCTGTTGCTGCTGATGCGCCGCCGACCGGTGCGCTATCGTCTGGCGGCCGCCCTTTTCTGCGCCGTGGCGGGCGCTTTCCACGAGGCGGCGGGACTTCCGGTTGCCGTCGGTCTTGCCGTCTACAACGTTCTGAACCGCCGTCGGCCGACCGATCGGCTCCTGACAGCCTTTTTCATAGCCGGAGCGCTTTTCGCCACTCTCTCCCCCGGAATCATATCCCGCGCCGGCACTCCGCGCGAGCCCGACGCTTCGCCGCTGATGATAGCGCTGACGTCGGACTGGGCGGTCATTCTGATGCTTGGCGCGGCCGCTCTGACGCGTCAGAGCGGACTGCGCCTGCGTCGCAGTCCGCTGCTTATCCTATTCGTCGCAGCTGTCGTCAGCGGCGTTATAAGCGTTCTGAGCACCTACGAGGGTCGTTCGGGCATGTTTGCCCAGCTGTTCGCCCTGACGTTCCTGACGGCCTTTTACGGGGCCCGTGTGAGGCTGCCGCAGTGGGGCGGGCGCCTTGTCATAGCAGCAGGGATTGTTTTGCCGCTTGTCGTCGAGGGCGCGACAGCTCTGGAGTGCCGGCGCCTGTGGCCCGCCCACCAGCGTCTTCTCGAACTTTATCTGGCCAGTCTCGACGGAAGCTTCGTTTTTGAGGAAGCGACCGAGCCGTCGCCGGTTGCCATGCTGCGCCCCTATCCGGCGCCGCCGCTCTACGACGAGGCTCTCATACCCCCTCTGGAGCATCTCTACGGCAAGCCGCCGCGCATAATCCTGAAACCCTGTCGGTAGGCTCAGCTCTTGTAGCGGTCGAGGCCCGAGGCGAGGCGGGCGCGCATCATGGCGCGCAGCTCGGGAGGCGACATGACTTCGATGTCGGGAGTGTGGCTCATCAGTTCGTCGACGAGGTCGCCGGTCAGCTTGAGGCGGTAGGTGAACACCGAGAAACTGTCGTGAACCATCTCCTGCTGGCTCGGATGGAGCGGGAGTGCCCTGAGATATTTGGCCTTGCGCGGTTCGGCGCGCAGGCGCACTTCGGCGGTGCGCCCTTCGTCGAATATGATTCCGAAGGAGTCGCGGGTATAGTCGGCGGGACTGAAGTCGGCCGGCATCTCGAACGGCTCGGAGTCGACGTTGGCTTCGGTCATGCGGTCGAGAGCGTAGGTCTTTATCTTGCGGTCGGCGACATTTCGGCCTGTGACATACCAGCGCTGACGGAAAATCTTGAGGAAGTAGGGTTCGATGACGATTCCGGGCGTCGGCTTCGAACGGGTGAAGGGATGATAGGTGAAGCGCAGGCGCATCGAGCTCCGCATGGCTTCCATGACGGTGTCGAGGAAGTTGCGGGCCGACGGCACATTCTCGACGAAAATGCGGTCGGCGATGTCGCGGGCGCCGTTGAGCACGCCGCTCATGGCGGCCGAGTTGAGCAGCCAGTCGGTTATGCTGTCGCTGCGCGGCCCTATAGGCTCTACGGAATATTCGAATGTTACCGGGTTGTAGGCGAGGTTGAGCTGGAAGATTTCCTCGATTGCGTGGCGGTAGTTATAGAAAGTGCGGCGCGACATCGGCTCGCCGTTCGAGAACTGGCTGAGCTGCCATTTCTCGTTGAGCATGGCGCGCGTCATCGAGCCGTGGCGGCGGATTGTGTCGACGATCCAGACGTAGCGTGAGAATATGTCTTTAGGCATTGTCGGTTACAGGTTTCGGGGCGGGTGAGAGATAGAGTCCGCCGACGGTGAAGAGGGCGTTGAAGAGCAGGAGTTCGAAACTCGTCTGGTAGCCCCAGAGGGCTTCGAGGGCGCGGGCGAGGGCCCATGACAGCAGCGGTGCGGCGATCGCCACCAGCGGTACCGCCGAGTCGCGCACGCTGCGGCGCGAGGTCAGGCCGAACACGAACAGTCCGAGAATCGGGCCGTAGGTGTAGGAGGCGAGGGTATAGACGGCGCTGATGGCGTCCTGATCGCTGAGGTGATAGAAAACTATTATGACGAGGGCCATGGCGGCGGCCATGGCGGCGTGGACCCGGCGGCGGCGCGCTGTAGAGCCGAGGATATCGACACTGAACGATGTCGTCAGCGATGTCAGAGCCGATCCGGCGGCCGACCAGGCCGCGGCGGCGAGGCCGACAATGAAGAGCACACCGACGGGCGCCGGCATCGATTCGTGGCAGGCCACCATCGAGAACAGCTCGTCGCTCTTAGCGGGCATCTCAAGGCCGGGAGTGGCTTCGACGAAGAGCATCATGACTGTTCCGAGAATCAGGAACAGGGCAATGACGAAGAACTGCATTACGCCGCTGACGATCATGTTCTTGCGCGACGAGCGGCTGTCGCGGCAGGCGAGGTTGCGCTGCATCATGTCCTGATCGAGGCCGTTCATGGCGATGGCCATGAAGATTCCGGCCACGAACTGCTTCCAGAAATACTGGCCCGAGCGCGGGTCGTCGAAGAAGAATATGCGCGAGGTAGGGTGGGAGGTCACCCGGTCGGCGAGGTCGGCGGCGCCGAGACCTGTCAGGCGTGCCGTGAAGACTATGCAGAGAACTACGCTCAGAATCATACAAAGGCTTTTGAGAACGTCGGTCCAGATAACCGACTTGACGCCTCCGCGAGCTGTGAACGCCCAGACTATGGCCACGGAAACCGCGACGTTCAGCTCGAACGGCAGTCCCAGCGGAGAGAAGACGAGGGCCTGAAGCACGGCGCAGACAACGAGGAACCTCACCGATGCGCCAAGAATCTTGCTGACGAAGAAGAACCATGCGCCGGTGAGGTGGGTGGCTGTTCCGAATCGCTTTTCGAGCCAGCCGTAGATGCTGACGAGATTCAGACGGTAGAAAACCGGCACGAGCACGAAGGCTATGGCGGCATAGCCGACAATGAAGCCCATGACCATCTGGAGATAGCCGTAGCCTTTGGCGGCGACCATGCCTGGCACTGAGATGAACGTTACGCCCGATATCGAGGCGCCCACGGTGGCGATGGCCACCAGAGGCCAGGGGGCGCGCCGTCCGCCGGTGAAGAATGCGGCGTCGGAGGCGCCCGAACGGCGTGTCGAGAGATATGAGATGCCAAGGAGCAGCGCGAAGTAGGCTGCTACGGCGAGGATAACTGTCAGCGGTGTCATTCGGGATAAAGGAGATAGGGGGCGCGGCGCTTGCGGAAGGCGTCGAGGCCCGGCTGCCATGAGGCGCGGATCTCGTCGGCTCCGAGGCCGCTTTCGATCTGGCGGCGCAGCTCGGGGGTGCCCGCCAGAAGGGTGAAGAACTTGGTGAAGAAAGGCCTGACGGAAGGGGTCGAGCGGTAGGCGTCGATGAGATAGCTAAGGTCGAGGCCGCGGGCTATGACGGTATCGACGGGCAGGCGCGACAGGTCGCTTCCGTAGCATCGGCGCCCTTTCAGCGGCGGGTTCTTGGCCCCGGGCCGCGGCCGGGGGATGAAAGAGAAATCGCGGTGGCCCGTCATCTGCGGATGGCCGTAGAGGGTGAAGGGATTGTCGGTGCCGCGCCCGACGCTGACAGGCGTTCCCTCGAAAAAGCAGAGCGACGGATAGAGGTAGATGGCCTGCATCGTCTTCAGGTTGGGCGAGGGGGCCACGGGAAGCTCGTAGCGCGTCTGATGGGTGTAGCCGCCGACGGGGACTACCGTCAGGTCGGTGCTGTCGAGCCTTGCGCCTCCGGGGAGCCATCCCTCGCCGTTGGCCATCAGGGCCAGTTCGCCGAGGGTCATGCCGTGGACGGCCGGAATCGGGAGGCGCCCTACGCCGCTTGAATATTTCGTGTCGAGCACGGGGCCGTCGACAACCATTCCGAGCGGGTTGGGGCGGTCGAGGATGACGACGCTCTTGCCCCGTCGGGCACAGTCGGCCATGAGGTCGAGCATCGAGATATAGTAGGTGTAGAAGCGCGCGCCGACATCCTGGAGGTCGACAACGGCGACGTCGAAGTTGTCGAGGACGCTGTCGGGCAGTCCGCGTCGGCGTCCGTCGAACATCGAGACAACGGGGAGCCCTGTGGCGGCGTCTCGTCCCGAGGCGACGTGCTCTCCGGCGTCGGCGGTGCCGCGGAAGCCGTGTTCGGGTGAGAGCAGCGTCGTCAGGTTTATTCCGCGGGCTATCATGAAGTCGGCGGTGTGGGTCACGGAGTCGACCATACCTGTGTGGTTGCTCAGCAGGGCCACGCGCTTGCCGGCGAGCGGCGCCTCGTAGATGTCGGGGCGCGCTGCGCCGACAATAACTCCGGCGCTCCGGGCGGCCACGATAGCTATCAGGACTGTCAGAATCAGTAATGCCGTCCGTTTCATGAGTGGATATATTCCGAGGGCGACATGCCGGTGATAAGTTTGAAGTATTTGCCGAAAGCGCTCTGGTTCGAGAAGTTCAGCTCGTAGCTGACCTGCTTGATAGTCTTTCCCGAGAAGCGCAGCAGATTCTTGGCTTCGAGGATGACGAACTCGTCGATCCATTGGGCGGCGCTGCGTCCTGTGGCCTCCTTGACGATGTTCGAGAGATATTTGGTCGTGATATAAAGCTGCTGGGCGTAGAACGACACCGACCGCTCCTGTTTGTGGAATTTCTTCAGCAGCAGCATGAAGTCCTTGACGTAGGTCGAACGGCGCGACCGCGGCCGGTCAGCCACGATCGGCTCGAGGCCGAGAACCTTTATGTGTTTGACCACGAACTGCACCATCTGGTAGATCATCGCCGACATAAGGTTGCGGGCAATCGATTTGACATACATTCCGTCGGGGTTCGACAGTGTGTTGTGGTGGATAAGCTCGAAATAGCTTTTCATAAGCTCCTGCTCTTTGGCCGACAGAGGCAGAACGGGCTTGTATTCATGGATAGTCGCTGTCGGCAGCGTCATCATGACATTGGGGTCGATGTTGATTGTGCGCATGAATTCGGGCGACAGCATGAGCAGGTAGGCGTCGATGTCGGGCGTCACCTCGCGTTCCGAGATAATGGTGTCGGGCATCAGTATCACAACCGATCCGGCTTCGACGGCTACGGGGTCGAGGTTGAGGTTTATCTGGAAACTGCCTTTGATGACGAGTATCCACGCCATTCCGCTGATTCTGATCGGCTGAACGGGCTGATTGCTTATGAGGCGGTCGGCGCCGGTCAGGTGGGTGAACACATAATCGTCGCCGTGAGACGAAAATTCTGCCACGAGCTTCTGAAGCTGAGCTATGTCGGAAGTGGTGACGGAGGGTTCCATAGGTTTGTCGATTGGTGATTATTGCCACAAAAATAGCCAAAAGTTTTATAATTTCGGTGTATTCGGACATTATTTTTCTTTTTGGCTGGTGAGGAAGGTCTGTCAGCGGTTTAAAACCGCCTTTCCATATTAGAAAAAAATCGTTAACTTTGCGGCCAAAATGAGCGCTTTCACCGAAATAACGGCACGACTCGCGCCGGAAATGGAGAGCCTGAACAAACATATCAGGGCCTCGCTGACGACGTCGAACCCAATGATGACCGACGTCATAACTTCGTATCTGACAACGAAAGGAAAGCAGATACGTCCCCTGCTCGTTGTCATGAGCTCGCGCTTCTTCGCGGGCGTCGGCGAGCCCGACAAGAAGGTGCTCCGCGCGGCCGCCGCCGTAGAGCTTCTCCACAATGCCACTCTTATCCACGATGATGTCGTCGACGACGCCGACACACGTCGCGGATGTCCGACGATCAACGCCGCCTGGGACAACCATGTGGCTGTGCTCGTGGGCGACTTTTTTCTCTCGACAGCCCTGCGCGAGAGCTGCGACACCGGCGACCTGCGCATAATCCGCTCTATTTCGAGTCTGGGACGCGAACTCGCCACGGGCGAGATGGATCAGATCTGCAATGCGCGTTTCCACACCCTCGACGAGCGGGCCTACATGACGACCATCGGCCGCAAGACGGCGTCGCTCTTCGTCAGCTGTGTAGAACTCGGCGCCTATGCTGTCGGTGTCGACAGCGACGATCCGGCGCTCACGGCCCTTCGCCGCTATGCCGAACTGCTCGGGCTATGCTTTCAGATACGCGACGATATTTTCGACTATTATGCCGTCGACGACGCTATCGGGAAGCCCACAGGCAATGATCTGCGCGAGGGGAAGGTTACGCTGCCGCTGCTCTACGCCCTGACGAAGTCGGGCGACCGGCGCAGCTGTGAGATGACCGAACTTGTCGGAAAAGAGGAGCTTTCGGCCGACGAGATAACGACTCTGATAGAGTTTGCGAAAAACGCCGGAGGCATTGACTATGCCCACAGCGTTATGTCGGATCTCAGACAGCGCGGCCGCGACATCATAGCCCCCTGGGCCGGAAATGCCGCGACAGCCGCTTTCGAATCAATCTTCGATTTTATTATCGCCCGGGAGAGCTGACATAGCAGCCAGCTGAAGCTGACTGCCTGTTCAAAAAAACGAGGCGTTCAAAAAAACGAACGAGAGGAACAGGTTCCTCTCGTTATATTTTCAATTCTAAATTTTAAATTTTAAATTTTCAATTTTATTTGCTGGCTATCGTTGCGCCCGCGCGAGCCTGACGGTAGGCGTTGCGGAAGATGTCGCCCGACAGCTTGAAGCCTTCGGCGCGCGGACGGTCGTTGTCTTTCAGCGAATGTTTGAAGAGCCATTCGTAGCATTCCGGGCGATAGAACAGACGGGCCGGCTGGCCGTGGTTCATTCCGGGAATGCGGTCGTAGATGAGGCGCGGGGCGTCGCCGCCGGCAGCAGCTTTGATTGAGGCGACGACCTTGTCGCTCTGGCTGACCGATACGGCGCGGTCGGCGGTGCCGTGGACAATCCAGAGGGGCACGTCGGTAAGTCCCGAGAGGTCTTTGACCGATCCGCCGCCGCAGAAAGCCATAGCGGCTGCTATCTGGTCGGGGTAGGTAGCGGCGAGGTCGATGCTGCCGTAGCCGCCGAGGCTCATTCCTATTACATAAACGCGGTCGTAGTCGACGTTATGGTTGTCGGCGACATAATCGAATACATTCATTATTTTTTCGGGATTCCAGGCTCCTCCGGGGTTCTGCGGGGCTATGACGTAGGCATCGGGACGAAGGCCCTTCTCGATGGCGTCGATGGTGCCGTAGCGCTTTACGCGCGAGAGGTTGTTTCCGCAGAGGCTTGCGCCGTGAAGGAAGATGATGACAGGTTTGGCCTCGACTTCATCGTCGGGAGTGGCGTCGGGAGTATAGAGCCAGAAATTGTAGCCGCTTTTGACTTTGCCGATGTTCGAGGTGAGATTTCCGGCTGCGGCGGCGCTGAAGGCCATCGCTACAGTCATTATGCAGGCAAGCAGTTTCTTTATCATGATAATCGATATATTCGGTGTTAAAAAAAATTCCGTCGGACGCTTTTTGCGGCCCAACGGGAGACAAAGTTACGAAAAATGGGGCGTCTGACCAATTGCCTTAAACTGTAGTAAACAATAATTTGCCAAAATTAACAATGTAAAAACAGCTTAATAACTTATTGAAATAGCGCACTATACCGTATGTATGCACCGTTTTTCGCCTGTCGGACGGCCTGCTTTAAACTACGTTGCTAAATATTCATTAACAATTTGTATTGCACAGTCCCCGCGCGGTTGTGCAGCGGTTTTTTCATAAAAAATGGTAACTTTGCAAAATGATGCGACTGACATTTCTCGGAACCGGAACGTCGACGGGCATTCCCGTGCTGCGCTGCCACTGCGAGGCATGTACGTCGGTCGACCCGCGCGACCGGCGCCGGCGCTGCGCCGCTTTTCTCGAGGCCGACGGGCGCAATATACTTATCGACAGCGGCCCCGACATACGCGCCCAGCTGCTCGGCATCGGCTCGCCCGACATCGACGCCGTTCTGATTACCCACACCCACTATGACCATCTCGGCGGCATTGACGACCTCCGCCCCTACACCTACGGGCGCCCCGGCGACGAGCCGCTCCCCGTCTATGCCCGCGCCGACGTCATCGGCGATCTCCGGGCGCGCATCCCGTATGCTTTCGGACCTCATCCCTATCCGGGCACGCCGCGTCTCGAGCTGCGCGAGGTCAAGGATGACCGCCTATTCAGCGCGGCGGGGCTTGAGACGGTTCCGCTGCCGGTTCTCCACGGCAAGCTCCACATTCTCGGCTACCGCATAGGCCCGCTGGCTTATATCACCGACGCAAGTTCGGTTCCGCAGTCGACAATCGAGCGGCTCGAAGGGGTCGACACACTCGTTGTCAACGCACTCAGGCGCGAGCCCCATTTCGCCCATTTCAGCGTCGACGACGCTCTGGCTCTTGTCGACGCCGTGAAGCCGCGGCGCACCTATCTGACCCATTTTGCCCATCATATCGGGCTCCACGCCGCGCTGGCCGAATCGCTGCCTCCGGGCGTGGGTCCGGCCTACGACGGCCTTTCGATAACAATCTGACCTTAAAACCTCCACCATGAAAAAACTTATCATTACGTTGTTTATGGTCACGGCGCTGACAGCCTCGGCCGACACCGACCTGAGCGCCCTGACCGATACGATCCGCCTGCCGCGCCCCGTCAGCGGCGCCCGTATCGAAAGCCGTCCCGGACCGGCGATAAACCCGACTCCGAAATCGGCGCGTTTCAGCGGCTCCACAGTCGATATCGGCCGCGGATTCACCATAGCGAGCTGCCCCGTCGCGATTCCGCGCGCAATCCCCGTGGTGACGGAAGGAGGGATGCCGCTTTCTGTGACCGTCACCGGAGAAGGCGCTCCGGGAAGCTACTCCATCAGTGCGAACCCTGAAAGGGTAACAGTCGAGGGAGCCGACGCCGACGGCGCCTTCTACGGTCTTCAGACCCTGCGCCAGCTCATCGACGGCAATCGTCTCGCCCTCGCCGAGATCGCCGACGAGCCCGCGTTGGCGCGCCGCGGCGTTGTCGAGGGATTCTACGGCAATCCGTGGAGCCACGCCAAACGCATGTCGCTTATGGAATTCATGGGCGCCAATAAGCTCAATGCCTACCTCTACGGGCCCAAGGACGATCCTTACCACAGCTCACCGAACTGGCGCAAGCCCTATCCCGAGGCTCAGGCCGCCGAACTCCGCGAGCTCGTCGACGCTGCCCGCCGCAACCATGTGCGTTTTATCTGGGCTATCCATCCGGGGCGCGACATCCGGTGGGATAAGGCCGACTACGACAGCCTCGTCGGCAAGTTCTCGATGATGTATGACCTCGGAGTGCGCGACTTCGCCCTCTTCTTCGACGACATCGAGGGAGCAGGAGCCAATCCCGAGCGCCAGGCCGAGCTGCTTAACCGACTGACGCGTGAATTCGTGGCCCGGAAAGGGGATGTCGGCAGCCTGATAATGTGCCCCACCGACTATTCGGGCCTTTGGGCAAACCCGACCGAACGCGGCTCGCTGGCATATTTCGGCCGCACACTCGATAAGAGCATCGACGTTTTCTGGACCGGCGACTTCGTATGCAGCGACCTGACGCCCAAGACTCTCGAGTTCGTCGACACGCGCATTCGCCGGCCGGCTCTCTACTGGTGGAACTTCCCGGTGACCGACTATGCGCGCCATATCGTCATGCAGGGGCCCGTCTACGGTCTCGACCCGACTGTTGACGCCACGACGGCCGCAGGAATAGTCAGCAATCCCATGGAGCACGCCGAAGCCTCGAAAGCGGCCATCTATTCTGTGGCCGACTATGCCTGGAATCCGGCAGCCTACAACGCTCTCGACAGCTGGGAGCGTGCTCTGGCCGACATGATGCCCGAATGCGCCGACGCCTACCGCACTTTCGCCATCCATAGCTGCGACACCGAGACGGGCTACCGCCGCGATGAGTCGTGGAACCTGTCGATGCGGTCGGCAGACAGTCTGCGCGCCGAGATGGAGCGCCTGAAGGCGGCTCCGGCCACTATACGCCGCCTTGCCTCGAACCGTGCCCTCGTCGACGAGCTCGACCCCTGGCTGACACAGGCCGAGGCGCTCGCCGCGCGCGTAATCGGCGCTCTCGACCTGCTCGAGAATGGCGGTTCGATGACCGATGCCGAATATGCCGAAGCCTACGCCGCGCTGACGATGACCGAAGCCGAGCGCGAGGCATACGCCGCCCACAAGGTCGGCACGCTACGCCTCCAGCCCTTCTACGAGGCTGCGCTGCGCCATCTTGCCAGTCGGCGGAAAAACTGACGTTTACATCAATCCATAACGTATTATCCCGGCGCCCCCGCGAGGGTGCCGGTTTATTTTTGCGTCGTTAAAACTCAGCGATAATGGAAAACACACCCCGACAGCGGCGCCTCCGGACATGGCATTTTGTGGCAGCCACGGCTCTTCTTGCCGTCGGCGCCGGACTGCTTATAGCCGGATTCTGCGTAGAACCTCCCGGCGAGATCCATTCATCGGTTCTCATTGCCTTCGGCGAGATTCTGACCTTTGTAGGCTCGATTTTCGGATTCAGCTATAACTTCCGCCTCCGACAGTAACTCTTAAACCTTTAATTTCAATCGAATATGAGAAAAATCACAGAAATCATCGTCCATTGCACAGCAACTCCCGCCGGATTGCCGGTGACCGTAGAACAGATCGACGCTTACCACCGCTCACTCGGCTGGGCCGGAATAGGCTATCATTACCTCATCGACCTCAAGGGGCAGATCCACAAAGGGCGCGATATCCGCCGTCCGGGCGCCCACTGCCGCGGTCATAACGCCCATTCGATCGGAGTGGCCTACGTAGGCGGTCTTTCGCCCGACGGCCTTGCGGCCTGCGACACGCGTACCGATGCCCAGCGCCTGGCGATGGCGGCGCTGCTGAAACGTCTCCACAGAGAGTTTCCCGGCTCGACGATCTGCGGCCACCGCGATTTCGCCGCCAAGGCGTGCCCATGCTTCGACGCACGCGAGGAATACCGCTTTATCGACAACTTCGTAACTCTCGCCGAATGATGCGTTTTGCCGCAGCATTGATTCTACTGCTCGGAGCCGCCGGATGTGCGGCTCCGAGGCAAACGGCCGTAGAGAAGGCCGATTCGGCGGCTACGGAGGTCAGAACCGTGCGCGATTCTGTCAGCCGCTCGGTTGAGCTGCGCTTCGACACGGTTGAAATGACCGTCGTGCGCCGCGACTCGACGATAGTGTGGCTGCGCGGCAGCGGTGCCTCGATAGGGGCGCGCCGAACCGAGGTCAGCGCCGACTCGGCGTCGGCCTCGGTGGCCCGCAACAGCGAAGCTGTCGCTCATAGCGAGTCGCCGCGGCCACTGATTTCGACCGGAACGGCCGCGCTGATAATAGCGGCGCTGGCAGTTCTCCTGGTCGTAAGGCGTAAATAGGCCCTATAGGGCTTATAGGGCCTATAAGCGCAGCGTCCCACCCTCACGGGCGGGACGCTTGCGTTATATATGTCGTTTGTCCTTGTATCTCTTTGACGCCACACGGACGCCCCCGGTTACAACGGATAAAATTTTTTATCTTTATTTAACGAAAATTTCCTACCTTTACGGCCTGATAACTCGCTCGTTTTGTCTGAGAATGATTCGGTTTCTGCTCATATTAGCCACAGCTCTTTTGTTCGCGGGATGTCGGCCTGACGACAGCTTCGATCCGCTGCTGTCGACCTCGACAGCCGAGCTGTCGGCGCGTGCCGACTCACTACTGCGTTCGGGCAAGTTCTCCGACGCCGATTCGGCCATGCTCTGCAACGGCGTCGTCATAAGCCGCTACGACGAAGGTGCCTATTCGCGCTCTGAGGTGCGCGACATCATCCGCTCGATGATCTCGCAGGGTTATCTCTTCATGAACCACTACACCGACTACGGCGGCGCCTTCAATATGTTCAGTCTGGCCGAAAGAGCCATCGACCGCTATCCCGAGAACTCCGATCTGCGCGGTTATGTCTATACCAACATGGGGGCGCTGACACAGCTCGGCGACCTGCTCAACAATCCGGCCCTTTCCGGACACGGCTCGCGCTATCTCGACCGCGCTTTCGACTTCTGTCTTGAAGACAGCCTCTGGCGCGTCGGCTCGGTTGTTATGTTCAATCTTTCGGAACTCCATTTCGAGAACGGCGACCCGCAGCGTTTTCTCCCCTACGGGCGAAGGTGGCTCGCCGCCCGGCCCGCGCCCGACGCCATGACGCGCAATGTCGACCATATTGTCAGAGGTATCGACGCCTACTGCCGCCGTGACTGGCCGGTGGCCCTGAGAGAGTTCAGCTCGATGCGCGACGCCGGCGACGTCGACAGCGTGACAGCTGTCGGAATCAAGTGTAAAGGTGCCTACTATGAGGCGATGACCTATGAGGCGATGGGCGACCGTGAGCGCGCCTCGGCTATTCTCGACAGCCTCTGCGCCCGGGTCGAGGCTATCGACTATCCCCAGGCCTCGATATGGCTCCACAAGCTTCTCGGACACTTCTACAACCGCCGGGGCATGACCTCGCGCGCCGAACACCATGAGCTGGCCTATTATCGTGCGATTGCCAGCATAAACGCCTCTAAAGATGTCCATTCGATGGATATTATGCGTGTGCGCCTCGGAATACGCGAGCTTCACGATAAAAACGCCATTGTCGTGCGCCACGACCGTGTGTGGCGCACGGTGCTCATTGCCGGAGCTGTCATAGCCCTGCTGCTTAGTCTGTTCCTGGCTTATGCTCTGCTTATGTCGCGCCGCAGCAACCGCCGCATAATGTCGCTCTACAAGCGCAACCGCGAGATTCTGGCCGAAATGAAACGCCGCGAGGCTGAAGAGGCTGCCGCTGCCGAGGCCGCCATCGCCGAAACTCCAAAATCGGAGAAGTATGTCGGAAGCGGTATGGACAACGCCACGGCCGATATTCTCGTACACCGCATACGCCGCGTGCTCGCCGACCCGCAGTATTATCTGTCGTCTGACTTCTCGCTGCGTCAGCTCGCCCAGCTTGTCGGCTCGAACACGGCATACGTCAGTCAGGCCATCAACACGTCAACCGGCCGCTCGTTCAAGGAGCTGCTCGGCGTTAAGCGTGTGGCCGAGGCATGCCGTCTGCTGACCGAAGGGAACGCCGACATGACAGTCGAGACTGTGGCCAATGCCGTTGGTTTCAAGAGCCGCACAGCCTTCGCCGCTGTCTTCAAACAGATAACCGGACTGACTCCGACCGAGTTCCGCAACGCGGCCCGCAAGGCCGGTCAGGAGCCTGACGGACGTGATTTATAAATTCAGACATCTATCTGAGGTAGACAGACATCTTTTTTGACAGATTTCTATATTTTTGTCGTGTAATCATTTTAAGCACGACGTGATTGTAGAAATACTGTGAATATTACTGACACACCGGAAGAGGCAGCCAAGCTGTCTCTTCCGTTTTTTAACGCATTATCCCGCCGTGACGGCGGGTCGGCGATATTAGCTTTGCAGTGTCAATTTTAAAACTAAAAGCTAATGGAAACAGAAAAGAATGTAACTGATGTGGCTGATGTGGCTGATGTGACTGATGTGGCTGATGTGACTGATGTCGCTCGGGTGGAGAAGATAGCCACTGTGGCCGATGCCGAGCTTGAAGAGCGGCTCGCCGCCGCCCGCGAAGAGGGGCGCATAGCCGGCCGCAACGAACTCCTTGCCGAACAACTGCGCGCTCCTTCGCTCTGGGAGATCGCCACCGATGACTCAGCCGGAGCTCCTGCCGACGACGACACCGAAATTCTCAAGACAATCCGCCCCTGCGTATGGGACTGAATGAATTTAAAATTTAGAATGTAAAATTTAAAATTTTTCTTCTCAACTTTCAACTTTCAATTTTCAATTTCTCAATCTTCTATGTCAAACACAACAACCGGCGCCGCCGCAGGCGCCACCCATGTTACCGAAGGCCCGCTGACAACGTCTCTTACCGCTAAGAAAGCTCCGGGGCTGCTTCTGAGTGCCATTGACAGCCGTATCGTCAAGATCAGGCCTTCGGCTACCCCGCTCGACCAGATTTCGCGCCTCGCCAATGTGCGTCAGGCCAAGTCGATGACGGTGAAATACTATAGTGTCGACACCCGCGACAGCTCTACGACCGTGGTCACCGCTCCCACTACCCGCGACAAGTCGCCTGTAGCCATCACCGTTGCCAAACCGGGCATTTTCGCCGCTTCGGAGACACTGCTGTTCCCCGACATTCCCGGCGACGACGGTCAGGCCCTTGTGGCCTACGTCACCTCGGTTGACACCGAAGGACAGCCGACAATCATGCCGGTCAATGCCGGCGCGCTCGGCGGTCTTTCCGGCGCTAAGGTCGTGCGTATGGGACGCGCCGCCGCCGAGCTCGACGTGCAGACTCCGACCTATGAGGCTCTGCCCGTCGCCGCCGAAAACTTCTGTCAGATCTTCAAGGCACAGATCGAGGAATCGACCCTCCACCGAATGACCAATAAAGAGGTCGGCTGGACTTTCTCCGACAACGAGGAAGTGGCCATCATGGACATGAGAATGGGCATGGAGCGCAGCTTCCTCTTCGGAGTCAAGGGGGTTATCGACGACCCCGTGAAGCATCAGGATGTGCTTCTGACGCGCGGAATCTGGAGCCAGACCGACAATGAGTTCACCTACGACCCTTCGGCCCGGCCCGACGAGGAATTCATCGTTAAGCTCACGCGCCAGGCCTTCGGCGGACATGCCGGTTCGCGCCGCAAGATTTTGCTGGCCGGCAGCGACCTCATCGAGGCACTGAACCGACTGGAGCACACCCGCGTCATCGGCGCCTCGGAGGTTGTGACGCGCTGGGGCATCGACTTCTCGGAGATACGCTCGAAGTTCGGCTCGCTCTACGTGCTCCACGACGAGGTCTTCGACAACTGCGGCATGCCTGGCAACGGCATGGTTGTCGACCCGCAGTATCTGACCAAGTATGCCTTCATTCCGATGGCAGCCGAGCGCCTCGACCTCAAGCGCAGCGGCCAGCGCAACACCGAGGCCGTCGTCGTCACCGAAGCATCGTGTCTGGTGCTGCGCTATCCGAAGACCCACATGCGTGTCGTTGCCTCAACCCCTGAGGGGGACTGATCTCATCGAACCGACCTCCTTTCGCGGGGCGCCCGAACCTATGGGCGTCCCGCGCTGTTTTACCGATAGAACAAAAGATTACGAGATATGAAACTGCACGCTATCATCGCCGCTGCGGGTGTCGCCATAGTCGTGACGGCGTGCGACGGCCTATGGATTTCGGCCGGTGGCGACGTCGACCCTTCGGACTACTACAACGGTTATTACGACGGCTATTATCAGAACCCCTATCTCTTCGTTCCGCCGCTGACGGCGGGATGGACCGACACCTGGGGCGGCCCGGGCTGGAATCCGCCCCCATACGTGAACCATGTGCGTCCCGTCGTGCCCCCCAACGGAGGGGGCGGAGGCTCGGTAGGCTTGCCCAACGGGCCGCAGCACTGGATTCCGCCGATGTCGGGCAATGTCAATGTCTCGGCGCCCACCGGCTAGCGTCCCGGCGCCGGCCGCCACTGACAGCCCGGCTTATTCGATGATGTCGGTGACTATGGTTGTCGAGGCGCCGCGCCAGGGCAGGCTGCCGTGGTAGCGCTTTGTCAGCAGAATGACCGGGCGCCCTGTCGACTGGCGCTGCTGAAGCTCGCGCGCCAGCGAGTCGTCGGGAACCGAGAAGGTCACCGAGCGCTGGTAGATGCGCGTTGTGTCGGTCAGCATCTCGTTGGTTATCATCTCCCCCTCGAAGGTCTTGAAGAGCAGCCCGCGCCGCTCTACGTTGGTGACGAAGCCGCGCACGCGCGATTCGGTGGCGTAGGGAACGAAGTAGCGCAGCCCCACGGCGATGGCGAGCGCCAGCGCAAGGAATCCGGCCGAGCCTAAGAGTATGTGGCGACGTCGGCGGCGACGCTGACATGCCGCCTGCGGGTCGGCGACTTCGGTAGGCAGCGGTGCGAACGGGTCGTCGGGGTCGGGGAGGGGATTGGTGAAGTTGTCGGGTTCGAGGTCGTCGTTTTTCATTTGTCAGGCTGTTTTGCGCCGCTTGTCGACGGCGATGCATATAAAGGTGAAGATGCCGAGGGCGATGAGCAGCAGTGTCTGTGTGCCCATGACGAGGTTGGCGAACGTCGTGGCGTATTCTTTTGTCAGGCCGGGAACGCTGTAGAGGCTGAGGCCGAACACGACGGCCCACTGCCAGGGGCCTATGCCTCCGTTGGAGGGCACGCCCATCGAGATGCTCGACAGTACGAAGCAGACGAGCACGGCTGTCCAGCTGTAGGTTCTGACGACCTCGGCCGTCAGCGGGAAGGCGAAGAAGGCGAGGTAGAGCTGGATGAAGTAGCAGCCCCAGATGACGGCTGTCAGCACGAGCCAGCGGCCGCGGCCCGGCATTCTGACGACGACGGCGAATCCCTGCCATAGGCCGAGGGCGAAGCTCTTGAGCTTGCCGACGGCGCGGGTGGCGCGGTAGCGGTAGAGCAGGGCGCCTGCGATGGCGCAGATGGCAATGAGCGATGCCCAGAGCAGCGGCGAGCGCAGCCATGAGGCCACGGCGGCCATTGCGGCGCCGTTCTGGCTCAGATATTCCATGAGTTGCCGCCCCGCGACGAAGAATGTCAGAAGAATGAGAACGAGAACCGAAAGGCTGTCGGCCAGACGGTCGGCCACCATCGAGCCGAAAACTTCAGTGAAGGGCGCTTTCTGGCGGGCGGAGATATAGCCTGTGCGCCAGAGTTCGCCGAGGCGCGGAAAAACGAGGTTGACGGCGTAGGTGCCGAAGATACTCAGGATAACGGCGAACACCGGGGCTTTGATTCCCAGAGCGCGGAGCTGGATGTTCCATCTGTAGCCGCGCACGACGTGGCTCAGCACACTGACGGCCATCGCCGCCCCGATCCATCGGAAATCGCAGTCGCGGCGAATGATGGCCATCATCTCGCCGAAGTCGAAATCGCGGAAAAGAAGCCAGCACAGGCCGACGGTGATAACCAGCGGTATGCCGTATTTCATAAGGGCCGAGCCCAGTTTGTTGGCCGTCGGTTTCTGCGGCGGCGCGGGAGCGTTTTCTTGCGTCATGGGCCTTGCGGAATTGGTTTTCAGGCCTCAAAGTTAGCTATTTTCCGCCGATTCTCAGCGCCGACGGTTTTTTTGTTGGTAAAATATGGTAGAGAATCATTAATTTTGCACCGTGGTGTCAACAAGTTCCGGCGCCACGGCAATTATTATGCACAACTCCGACAATCTTTCGACTCCCGTCGGGCGCCTGCGCTGTTTCCTGCGCGAGCGCGGCATGAGTCAGGCCGAGTTCAGCCGGGCCACGGGGCTTGACCCGAGCAATGTCTCGCGCATCCTCTCGGGCCGTATGTCTCTGGGCAACGCTGCCGCCGCGCGTATCGCCGAAACGTTCGGGCTGAACCGGACGTGGCTTCTCAGCGGCGAGGGGCCTGTGCGAGCTGTTGCCGAGCCTCAGGGCGCGCCGGTCTACGACATCGACATCACCGCGGGCCCCGTGGGGCTGACGCGCGATTTCACCAGCGAACATATCGTTGGCCATCTGGCCCTCCCCGACATCTCGCCCGACTGTCCGGTCGTCAGAGTTTCGGGCAACAGCATGACCCCGACGATCAACAACGGCGCCCTGCTCTCGATACGCCCCGTGACGGCCACAGGCCCTATATTCTGGGGCCAGATCTATGTTGTCGTTCTCGACGATTACCGCATGGTGAAATATGTCAGGCGCCACCCCGACCCGGCGATGGTGATCCTCCATAGCGCCAACCACGACTATGAAGATATGGAGATACGCCGCAGCGATATCCGCGCTCTCTTCCTCGTCGAAGCCGTCATAAACTACGAGCGGCGCTGCTGACGGCCTTTTAAAGCGAACCATAACCAACCAATTACAATAGAAAACAGAAGATGACACACGAGTATGATTATCTCGTCATCGGCAGCGGCATAGCCGGCATGAGCTTTGCCCTCAAGGTCGCCGCCAAAGGAGGGCGTGTGGCCCTGATCTGCAAGACGACTCTCGAAGAATCGAACACCGCTCTGGCTCAGGGAGGCGTGGCTTCGGTGACAAATCTTGCCGTCGACAACTTCGACAAGCATATCCACGACACCATGGTAGCCGGCGACTGGCTCAGCGACCCCGAAGCTGTGGCCAAGGTTGTCAGCAACGCGCCGGCCCAGATAGCCCAGCTGATAGAGTGGGGCGTTGATTTCGACAAGGCCGCCGACGGCTCTTTCGACCTCCACCGCGAGGGCGGACATAGCGAATTCCGCATTCTCCACCATGCCGACAACACCGGCTTCGAGATCCAGCAGAGCCTCATAGCCGCCGTTAAAGCCCATCCGATGATCGACATCTTCGAACATCATTTCGCCATCGAGATCATAACCCAGCACCATCTGGGCAAGATTGTGACGCGGCGCACGCCCGACATAACCTGCTACGGTGCCTATGTGCTGACTCCCGAGGGCGCCGTCGACAAGTTTCTGGCGCGCGTGACCCTCATGGCCACCGGCGGCGTCGGCGCCGTCTATCCGACAACGACCAACCCGATGACGGCCACCGGCGACGGCATAGCGATGGTCTACCGCGCCAAGGGAACGGTGAAAGACATGGAGTTCATCCAGTTCCACCCGACCGCCCTCTACCATCCGGGCGACCGCCCCTCGTTTCTCATCACCGAGGCCATGCGCGGCTACGGCGCCGTTCTGCGCAACCTCGCCGGCGAGGAATTCATGCAGAAATACGATCCGCGGCTGTCGCTCGCTCCGCGCGACATCGTGGCCCGCGCTATCGACTCCGAGATGAAGCTCCACGGCGACGACCACGTCTATCTTGACGTCACTCACAAAGACGCCGACGAGACGCGCCGCCACTTCCCCAATATCTATGCCAAATGCCTCTCGCTCGGCATCGACATAACGAAAGACTTTATCCCCGTGGCTCCAGCGGCCCACTATCTCTGCGGCGGTATTGCCGTAGACCTCAATGGCGAAAGCTCCATAAAGAGGCTCTATGCTGTCGGCGAATGCAGCCGCACGGGTCTCCACGGAGGCAACCGCCTCGCCTCGAACTCGCTGATCGAGGCTGTCGTCTATGCCGACGCAGCGGCGCGCCACGCCCTTGAGAACGTCTCGCACTACGACCTGCGCTCCGATGTGCCCGACTGGAACGACGAAGGCACGCGCCATCCCGAAGAGATGGTGCTCATAACCCAGAGCGCCCGCGAGGTCAACCAGATCATGGGAACCTATGTCGGCATCGTGCGCTCGAACCTGCGCCTCGACCGCGCCTGGAATCGCCTCGACATCCTCTACGAAGAGACCGAGCGACTTTTCAAGGAGTCGAAGGCATCGCGCGAGATATGCGAGCTGCGCAATATCATCAACGTGGCCTATCTGATAATGCGTCAGGCGAAGGAACGCCACGAGAGCCGCGGCCTCCACTACACCGTCGACTATCCTCCGCGCGACAAATAACAGAGGCTCTGCCATACCAAACGGCGCGCCAGAGCGTTATATCATTGATGAAGTTCTTCAGATCTCTTCTGGCGGCTCTCGCTGTGACAGCCGCCCTCGCCTCTTCGGCTCAGGACGCTCCCGCCACCGGGGCGCCCGACCCGCTCAATGTCGGGACGGGACGGATTCGCCCGACTCAGGGCTATTACCTGACCAATATCGACGGCGAAGAGACAATGATGATAATGCTCTCGCCCGTCACGGTGTTTCCCGAGCTGAAGTTCAAGAACAAGAAGGAAGAGGAATTCTACTGGAAAACCGTGCGCGACGTCAAGAAGGCCCTGCCGTTCGCCAAGGTCATCTGCGAATCGATAATCGAGACCTACGACTATATAGAGACTCTTCCCTCGGAGAAAGAGCGAGAAGCTCATCTGAAGGCTATGGAGGGCGCCATCTTTAAGCAGTATAAGCCCGTGTTGAAGAAGTTCACCAAAAGTCAGGCCCAGATGCTCTGCAAGCTCATCAACCGCGAGACCTCGACGAGCAGCTACAATATCCTGAAAGCTTTCCTCGGAAATTTCCGCGCCGGATTCTGGCAGACCTTCGGCCGTTTCTTCGGTGTGAACCTCAAAACTGGCTACCATCCCCGCACCGACCGCAAAGACGCCATCATAGAGATTGTGGCGACGCGCGTCGAGCAGGGACAGCTCTAATAAACCGTCAAAACAATGAAAATAGCAATCCTCGGATATGGAAAGATGGGCCATGCCATCGAGCGCATCGCCCTTAGCCGCGGCCATGAGATCGTGGCCGCAATCGATGTCGACAACCGCGTCGAAATCGACAGCCCGGCCTTCGCCTCGGCCGACGTCGCCATTGAGTTCTCTAACCCCACGGCCGCCTTCGCCAACTGCTGCGACGCGCTGCGCCGCGGTGTGGCCGTCGTCAGTGGCTCTACGGCCTGGACTGACCGGCTGCCTGAGGTCAGCAAGCTCGTCGAAGAACAGGGAGGCTCGTTTATCTGGAGCAGCAACTACTCGCTCGGTGTAAATATCTTTTTCGAGCTTAACCGCCGGCTCGCTGCAATGATGAACCGATTCCCGCAATACGAGCCCTCGATGCGTGAGATCCATCATATCCACAAGCTCGACCATCCGAGCGGAACGGCCGTCAGTCTCGCCGGCGACATCGTGGAGGCTCTCGACCGCATCGACGGCTGGACAGAGGAAGAGGGTAGGGCAGACCTTCTGCCGATAGCCCACGAGAGAGTTGGCGAGGTTCCCGGCACACATATCGTCGAGTGGAAATCGCCCGTCGATGTCATCACCATCGAACATCGCGCCCTCTCGCGCGACGGCTTTGCCCTCGGAGCCGTCATCGCCGCCGAGTGGCTTGCCGACAATCCCGGCTACCACACTATGGCCGATCTTATGGCTGCTTTGACGCGCTGAGAATTGAAAAATCCCGACCATCCGCCCGAATCTTCGGCGCCGCGCGATTCTCGCGGCGCCAATTTTCTTGTAATGCATTGATAGTCAGTGGGTAATAGTTATAAATTCTATAAGTCTTATAAATCTTATAAAATCTATAAGAATTATAACCTCGTTCGTGATTCCCGAATTTCGAGGTTTTTTGTTATTTTTGCGCTGATGGAAAAAATTCAATGGCTGACTCGCGGGGGCGTTGAGCTTCCGCCTGTCGACACGTCGCGACTCGAACGATGGATCGATGCCGTGGCGCGCGGTCATGGCCGTGTGCTCGGGCCGCTGACCTATATCTTTACCGACGACCCGACGATCCTCGACGTGAACCGTCAGTTTCTGAACCACGACTATTTCACCGACATCATAACGTTCGATGACACCCGCGGCCGTCGTATTTCGGGCGACATGTTCATCTCGCTCGACACCGTGGCTTCTAATGCCGCCGAAGTGAGCCGCCGCCCCTACGAGGAAGAGCTCCACCGTGTTATTATCCACGGTGTTCTCCATCTGTGCGGCATCAACGACAAAGGTCCCGGAGAACGTGAAATAATGGAACAGCACGAAGACGACGCACTGCGCCTTCTCGCTACAATCGATTGAGAAATGACTTTCGACTACGACGTTATTGTTGTCGGCGCCGGCCATGCCGGCTGTGAGGCGGCCCACGCGGCGGCCCGTCTGGGCGCGCGCACGCTGCTCATAACCATCGACATGACGAAGATCGCCCAGATGAGCTGCAATCCCGCTATCGGCGGTATCGCCAAGGGACAGATTGTGCGCGAAATCGACGCTCTCGGAGGTCTCACAGGTATTATAACCGACCGCACGGCTATTCAGTTCCGTATGCTCAACCGCTCGAAAGGCCCGGCAATGTGGAGTCCGCGAAGCCAGAGCGACCTCATGCGCTTCTCGGCCCTCTGGCGCGAGATGCTCGAGCAGACCGACAATCTCGAGATGTGGCAGGATTCCGTCATTTCTCTGATTCTCGACGGGAACAGAGTCTGCGGTGTCAGAACCGCCATGGGGGTTGAGTTTTCGGCCAAGGCAGTGGTGGTGACAGCCGGAACATTCCTCAACGGACTGATGCACATAGGCCGGGTAATGATTGAAGGCGGACGCGTTGCCGAGCCGCCTGCCCGCGGGCTGACCGAACAGCTTCGCGACCTCGGGCTTACCGTGGGGCGCATGAAAACCGGTACGCCGGTGCGCATCGACGGACGCACGATCGACTTCTCGCTCGCCACGCCGCAGCCCGGCGACGACGACGATTTCCATAAGTTCTCGTTCCTCCCCGATGTGCGCCGCGAGTTGAGACAGCGCCCGTGCTACACCGTCAGCACCTCTACAGCCACTCACGACATTCTTCGCGCAGGGCTGCCCGATTCACCGCTCTACAACGGACAGATTCAGAGCATCGGCCCGCGCTATTGCCCCAGTATCGAGACGAAGATCGTGACCTTCGCCGACAAAGATTCCCATCATCTCTTCCTCGAGCCTCAGGGAGAGACGACTACCGAATATTATCTCAACGGTTTCTCGTCGTCGCTCCCTATAAACATTCAGGTCGAGGCGCTCGCAACTATTCCGGCGCTTGCCAATGCCAACATCTTCCGCCCCGGCTATGCCATCGAGTATGACTTTTTCGACCCGACGCAGCTGCGCCATTCTCTCGAAAGCAAGCTCGTCGCCGGTCTCTATCTCGCCGGCCAGGTAAACGGTACTACCGGCTATGAGGAAGCCGCCGGTCAGGGCCTCGTTGCCGGAGTCAATGCCGCACGCGCCGTAGGAGGATTGCCGCCTATGGTGCTCGCGCGCGACACGGCCTATATAGGCGTGCTTATCGACGACCTTGTCACAAAGGGGGTCGACGAACCTTACCGCATGTTCACCTCGCGCGCAGAATACCGCATATTGCTGCGTCAAGACAATGCCGACGCGCGCCTGACCCATATCGGCTATGAAGTCGGCCTCGCCACAGAAGAACGCATGGAACTCTGCCGCTCGAAATACCGTCAGGCCGATCGCCTGCGAGAATACCTCGAGGCGGCTCGTCTGACACCGGCAGAGGCCAACCCTATGCTTGAGCGTTGCGGCGAGACTCCGATAAGCCAGTCACAGCCGATGGTAGCGCTGTTGCGTCGTGTAGGAGTCTCCATAGCCTCGCTCAGCGAGGCGTCGCCTGAGCTTTCAGGGTTTATCGAAGAGAACGTCGAGCCGGGCCGCCGCGACGAGATAATCGAGAGCGTAGAGGTTGCGGTCAAATACGCCGGATATATCGAGCGTGAGCGTCAGCTTGCCGACAAGCTGTTGCGTCTCGACGATGTCAAGCTTCGCGGCAAGCTCGACTATGCTGCCCTGAAGGCACTCTCGACCGAGGCCCGACAGAAGCTCGCCGCCATCGATCCGGAGACTGTCGGACAGGCTTCGCGCATCCCTGGAGTAAGCCCTTCCGACGTCTCGATTCTCCTTCTTCTCCTGGGACGTTGAATAGAGAATTGTTTCACGTGGAACATTAAAATTCTTAACCTTAAAATAGTAAAAGCCATTACATTATGGACGAAATCAAAAGCAAAATCCGCGACATTCAGGATTTCCCGAAAAAGGGCATTCTGTTCAGGGATCTGACCACTGCCTTCAAGGACACCGCTGCCCTCCATGCTATCGGCACAGAGCTGAGCCGCATCTACCGCGACTGCGGTGTGACGAAAGTTGTCGGCATCGAAAGCCGTGGCTTCATCGGCGGCTCGATTCTCGCCTACGAGCTCGGCGCCGGATTCGTGCCGGCCCGCAAGCCTGGCAAACTTCCGGCCAACACGGTCAGGAAAACCTATGCCAAGGAGTATGGCACCGACACCATCGAGATCCATGCCGATGCCATCACCCCCGACGATGTTGTCGTTATCCACGACGACCTCCTTGCAACCGGCGGAACGATGCTCGCCGCCTACGAACTCATCAAGAGTCTGAATCCGGCTAAGATCTATATCAGCTTCATTGTCGAGCTGTCGGATCTGGGCGGCCGTAAAGTTATGCCCGCTGACGTCGAGGTCACGTCGCTGATTACCTATTGAACCGATTTTGATTCCCCGGCCTGCGTCGGGGAATTTTTCTTCCGGAGATTGTTATAACGGTATGGCGATGCATAAAAAATCAGAGGCGTTGCGCAACAAGATAGCCGTGTTGCCCGACACCCCCGGCGTCTACACCTACTACGACGCCGAGGGCACGGTCATCTATGTCGGCAAGGCAAAGAATCTCAAGCGCAGGGTGTCGTCGTATTTCAACCGCACCCACGATGTGGTGCGCACGAATCTGCTCGTGCGGGCCATTGCCGATATGTCGTATATCGTTGTGCCGACCGAGCAGGACGCCCTCAACCTCGAGGCGTCGATGATCAAGGAATATAAGCCGCGCTATAATGTGCTGCTCAAAGACGACAAGTCATATCCCTGGATCGTCGTCACCAACGAATATTTTCCGCGCGTAATGCTGACGCGCGACCGCGAGCGCGGCGGCGGCCGCTACTACGGGCCCTACGCCAACACCGCCGTTGCCAAGACCGTGCTCGGCCTTATCGACGATCTCTATCCGCTGCGCACCTGCCGTCTGCCGCTCACTCCCGATTATGTGGCCGGGGGGCGCGGACGCCTCTGTCTCGAATATCATCTGAAGCGTTGCGGAGGCCCGTGTGTCGGCAAGGTCGACCACGATGAATATATGGGACAGGTCGAGCGCGTCAGGCAGATTCTCAGCGGCGACGTGGCCGGACTGATGGCATTTCTCTGCAGCGAGATGGAGCGTCTTGCCGCCGCCCTCCGCTTCGAGGAAGCCCAGGAGCTTAAGGTCAAATATGACCTGCTCGCCCGCTATGAGGCCCACAGTTCGATAGTGAGCCGCACAATCGGCGAGATCGACGTGTTCGGCGTCGACGACGACGGCCGCGACATTTTTGTCAACTACATGCACGTTCGCCACGGCTCGGTTGTGCGCGCCATGACGCTGCAATACAAGCGCCGTCTCGAAGAGCCTGTCGCCGCAGTGCTGTCGCTGGCCATGAACGAGATAAAAAGCCGTCTTGGCGCCGACTATCGCGAAGTTGTCGTGCGCGAGCTTCCCGACGTCGAGCCTGAAGGAGTGACATTCACTGTCCCTCAGCGCGGCGATAAGGCTAAATTGCTGACAATCAGCGAGAAAAATGCGCGTCAATATAAGGTTGACATGCTCAGGAATCTCGAACGCACCGATCCGGGGAAACACACCGAGCGCCTGATGGAGCGGATGCGGCTCGACTTCCGGCTCGACAGTCAGCCGCGCCATATAGAGTGTTTCGATAACTCTAATATTCAGGGAACCAACCCTGTAGCGTCGTGTGTGGTGTTCCGCGACGGAAAGCCCTCGAAGCGCGACTACCGACATTTCAATATCAAGACCGTTGTCGGCGCCGATGACTTCGCCTCGATGAAAGAGGTTCTGACACGTCGCTACACACGCCTAATGGAAGAAGGTATCGACCTGCCCCAGCTCATAGTCGTCGACGGTGGCAAAGGGCAGCTCAGTGCCGCCGTCGAGGCTCTCGACGAGATCGGCCTCCACGGCACCATCGCCGTTGTCGGCATTGCCAAACGTCTCGAAGAAATCTATTTTCCCGGCGACAGCGTTCCGCTCTATATCGACAAGAATTCCGAGACCCTGCGCGTTATCCAGCATCTGCGCGACGAGGCCCACCGTTTCGGCATAACCCACCACCGCAACCGTCGCTCAAAGGGGCAGACCGTCAGTCGCCTCGACTCGATCAAGGGGGTCGGCGAAGCCTCGCGCACCGCCTTGCTGCGCCGCTTCAAGAGCCTCAAGCGAATTTCCGAAGCCGATCTCGACGCTTTGGCCGACGTTGTCGGCCCGGCCCGTGCCGCTCTCGTCTTCGAAGCCCTCCACGGAGGCGACAGTTGAAGCGGCTATTGAAATACCGGGGAAATTCGCTAAATTTGCACCATTATGAAACGCTTTCTCTTTCTTCCGGCGGTGGCCGCAGCGGCCGCTGTCGCTTTCGCGGCGCCCGGCGCACGCACTATAGTCGAGACCGATGCCTACCGCTGGCAGGGCGACACGCTCTATCAGGACGAGTTCAAGGCATGGGCCGTCAGTCCCTACGAGATTCGCTCGACATATAAGGGACGCCCCCACTATTTCATGCCTGTCGAACAGACATGGAAGCGCAAGAACGACCTGAGCTCCTATCCGCGCCTGACGACGCAGAACCGCCTCCATCAGGCCGTGTTCAACATGGGCCTCGACGAGATGGTCAATGCCGTCGAGCCCGACACAACGCTGCGCACCGGCAAGGAATGGGCCGGAGTGTGGACACGCGACGTCAGCTATTCGATAATCCTGTCGATGGCGGTGCTCCAGCCCGAGGCCTCGATGATTTCGCTGATGAAGAAGGTCAATCCCTCGGGCCAGATAATCCAGGACACCGGTTCGGGCGGCGCGTGGCCCGTGTCGACCGACAGAATGGTGTGGGTGCTCGCCGCGTGGGAAATCTATAAAGTGACAGGTTCGCGCGAGTGGCTCGAGAAGGTCTATCCAATCGCCGTGCGCTCGATAGCCAAAGATGACGCCACGGTGCGCAGCGAACGCGGTCTCGTCAAGGGTGAAACGTCGTTTATCGACTGGCGCGAGCAGAGCTATCCGCGCTGGATGCAGACCGCCGACATATCGCAGAGCGAGGCTATGGGAACCAACGTCATGTATGCCGCCGCCCTGAAGGCTGTCGGCGAGATGGCCCGTATTCTCGGCCACAAGGCCGAGGCCGAGAGCTATTTCAAGGAGTCGGCGAAGCTCGCCGAGGCTATCGACCGCACGTTCTACGTCGACCGTCTCGGACTGTGGGGCATGTATACCTACGGGCGCGACGCCATGATCGTCAATCCGCGCGCCGAGACTCTCGGGCTCGCTCTGTCCATTCTCTACGACATCGCTCCCGAAAAGCGGCAGAAGCAGTTCTCGGAGAACAACCCGATCACACCTTACGGCCCGGCAATCTTCTTCCCGCAGATTTCCGACATGCCGAGCTACCACAACAACGCCCTCTGGCCTTTCGTGGCCTCTTACTGGACTCTGGCGCAGGCCAAGGCCGGCAACGAAGACGGCGTGGTCGAGGGTATCGGCTCGGTTGTACGTCCGGCCGCTCTGTTTGCCACCAACAAAGAGAATTTCAACCTCGACAACGGCGATTATTTCACCGAGCTGAACTCGTCGAACATGCTCTGGTCGCTCTCCGGCAACCTCGCCCTGACAATGAAGATTCTCTTCGGTCTCCATTACGAGGCCGACGGACTGCTGATAAAACCCTTCGTGCCCGAGGCCTTCCGCGGCGAGCGCTCGCTCGACAACATCAGCTACCGCGGAGCGACGCTGAACATCACCGTCAGGGGCTACGGCTGCAATGTGGCCTCGATGACTCTCAACGGCAAGCCGCTCGCCCCCGGCGAGCTTATTCCGGCTAAGAAGCTGCGCGGAACCTGCGACATTGTCGTCGAGATGGACAATAAACCTATTCCGGTGATGGGAATCCGCGCCACCGCCAACAAGAAGGCTCCGCTGACTCCCGTGGCGTGGCTCGAAGACGGCAATCTCGTCTGGAACCCGATAGAATATATCGCCGAATATGTCGTTCTGCAGGACGGCCACGAAGTCGGCCATACGCGCCGCACTTCCTGGCCCGTTGGCCGTCAGTCGGGAGTCTGGCAGGTCTACGGGGTCTCGGCTGAGGGTATTCCCGGTTTCGCCTCTGAGCCGCGCTCAACGCGCAGGCGCGCCCGTTTCGAATTCTCGGGCGAGGGTGATGCCATGGAATCTCCCGAAATCAGCTATCCGGCCCGCGAGAGCCTCGACGGCAGCCACCGCGGCTTTGTCGAGATCGACCGCACGTCGGCTCCGGCCAAGGCCGTTATCCGCGTCGACGCTCCCGGCGAATATACTCTCGCTTTCCGCTATGCCAACGGCAACGGCCCGGTCAACACCGAGAACAAATGCTGCGTCCGCGCCGTCTTCGTCGACGGCGTCAAGGCCGGCACGGCCGTCATGCCTACGCGCGGAGTGGCCAACTGGCCCGACTGGGGAATGTCGAACACCGTCAGGCTGCCGCTCAGCGCCGGCGAACACACCGTGGAGCTGCGCTATCTCCCCGAAGACGAAAACATGAACATCTCGACAAACCACGCCCTCGTCGACTGCGTTGTTGTTGAACAAGCCCTCTGACGTCCGACAATCTCTTTAACAATGAAAAAAATATTCACGGCGGCCGTCGCCGCCATCCTGACATTTTCAACTTCAATGAACGCTACAACCCCTGAAACACCGTCGATGACCCGTGTGGCCGTCGAGACAACCGCCGGCAACTTCATGATCGGCCTCTATAACGACACTCCGCGCCACCGCGATAACTTTCTGAAGCTCGTCGGCGACGGATTCTACAACGGACTGCTCTTCCACCGTGTCATCAAAGACTTCATGGTTCAGACCGGCGATCCCGAAAGCCGCAACGCTCCCAAGGGAAAAATGCTCGGTGCGGGCGATCCCGGCTACACCGTCGAGGCCGAGATTCTCTGCCCCACCCATGTCAACCGCCGCGGTGCCCTCGCCGCAGCCCGCACCGGCGACAACATCAATCCCGAGCGCCGTTCGAGCGGTTCGCAGTTCTATGTCGTCACGGGCCGCAAGTTCACAGCCGCCGAGCTCGACCAGATGGAGAAACGCGCCGGCTACGAACGCACCAAAGCCGCTTTCGACCGCCTCGCCCGCGAGAACAACGACTCGATAAAGACCCTCATGCGCAATAAAGACCGCGAAGGCCTCGAAACCCTGCGTCAGGAGCTCATAAAGCGCGCCGAAGCCGAGGCCGGGACTTTCGCCTACACACCGGCCCAGCGCGAGGCATATATCAACGAAGGGGGTGCTCCGCATCTCGACGGCGCCTACACTGTCTTCGGCGAAGTGCTCTCGGGCATGGACACCGTCGAGCGCATCGAGAACGCCGCCACCGATCAGGGCGACCGTCCGGTCGAAGACATCCGCATAATCTCAATGAAGGTTGTGAAGTGACGACGCGCTTCACCCTCGACAACGGCCTGCGCGTCGTTGTCGGCCACGATCCCACGACGGCCATGGCTGCCGTCAACATCCTCTACAATGTCGGCGCCCGCGACGAAGATCCTTCGTCGACGGGTCTCGCCCATCTGTTCGAGCACCTCATGTTCGGCGGCTCGAAGAACATACCCTCGTTCGACGCCGCCATCGAGCGTGCCGGCGGTGTCAACAACGCCTGGACATCGAACGACTTCACCTGTTTCCACGACATCGCCCCGGCCGTGAATCTCGAGACGCTGCTCTGGCTCGAGAGCGACCGTATGCTCGAGCTGGCCTTCAGCGATAAGAGCCTCGAAGTGCAGCGCAACGTCGTTATCGAGGAATTCAAGCAGGTGTGCCTCAACAAGCCCTACGGCGACCTCAGCCATCGCCTGCGCTCGATGCTCTACAGTGTCCATCCCTACCGCTATCCGACAATCGGACGCGCCATCGAAGACATCGAGGGGGTCACTATGGAGCGTGTCAGAGAATTCTTCTTCAGCCATTATGCTCCCAACAACGCCGTGCTTGCCGTGGCCGGCAGTGTCGAGCCTGAGCGCGTACGCGAGCTTGTCGAGAAATGGTTCTCCGACATTCCGCGCCGCGAGATAGCTCCGCGCCGCTACCCCGCCGAACCGCCGCGCACCGAAGCCTCATATTCCGAGATGGAGGGGCGTGTGCCCCAGACGGCCCTTTTCGTCGCCTATCCGATGTGCGGTCAGGCCGATCCCGACTTCCCGGCCTTCGACCTGCTGACCGACGTGCTCGCCAACGGCAACGCCAGCCGCATGTACCGCCGTCTCGTGATGCCCGGCGACCTCTTCTCTACGGCCGACGCCAGCGTTGCAGGCAGTGAGGAGCCCGGTTATCTGCTTCTGTCGGGACGACTGCTGCAATCGGGAGCCGACGCCGAAAAGCGCGCCTTCGACGCCCTTGAGCGACAGATAGCCGCGATAGCCGCCGACGGCGTCGGCGAGCGCGAGCTTCAGCGCGCCTTCAACCGTTTCGTCAGCACCGACACTTTCAGCAATATCGACCTGGCCACACGCGCCTCGACTCTCGCCCTCGACGAGATGCACGGCGAAACCCGCGCCGACGTCATGGCCCGCTACCGCGCCGTCACTCCCGACGACATCCGCCGCGTCGCCGCCGCGCTCCGCTTCCCGGCCCGCATCGCCTACCGTCCGCTCTCGGAATAAGTTTTATAAATCTTATAAACTTATAAATCTTATTTTGCTATCTTTGCCGAATATGGGATTTCTGACGCGATTACTCCGGGGGCCGCTGACGGCCCGTGCTCGAGAGGCCCGCTCGTGGAAAGGGCGCCTCGAAGAGGTTCAGCGCGCCGAGCTCGCCCGGATGGTGAGGCTCGCCCGCCCGACACTCTGGGGGCGCGACCACGGCTTCGCACGTGTCGAATCATACGAAGATTTCATTCAGGCTGTTCCTCAGCCCGTCAGCTACGAGCGGCTGCGTCCGCTGGTCATGCGCATGATTTCCGGTGAGGCCGACGTGCTCTGGCCCGGAGTGACGCGCCGTTTCGCCCAGTCGTCGGGCACTTCCGACGGCAAGAGCAAGTATATTCCGGTGACCGACGAAAGCCTGCGCCGCACTCATTTCCGGGGCACGCGCCACAGTGTGGCCCATTATCTCGAGGCTTACCCCGACAGTTCGCTTATCGACGGACGCGCTTTCATTCTCGGCGGAAGCTTCGCCAATGAGCTGACGCTTCCGCGCGGTGTCAGAGTCGGCGACCTCAGCGCCAACCTTATAGATTCGATGCCGTCGGGAGCCGGGTTGCTGCGTGTGCCCCAGCTCGACATAGCGCTGATGGCCGACTGGCGCCTGAAGCTTCCGGCTCTGATCGAGGCGTCGGCCCGTCGCCGCGACATAACGAATATTTCGGGTGTGCCGTCGTGGTTCCTGACAGTGTTGAAAGGCGTTCTCGAACATACCGGCGCCGAGACAATCCACGATGTATGGCCGCGGCTCGAAGTGTTTTTCCACGGCGGAATAGCCTTCGGCCCCTACCGCGAGCAATACCGCCGTATAACCGACCCTTCGCGGATGCGCTATCTCGAGAACTATAACGCTTCGGAGGGCTTCTTCGCCGTTCAGGACGATCCGGCCGACCGCGCCATGCTGATGCTGCTCGACGCCGGAACGTTCTACGAGTTTATGCCGCTCGATCAGGTCGGACGGCACGAACCGCGCCTGCTGCCGCCATGGGAGGTCGAGGCGGGAAAGACCTACGCCCTTGTCATATCGGGAGTCAACGGTCTCTGGCGTTACGAAATCGGCGACACCGTGCGCGTCTGCTCGACCGACCCGCTGAAGATAACCATCGCGGGGCGCACGCGCCATTTCATCAATGCTTTCGGCGAAGAGCTGATGGTCAGCAACGCCGACGGCGCCATCGAGGAAGTGTGCCGCGCCCTCGGATGCGACGTTGCCAACTATACCGCGGCGCCAGTCTATGCCGGCGATCATAGCCGCGGACGCCATCAGTGGCTCGTCGAATTCAGCCGCCCGCCGCGTTCGCTCGACGAGTTCGCCCGGCGTCTCGACGCCGCCCTACAGGCCCGCAACAGCGATTATCAGGCCAAACGCACCGCCGACATATTCCTGGCGCCTCCCGAGGTTGTCGTGGCCCGGAAAGGGCTGTTCGACGCATGGCTCGCGTCGACGGGCAAGCTCGGCGGACAGCGTAAAGTGCCGCGGCTGGCCAATTCGCGCGAATTTATCGACCCGATGCTGAACATTAACAATCAATCCGACATTTTAATATCATGATGACAAAGCGAATTCTCACATTTCTGTTTACGCTTACGGCTGTCGTGGCTCTCCACGCCGCCGCTCCCTATTATATTTTTTATTTCATCGGCGACGGAATGGGCCACGGTCAGGTTATGTCGGCCGCGAGCGCCCGTAGCGCCCGGGGCGACAGCGCCCTGACAATGATGACGTTTCCCGTCGCCTCGATGGCCACGACCTACAGCGCCTCAAGCCCTGTGACCGACAGCGCCGCAGCCGGAACGGCCCTCGCCAGCGGCCGCAAGACCGCCAACGGAATGCTGGGCGTCACCCCCGACACTGTCGCCGCCGGCTCGCTGGCAGCGCGGCTTCAGCAACTCGGCTACGGTGTGGGTCTGGTCACGTCGGTGGCTATCGACGACGCTACTCCGGGAGCTTTCTACGCCCATGTTCCGCAGCGCGGCCAATACTACGATATCGGCATCCAGGCCGCCCGTAGCGGCTATGAGTTTCTTGCCGGCGCCGGGCTGCGCGGTCTGCGCGACAAGTCGGGATGCCCCACCGATCTGCTGCCCGAGCTTGCCCGTAACGGCTATGATGTCGTGCGCGGCCTCGACGCTCTCGCAGCCTCGGATTCGCGCAAGATAATGCTGCTCTCTACCGACACTCTCAGCCCCAACTCGATAGGCTATGCCATCGAGGCTGCCGAAGGCGCCATGCGTCTGCCTGACATGACGGGCGCCGCTCTGGCCCATCTCGGGAAGGTCAGTCCCGACCAGTTCTTCATGATGGTCGAAGGGGGTGCCATCGACCATGCCGGCCATGCCAACGATGCAGCCACGGTTATCGCCGACGTCGAGGAATTCGACAAGGCCCTGCAGCGTGCGGTCGACTTCTACAAGGCCCATCCCGACGAAACGCTCATCGTTGTCACCGCCGACCACGAGACCGGCGGCATGACCGTCGGCAACACTGCCTCGGGCTATATGGCCCGTATGGGACTGCTTTCCGGGCAGAAGATGTCGAAAGACAAGATGGCCGAGACGATCAAGAATATGCTGCGTCAGCGCCGCGTCTACGGCTGGGACGACATTCGCGCCATGCTTGCCGAAAACCTCGGCCTCTGGTCGGTCATCCCCGTCGGCGAAGAGCAGGAGAAAGCTCTTGAGGAAGCCTACAGGAAAGTGTTCGTCGACCGCGATGCCGAAGATACCGAAACCCTCTACGCCCGTTTCGATCCGCTGACTGTCACGGCTTTCGAGATAATCGACGCCACGACCGGTGCCGGCTGGACGTCGGCCCACCACACAGGTAACCCTGTGCCTGTCTTCGCCCTCGGTGTCGGCGCTCAGGAATTCTCGGCCATGCGCGACAATACCGACATCCCGAAGACTATTCTCCGCATCGTTGAAACCTACCGCGATCCGTCGCCGATGATGCGCAGCAAAAAATAGGGAATAAAATTTTAAACTCTAAATTCTCCATTCTAAATTTTAGATACACACAATGAAACTAAGAATCCTTGCCTCGCTGACAGCCCTGCTCGCCGTAGCCACAGTTTCGGCCAAAGTCGATTACGCCGCCATGAACACTCCCGAAAGGAGTGCCTTGGTTGAGCGTTTCGTGGCCGGCGACACTACGCTGACCCCCGACCAGATCGACGTTGTCTACTACGGCGCTGTCTTTGCCCCGGGATATGCCGCTCTGCCGCGTTCCTACGACACTATCAACGCCCTGCGCGCCGAACGCCGCTTCGACGAGATGATGCCGCTCTGCAGAAAAGCTCTTGCCGACGACCCTACGAATCTGACACTGCTGTTCCGCGCCTTTGCCGGAGCCTACAATACCGGCGACACAGCCATGAAAGATAATGCGGCCGGCCGCGTCAACCAGCTCTGCGACGCCATTTTCCGTTCGGGCAAGGGGGTTGACACCTCCGACCCCTTCGAGGTCGTCATCGACAGCGATATCGAGCAGTTTCTGACAAACTATCTTCAGGTCGAGCAGATTCTCGACAGCGCCATGCTCGGTCCGCTGACCGTGGCTAAAGTGAAGCTGCCCGGACGCGACGAGCCCGCCTATCTCTATTTCCGTGTCTATAAACCGAAGGGTTGAAACGCTGCCGGCTCATAGTAAATCCCATTTCGGGAACGCGTTCGAAGCAGGGCCTCGGCGAGGCTCTGGCGGTGCGTCTCGGCCCGGACTGGACGGTCGAGACGTGCCCGACCGAATATGCCGGTCATGCCACAGCTCTCGCCGCCGAAGCCGCCGCTGCCGGCTACGCCGCCGTCATAGCCGCCGGAGGCGACGGAACGGTCAACGAAACTGCACGCGCCCTATGCGGAACGGCGACTGCCCTCGGAATAATTCCCTGCGGCTCGGGCAACGGCCTGGCGCGTCATCTCAACATTCCCGTCGACAACGTCGCCTCGCTCGACATCATAGCCGGCGGACGCACGCTCGACGTCGACACCGGCAGCGTCAACGGACGCCCGTTCTTCTGCACCTTCGGCATCGGCTTTGACGCCGCCGTCAGCGAGCGCTTTGCCCGGAAAAACCGCCGCGGCCTGTTCTCATACTTCCAGTCGGCCCTCGAGACATTCCGGAACTATCGTCCGCAGACCTACACCATAACCGCCAACGGCTCGGAAGTGACCCACAAGGCTTTGCTCGTAGCCGTCTGCAATGCATCGCAATACGGCAACAACGCCTATATCGCCCCGGGCGCCTCGATGCTCGACGGCCTTTTCGACGTTCTGATTCTCCATTCTGACAATCCGCTGTCGGCCGTGCGTCTCGGCCTCGACATGATGGCCGGGACTCTCGGCAGCAACGCCGGCGTCGACATGATACGCACATCCTCCCTGACGATAACCCGTCTTTCCGACGAAATATCTCATATCGACGGAGAGCCGGTCGAAGGGCTCGGCGAGCGGCTCGTTCTCGAATGCCGTCCGGCCACGTTGCGCGTGTTCGTCCCTGACAACATCCCCGCCTTCACCCCTCTGATAACCCCTCTTCAGGCCTTCGGCCGCGACATCCTCCTGACCTTCAGCCACCTCTTCCGCCAGTAAACCTCCATCCAGCCGTCCTCTTGACATATCAGAATCAACATCTCCGACAAAGAGTAGCTGCGTGCCTTTGGCACGCCTCAAATGTCTGATAACTGGTTTATTGCGTTACAGCGCCTTAGGGGCGTGCCAAAGGCACGCGGCCACATTCAAGAGCCGAAAATCTTATAAAACAGGGTTCTGCAGCACTCTCTATTGGTCATTCTGGCAATTAGAAGCTCAAAAGACAGATCTGAGAGCGCGCGACAAGCGCCGTGAGGCGCGATATATCTACATACCACTGCGATAGCTGTGGGCCTGGAGTAAACTCCATCTCTCCGCGACAAGCGGCGGAGCCTGCGCAGTCGCGGAACGGCGACAGCCAAGGTCGCGGGCCTTGGCTAACGCCGGTTGTGTGACGCCGCGCGCTCCGTTTGACATAGACTATCAGCGGGTTTGCAATAGCTTCGGCCATATTCATGGGCGGAAAATCTCGCAAAACCGAAGTTTTGCAACAGATTCTGTGCTTTTAAGTTCCGGTGGAAATATGGCGAATCCGAATGTCCCGGATAACCGGTTGATCTGTTCGGAAGCCCGATCCTTAGCTCTGCTTCGGGAGATCTTTTTGTGACAATGCCGGGATGTTTTATTTCCTCTGACGATAATGAGTGCGTTCCCCCTTGCGTTTTTTTAGGCGGAAAATGGAGGTAGTCTCGGATTATGTTAGTAACTTTACCGCGCATATCGCTGCGGAGTCCGATATGGGCGAAGCGGCGGGGTGCGACAGAAATATAGGAAGCGTATATCGCGCTTATTCTTGGCCACACAGAACTTAGCAACTTCAATCACAGTCAAGGATAAAGCAACGGTAGGCGTCTTTCGGGTATGATAATTATCGGCGGATGCGTATGCGCGAGCATACCATCGGTCGTATATCATACAGCGTGAGGCTCCGCGTTGCTCGTTCCACTGTGATGGGCAATGCTAAGGCCTTGTGTGGCGGGACGAGCATCAGGTAAGGCTCTCACGCTTCGTTTTTAACCTTTTGTTTGTGCCAATGATGAGAGCCCGGCGGCATATTATCTTTTATGAGATTTTCGTTACGTCACTACTCACTATGGATTGCGGCAATCTTATTGGCAGCAACAACGTCCTGTTCTGACAATGATGAACCTGACAGCGTGGATTATGAAAGCCTGTCAGGTGTATGGTATGGTACCCGTTGTTATAATAACAATGGAGCTGTGAAATACCAGAACATCACACTGACGCTCAATCAAGACAAAACCGGTTCAATGGAATATGAGTCTGATGTGTCGTTTTCGGCAGCCCGTTTCACCTGGAGCATATCGGGAGACCGACTGATATGTCAGGGGGCTTATGCCAGCACGAGCGGAGATATATCGGGCAGTTATAATCTTGAATGCCGCATTGAAAAGGATCGTTTGTATCCGACAGGTCAGTTCTCATATTTTATCCTGACTAAGGATAACTCAGTTATGACAGATGGCGAGGGAAATGAAATAGCAAGTGCGGAAGATCAACTCTATATGTTGCAGAATGTCTGGGTCTCAACAGACAAAAAGTCTGTAATTGAGTTTTATCCGGGCGGTGAATACGATGAATATATCCTGAGTTATCCCGGCTCGAGCGATTATACGGAATTCAACACCGGTAAATATCAGTTCAATCCATTGCTTAAAACGCTGACCGTCAATACAACATTGTGGGAAGTCGTGACTCTTGACAGTGAGAATCTCGTTTTAAAAAACGGAACAACCAGACTGTCTTATACCATTGGGTCGCGTAATGATATTCCGACTCAATCAGATCTTAAAGCTTATCTTTCATCAGCAATGGGATGGTCTGACTCTGAATCGAAGTATTTTTTTCAATTCTCGTCTGACGGTTCGGTCGTGTATATTGAAGATTCCGGACGCAGATACGGATCTTACGGCGACATTTCATTAAGCGCGAAGGGTACTTATAACGTCAGCGGTTCCACCGTGACCTGCTATTTTTCTGACGTGTTCTGGGAATATGGCACTTCAGGCACGTCAACCTGGTTCCCGGGATGGGTCTGCAATCAAAGCTGCACGAAGAGATACGTTATTGAAGTCACTCCAAGCACGTCGATAAAAGTTACTTTCCCCGACTCCAAGACAGTGTATATGGATAAATTGTAAATCAAACCAAATCATCAATTAAACGATATAAACCAATGAATATATTCAAATTATGGAGATTTCTGCCAATAGTGTTCCTTGCAATGGCCGCAACAGCATGTGGCGGAGATGAGCCGAAAGAACCGGAGAAGGAAATCCCGACTGAAGATATAACCGTGGCCGATTTTGTGGGCGTGTGGAAGCTTGAGGCCGATGAATATCTTTATTTCATATTGAACGCAGACCGAACCGGCACAGTCATTGAATTTTCAGATGACTTGCTTCAAAGAGAGGAAGGGGATTTTGTATGGAAATTCAATAACATGACGCTCACAATGTCTTATGGAGCCGGTTCTGAAACGTATATTGTTTCAGGTATTACCAACCGCACGATGACACTTGTTGATACCGATGGATACAAGGAGACATATGTGCGTATCGACAAGTCGGATATTCCCGGCGAAAGCGCGGGAGACACTCCGGGCGGAGAGAATCCGGGTGGGGTCAGCAGCAGTACGGAACTGACGACGTTGTCGGCGGAGCCACAGGCATTCCGGGCTGTATTGAAAGGCAAATATTCCGGAGGAAAGCTTCCCGAGAGTGTCGGATTCGACATCTGTTATTACAAGGATTTTCCTGAAGAATATATCATGCGTCAGGAAATCGAAGGTAAGTTTGGCGGATATTCGATAGAGGTTAGGAATCTTGTCGATCTGGCTACGGTCTACTACAGGGCAGTCGCAGTGGTGGACGGAAAAACTATCTATGGAGAGCCCAAAAGGTTTGAGACTCTTCAGGGAACCTATAAGGTCAATGGTAAGGAGTATAAATTTATAAAAGTCACGGGCTTGAGCACCGGCTCCTTCAGTATGATGCAGACGGAGTTGCCGCCCCAGGCTACACTTGAGATTGACGGAGAAGAGAGAGTGTTAGACTATAACGAGAAAGACGGAGGTGTGTCAAAAGGTGAAACACGCGAATTTATGAGCCGTGACTGGCCTGTCATGTTGCGATATCCTTCGGCTCAGGAGTGGATGTATGCCGCCTCAGGCGGAAGCAAGAGTGCCGGTTTCGAATACGCCGGGAGTGACGACATAAATGAGGTTGCCTGGTATGCTGATAACTCAAACGGTCATGCGAGAAGCATCGCTCAGAAAAAAGCCAATGAACTGGGCTTTTACGACATGAGCGGAAATTATGCCGAAATCTGCGCCGCCTATGATGATGATATAATGAACAAATGGATAGAGTGTAGCCGAAAATCAGTGATCGGGGCGCAGAATATCAGCGCATTGATGTTCAATACAATGTGGGCTGCAAAGGGGGGCGCGTTCGGAGGCTCGTGGAATTCGGCCGCATCAAATTGCACGACCGGCTCGTCTGTCAGCAACGTTCAGTTCCCAAATAATCCCAACCTGTATGACAGGAATGTCTATGCGGTCAGATGGACCTACTCGCGTCCAGATTAATTGATAACGTCTTGTGCCACACAGAGTCTGGAACCGCTGTGTGGTGCAGATCCATTGTCATATCGGAATCGATGTCTCCGACAGAGACGTAGCTGCGTGCCTTCGGTGCGTCACAAATGCCTTATAATAGGCTTGTTACATCGCAATTCCTTAGAGAGGGGTGTCGCAGAACTCAAGTTTTACATGATTTTCCGCTCTGAATGTGGCTGGGGGTGTTGCAGAACTCCGGTTTTGTATGATTTCCCGCCCTGAATGTGGCCGCGTGCCTTTGGCACGCTTCTAAAGCGTTGTGGTATAACATGCTTATTGTCAGTCGTTTGAAGCGTGCCAAAGGCACGCGGCTATTCTTTGTCGGAAACACCGAATCTGATATGCCAGGGAGTTCTGCAACACCGCCGGCCACATTCAAGAGCCGAAAACCTGATAAAACCGGTTCTGCAACACTCTCTATTGGTCATTCTGGTAATTTGAAGCTCAAAAGACAGATCTGACAGCGCGCGACAAGCGCGGGACGCGCGAAATCTCTACAACCGGCGGTGTTAGCCGCCGGACAGTAGGTCTCCCCCACAAATTCGCGGCAAGCCACGGCAGTGCGCGCCGCCACGAAACGCGACAGCACAGGCCGCGGGCCTTGGCTAACGTCGGTTGTGTGATGGCGCGCGCTCCGTTTGACATAGACTATCAGCGGGTTTGCAATAGTTTCGGCCACATTCAGGGCGGAAAATCTCGCAAAACCGAAGTCTCTTAACAGTATAAGTGTTTTTAATTTCCCGTGAAAATATGGCGAATCCGAATGTCCCGGATAAACGGTTGATCTGTCTGGAAGCCGGACCCTTACTCTGCTTCGGGAGAGCTTTTCGTGATAATGCCAAAAGATATGTTTTACGAGATTTTATTTATCAGACGTAATCTGAATTGATTTCTTTTTTGACCTTTTGTCTTTCTCCTTAAATGGTTGAACACTTTTCAGACCGTCGATATGTTCAAACAATTGAGGCTCAACATTCGCCATCATTGGGTCAAGTATGAAATCGATTCCTTCCCTTCGCGCTAATTTCGCAGCGGGAACAAAGTCGGAATCTCCCGAGAATAGGACGATTTGATTTACGAATTTTTTTAATGCCAGAGATGCTATATCTACTCCGATTTTCATATCAACACCTTTCTGTCTGACCGACAGAAAGACATCATCTTCAGTTAAATCGCTAAATGTGATTTTGCCTTTAAGTAAATCGTGTGTGGCAGACGGCCGAATTTCCCAATGACCATTATCTTTTAATGTCCCGACCCTTAAAGCAACTTTTCTTTTCTGTTTCAATGCCTCCATTAGTTCAACACGGAATTTATATTCTGTGGTTTTACTAAAATCAACAGCTTTCTTACTTATCGGATTATGCGCTTTCTTTCCTAACGGCATGCAGTCGTAATAGAAAATGCGATATAATATATTGCGTTTCCCAACATGTTTATGTGCCATTGCATACATTAAATCCGCAACTTGAGAGCCGGTGAGGTGTCGGTCTTTATTATAAAGGGTATTAAAACGTTTTACAAAGAAACCGCCATCAATAAGTATTGCGATTTTAACAGGAGGTAATAGTTCGTTGGTCATAAAAATTAAAAAAAGCTCAAGGGTTGGCGTATCCATTATCAAGAATTAGCGGCAGAGCTGCTATCGGATGCGCGTTGCCATGAGCATAATCGTGGTTGCAAATTTACGACCAATTTCTTATAAAAACAAATTTTCCATTGGAAAGTTTCTGAATTCGCTGTAATCTGAATATCAGATGGTAAAAATCGATTAGGAAGAGGAGTCGGATGAGAAAAGCAATGTGCGTTTTTCGCACATTTCATAATCTGACCTTATTGGGGCTTGACTATGTTTTGCTGCTGCTTGTTGAAAAAGCCGCCGAACGACAGATCTTCATCAAGGTCCGGCCAATGTATGCCGAAGTGCGATACTGTGTAATTTTCGCGCTGATGCGGGGTTGCATTTGCCAGACGTGGATAATCGGCAAACAGTTCCCGTGACTGGCGCTTGTCTTTGAGTTGCAGCCAAATGGCCGTGTCAGTCATCCAGATACGTATGATGTCGTTTTTATTTATCATTTGAATTATTTCTTGAAATATTCATTCCAGCGCGCAATGATGATATCTTTATTTTCTTCCAATATTGATTCGATCATTTTTAATTCATTCTTCTTAAACCCAAAATTCTCTATCAGTTCAACGTTTTCCACGTTGAATTTGGCCTCACATTCTCCTTTGCTTATATGAACGTGAATGGGGTCATGGTCTGGATTTGCTGTCGGTGAAGATTGAATGTCAGTTGTGGGTCAGACGGCCGAATCTCTAAGATCAGGTGGACCGGAGGCTGTTGTTGCTCTGAGGCAGATGACTGTCATTCAAGAGCCTGTCAACCTCTGCCTTGAGCAAGGGAAGATGGCGGACTACGATTCCCCACATAATATCGTCGGTTACGCTGTCGTAGCCGTGAATGACATAATTGCGGGTATCAACGATTCTTCGCGCTGAGGTAATTTCTATTTCGGGAGCAATCTTCAAGAGTCTTACTTATTGTGCGCTCCATAACAGTCTTCGGGTTTCGTCAATTTCAGTGCGAAAGAAGCGGTTTTTAACAGACTTGTTCACTATCATATCAACCTTCCGGCCTACGACTGTTTCAATTTCATGAATAAAATTGAAAAAATTGTCGGCATAGTCAAGCAGCTCGATATGCTTTTCATCAAAGTCGACAAGGAAATCGATGTCGCTGTCGTCGTTGAAGCGCGGGGTCAGTATTGAGCCGAACACCCATAGCCGGGCAACCTTGTATTTCTTACACAAAGCGACAATCTTGTCGATATTCATTTCTATGAGCTTCATACGTCGGCAAATATAATCTTTTGTAGCGAGACAACAAAAAAGCGAACTCAGATTCGACGTCTGAATTCGCGGTTGGTGGAGTATAGCGGACTCGAACCGCTCACCTCGACACTGCCAGTGTCGCGCTCTAGCCAGATGAGCTAATACCCCTTTGGTTTGCGCTGCAAAGGTAAGCGCTTTTTTTCGTCCCTGCAAATTTTTTGGCGTTTTTTTGCAACGGAGAGGGCGGAAGGGCGGGTTTTCTGAAAAGAATGAGTAAATTTGCGGGTTGTAAAACCCTATGATTATGAAAAAAATCTTTATAGCCGGCCTTGTCGGTGCTCTGCTGTCGCTGACAGCGGCCTGCGGCAACGGCCATCGCGATTCCGACACCGATGCCGCCGTCGAGAGTTCATCAGAGGCTCTGACAAGCGCAATGGAGAGCGGCGACATTGCCGCTGTGGCCGCTGCGGCCGATTCCATGGCTCTCTATCTCGACGAGCTGACGCCCGACGAGAATGTAGCGCTGCTGCTGGCGTTCCTCCAGCTCCATAACGATGCCGTCAAGCGCGGCGATCGCAACGGCGACCTCGAGATCATCCGGAAGTATGTCGATGTCTACGGCATCGTTGTCGACGAGAATCCCGAGGATATGCGTTCGGCTTTCGCCCGCGCCATGGATGTCAACCCGAAGGTCGACTTCGAGGCCGCTTTCAAGGAGTTCCGTCTGGCTCTGAGCGACTACGACGCCACTCAGATCGCCGCCGAAGAGGACGACGAGCCGGCTCCGCGCTCGAAAGCCGACAGCGATTCGACCAAAACCGATAAGAAGCAGGAGGGGTCGGCTACCGAGGCTCCCGCCGCCGTAACTCCCGTAGACTGAGGCGATGAACAAGGTTCTCGAAACTGCCCGCGGGCGCCTGCGCGCTCTGGCGTCGTCACGCAGCCTGTGGCTGTCGCTGGCGTCGGTGGTCATCATAGCGGTGGTGGCCTTTGTCTATTTCTATCCCGACGCCGCCCAGGGAAATGTGTTGCGGCAGCACGACACCCAGCAGGGTATCGCCATAGGCCAGGAGGCGAAGGCCTACGCCGAGGCTACCGGCGAGAAGCCGCTCTGGACCGGCTCGCTCTTCTCGGGTATGCCAACGTTCCAGATCTCGCCCGACTATCCGTCGGGACGCCTCTTCGGCTGGATCAATACCGTCATGGGGCTCGGGCTCCCTTCGCCGGCCAATCTGCTGGCGATGATGATGATAGGATTCTTCATTCTCGGGCTGGCGCTAAGGATGCGCTGGTGGGTGGCGCTGATCGCCGCCATAGGCTATGGCTTCTCGAGCTATTTCCTCATTATCATCGGCGCCGGTCATATATGGAAGTTCGTCACGCTGGCATATATCCCCCCGACGATAGCGGGCATAGTGCTGGCCTACCGCGGCCGTTATCTGGCCGGGGCGGCGCTGGCGGCGCTCTTCGCCATGATGCAGATTTCGTCGAACCACGTTCAGATGACCTATTATTTCCTGCCCGTGGTTCTCGGCTTTGTCATTGTCTATGCCATCCGCGACATCCGCGCCAACCGCACGGCACGCTGGGCCAAGGCCACCGGCGCTCTTGCCGTTGCCGCCCTGCTGGCTGTCACGGCCAATCTGCCGAGTCTCTATAACACCTACGAATATTCGAAAGAGAGCATGCGCGGCGGCCACAGCGAGCTGACGCGCGCCGTCGACGAGGCTTCGCAGGCCACTGCCGGACTCGACCGCGACTATATCACGCAATACAGCTATCAGCCCTCCGAGACCTTCTCGCTGCTGATTCCCAACATCAAGGGGGGCGCCAGCGTCAAGCCCGAGAAGGGACAGATGACGATGCTGACCCTCGCCGACCTCCCCGAGGCGCGCGAGAAAGCCGCAAAGGGGGAGATAGGGCCTGCCGAGGCGCAGTATCTCAGCTATATGAGCCAGTATTTCGGCGATCCCGAGGGCACCAACGGCCCAGTCTACGTCGGCGCTCTTATCTTCGCCCTGTTCCTGCTGGGCGTCGTTATCGTGCGCGGCCCGATGAAATGGATGCTCGTCGTGCTGACCATTCTGTCGATATTCCTTGCCTGGGGGCGCCACATGATGTGGTTCACCGACCTGTTTATCGACTATATCCCGATGTATAGCCGGTTCCGCACGGTGGAGAGCATCCTCGTTGTCGCCGGCTTCACCATGCCGCTGCTGGCAGCCATGGCTCTTCAGCAGATATTCACCGTCGACGCCGAGAAGCTTAAAACCTACCGCAAGCCGCTGCTATGGTCGTTCGGCATAACGCTCGCCTTCTGCATGTTGGGCGTCATCTGGCCCGAAATCTACGGCACCCCCATCAGCGACAACGACCGTCTCATCGACAGCATGATCGCCGAACAGCTTGCCGCCGAGGGCTACGACAGCGCTACGGCTCAGGCCTTCTCGCTCCAGTCCCCCTCGATCTACGCCGCTGTCACGTCGCTGCGCACTTCGCTTGTCGAGGCCGACTCGCTGCGTTCGATGCTGATCGTCATTATCGGCCTCTGCGTGATCTTCTTCTATATGCGCCGCAAGCTGTCGGTGGCCGTGGCCGCCGTAGTTATCGGCGTGCTCATCTGCGGCGACCTCTATATGGCCGACAAGCGCTATCTCAACCACGACAGTTTCGTGGCCCGCCGCCTGACCGCCGGGCCTCCGATAGAGATGACCGACGCCGACCGCCAGATTCTGGCCGACACGGCCATGAACTACCGTGTCTTCGACATGGGGCGCTTCGACTCGGCAGATCCGAGCTACTACCACAAGATGATCGGCGGATACCATGCCGCCAAGCTGACGCGCTATCAGGATCTCATCGACGCCCATCTGCGCGCCGTGGCCCAGGGACGTCCTTCCGAGGCCGACCTCAATGTGGTCAATATGCTTAATGCCAAGTATATCGTCACTCCTGACGGGCAGGTGCTCGAGAATCCCGAGGCTCAGGGCAACGCCTGGCTCGTCAGTGACCTCAAGTTTGTCGACAATGCCGACAACGAGATGGCTGCGCTGAGCGCCATCGACCTGCGCACCACCGCCGTCGCCGACAAACGTTTTGCCTCTGTCCTGTCGAAGCCTCAGGCCGCCGCTCCGGGCGACACCATCTTCGAGACCTCCTACGCGCCGAACCGACTGACCTATAAGGTCGACACACGCAGTGGCGGTGTCGCAGTGTTCTCCGAAGTCTACTTCCCCTGGGGCTGGCATGCCACCATCGACGGCAAACCGGCCGATATAGCCCGTGTCAACTATGTTCTGCGCGCCATGAACGTGCCCGCCGGTGCCCACACCATCGAGATGTGGTTCGATCCCGAATCGGTGCGTGTGACCGACACCTGGGCCCGCGTAGCGATAATCCTCATCTATGTCGGACTGGCCGCCGCTCTCGGCTGCTGGCTGTTCTGCCGCCGGCGCGACGAAGAAGAGCCGGCCGCGGCGAAATGACAGGCTTTCTACGGCGCTACCGCACGTCGCGCGGCTTCGGCGTTCATTCGCCGCTGGCCTATGAGCTGATCACCGGGCCGCTGCGCGACCGCCGGGTGGCCTACTACTGTTTCGACAGCGTGGTGACGCCGCGTGCGCGGCGCCTCGTCAGACTTGCCGCGCGCCTCGGAGCCGACAGTGTGGCGGTTCTCGGACATATCGGCCCCGACATCGCCGGGGCTGTCGCTCAATTCTCCCATGGCGGAAACTCGCGCCTGCTCGTCGTCGGCCGCGGTGCCGATGGCGGCGAGGCATTACGGGCATCGTCAGAGAGCCTGCTGACAGCTGTCTACGATATGAGCCTCTGGAAAGAGCTCTCCGAACAGCGTGAAGGAACCGAGGCGTTCACCGACGGCCGCGAGGGATTCATCGTGCGCCGGCGCGACCTCCCCGGAACTGTCTACGAAATCAGGTTCAGATGACACGCGAGATCAGCGACGTCGGCCGCATCGTCGACAACTTCGGCGCATATCTGCGCCTTGAGCGCGGAATGAGCGACAACACCGTCGAAGCCTATACCGACGACGTCGGCAAACTGCTCTCTTATCTTGCCGACAGCGGCATAGCGCTGCGCTCGGTCGACCTCGACACACTGCGCCTCTTCGCCGGCGCGCTCCACGATCTCGGCATCGCCGCACGCTCGCAGAAGCGGATCCTCTCGGGCGTCCGTTCGTTTTTCCATTATCTTGTCATGGAGAACTATCTCGAGCGCGACCCGTCGGTGCTCCTTGAGATGCCGACATTCGGACGCAAGCTTCCCGAAGTTCTCAGCGTAGCCGAGATCGACGCCATGGAAGCCGCTATCGATCCGGCCTCGGAGCAGGCGGCCCGAAACCGCGCCATTATCGAGACTCTCTACAGCTGCGGGCTGCGCGTCAGCGAGCTCGTAGGGCTCGAACTGTCGCGCCTCTATCCCGAAAAAGGCTATGTGATAGTCGAGGGCAAGGGGTCGAAAGAGCGGCTTGTGCCGATATCGCCCGTCGCCCTCGACGCCATAAACGATTATCTGAAAGGGGAACGCGCGGCGCTCGCCATTAAGCCGGGCGCCGAGAACACGGTGTTTCTCAACCGCCGAGGCGCGCCGCTGACGCGTGTGATGGTCTTCTATATAGTCCGCCGGCTCGCCGAGGACGCCGGCATACGCCGCAAAATCTCGCCCCACACGCTGCGCCATTCGTTCGCTACCCATCTTCTCGAAGGGGGCGCCAATCTGCGCGCCATACAGCAGATGCTTGGCCACGAGTCGATAGCGACAACCGAAATCTATCTCCACGTCGATTCTACAGCCCTGCGCGAGCAGATTCTGCGCTGCCATCCGCGCGCACGTTACCAGTAGGGGAGCCGCAGAGCCGGAGCCGCGGGCGCTTCTGTCGTCGCGGCCATCACCTCGAGAGCTATGGCGCGCGTCATGACAATGTCGTCGTGACAGCCGCGTCGCGCCGCCCATCCGCCGTTGGGAAGCTGTTCGTAGGTCAGCAGCTCGTTGCAGGCTTCGTGGCTGCGCTCCGTGTAGGCGCCGTCGCGCACGGCGGCTATGAGCCGCGTTATGGCCGACGCTTTCGTCTTGACATTGGTGTGGAATCCCGCGCGGCGCATCGCCGTCGGCCGGCCCCATTCATCGCTGACGGCGCGCATATAGACATTGGGATAGCTCAACACGAGTCGGTTGAGCACCACCGAGGGCTCGCCCGCCGGAGAGGCCGATTCGAGGGTGTTGCTCTCGACTACGAGCAGCGCCTCGTTGTAGCGGCGCGCTATCTCTTCGGCGCGTCGCGCCAGCAGGTCGTGGTCGCTGTGGCCGCGCCATTGCGCGACAATCTCGGGCCGTTCGCCGCGGCGCATTACGGCTATGACGCTCCAGTCGGCCGTGTCGCAGCGTCCGCCGACATCGACCGTGACGACATATTCCGCTCCGTTTTCGGGAACGGCCCACACCTCCAGGCCGTCGCTGACGCTCCCCTCGCGGCATCCGAGGCGCAGGCGGCCGACGTCGGCGCTGGTGAACACTCCCGTGCCGCTGAAAGCGAACGCTTCGGCCGGAGTCGACGGAAATTCGGCCTTCATGCGCGTGTCGGTCGACATCTCGCGCCGCTTGCCGTGGTACCAGGCTATCGCTTCGAGCGTCACCCCCGCCTCCCACAGGCCGCGCTCGTAGTCGTCCATCGCCGCCCATAGACGCGCAGGATCGGCTACCTGCTCGCGGTAGATCTCGATCTCATGCCACGCCACGAAAACCGGCGTCTTGTCGCTCTTCCCCGCCTCGCTCCGCAGCCATTCGCGATGGAAATACGATCCGACGCCGTTGGCCGTGCTCTCCATCACTATGAGAGAATCCGCTATGCGCGCCACACCGCTGACGGCGGCCTGCACGAGCTCTTCGGGAGCATGCTGCCGCGAGTCTTTCCAGAACGCCACCTCCGACAGGTGGGCCATCGCTATGTCGCTGCCGCGGCATGAGTCGGGATTCTCACTGCTGCCGACGGTCACCGTGGCGCCGCGTCCGGCAATCTGACGGCTGTTCTGCGAGCCGGCCACGGCGCTGAACGCCGCCTCTTTTTCCTCGCGCCACAGTGCGTCGGGATAGCCTACGAGAAGGCGTGTGTAGATACGGCGGATCGTGATGGCGGTGTCCTTGACGTGGGCGCATATCAGCGAGTTCCAGTTGCGGCGGTGGATAATCTGAATCCAGGCCATGTAGACCTGAACGAACGTCGAGCTGCCCCATTGGCGCGCTTTCAGGATGATGATGCGCATCGGGCGTCCGGCCCGGCGCTGTTTTTCGAGGGCGGCGAGCACCTTGCGCTGGCCGGCGTTGAGGCGCAGCCTGACGTCGGCACCGCTGAGCTTGTCGCGGATAGTGGCGCAGCGCGCGGCCCAGTATTCGAAATCATGGCGGAAGCGCGTGTCAATCGCTTCGGCGGCGCTCATGTCGGCAGTGTCGGGCATATCCTCGGGAAGCCACGCTTCCGAACCCAGGAAAAGCGCGCGGCGTCGCGGACCGAGGCATCCTTGGCCGGTCAGAGGGTCGTAGGGGGCGGAGGCGAGAGCCTTGCGGCGTTCGTTTTCGGCTATTATGGCATTGATGTCGGTCATTGCAGCGAGATTTTAGAGATTAGAGTGTCGGGCGAAACTTTGCCGCTGATTTTCAGACGCCAGCGGGCTCGCCGCGGCGTTATCAGCGGCAGTGTCAGCGGCGCATTGAGCTCTCCGCTGACGGCGAAGCGGGCCACGGCGCGCGAGCCGACATCTTCATCGCCACCGTCGCCGTAAAGCTCCACCATAAGCTCTGCGGCCGACGACGTCAGCCACAGTTCGAGGCGGCGCGGGCGGCGTCGCAGCCCCGATCCGACAATAGCGTCGTAGACTATTGCCGCAGCCGTCCGGCGCTCGTCGCCTCCGACAATCCACGCCCCTGTCGGCGAAGAGGCCACGAATCCCTCGCGGTGGGGCGCCATCGACGAAACCTTCATCGACCGCCGGTAGAGCGGACGGCCGTCGGGGTCGGCCACTGTGACGGCCGCGCCCGTTGTTGCTACCCAGAGCTCGCCGCGGCTGTTGTCGCAGCCTAACGCCGTTATGGTCGAGGGAAATGACGAAAGCTCGGTGACGCCGGCCCCGTTGAGGCGCAGCAGCGAACGGCCCGAGGCTGCTATTATGCCGCGGGCCGACGGTGCCCAGGCCGACACCTCGCGGCGGTCGATGACCGACAGGTCGATGCGGCTGCGCGCGCTGTTGACGGCGGCCGCATAGATTCCGGCGTCGGTGAACACGTAGAAGTGGGCACGTCCGAAATCCCACGACGAACGGCTGCGCGCGGCGGCGGTGATACCTCTGACGGTGACCCCCTCGGGGAGCGCAGCCCGGCATAAAGCTTCCATCGGGCGCGATGCATCGCTGACAATCAGCTCACCGCGGCAACGCACACGGCCCGGACGGTTCTCGGCCGGAACCAGAGCCGACGCGCTGTCGGCGAGTGTCACCGGCTTCAGCGTCGGGTTGAGGTAGTAGGTCATCGTGCCGTCGGACGTCGCTGTCAGTTCGACTTCGGCCAGTGTGGTGCCTACGGCGATGCGCAGCGACGCTCCGTCGCCGCCGGGATAGACAATCAGCGGCGACAGCGACGTCGGACGTGAGCCGTCGCCGCGGAAAGTCGCCACTAATGAAGCCTGCTTACCGTTGTCGGCGAGCCGGTTCAGGGAGACTTTCACAGAGCCGCCCCATGCGCTCCCTTCGGTCGTGGCGGCGTAGAGCGACGGGCTTTCCGGCTCGACGGGTTGCCGCGTGATGTCGCCCGCAACGATGATGTCGCCGTTGATGCCGACGGCCCCAGCCGCGCTGTCGGCTGTTTCGGCAGCACGTTGGCGCCGCCCGGCATTGCTCAGCGATATGCGCCCCGACGGCCATGTGCCGTCGCTGCGGCGCCGGAGCCGCGCTTCGTAGGCGGGAGCGTTGATTGTCTCGAGCCGGTCGATTATCTGGCGCAATACTCCCGTGGGAGCATCGCCGTCGAGTCCTACGCCCGGAAGCGTTGTGCGCAGTGTGGCCGACGAGGCGTCGCGCCGGGTCATGCGCGTCAGCGAGAGTGCCCCTTTGGCGAGCGGGTCGACAGGCTCGCTGACCTCAACGACAATCTCTTCGACGCGGTTCTCCCAGGCGGCGTCGGTCGCCGAGGGCCAGCTGACCGCTAAAGTGTAGGCTGTTCCCGTCAGCGTTCCCTCGTTCAGGGAACTGAAACTGCCGTCGGCGAAAGTCAGGGTGCGGTCGACAATGAGCGCCGAAAGCGGCGACGATGCCGACGGAAGCAGCAACACCGGCGGCGTCAGCGCCACAGTGCGCCCGCGGCTGTCGAGCGAGCGGATGCGCGCCACCACGGGCTGGAAGAATGCTCCCGCGGCAGCGGCCTGAGCGCTCATGGCGCGGTAGGCCGCCGAGATGTCAGCGGTCAGTGTGGCCCGGTCGTCGGCGGTCAGCGGGGTCGATATGGTAGGGTAGGAGCCTTTGAGCTTGCGCGAGGCCATAACCTGCTGAAGCGACACCAGCGGCGACGCCTTCACGACGGGGCCGCGAAGCGTGCCCGCGACATCGCTGCGCCGCCATGTAGAGTCGGCGTAACGCCATACCGAGGTATCGCCGTCGGCCATTACGGTTACCTCGTCGGCACCGCTTTCGATGACGGCCGCGGCCGACGGACACCGGCTGACGATTGTCACGGTTTTCCCTGCCGGAGTCACGGCGGTAAGCCCCGCGGGACCCTGATAGAAACAGGTCAGGCCGTCGGAACTGCTGAAAACATGGATTAGGCGCCCTGTGGCACCGGCGGCAAGCGGCTCCGGCTCTCCGGCCGGCATAAGCCCCGCCGCCGTGGGGCGGAGATCAGTGTGTAGGATCATAGCGTAAAAGAATAGGGTTAGATGCGCGCAAAGCTACGCCGCGCGCCCGCCCTCGCCCCCTTCTTAACGCAAAATCCCGCCCGACAGGCCCGCCTTATAGGGCCAATAAGCCCAATAAGGCCTATTAGCCTTATTAATCGTGGCGGACGAATTTTATTTTTGGTTATTGGGAATTATTAACTATCTTTGCGGCCGACAGTTCTAATTATCATTTACCTTAAACTATTTTCCCCAAATGAAAAAGTTTTTTACTCTCGTTTGCCTAGGTGCTTCGCTCTGCGGCACAGCTATGGCGGCTGAAACAGTCCATCAGGGTCAGGGCATGAGCGGCGAAAACGCCTACTCTGAAGTTACCTTCACCAACGGACAGGACGGTACGACCAAGGCAACAGCAAAAGTAGTCTATACTCTGACAGCCACTGCCGACAACAACATCGCTATCGAAGCCAAGTTCGAAAATCTCGATCCCGCGACTTTCATCGGTCTTGTCGATGCCGGTTATTTCTTCGTTGAGGGCGTTGGCGAAACACCTCTGACTCTTGCCGACGGCGTATATACTGCCACAACAGCCGGTACTTTTACCGAAGGCACAGCCTACAAGGGATTCTTCAAACGTATGTCTGCTGCTGACTGGTATGGAGGCTCTCTCGAATTCCCCTTCGAATTCACTTTCACCAAAGGCGGTGAGGAACCGGGCCCCGGCCCCGAGCCGACCGATCCTACCGAAGGACGCACGCCGAAGAATGTCTACGTGGCTCCCGAAACCATCCCCGCCGACAATATCTATTTTGCTCCCGGATGGTCTCCCAGCGACCAGTACAGCTACACTCTGACCGCCGACGCCGCTACCTTCGTGCTGACCGCCGCAACTTTCGAACGCTGGCAGGCTCAGTTCAAGATTCCCACCGGGGTCAGCTTCACCGCCGAAGATGTTTATCAGCTCGAGTTCGACTATAAGGCCGACAATGCTTTCACCGGCCATGTAAAACTCTATCAGAACGGCGCTGACGGCACTTTCGCTGTCGATCAGGATCTCGCTATGACTGCTGAAGTCCAGCACTTCAAATCGCCCGTCTATACCGACAAACCTCTCGAAAACATTATCCTTCTCTTCGACTGGGGCACCAATCCTGCCAACACCACCATCGAGGTTACCAATATCAAACTGATCAAATATGTGACCGGCGACGAACCCGAGCCCGCCACCACTCCCGAGCAGCTCTATCTCAACGGCGCCATCGTAGGATGGGTTGAGCCTTCAGAAGCAAATGCCGACAAGTTCGCCGACTATATCCTCGCCGAAACCGAAAAGGGTTCGGGCATCTACACCGGCGAATTCGAATTCGAGGCTAAAGAGAACAACTCGTTCCGTTTCTACAGCAAGCTCGACGGCTGGGACAACAGCTCGATCGGCGCTTCGCAGGATGACAAGCAGAATCCCTTCACCTTCACCGACAACGTCTATGAAGGCGAGATCTTCATCGGCGGCAAAGGCTCATGGCAGCTTCCCGACGACTTCGCCGGAAAGGTTAAGATGACCGTCAACCTCAACGAGAAGAATATCAAACTCGAAGCCGAGACCAAGCAGGATTCTATCGAGGCTATCGAAGCTGAGAACGCCGAGGCTGTCTACTACAACCTTCAGGGTGTTCGCGTAGCCAACCCCGAAAACGGCATCTTCATCAAGGTTGCCGGCAATAAGGTAGAGAAAGTAATCCGCTAAATTAACCAATCCCATATATTGGCGGGCGCCCCGGCGGGCGCCCGCTTTGTTTGTACTTAAAAAACGTGAAAGCGAGGGGTTTTTCATTGTTTTTTGCTTAATTTTGCGGTTAATTTCCCTATGAACCATCAAATCATGAAATATATCGCAATTCTTGTGGCCGCACTGGCGGTCGCGACGGGTGTCAGCGCCCAACAGCTCAGTCTCGACGCTGTTTCTCCCGGAACCCTCGAAAGCCGCGTAGGCTCGAACGTTTCGGCGACTTCGCTCTCTGTCAGCGGCAGCCTCGACGTGCGTGATCTCGACTTTATCTCGTCGAAAATGACCTCGCTGACAACGCTCGACCTCGGAAATGCCTCGATAGCCGCTTTCGAAGGGGATCGCCCGATGTTTTCGTTCTCAACATGCCGCGCCGGCGAACTGCCGCGTATGTCGCTGGCCGGACTGAAAGCTACGACTGTAGTTCTCCCCTCGTCGCTGACGTCTGTCGGCGACGGCGCCCTTGCCGGGTCGGCCCTGACATCGCTGACCATCCCCTCCGGAGTGAAGAATATCGGAGCGGGAGCTTTCGCGTCGTGCACGGGCCTGACAAAAGCAACCATTCCCGCCACTGTCGCTACCGTCGGAGCCGCTGTCTTCGAGGGCTGCGACAAGCTCGCCTTGGTGAGCTTTCTCGCGCCCGAGGTGCCGCAGCGCGCTTTTGCCGGATGTGCGGCGCTTAAGAATGTCACCCTCGGCAACGGCGTCACCGCCATAGGCGACGGTGCTTTCGCCGGCTGCACAGGCGTCACCGGGCTGACATTCACGCCGACGGCCCTGCGCACTATCGGGGACCGCGCTTTCGCCGGAAGCGGAATCGAGAGCCTCGACCTAACGGAATGCCCTCTGCGCACGATCGGCGACTGGGCTTTCGCCGGAAGCGCCCTGAAATCTCTGGCGATGCCTGCATGGGTGCCTGCCATAGGCCGCGGCGCTTTCTTCGACGCCTCGTCGCTGACATCGCTCAGCGGTGGCCGCGGAGCCACGGAGGTCGCCGACGCCACCTATAAGGGGCTGACAGCCTATGAGGGCGCTCTCAATCCCGGCGACGACATCGTCGAGATCGGCCGCTACGCTTTTGCCGGCGCCTCTATGTCGGAATTCCATCTCTCCGGCTCGCTCGACTATATCGGCGACCGGGCGTTCAGCGGATGCACCGCTGTCAAGCGCTTCGACGGCCCGACGATCGCCGTTGTCCCCGAACTCGGAACCGAGGTATGGGAAGGGGTAGATCAGCCTGAGGTTATCCTCTCTGTTCCGGGCGATCTTATCGAGAGCTTCGCCGCCGCCGACCAGTGGAAAGAGTTCCGCATCGTCAATTCGGGGCTCGACGACATCGCCGCCGACACCGATGCCGACAACCGGCTTCTGCTGAAAGGCCATTTCGAGGGCTCGGCCCTGATTGTCGGCGCCAACGTTCCGCTGGCAGAAGTGAGAGTGTTCGACATAACCGGCCGGCGTCTCGCCGAAGCTAACGCCGGAGGCGCTCTGAATGTTGTCCTGACTGTCGACGTTCCGCGCGGAAATATAATCCTTGTCAGCGCCACTGCCGAAGGCGGCCTCTCCGGCGCTCTGAAGATTTTCAGATAAGGCTATGGGAAAGAATAAGTTGCGCAAATTCAGCGAGATGGAGACGCTCGACTGCGTCTTCCAGTTCCCCTGGCGCACTCTCGAAGAGGCCGGAGGCTGTCCGCTGCGCGGCCGCTGGGGAGCCGAGGTCTTCGGCAATTCCAACCCCATAGTGCTTGAGCTCGGATGCGGCAAAGGGGAATACACCGTCGGCCTCGCCGAACGCTTTCCCGACCGCAACTTCATAGGAATCGACATCAAGGGCGCGCGAATGTGGAGCGGCGCGACAAAGGTGCGCGACCGCGGCATAGCCAACGCCGCTTTCCTGCGCACCTCGATAGAACTGCTCGACCGCTTCTTCGCTCCGGGCGAGGTCGCCGAAATATGGATAACATTCCCCGACCCCCAGATGAAGAAGGCTACCAAGCGGCTGACGGGAACGCGCTTCTGCGGTCTCTACAGCCGGGTGCTCGCTCCCGGCGGTGCCGTCAATCTCAAGACCGACAGCCCTTTCCTCTATACTTATACAAAAGCCATGCTCGCCGAAAACTCCCTGACGGCCGAGGCCGACATCGCCGACCTCCACAATCCCGCATCGGGCGCTCCCGCCGAGCTGACAGAAATAAGAACCTACTACGAGAGCCAGTGGATCGACCGCGGCCTCTCGATAAAATATCTTCGCTGGCGTCTGCCTGCCGACGGCGCTCCGCTGCGCGAGCCCGACGTAGAGATCGAGCCCGACACCTACCGCAGCTTCTCGCGCGGCCATATCCAGATGCCTCAGATTTTCGAATAAACAAACCATCTTCAAGCCATGGCTGAACAACTCTATCCCAAACTTATCCTCGACGCTCTGGCAACAGTGCGCTATCCCGGCAACGGACACAGCGTTATCGAGAACAACATGGTAGCCGACGATCTGCGCATCAACGGGCGCCACGTCAGTTTCTCGCTCGTTTTCGACCGTCCGACCGATCCTTTCCGCAAATCGCTTGCCAAAGCCTGCGAGGCCGCTATCCATGTTGCCTGCGGACGCGATGTCGAGGTTGAGATAAACCTGACCTCGCGCCGTGTCGTAGCCGAGGAACCGGTCAATCCGCTGCCCGGTGTGAAAAATATCATCGGCGTATCGAGCGGCAAGGGAGGCGTCGGGAAATCTACCGTAGCCAGCAACCTCGCCGTTGCTCTCGCCCGCGAAGGCTACCGTGTCGGTCTGCTCGACGCCGACATCTTCGGCCCGTCGGTTCCGAAAATGTTCGGGCTTGAGAAAGCCGAGCTGTTTGTCCACAAGGTCAACGGCCGCGACCTCATAATTCCCGCCGAGAGCCATGGAGTCAAGATTCTGTCGATAGGCTTCGTGGTCGACCCCGACAAGGCCGTGCTCTGGCGCGGCGCCATGGCAAGCAACGCCCTGCGCCAGCTCATCTGCGACGCCGACTGGGGCGAGCTCGACTATTTCCTCATCGATATGCCTCCTGGCACGAGCGACATCCATCTGACGCTCGTGCAGACCCTCGGTATCACCGGCGCGATCATTGTCACCACCCCTCAGGAAGTCGCTCTCGCCGACGCCCGCAAGGGGATAGCGATGTTCACCGGCGACAAGGTCAACGTGCCTGTTCTCGGCGTTGTCGAGAATATGTCGTGGTTCACCCCGGCTCCCCATCCCGACGAACGTTATTATATTTTCGGCCACGACGGCGGCTCGCGTCTGGCCGAAGAGGCCGGTGTGCCCCTGCTGTCGCAGATTCCTCTTGTGGCCGACATCTGCTCGTCGGGCGACAGCGGAAGCCCCATAGCTCTCGAAGACACCATCACCGGCGAAGCATTCGCTCACCTCGCCCACGAGGTCATCGACGCCGTCGACCGCCGAAACGATACTATTCCTCCTACGAAAAAAGTAGAGACTCAGGCATGATGAGAAAACTAATGCTGGCGGCTGCTGCCGGCGCTGTCTCGCTTTTGGCGTTCGCCGAGATTCCTTCGGGCTACTACAAGCCGCTGAACGGAATCTCCGAGCCTGCCGAGCTGAAGACTGCCGTCTTCACCGTCATAAATCCCCACACCGTGCCTCAGGTCGGCGGCTACGACAGCTACTACTATCAGGGGCTGCCCGTCTACTTCCGCCAGACCGACACCTATCCCGAGAGCGACAAATGGTGGGATATGTATGCCAACATCGACCTCTACGCACCTTCGATGGCCGGACTGAACCGCGAACATTCGTTCCCGAAGAGCTGGTGGGGAGGCTCGACGACCATACCTCCTTTTGTCGACCTCAACCATCTCTATCCCGCCGAGCGTGCTGCCAACATGGCCAAGTCGAATTATCCGCTGGGATGTGTCGACATGGGCGAGACGGTGAAATTCGACAACGGGGTCAGCAAGGTAGGCTATCCCGTTGCCGGTCAGGGCGGAAATTCCAAGAACGTGTTCGAGCCCGCCGACGAATATAAAGGCGACTTCGCCCGCACATACTTCTATATGGTCACCTGCTACCAGAATCTGACCTGGAATCCGAGCTACAGCTGGATGCTCCAGTCGAACGCCTATCCGACGCTCGCTCCATGGGCCCAGACGCTGCTGCTCGAATGGAGCCGCAACGACCCCGTCAGCCAGAAGGAGATCGACCGCAACGAGGCCGTCTACCGCATCCAGAACAACCGCAACCCCTTCATCGACCTGCCCGGGCTCGAAGAATATATCTGGGGTAACAAGAAAAATCAGGAGTTCAAGGTCGACACCGGCGGCTCCAATCCTTCGGGAACGCCTGTGCTCTTCTCTCCCGTCGAGAATATGTCGGTCGACTTCGATCAGGTTGCCGCCGGAGGCTCAACACGCCGCCTGCTGCTCTTCTCGGGAGAGAATCTGAAAGGAAACGTGTCGGTCACCGTGACAGGCCCCGACCGCAAGCTCTTCGCCATCGAACAGCGCACGATAGCCGCTTCGAGTATCAACGCCTCCGGGGGCTTTTATCTTGCCATCGACTACAGGCCGACCGCTGTCGGCAGCCACACAGCCAATCTGACCGTCTACGACGTCGACGGCTGGGACGCCGGACGCTCGCTCAATGTCGCTCTGCGCGGCGAAGCCCTCGCACGCCCGTCGCTCAGCAAAATCAAGGCTCTTCCGCCCAGCGACGTGACCGCGACCTCGTATGTGGCCAACTGGGAAGTTCCCGCCGGTGAGGTCGTCGACTATTACATTCTGACGCGCACCCACCGCCTGCCCGACGGGCACCAGACGGCAGTCGTGACATATCAGTGTGAGGAAAACTCGCAGCTCATCGAAGACTTCTCGAACGACCTTTTCGACTACTATACCGTCCAGAGCGTGCGCCTCGGCTACCGCTCGCCGATGTCCGACGCCATCCATGTCGGCAACGGCGGACTCCAGACCGTCGGCCAGACCGATGCCCAGCCGCTTCAGGCGATCGTCTACGGCTCGACCGTCAGATTCCTCTGCGGCGAGACAATAACCGGCGCGCGTCTCTACGACATTGCCGGGCGCCTGCTGCGCGAGCTGCCTCCGATCGAGCGTAACACCGAGATGGAATTCCGTCCCGGCGTATATATCATCACCGTCGACGGCTCCACAGCCCCTCTGAAAATTCTTATTCGATAAAAAAGCCAACAATCAGTCATCAAGCATAATGGAAAAGAACTTCAAGCGCACTCTCATAACAACGGCCCTCCCTTACGCCAACGGGCCCGTCCATATAGGCCATCTTGCCGGCGTCTACGTCCCTGCCGACATCTATGCCCGCTATCTCAGGCTTCAGGGACGCGACGTGCTGATGATCGGCGGCAGCGACGAACACGGTGTGCCCATCACCCTGCGCGCTCGCCGCGAAGGGGTGACACCCCAGGACATCGTCGACCGTTATCACGCCATCATCAAGAAGTCGCTGGCCGATCTCGGAATATCGTTTGACGTCTATTCGCGCACAACCTCCGACATCCACACCGCCACAGCCTCGGAGTTCTTCACCCGTCTGCTCGACAAGGGGGAGTTCACCGTCAAGACCTCGCTCCAGCCCTACGACGAGACGGCCGGCGAATATCTCGCCGACCGCTATGTGACCGGCACCTGTCCGCGCTGCGGCAACGAACACGCCTACGGCGACCAGTGTGAGGCCTGCGGCTCGTCGCTCAACGCCACCGACCTCATCAATCCGCGGTCGGCCCTGACCGACGCCCCCGTGACGATGCGCGAGACCACCCACTGGTATCTGCCGCTCGACCGTTGGCAGGACAAGCTCAGCAAGTGGATTCTCGAAGACCATAAAGAGTGGAAGCCGAACGTCTACGGCCAGTGCAAGAGCTGGATCGACGGAGGCCTTCAGCCGCGCGCCGTCAGCCGCGACCTGAACTGGGGTGTCCCGGTGCCTGTCGAAGGCGCCGACGGCAAGGTGCTCTACGTCTGGTTCGACGCCCCGATCGGATACATCTCGAACACCAAGGAGCTGCTGCCCGGGGAATGGGAGAAGTGGTGGAAGAGCGATGACACACGCCTCATCCACTTTATCGGAAAAGACAACATCGTGTTCCACTGTATCGTCTTTCCGGCCATGCTGATGGCCTACGGCGACAATTTCCAGCTCCCCGACAATGTGCCCGCCAACGAGTTCCTGAACCTCGAGGGGGACAAAATCTCTACCTCAAGGAACTGGGCTGTGTGGCTTCACGAATATCTCACCGATTTCCCCGGCAAGCAGGATGTTTTGCGCTACGTTCTGACCGCCAACGCTCCCGAGACCAAAGACAATGACTTCACCTGGGCCGACTTCCAGGCGCGCAACAACAACGAGCTTGTCGCCATTCTCGGCAACTTCGTCAACCGCGCAATGGTTCTGACAGGCAAGTATTTCGACGGCACCGTTCCCGCCGCAGGCGAGCTCAGCGACACCGACCGCGCCATGGAGGCCGAGACGGCCGCTGCCGCCGCACGCCTCACCGAGGCTCTCGAAGGCTTCCATTTCCGAGAAGCCGTGCGCGAGGCTATGGAGATCGCCCGTATCGGAAACCGCTACCTTCAGGAAACAGAGCCCTGGAAGGTGGCCAAGACCGATATGGCCCGAACAGCCACGATTCTGAACCTCGCCCTTCAGCTCTGCGCCAACCTCGCCATCGCTTTCGAGCCGTTCACCCCCTTCATGGCCGAAAAGCTGCGCCGTATGCTTGCTCTCGGCGAACTTCGGTGGAGCAGCCTCGGCAGTTTCGACATCGTCGGCGCCGGCACGCACCTCGCCGCGCCCGAACTGCTTTTCGAGAAGATCGACGACACCGCCATTCAGGCCCAGCTCGACCGCCTTGCCCGCATCAAGGAGGAAAACAAGCAGGCCGCATGGCACGCCGAGCCTCAGGCCGCCGATGTCGACTTCGACACGTTCATGAAATGCGATCTGCGCGTCGGCACAGTCGTTGAATGCGAGAAAGTGCCCAAGGCCGACAAGCTTCTGCGTTTTCTCATCGACGACGGCACAGCCGAAAAGCGCACTATCGTCAGCGGTATCGCAAAGGAGTATCGCCCCGAAGAGCTCGTCGGCAAACAGGTTGTGTTCATCGCTAACCTCCCGCCGCGCAAGCTCCGCGGAATAGTGTCGCAGGGAATGATTCTCTCGGCTGTCGGTGCCGACGGCCGTCCCGTGGTACTCACTGCCGCCTCGACCGTAAGTCCCGGCTCGAAAGTCGGCTGACAAATATTGCTACGCGCCATGAAACCGCATATCCTGATAATCTACACCGGTGGAACCATCGGTATGATCGAAGACCCGCAGGACCGCTCGCTGCGCCCCTTCAACTTCAGCCACCTTATAGAGAATGTGCCGAAGCTCAAGCTTCTCGACTATGAGATCGACAACATTCAGTTCGATCCTCCCATCGATTCGAGCGACATGAACCCCGAGCACTGGCAGCAGATAGCGCGCGCCATCGAGGAAAACTACGACCGCTACGACGGATTCGTCGTTCTCCACGGAACCGACACCATGGCCTACACGGCCTCGGCGCTGTCGTTCATGCTCGTCAACCTCGCCAAACCCGTCATCATAACCGGGTCGCAGCTCCCGATAGGCGAAGTGCGCACCGACGGCGAGGAAAACCTCATCACGGCTATCCAGATCGCCGCTCAGGCTTCGGGTGCCCGGCCGATGGTTCAGGAGGTGGCGATTCTCTTCGAGAACTATCTATGGCGCGGCAACAGGTCGTCGAAGATCAGCGCCGACAACTTCAATGCCTTCAAGAGCAACAACTATCCCCCGCTGGCCCAGATTGGTCTCGGGATCCATTATAATGAAGACGCTCTTTGGCGTGCATGGCGCCGCCGTCCGCTCGAGGTGCGCTACGAACTCGATCCGGGCGTCGTAATCCTGACAATCAATCCCGGAATGACCGCCGATACCCTCAACTATCTTCTGTCGACACCCGGCATAAAGGGGGTTGTGCTGAAGACCTATGGCGCCGGCAACGGCCCGACGGCTCCATGGTTCGCCGAAGCTTTGCGCAACGCTGTCGGCCGCGGACTGGTCATTGTCAACATATCGCAGTGTCTCAACGGCGCCGTCCATCTTCGCCGCTATGCCTCGGGCAACTCATTCGCCGACGCCGGCGTCATCTCGGGCCACGACATGACGGCCGAAGCCGCCCTGACAAAACTGATGCATCTGTTCGGAATGGGTCTGACCCCCGATGAGGTAAAACGCGACATCGAGCGCGACCTCTGCGGCGAGGTGACCCTGACCGGCTCCCGTTCGCGCGTATGACACCACTTATCGGAATGACCCTCGCCGAGCTTCAGGGCGTTGTCGCCGCGCTCGGAATGCCGCGTTTCGCGGCCGGACAGATATGCCGCTGGCTCTACGGCAAGCGCGTTGATACTATCGACGCCATGACCGACCTGTCGGTGAAAAACCGCGCTCTGCTGGCCAAAAGCTACTGTGTCGGGCGCCATGCGCCGATAGCGCGCGCCGTGTCGGCCGACGGAACGGTGAAATATCTTTTCGAAGGGGTAGGGGGACGCGACATTGAGGCTGTCTTCATCCCCGACGGCGATCGCGCCACGCTCTGTGTGTCGTCGCAGGCCGGATGCCGCATGGGATGCCGCTTCTGCATGACCGGTCACGGCGGTTTTCAGGGAAATCTGACCACCGCCGGAATCATGAACCAGATTCTGTCGGTTGAAGAGAGCGACAGGCTGACCAACATAGTGTTCATGGGAATGGGGGAACCTCTCGACAACCTCGACGCCGTCATTCCCGCAATAGAGATACTGACAGCCCCGTGGGGTTTCGCCTGGAGTCCGAAGCGAATCACGGTGTCGACCGTAGGGGCGTCCCTGACTGCTCTCGAACGGCTTCTCGACACGACTAAGGTTCATCTCGCCGTCAGCCTTCACAATCCCTTTACGGCCGCACGCGCCGCCATAATGCCCGCCGAACGCGCCCTGCCGGCCACACGCCTGCTCGAATCGCTGCGCTCGCGCGACTGGAGCGGCCAGCGACGGCTGAGTGTCGAATATATAATGTGGAAAGGGGTCAACGACGACCTGCGCCACAGCGAGGCGCTTGCCAGACTTCTGCGCGGCCTCGATGTCCGCGTGAATCTCATCCGCTACCACGCCACGCCGATGTTCGAGGGGCAGCCCCCGACGCGCCAGACCATGGAGGCGTTCCGCGACCACCTCAATGCCCGCGACATAACGGCCACAATCCGCGCCAGCCGCGGCGAAGACATCGCCGCCGCCTGCGGTATGCTCGCCGGTGCCGGAAAACCCGAAAAATCATAGTTTTTGCCGTTTGGGCTAAATGATGTAATTTTGCCGAGATTATATGATTATGAAACGCTACAATATTGTCAACAACAGCCTCGGATGGCTATGCTTCGTCATAGCCGCCGTGACCTATCTGCTCACTCTCGAGCCGACGGCAAGCTTCTGGGACTGTCCCGAGTTCATCACACAGGGCTACAAACTCGAAATCGGCCATCCGCCGGGCAACCCTATCTTCATGCTCGCGGCCCGCTTCGCTGTCAACTTCGCTTTCGGCGATGTCACCAAGGTGGCGCTGATGGTCAACGCCATGTCGGCGCTGCTGTCGGCCGGCACCATTCTGCTGCTGTTCTGGACAATAACGCATTTCCTCAAGAAACTCATCGTGGCCGACGATGCTACCGAGGTGTCGCTGCCGAAGATGCTCGTCATCATGGGCTCAGGCCTCTGCGGAGCGCTTGTCTATACCTGGAGCGACACGTTCTGGTTCTCGGCTGTCGAGGGTGAGGTCTACGCTTTCTCGTCGTTCTGCACGGCGCTGGTCGTCTGGCTTATCCTGAAATGGGAAAACCGCGCCGACGATCCGTCGAGCGACCGCTACCTTATTCTGATAGCCTACATAATCGGCGTCTCTATCGCCGTCCATCTGCTGAACCTGCTCTGCATTCCGGCCATAGTGCTCGTCATCTACTACCGCAAGTGGAAAAATACCACTGCCAAAGGCTCGCTGATAGCGTTAGGTGTGTCGGCAGTCATCGTCGGCCTGATTCTCTACGGCCTCGTGCCCGGATTCATCGAGATTTCGCAGTATTTCGAGCTCTTCTTCGTCAACACCCTCGGCTGGAGCTTCAACAGCGGTGTGGTCGTCTACGCCGTAATCCTCGTGGCTGTGTTCGTATGGGCAATCGCCGAGCTGTATAAAGGGCGCAGCCTCAACGGTGTGCGCTGGAGCGTTCTGCTGGCGATGGTGCTGAGCGGAATCTTCTTCATCGGCGACAACCTCTGGATTCCTGTTCTGCTGACCGCGCTGCTGGCCGTCTACCTCTGGATGGCTCCCCGGCTGCGCACCCGTGTGCTGAGCATCGCCGTGGTCAGTGTGTTCGTCATCTTCGTCGGTTATTCGAGCTACGCCCTGCTGCTCATACGCTCGAGCGCCAATCCGCCGATGAACCAGAACACGCCCGATAATGTGTTCGATCTCGCGTCGTATCTCAACCGCGAGCAATACGGCGACCGTCCGCTGCTCTACGGCAACAGCTTTGATGCCGACATAATCTACCGCATGGACGGCAACGGAAACTATCTGCCCGTCTATGAGGAAGGCCCCGCCGAATATTCGAAGGTTGCCAAAGCGAATCCGTCGGAACCTGACAAGTATATCGTGACGGGTCACAAGCGCTCGGCAGTGACCACTCCCGAGCTGAACATGCTCTTCCCGCGTATGTATAGCGGCGCCCACGCCGGTGCCTACCGCGACTGGACAGGCATGACGGGTACCCCCGTCGACGGCACTCTCATCGTGGCCGACGACGGCACGCCGATACATACCCAGCCGAAGATCAAGCCGACCCAGGCCGAAAACCTCCGTTTCTTCCTGGCCTATCAGCTCAACCACATGTACTGGCGCTACTTTATGTGGAACTTCGCCGGCCGCCAGAACGACATCGCCGGCAACGGCGAGCCGAACCACGGCAACTGGATAAGCGGAATACCTGTAATCGACAATCCGCGCCTCGGTGACCAGAGTCTGCTCCCCTACGAGGAAGGAGAGGGGAACAAGGGCCACAACGTGTTCTATCTGCTTCCGCTGCTGATGGGCATCATCGGCCTCGTATGGCAGGCTTTCCATTCGAAGCGCGGCATAGAGCAGTTCTGGGTTGTCTTCTTCCTGTTCTTCATGACAGGTATAGCAATCGTGCTCTACCTCAACCAGACCCCCTCGCAGCCGCGCGAGCGCGACTATGCTTTCGCCGGCTCGTTCTATTCGTTCGCGATCTGGGTCGGAATGGGCGTCGCCGGACTGACGGCCGCGTTGCGCTATCTGATCGGCAGAGCTAATAAGTCTAATAAGACTAATGAGGCTAAAAAGACTAATGAGGCTGATAAGTCGGCTCTGATTCCCGCTGGAATCGCCGCTCTGGTCGGCATCCTCGTGCCGATTCAGATGGTGTCGCAGACCTGGGACGACCACGACCGCTCGGGCCGCTACACGGCGCGCGACTTCGGAATGAACTATCTCAACAGTCTCGACCCGAATGCCATAATCTTCACTAACGGCGACAACGACACCTTCCCGCTCTGGTATGCCCAGGAGGTCGAAGGAGTGCGCACCGACGTCAAGGTTGTCAACCAGAGCTATCTGACAACGCCCTGGTATGTCAACATGATGAAGGAGCCGAGCTATCAGGCCCATGGCATCGATATGCTCGCCCGTCCGACAGACTATGCCTACGACCGCCTGCAGTTCGCCTATTTCGACAACAAGGGCGACTCTGTGCCTGTCGACGCGCTGACGGCTCTGCGCGCCCTCTACTCCCCGACGTCGGCCAATAATCCGCAGGGGCTGCCGATGATTCCAACATCGCTCGTGTCGATTCCTGTCGATGTCAACGCCGCCGTCAAGGCCGGCCGCATAACGCCCGCCGAGGCCCAGCGCGCCGAAAACGTCATAGTGACGAATCTCGCCAACGGCCAGTGGAAAGAGGGCATGAGTCTCGGAAACACCATCTCGCTCGATATGCTCGCCACGAGCGTCAGGAACGGATGGAACCGTCCGGTCTACTTCGCTCTGACAGTGCCTGACGAATACTATCTCGGAATGTCGCCCTACATGCGGCTGACCGGCATGGCCTACGAGGTCACTCCGCTGTTCAACGAGACTACGCTTGCCACCGGTGCTATCGACGTCGACACCGACCGTGCCTACCGCAATATCACCGAGCGCTACCGCTGGGGCGGTCTCGATGTTCCCGATGCCGACATCTATCTCGACGAGACAGTGCGCCGCATGGTGACATCGACACGCCTGTCGATTCTCAACACTGCCGAAGCTCTCGTGCGCGAAGGACTCGACGCTCAGGACGCCAACGACACCAAGCGTGCCTCAGAACGCTTTACCAAGGCTCTGAATCTGCTGAACCTCATGGAGAAGAAGCTGCCCGTCAGACTGTCGCCTCTGGCTTTCCAGGACGCCCAGACGATAGCGCTTCTCTATAACGAGATAGGCCGCTCGACGGGCAATAAGAAGCTCGTTGAAAAAGGCTTGCAGACGATGCGCGACGAAATCATGCGCTACGCCGGAAACGTGCGCTACTATCAGAGCCTGAACCCGACGCAGTATGCCGCGCTTCAGAATCTCGACAAGTATATAGACCAGACCTATCTGATCACATTGCTGAGCTACTATCGCGAGATGGGGGGCGACGCCGAGAAACTTCTCGCCGAGCTCCAGAGCTCGGGTGTCGACGTGAGCCGTCTGGCACGTAACGCCGACCGCGCCAATGCTGATTGAACAACCGCCGCTGCTCTACCGCCTCCTTTTCCCTGAAGCGCTCTGGCGCATAAAGAGGCAGGGAGGGCAGCAGGTTTTCATTACTTTCGACGACGGGCCTATTCCGCAGGTGACGCCGTGGGTGCTCGACACCCTCGACCGCCACGGCGGCGGCAATGTCAAGGCCACTTTCTTCATGGTCGGGCAGAATGTCGAGCGCCATCCCGAACTGCTGCGCGAGGTGCTCGACCGCGGCCACGCTGTCGGCAACCACTCGATGCACCATCTCCAGGGATTCAAGGTGACCACGAAGCGCTATCTGCGCGACATCGCCGAGGCGGCGCGGCTGATTCCTTCCGACCTCTACCGTCCTCCCCACGGAATAATGCGGTGGGCGCAGAGCGCGGCCCTGAAGGAGCATTTTAACATTGTCATGTATGACCTCATAACGCGCGACTACAGCCGCAAAGTGCCTCCCGAGGAAGTTCTCGACAATGTCAAGAGCTATGCCCGCAACGGCTCGATAATCGTGTTCCACGACTCGCTGAAGGCCGAGCGCAATCTTCGCTACGCCCTTCCGCGCGCCCTCGACTGGCTCGCCGACCGCGGCTTCACATTCGCCCGACTGTAATGTCAACATCCGGCCCTGTATGGACGCGATTTAATGCTATTAACTTAGATGAAACCGGCGTCAGAAACGCCCTGGTGTAGGGACGTGCCTTCGGCACGTAGCATTGCAAC
>PPYF01027049.1_pt1 | contig 102661 bp, 104 predicted proteins | sample 1559871 | NCBI WGS metagenome assembly PPYF01 (sample SAMN08240021, study PRJNA423297) | Human gut metagenome, whole genome shotgun sequencing project.
CTCCTTAACTCGCGGCTAACCACATTCAACCCGCGACGAGCGCGGGTTGTTCCCGTTTTAGCGGACAGTAATAATTTTCATTATTTGAACTGCATTGCGCGAGCCCTGCGTCCCTACAAGCGGGTACTGTAATCGATTGTAGGATAGATTGCTACCAGAGGTTGAAGCGGTAGCCGAAGCAGGCGTTGAAGCTGAGGTCGCTGTTGATGAACGCCTGCTTTTTGTTGTAGATGAGGCCCTGGTCGGCGCGTCCTATCACGCCGGCGAACCAGTGCTTGTTGTTCCACACGAAGCTGATGCGCAGGCGGTTGGAAAGCGACATGGATGTCGGTTTTGCGTTGCCTGTGATGCGTCCCTGCTGCAGTCCCAAGACTGGTGACTCGGATATGCCTATGAGCCAGTGTTTTCCGAGTACCCAATTGTAGCCGTAGCCGAGTTTGAGGCAGTAGTTGTTGGTGTTTACGTTGTAGCTGTAGTCTTCCCAGGATGTGGGCAGTTCGTCGCGCATTGGCTCAGGCAGTTCGCTGAAATCGAAGTGGTAGGCGTTGTGGAAGTAGGAGAAACCTGCGAAGAACGATCCTGCGCTGCGCAACTGATAGCGTCCGTAGTTGAAGGCGGCCGACATGGAGTACCGTTTCTGATTGAAAAATAGATAGATGTCGGCTCCGCGCGTGTGGGTGTCGATGCCCTTGAACGGCAGATGCACCCTGGCAGCTTCGCCTCCGCTGCCGAAACGGGTGATGTGTACGTCGCCGTCGTTGTGGATGTCGTAGTACTCGAATGAGAGCAGGCTGCACGTGAACCCGAAGTTGAAGCGCTTGCGTGTGCGGTTGGGTCCGCCGAAGTATCGGGAGACGTTCATGTCGTAGCCTACGGATACGGCGAGGTAGCCGAGGCTGAAACCCATGGAGGTGGCGGGGTCGGTGCGCATGCGTATCTGCTTGTCTTCGGGCAGGTCGAAGTTGTAGAGGTCGGCCCAGCTGTCGGCGTTGACGCGGACGTTGAAGTTGGTGTGTGTGCGGGAGACGTACAGGGAGTCGTAGCCGTTGAAGAATTCATCGCCCCAGTCGTAAATCTTCATGCAGAAGCGTGGGAACTTGCCCCATGTGGCGATGGAGTCGGAGCTGAGTTTCTGAAAAATACCTGCCGATGCGCGGCCGGGAGTGGCGAGAACCACTCCCAGAAGCACCGGCAGAATGAGTATTTTCAGTATGTGCTTCAAGTTCAGGCTTTAAGCAGCTCCATCATCTTGTCCATGGCAGCGGAAAGACCTTCGCGGTCCTTGCCTCCGGCCTGAGCGAAACCGGGCTGTCCACCGCCGCCGCCCTTGATGGCCTTGGCGGCCTCGCGGATTATCTGCGAGGCGTTTTTGCCGGTGGCGGCAATTGCGGCGTCGTTGAGCATGAGGGTGAGCAGCGGTTTGCCTGCGGCGTCGAAAGTGGCGGCGGCAAAGGCAACGGGCTCTGTGCCGGCGAGGGCGCGGACGCTGAAGGCGACGTTCTTGACGACGTCGGGAATGCCGGGGCCGGAGAGGGCGGCGATGCGCAGCGAACCCTCTACCTTGGCTTTGTCGAGTGCGTTTTTAGCCATGGACTCGGCGCGCTCCTTGAGGCTTGCCTCTACCTGGCGGCGGAGGTCGGCGTTCTCCTCGATGCTGCGGCGGAGGGCTGCGACGATGTCGGGGACGTTGTTGAAGAGGGCGGAGATGTCGTGCATCGTGTCGCTGAACTTGTCGATGGCGTCCTCGACGGCAGTGCCGGTGATGGCCTCGATGCGGCGTATGCCGGCGGCGATGCTGCTCTCGCTGACGATGCGCACCATGCCGATGTTGCCGGTGTTGGCGACGTGGGTGCCGCCGCAGAGCTCTATGGAGTCGCCGTAGCGCACCACGCGTACGTCCTCGCCGTATTTCTCGCCGAAGAGGGCCATGGCGCCGAGCGCACGGGCGTCGGCGATGGGCATGTGGCGGTGCTCCTCCAGGGGGAGTGCCTCGCGGATGCGGCGGTTGGCAAGGCGCTCGACGCGGCGTATCTCCTCGGGTGTGAGCTTCTGGAAGTGGCTGAAATCGAATCGCAGTGAGTCGGGGCTGACGTAGCTGCCGCGCTGCTCCACGTGTGTGCCGAGCACTTCGCGCAGGGCCTGGTGCAGCAGGTGGGTTGCCGTGTGGTTGCGCTCGGTGGCGGCGCGCGCCTCGCGGTCGATGGCGGCGGTGAATTCGGCGGCGGGGTCGGCGGGGAGCTTCTTGCTGAGGTGTACGCCGACGCCGTTCTCGCGCTTGGTGTCGTATATCTCTATGGTTTCGCCGGTGGCATTGTCGGTGAGTGTGCCGCGGTCGCCCACCTGGCCGCCCATTTCGGCATAGAAGGGCGTGCGGTCGAGGATTATCTGATAGTATTCGCGTCCTTTCTGGCGCACGTGGCGGTAGCGCAGGATGTGGCAGACGGTCTCGCTTTCGTCGTAGCCGGTGAATTCCTGCTCGCCGGGACGGAGCTCGACCCAGTCGGTGGTCTCGACGGCTGCGGCGTTGCGCGCGCGCTGCTTCTGCGCCTCCATCTCGGCGTCAAATCCGGCCTGGTCGAGGGTCATGCCCTGCTCCTTGAGGATGAGCAGGGTGAGGTCGAGGGGGAAGCCGTAGGTGTCGTAGAGGACGAATGCCTGCTTGCCGGAGATTTCGTCGCGTCCTTCCTTGCGGGCGGCGGCGATGGCCTCGTCGAGCATGTGGATGCCGTTGGCGAGGGTGCGGAGGAAGGCGTCCTCCTCTTCCTTGATGACCTTCATTATGAGGTCGCGCTGTGTGGCTATCTCGGGGTATGCCTCGCCCATGCTGTCGATGAGCGTGTCGACGAGGCGGTACATGAACGCCTGCTTCTGTTCCAGGAACGTATAGGCGTAACGTACGGCCCGGCGCAGGATGCGGCGGATGACGTAGCCTGCCTTGGCGTTGCCCGGGAGCTGCGAGTCGGCGATGGAGAAGGCGATGGTGCGGACGTGGTCGGCGATGACGCGCATGGCTACGTCCACCTTGTGGTCCTCGCCATACTTCTTGCCGGAGAGCTGCGAAATCTTGTCGATGAGGGGTGTGAAGACGTCGGTGTCGTAGTTGGACTGCTTGCCCTGGAGAGCCATGCAGAGGCGCTCGAAGCCCATACCGGTGTCGATGACCTTGGCAGGCAGCGGCTCGAGGGAGCCGTCGGCCTTGCGGTTGAACTGCATGAACACGAGGTTCCAGATCTCGATGACGAGGGGATTGTCCTTGTTGACGAGTTCGGCTCCGGGCACCTTGGCGCGCTCGTCGTCGGGGCGGAGGTCGATGTGAATCTCCGAGCAGGGGCCGCAGGGGCCGGTGTCGCCCATCTCCCAGAAGTTGTCGTGTTTGTTGCCGTTGATTATATGGTCGGCGGGCAGATGTTTCAGCCAGAAGCCGGCAGCCTCGTCGTCGCGCGTGAGCCCTTCGTCGGGCGCGCCCTCGAAGACAGTGGCGTAGAGGCGTGCGGGGTCGAGATGGAGCACGTCCACGAGGTACTCCCAGGCCCAGTCGATGGCCTCGTGCTTGAAGTAGTCGCCGAAGCTCCAGTTGCCAAGCATCTCGAACATGGTGTGGTGGTAAGTGTCCATGCCCACTTCCTCGAGGTCGTTGTGCTTGCCGCTGACGCGCAGGCACTTCTGCGAGTCGGCCACGCGACGGTATTTCGGCGCGACAGCTCCGAGGATAATGTCCTTGAACTGGTTCATGCCTGCGTTGGTGAACATGAGCGTGGGGTCATCCTTGATTACCATCGGCGCTGAGGGCACGATGTGGTGGCCTTTGCTGCGAAAAAACTCCTTGTAGGATTCGCGTATCTCTTTGGCGGTAAGCATTTTGTGCAACTTGTATATAATAATGTGCTTATGTTTTTTCTATTTCGGTCTGCAAAATTACAGCATATTTCGTACTTTTGCAAGTGAAAACCAAGTCAAGTTCCACGCAGTGAGTCAAAAAGTATACTATAGAATCAATCCGGCGACGGGCCGCTACGAGCGCGTCTACCCCTCGGCACGTCAGCGGCTTATGGCGTCGCTGCGTCAGGTGGGACTGGGCTTCGGACTGGCTGTGGCGGTGTTCACGGTGCTGTATGCTGCGGTGGACTTTCCGAAGGAACGCATGCTGCGCAGCGACAACGAGAGGCTGAAGCTGAGCGTGGGGCTGCTGGACCGGCGCGCCGATGAGGCTATAGCCGTGATTTCTGACATAGCCGCGCGCGACGACAATTTCTACCGCGTGGTGATGCAGGCCGAGCCGCTGGGTGCCGCGCGGCGCAACGCCGGCCTGGAGCGCCGGCGCAACTACGAGCGCGCCGACTCGCTGGCCGATCCGGAGCTGGTGGGCGAGCTTTCCGGAAAGCTTGACTTGCTGGAGCAGATGGTGGCAACGCAGTCGCGCTCGTTCGATTATCTGCGGGAGCAGGCGTCGTCGCTGAAAGAGCGCAGCAGCCACATTCCGGCGATACAGCCCGTGAGCGAGAAGAATCTGCGGGCCATGGCGTCGGGCTACGGCTACAGGCGCGACCCTATATACGGCACCGCCAAGTTCCACGAGGGCATGGATTTCTCGGCACCCATAGGTACGCCGGTCTACGCGACGGGTGACGGAAAGGTGGTGGCCGCCGACTGGAACAGCGGCTACGGCAAGATGATAGAGATAGACCACGGCTACCGCTACCGCACGCGCTATGCCCATCTGAGCGACATGCTGGTGCGTCCCGGGCAGACTGTGCGGCGCGGCGACCTGATAGGGCGTGTGGGCAATACGGGCAAGAGTACGGGTCCGCATCTGCACTATGAGGTGCGTCTGGACGGCGAGCCGCAGAACCCGGTGCATTACTATTATTATGACCTGACGCCGCAGGAGTATGAGGAGATGATACGCCAGGCGGAGAATGCCGGGCATGTAATGGATTAGTTGATAGTTTATAGTGTATAGGTGAGAGGGGGCGGGCGCCTTGGCTGCCGCGGTCTTAGGTCTGAAGTTTAGGGCTTAGGGGGCGAGTCGTCGGGTTGCTATTCCTTTTTCTGCCTGCCGGCGAGGGCGTCGCGGAGCTCGACGAGGGTGGAACGGATGGCGCGCAGGCGCTCGACGGCCTCGAAGCGGCGGCTCACACCGCTTCGGTTGCGGGCCAGCTCGGCGCGGGCGGCATCGAGTTTGAGTCCGCGTTCTTTCAGCAGATATTGCAGCATGCGTATTCCCTCGATGTCGCGCGGGGTGTAGAAGCGTGTGCGGCCGGCATTGCGGCGGGGCTTGACTACGTCGGGGAACTCGCTCTCCCAGAATCGGAGCGTGCTGTGCGGCAGCCCGGTCAGCTCCGACACCTCGGCGATGCTGTAGTATTTTTTGTCAAGTGTGTCCATTATTCCTCTGTGTCTTCTTTATCGGTTGTGAACGAGGCCGGAAGGTCCTTGGTGGCTTTGGCACCCATGGCGCGCAGGCGTTCGGCGCGGCCCACGAGGTTGCCGGTGCCGGAGCATAGTTTGTTGTGCGCGGCGTCCCATGCGCGGCGTGCGGCGTTGAGGCCGGAGTCTATCTTCTCCATGTCGGCGAGGAATCCGCTGAGTTTGTCGAGCATCTTGCCGGCCTCGGCGGCTATGGCTATGGCGTTGCGGCTCTGCCGGTCGTTGCGCCACAGCTGCTCGACGAGCTTGATGACGGCCATCAGATGGGTGGGCGAGACGATGAGCACGCGCGAGTCGAATGCGTACTGCCACAGCGCGGGGTCGAGCTGCATGGCGGCCATGTAGGCGCCCTCGTGGGGAATGAACATCATCACGAAGTCGCAGTGGCGGCTGCCGGTGATGTCCTGATAGTTCTTGGTGCGCAGCTCGTTGATGTGGCTGCGCACGCTTGCGAGATGGGCCTTGGCGGCCGCCTGGCGGGCGTCGTCGGAATCGGCGTCGAGCATCGTCAGATAGGCCGATACGGACACTTTGCTGTCCACGACGACACAGCGGCCGTCGGGGTAGTTCACCACCACGTCGGGGCGCAGCGCCTTGCCGTCGGGGCCGTGAACCACCTGCTGTACCTCGTACTCGCGTCCGCGCTGAAGGCCGGAGCGCTCCAGTATGTTCTCAAGGATGATTTCGCCCCAGTCGCCCTGCATGCGCGTATTGCCCTTGAGAGCGTCGGTGAGGCGCCGTGTCTCGGCGCCGACGGTGCGGTTCAGCTCCACGAGTTCGCGTATGCGGTCGGCCAGCGAGAAGCGCTCGCGGGCCTCGGCGGAGTACATCTCGCGGAAGTTCTTCTCCATCTCGCGCATTCGCTCGGCAAGGGGGGTGACGGCCTCGCCGATGGTGCGCCGGTTGTCGTCGCCGAGCGCACGGGAGTTGGCCAGCAGCACCTCGTTGGCAATGGCCTTGAAGCGCTGCTCGGCGGCTGCGGCGTCGGCCTCGCGCCGGTCCAGGAGCTCGGCGCGGGTGGTGGCTTCGGCCAGCTCCACGGCAAGGCGCCGGTTCTCGGCCTCCGTGCGCCTGAGGCGTGCAAACACCGCGCCCGCTAATGCGAGCGCCGCTACAGTAATGGCTGCCAAGAGGTAGATTATCATCGATATGGAATTTTAATCGTCTATTCCTTTTATATTTCTGCAAATTTAGCGAAATTTGCAGCATAAAACAAAATTGGAGTATGTTTGCTCTTGACATTATGAAAGCTTTAGAGGCCTTTCCGGCCTGTTTCAAGCTTTCGCTCAGTCGTTATGGAACCCCATAACTCCTTCACTCAAGCTCAAAACATGCTCGAAAAAACACTCTAAATCTTGGCATAAGTCAAAAGAAAACATACTCCTGCAATGAGCGACAAACCGGAATCGAGGCTGTCGCGCCTGGCCGACAAGGCCGTGCGCGTATGGGACTACGTCAGGGAAGGAGTCTGGACCGACAGGCGCCAGAACTGGGGCGTAACCATAGTGAAGACTCTGAATCTGTCGGTGCGCTCGTTCATGGACGGCAACCTGCAGTCGCAGGCGTGTGCCATGACTTACCGCACGCTGCTGGCTGTGGTGCCTGTGCTGGCTCTGCTCTTCGCCATAGGCCGCGGCTTCAACATTCAGAACCTGCTGGTGGACGAGCTGCGTCACATATTCCCGGCACAGACCTCGGCCATCGACGCCTCTATGGCTTTTGTGGACAATTATCTGAACCAGACTTCCGAGGGCCTTTTTGTGGGCGTGGGTGTAGTATTCCTGCTGTGGACCCTTATCTCGCTGCTGATGAGCGTGGAGGATACGTTCAACATCGTATGGGGCGTGAAGGAAGGCCGCGGCATATGGCGCAAGCTCTCCGACTATACCGCCATGCTGATTATTCTGCCTGTGCTGCTGATATGCTCGGGTGGCATCACGCTGCTGGTGAGCAACACCCTTCAGTCGCTGCTGCAGTGGGACTTCATGACTCCTCTGGTGTCGGCGGCGATGGAGGTGGCCTCGTGGGTGCTCACGTGGCTGTTCTTCACGCTGGCGTATGTGGTGATTCCCAATACGCGCGTGCGCTTTGTCAACGCTCTGCCGGCGGGCGGATTCGCCGCCGCAGGCTTCCTGATTCTGCAGTGGCTTTTCGTGACGGGACAGCTGTACGTGTCGCGCTACAACGCCATCTACGGCAGCTTCTCCTTCCTGCCTCTGCTGCTGATATGGCTCCAGCTTGTGTGGGTGATTACGCTAGCCGGCGCGGTGCTGTGCTATTCGTCGCAGAATATCTTCCAGTTCAATTTCGCCAACGAGGTGTCGAAAATTTCGCTTTCGTACCGACGCCGCGTGGTGCTTGCCATAGCCACAGTGGTGGTGCAGCGCTTCGATGCCGGTCGCCCGGCCATCACGGTGCAGGAACTGATAGCCGGCTACGGCATACCCGCGCGCCTGGCTACTGACGCCCTCGACCGCCTGGAACGGTGCGGCATCGTGAGCCGCGTTATCATAGACGAGAAGAGAGACATCACGGGCTATCACCCGGCCATGCCTACCGACGAGCTTACGGTGGCGACCGTGTGGTCGCGCCTCGACAACGCCGGTGTCAGCGATTTCGTACCGGATTTCAGTGCGCGCTTCTCCGGCGTGGTGGCCTGCTACGACAGCATCGTCGCGGCCATGAGCCATGCGGGTGCCGACACCCTGCTGCGTGACCTCAAAATAGAAGAAACAAAGTAACATGCCAGAATACCAGTCAAAGAAACAGAACCGCACAGCTCCGGCCGTGGCCGACATGGGCGGCCGCATCGCCCCGCGTGACACGCGCCTGGAGGCGGCCGTCCTGGGCGCCCTGATGCTTGAGAAGGACGCCTACACGGTGGTGTGCGACCTGCTGACGGCCGAGAGCTTCTACGAGCCGGCGCATCAGCTTATCTACGCCGCCATACAGACTCTCGGCGCCGCGCAGACGCCTATCGACATGCTTACCGTGGTGGAGCAGCTGCGCCTCAACGGCACGCTGGAGCAGGTGGGCGGCACGGCCTATGTGGCACAGCTGACTATGGAGGTGGCCTCTGCCGCCAACGTGGAGTTCCACGCCCGCATCGTGGCCCAGAAGTATCTCTCGCGTCAGCTTATATCCTTTGCCGCCGAGCTGGAGACCAAGGCTTTCGACGAAAGCATCGACGTGGACGACGTGCTCAATGAGGCCGAGGGACACCTCTTCGAGATCTCGCAGCGCAACGTGAAGAAGGAGGTGACGCAGATCGATCCCATAATCTCGCAGGCCATAGAGCAGATACAGGCGGCCGCCAACCGCACGTCGGGCCTCTCCGGCCTGGAAAGCGGTTACCACGACCTTGACAAACTGACCTCCGGCTGGCAGAACTCCGACCTTATCATCATCGCCGCCCGTCCGGCCATGGGCAAGACGGCTTTCGTGCTGTCGATGGCTAAGAACATGGCGGTGAACTTCAATACGCCCGTTGCCATCTTCTCGCTGGAGATGAGCAAGGTGCAGCTCGTCAACCGCCTGATTTCCAATGTGTGCGAGATAGAGGGCTCCAAAATCAAAAGCGGTCAGCTCACGCCCATAGAGTGGAACCAGCTCATGGCGCGCATCAAGCACCTGACGGGTGCGCCACTCTTTATCGACGACACTCCGTCGCTCTCCATCTTCGAGTTGCGCACCAAGGCACGCCGCCTCGTGCGCGAGCACCACGTGAGCATGATTATAATCGACTACCTGCAGCTGATGAACGCCTCGGGCATGAAATTCGGCTCGCGCGAGCAGGAGGTGAGCATGATTTCGCGCTCGCTCAAGCAGCTGGCAAAGGAACTAAACATACCCATCGTGGCTCTGTCGCAGCTTAATCGTTCGGTGGAGTCGCGCACCGACAACAAGCGCCCGCAGCTTAGCGACCTGCGCGAGTCGGGCGCCATAGAGCAGGACGCCGACATGGTCTGCTTCATACACCGACCTGAGTACTACCTGCACAGCGACAAGGATGCGGCGGGACACGACATACGCGGTCTGGCCGAATTCATCGTGGCGAAGCACCGTTCGGGTGCCGTGGACGACGTCAAGATGCGCTTCCGCGCGTCGGTAGCCCGCTTCGAGAACTGGAACGAGACGGCCGTGGCGATAGAACACGGCACACATGCGTCGCGGCTCAACTCCGGCGGCGGCGACGCGCCGCAGATGCCGCAGGTGCCCGGCGCCGCGCCTATGGCGGGCGGCACGGCCGACTTCCTGGCACCGGCCTCCGACGGCCCGCTGCCATTCTGACATATTGTAACTCTAACTGATAAACACTTATATATGAAAAAGACCCGTATTCTTGTGACCGGTGGCACCGGATACATCGGCAGCCACACCTGCGTGGAACTTATCAACGCCGGCTACGACGTTGTCATAATCGACGACCTCAGCAACAGCAAGCGCGAGGTGCTCGACGGCATAGAGGCCATATCCGGCGTCCGTCCGGAATTCGTGGAGGGCGACTGCACCGACATCAATACCCTCTCGGCTCTTTTCGCCGAGTATCCCGACATCAAGGGCATCATCAACTTCGCTGCCAGCAAGGCTGTGGGCGAAAGCATGCACAAGCCGCTGCTCTACTACCGCAACAATCTGAACACGCTCATCAACCTGCTCTCGCTCATGGGGCCCAACGGTGTGAAGGGCATAGTGTTCTCATCGTCGTGCACCGTCTACGGCGAGCCCGAGCAGAACCCCGTCACCGAAGCCACTCCCCGCAAGGACGCAACGTCGCCCTACGGCAACACCAAGAAAATCAGCGAGGATATCATCCGCGACACCGTGGCCGCAGGCGCTCCCTTCAAGGCCATCCTGCTGCGCTACTTCAACCCGGTGGGCGCGCATCCCTCGGCCCTTATCGGCGAGCTGCCCAACGGCGTGCCCCAGAACCTCATTCCCTATCTGACGCAGACAGCCATCGGCGTCCGCGAGGTGCTGAGCGTGTTCGGTAACGACTATCCCACGCCCGACGGCACATGCATACGCGACTACATTGACGTCGTAGATCTCGCCAAAGCCCACGTGGTGGCCGTGCAGCGTCTCGTCGAGGACAAGTGCGAGGAGCCGGTGGAGGTGTTCAACCTCGGCACCGGTTCCGGTGTCAGCGTGCTGGAGCTTATCAACACGTTCGAGAAGGCTACCGGTGTGCCTGTGCCCCACAAGTTCGCACCGCGCCGTGAAGGCGATATCATTCAGGTGTGGGCCGATCCCACGAAGGCCAACAAGGTGCTGGGCTGGAAGGCCGAGACTCCACTGGCCGACACCATGCTCTCGGCATGGCGCTGGCAGCAGCATCTGCGTGAGACCGGCGTGATGTAATCGCATCACCCCCGAAAAGACGGCATTTCGTTAACATCTATTTAAGATTTGCAGGGCGAAATATAAATAGTGTTAACGAAATGCATTTTTTTGTCGGATAAGTATGTTGTATAACATAAAACCATTACCTTTGCATCAGTTTTTCATGGTATTAGATTTAAGGTAAGAAGATTATTCGTCGTGACGACGAGTAATTTTTTTTTGTGCCTGCGCGTGGGGCCGTGGTGATGGCGATATGAAGTTACTTTGAAGTTTGAAGTTACTTTATCTGCTTCAACAATTTTATGCCGCAGGGGTTTGTTATATCAGAAGTTATTAATTATCTTTGCGGTCATAATAGAATCGCTTATGAAGCTGATAGAGATACATCTGCAACGAATTCTGGACCTTTGCCGTAAGCATAGGGTCAGGAGTCTGGCTGTCTTTGGTTCGATCCTTACCGATAGATTCAACGACCAGAGCGATGTGGATCTGCTTGTGAATTTTGAGGCGATTGACCATGACAAATTTGATTACGTCAGCAACTATTTCGGATTGCGTGATGCCTTGGAGCATTTGCTTGGCCGAAGGGTCGATCTGATAGAGGAGAAGGGCCTGCGCAACAAATACTTCATAGCAAATGTGAATCGTACAAAACAGATGATTTATGGCTAAGGAGGAGGTACTGGCCTATCTGCAAGACGTGCTGGATGCAATCAATGATATGCAGAGCTGCTTTGTCGGTATCCCCCACAGATACGACCTGTTTGAAAAAGATATGATGCGCAGATGTGTTGTCGAGCGCAAGGTGGAAATAATGGGGGAAGCGATAAACAGAATTATTGCTGTCCGATAAAACGGGAACAACCCGCGCTCGTCGCGGGTTGAATGTGGTTAGCCGCGAGTTAAGGAGCGAGCTTTACCGGACAGTAAAAAAAATATATAAAATATGGTAAAAACATTGGCCGCGTCAGCATTGCGATTTGCCGCAATGCTGACGCGGCCGATGTTTTTGTACGTACAAATATGGTTTAGCGGGTAGTGATTATATACGTTGTCGCAGAACCTTTGGGCGCGGGATAATTTATATCGGTTTTCCTCTGTGTTCTATTCTTACGGTAGCACCTGCAGATACAAGCTTATCTTTTAGATATATTGCGTCACCAAGGGTTTCGAATAGTCCGACTTTTAGATTGGTATAACCGATTTTGTAAATATTGTCCATCCTCAATTCGTTTATCAGCAGCGTTTTTGCGCGGCTACTGATGTAGGTTACCCATACGGAATAATCTTTGCGCGTTGCAGGAATTTCTGATGGGCTGACTTTCCCGTTTGAGGTAGTCGATTGCTGTTTGGCCTTTTGTTCCCGCAAAAGGCTTTCCTTGAGAAGTTCTTCTTTTGCGGAGATGGACCTCATGAGTTCGGCGTTTTTCTTTTTGAGTGCTTCAACCTGATTGAAGACTTCTTTGCTGGCCGCCTCCAAACTTTGTCTCAGCCTCGTTTCATCAGTAAGCTCTTTGCGCAAAGAATTGGCTACTTCTTCTAAATCATGAATTGTCCTCTCGCATTCCTTGATTTTTTCGTCTGAAACGTCTTGCGTGGATTTCGCGTAGACTCCGCGGGCGAGGGTGATGGCGGTTGCTTTGTCTGTTGACAGGTATTCGAGTCCGGGCAGGCCTTCTATGGGGGAACATATGTAGCCGCATGTGGCGCAGTGGCGGGCGCTGACCGGCAGCAGGCGGCCGCAGACGGGGCATTTCTTTTCCTTTATGCCGAGAGCCTGTGCCAGACTGAAAATTTTGTTGGCGTCGACGTCGAGCGCGGCGAGGCTCTTTTTATAGCCTTCGGCGAGTGCTGTCAGCTCGGCCCGCATAGCTTCGGCCCGACGGCGTTCTTCCTCCAGAGCCTGTCGCCGCTGCTGCTCCTCCTCTTTCTCTTTCTGAATCTGTGCGCGTCTGGCTCGGGCATCGTCGGTCTCGACATATTGCAGAACTGAATTCTTATAGTCGGTGTAGGTGAGCGATTCGTATTTCCATAGGTCCATGTTGATGTCGTCGGTGGCGACGTCTTTCAGTATGGTGATGATGTTGCCGGGCTTGAAGCCTTTGAGCTTGGCGTTGAGGAACATGTCCCACTCGTAGTATACCCATGTGGAGTCGATATAGCCGGGATTGGAGGCGAAGATTATGAGATGGTATGCGTCCTTCATGGCCGCGGAGATGGCGCGGCGGTACTCCGATTCGCCGAGGCGGCGCAGCTCTTTGGAGGCGAGGAACGTGTTTATGCCGTTGGCTGTCAGGAAATCGTATATTTCTTCGGCATACTTGTAGTCCTCGCTTTTACAGGATATGAAAACGTCGTAGCGGCTCATGTCTGTGGCGCGTATAGCCGTCGGCCCGGCAACGGTCCCATCCGTTGCCGGGCCGGCGGTGATTGCGTGATTATACGGTGAGTATTTCTTTTTCTTTGGCGGCAAATACCTCGTCGATCTGTTTGAGGTATTTGTCGTGGAGCTTCTGCACGGAGTTCTCGCCGTCTTTCTCCACGTCCTCGGGCATGCCCTGCTTGATGGCTTTCTTGAGGCCTTCGATGGCGTCGCGGCGGGCGTTGCGTACGCTCACCTTGGCCTGCTCTGCCTCTGCCTTGCTCTGCTTGACGAGCGACTTGCGGCGCTCCTCGGTCAGCGGGGGAATGGAGATGCGGATTATCTCGCCGTTGTTCTCGGGCGTGATGCCGAGGTCGGAGTTGATGATGGCCTTCTCTATCTCGCGGAACATGGATTTCTCCCAGGGCGTGATGGCGATGGTGCGTGCGTCGGGCACGCTGATGTTGGCTACGTTGCTCAGAGGCACGGCGCTGCCGTAGTATTCCACACGTATGCCGTCGAGGATTTTGGCGTTGGCCTTTCCTGCGCGGATGTGGGCGAGTGCTTCTTCAAGGTAAGCCACGGCCAGTTCCATTTTGTCCTTGGCCGGATTGAGGTAAGTGTTGACGTCGGTCATTGTCAGTAGTATTTTGGCGTTGAGATTATTCGATTATTCAGCATAGACTTCGGTGCCGATGGGCTCGCCGGCGAGCAGGCGCTCGAGGTTGCCGGGGGTGTCCATGTCGAAGACAACTATGGGCATGCCGTTCTCCTTGCACAGGGCTGTGGCCGTGAGGTCCATCACGCGCAGGCCGCGGGCCAGCACTTCGTCGTAGCTTATGCGGCTGAACTTGGTGGCCGTGGGGTCTTTCTCGGGGTCGGCGGTGTAGATGCCGTCGACGCGTGTGCCCTTGAGCATGGCGTCGGCGCGGAGCTCGACGGCGCGGAGCGCGGCGCCGGTGTCGGTGGTGAAGAAGGGGTTGCCGGTGCCTCCGGCCACGATGGCCACGACGCCGGAGTCCATGGCCTCGGACGCGTTGCGGCTGCTGTAGTATTCGCCTATGGGATACATGTTGAGGGCGGTGAACACCTTGGCTGCGCAGCCTTCGCTCTCGAGGGCTGAGTTGAGGGCCAGGGAGTTGATGACGGTGGCGAGCATGCCCATCTGGTCGCCCTTGATGCGGTCGAAGCCTTTGGCCGCGCCCTGCACGCCGCGGAAGATGTTGCCGCCGCCGATGACGATGGCTACCTGTGTGCCTGCGTCGACCACGGCCTTGATCTGTTTTGCGTATTGTCCCAGGCGCACGGGGTCGATGCCGTATTGCTGGGAGCCCATGAGCGATTCGCCGCTGAGCTTGAGGAGTACCCGGTTGTATTTCGTTTCCATGTTCGTTTCGTTGTGTTTTCGGCAAAGATACTACTTTTTGCCGATAATGCTCCTACAAGCGTTAAAAAATAGCCCAAAATTTTGCGGTTCACTTAAGATGCATTAATTTTACGTGCTTTTTCAGCACTTACCAAAAATCCGAATATCCATAAACAACAAAACATAGTAATGAAAGTACGCAATTTATTTGCCTGTTTCCTCTCTCTGGCAGCGCTTACAGCAAGCGCCGCTGCTCCCGACTCATATTACGATTCCTGCAAGGGCAAGGGCGGCAAGGCCCTGCTTGAGGCCCTCGGCGACAAGATCGGCTCGCACACCAATGTGGGATACGACGGGCTGTGGAATGTGTACAAGACATCCGACGTGCGCGACAACGGCACCGTGTGGGACATGTATTCAACCAAAAACTGGGGCACCCCATCGCAGGCCAAGCATTGCGGCAACTACTCGCTTGTGGGCGACTGCATCAACCGCGAGCACTCGTTCCCCAAGAGCTGGTTCGACGATTCGTCGCCTATGGTGAGCGATGCGTTCCATATTTATCCCACCGACGGCAAGGTGAACGGCCAGCGCAGCAACTTCCCGTACGGCGAGTGCGCCAACGGCACCACTCTTCCGGCCAACGGCACCACCAAAGCTCTGGGCAAGCTCGGCACGAGCACATTCCCCGGCTACAGCGGCAGAGTTTTCGAGCCGGACGACGAGTACAAGGGTGATTTCGCCCGGTCGTATTTCTACATGGCCGCTGCCTATTTCGACCGTTTCGGCAGCTTCCATTCCGACATGCTCGCAGGCAACAACTATCCCGCCTTCAAATCGTGGGCCGTGGAGCTGCTGCTGAAATGGCACCGCCAGGACCCCGTCAGCAAGAAAGAGACCGTGCGCAACGACGCCGTCTACAACCATCAGCGCAACCGCAACCCCTTCATCGACCATCCCGAACTCGTGGAATACATCTGGGGCGACAAGAAGGACCAGACATGGAACGGCCAGGGCGTAGAAGACAACGGCAGCATCGTTCTTCCCGTCAACGGAAGCACCGTCGAGCTGGGCACCACGGCTCCGGGCGTAGCCATCAGCAAGACCATCACTGTGCAGGGCCGGGACCTCACGGGCGCCGTAACAATCTCCGCCACCAACTCACTCCAGCTGAGCACCGCCAGCATCAGCGCCGCCGCAGCCAACGAGGGTGCGCCGCTGACACTTACCTGGAAATCGTCGAAGGCCGGAAACTATACGTCGAAGCTTACCGTGAGCAGCGGCAGCAGCACAAGCACAGTCACCGTGCGCATGACCGTGCAGGAGGGACTGCCCGCGCTGCCCGCGACCTCCGTCAGCTACAACTCGTTCATGGCTAACTGGGCCTATGTGGGCGACGCCACCGACGGCAAGTACACTCTCGACGTGCGTCAGGGGCAGACGAGCATCGACGGCTATCCGCGCAGCGTAGAAGCCGAGGCCGGCACATACCTCGTGGACGGCCTTGACGAGAAGACCACCTACACCTACACGCTGAAGTCGGCCACAATGACGTCGAACACCATCAGTGTCACCACCGGCGAGCTGCTGCCCGGCATAGAGTTCCTCTACGACGGCGAGCTCAGCTTCACTTCCGAGCCCGGCGTGCCCAGTGTGGCCGAGGAGATACTCGTCGACTTCGAGAACATCTCGTCGCCCGTCACTGTCAGCGTAAGCGCTCCTTTCCAGATCAGCACCGACAAGGCCACATGGGCCACAAGCCTTGTGCTCCAGCCCGAGGAGGACAACTTCTTCATGCGCCTCAACAGCGAGCGCGCCGGCACGTTCACTACAGGAATCACCGGCACCGTCGGCGAGTTCGTGGCCGAAAGCGGCGTCATCACGGGTGTCTGCACTGCGCCCGGCGCCGACTTCCTCGAGACATTCGAGGCCAACTTCGCAAAGACATACACTACCGGTCTCTACGAGGGCTCTGCTGCAAAGTGGGACTTCTCCAACGTGGGCGTCGTAGGCCTTGAGAGCCAGGGCGACCGTATATATGCCGGCGAGAAATCGTGCCGCTTCGGCAAGTCCGGCAAGACCACAAGCATCGCCCTCGCCGAGGATAAGATCGGCGGCGCAGGCACCGTCAGCTTCTACGCCTGCCGCTGGATGAACAACCAGGGTACCGTGGACGAAGAGGCTACCGTATCGGTTGACTACAGCACCGACGGCGGCACGACGTGGCAGACCGCCGGCACCGCGACCATCAGCGCCTCGGACTACACCCTGTACAGCGTGGCCGTGAACAAGCCCGGCAACATACGCATACGCCTCGACCGCATCAAGGGCAACCGCATACACCTCGACAACGTGAGCATCAGCAACTTCAGCAGCGGCATCAACGACCCCGCTGCCGAGCGCAACAGCTGGACGGCCTACTGTTCCGAGCCGGGCGTTCTGTGCGTGGAGGCCTCCGAGGCTCTTGACGTCACCATCCACGGCGTGGACGGTCTCACCTACGTCAACGGCGCGGCCGTAGCAGCCGGAACAGCCACCTTCGACCTGCCCGCAGGCCTCTATGTGGTTGTGGTGGACAAGGACACCCGCCGCGTCCTGGTAAAGTGATAATTTCCTGAACGGGCGGGCGGCGTGTGGTGCGCCGCCCGCCATTCTATAAAATCAAAAATCATACTGAAATGAGCAACGCCCGAGCCTGGATGAAGCGCTACATGTCTGTCTCAACGCTGATAGTCATCGGAGTGCTGGTGTATATTGTCTTTTTCGGCGACAGCTCCGTAGCGCGCCGCGTGGAGTATCAGCGACAGATCGACAGCCTGCGCGCCGAGGTGGAGCTGGTGCAGGACAGCGTCAACTATTACCGGGAGCTGAACCGCAGGCTCAGTTCCGACCCCGAGGCTATGGAACGGGTGGTGCGCGAACAGTACAATATGAAACGTGAAGGCGAGGACGTCTTCGTAATGGAATAACAATGGTAGAGAATCCCCTGTATCCCGCGCAGATCACCGACGCCCTGCGCACCGTGCGCTACCCCGGCAAGCACGAGGATATCGTGAGCCTCGGTATGGTAGAGGACGACATGCGCATCGACGGCCGCAGCGTCAGTTTCTCGCTTATCTTCGACAAGACCACCGACCCCTTTGCCCGTTCGCTGGTGAAGGCCGCCGAGGCAGCCATCCATGCCCATGTCGGCGAGGATGTGCAGGTGAGCGTGGCCGTCAAGGCCCGTGCCGCCGCGCCCACGCCTGCGCCGTCGCCGCTTCCGGGCGCGCGCAATATAATAGGTATAAGCTCCGGCAAAGGCGGCGTGGGCAAGAGCACCGTCGCCGCCAACCTGGCTGTGGCGCTTGCCGCAGAGGGCTATCGTGTGGGGCTCCTCGACGCCGACATTTTCGGTCCCTCCGTGCCTAAGATGTTCGGTATAGAGGACGAACAGCTGTACATGCACGAGGTGGACGGCCGCAATCTCATAATTCCTATCGAGAAATACGGCGTGAAGCTGCTGTCGATAGGCCTTATGGTGGAGAAGGACAGTGCTGTCGTGTGGCGCGGAACCATGGCCTCCAACGCTCTGAAACAACTTATCGGGCAGGCCGACTGGGGCGAGCTTGACTACTTCCTTATCGACATGCCTCCCGGCACGAGCGACATACATCTGACCCTCGTGCAGACGCTGGGCATCACGGGTGCGCTGGTGGTGACGACGCCGCAGCGCGTGGCGCTGGCCGACGCCCGCAAGGGCATCGCCATGTTCCGCGACCCGAAAATCAATGTGCCGGTGCTCGGCCTGGTCGACAATATGGCATGGTTTACCCCTGAGGCACATCCCGAGGAACGGTATTACATCTTCGGCTCTGACGAGGGTGTGCGCGAGACGGCGGCCGACTTCGGCGTGCCTGTGCTTGCCGAGATTCCGCTTGTGGCGTCCGTTGGTGAGCACGGCGACAGCGGCGAGCCCGTGGCGCTCACCGGCAGCCTCAGCGCGCAGTATTTCATACATCTGGCCCACGAGCTGACCGACGCCGTGGACCGCCGCAACCGCGAGCTTCCGCCCACGGAGCACGTACACGTGAAGTAAACATGGTTAAGCTGCTGATACTTAACGGCCCCAACCTCAACCTCACGGGGCGCCGCGAGCCTGCCCACTACGGCACGGACACCATGGAGCAGATTGTGGCGCGGACGCGCAAGGCCGTGGCCGGACGTGCCGAGCTGCTCTATTTCCAGAGCAACCACGAGGGCGCGCTCATCGACCGCCTGCATGCCGACGGCTTCGGCGCCGTGGACGGCGTGATACTCAACGCCGGAGCCTACACGCACACGTCGCTGGCTCTGGCCGACGCCGTGGCTGCCGTGGAGGTGCCGGTGGTGGAGGTGCACATGAGCCGCGTCGCCGCCCGCGAGGAGGTGCGCCGTCGGTCGTTTATCGCCCCGGTGTGTGCGGGCAGCATAAGCGGTTTCGGCGGCGACGTCTACCGCCTTGCAGCAGAGGCTCTGATTGAACTTTGCACGAATGGGACGCGTTAATTTTGCATATGGGCAAAAAATGCTTATCTTTGCTGCATGAGTGAAAGCTGCGACATAGGGCTGCGCGAGGCCCAGGGCGTCGTCGACCGCTGGATACGCACCGTGGGTGTGCGCTACTTCTCGCCGCTTACAAATATGGCGGTGCTCGCCGAGGAGGTAGGCGAGGTGGCGCGCATAATGGCCCGCGAGTACGGCGACCAGAGCTTCAAGCCCGGCGAGAAACGTGCCGATGCGCTTGCCGATGAACTCGCCGACGTGCTGTGGGTGGTGATGGCTATAGCCAACCAGACCGGCACCGACCTTGCCGATGCTCTCCGGCGCAACATTGACAAGAAGACTGTCCGCGACGCCACGCGCCACCATGACAATCCGAAACTGAAAGACAACGAAATAACTCCAACACTATGAGCGACAAATACAACCAGGCCATAGAGGCCAGCAAGGTAACAGAGGACGACGCAGCCGTCAGCGCCGCGTTAGCCAAGATTCTCGAAGAGAATTACGATGCCAGCAACACGATGGAGGTGCACAAGTTCCTCCTCAACACCGTCGACCTGACCACACTCAACAGCACCGATTCTCCCAGCAGCGTGGCCGAGTTTGTCGACCGCGTGAACGCTTTCGACGAGGAGCATCCCGAGCTGCGCAATGTGGCCGCCATCTGCACCTATCCCAACTTCGCGCAGCTTGTGCGCACGGTGCTCGACGTCAGCGACGTCGACGTGTGCTGCGTGAGTGGCGGTTTCCCCTCCTCGCAGACGTTCACCGAGGTCAAGGTGGCTGAGACCGCGCTGGCGGTGGAAGGCGGTGCCGACGAAATCGACATCGTGCTCAACCTCGGCAACTTCCTCGACGGCGACTACGAGGAGTGCTGCGACGAGATGATAGAGCAGAAGCACGCCTGCCGCGACGCCCGCATGAAGGTGATTCTCGAAACCGGCGCCCTCAAGACGGCAGCCAACATCAAGAAGGCCTCCATTCTTGCCATGTACTGCGGCGCAGACTTCATCAAGACGTCGACCGGCAAGGGATATCCCGGCGCATCGCTCGAGGCTGCCTACGTGATGTGCCAGTGCATCAAGGAGTACTACGAGCAGACCGGCACGATGGTGGGCTTCAAGGCCGCCGGCGGCGTACGCACGGTGGAGGCCGCCGTCAAGTACTACTGCGTGGTGAAGTCCGTCCTCGGCGAGAAATGGCTTACTAACGAATACTTCCGCCTCGGTGCAAGCAGTCTTGCCAACAACCTGCTTGGTGCAATCCTGGGCGAGGAGACCAAGTTCTTCAAATGAAAATCTGGATACATATCAACGGCATGCAGCAGGGCCCCTACAGCAAGGAGGAGATTGCTGCCATGAACCTTCCCGCCGCCACCCCCGTGTGGTACGAGGGCCTTCCGCAGTGGATTCCCGCCTGCCAGGCGCCTGCATTGTCCGACATCTTCGGCTACAACCGTGAGTCCGCGGATGGGGAACACGTTGCCGAGCCTGAGGCCGGGGTGCGGGTGGAAGAGCGCGTCGTTGTAGAATCCGTCGAGCCGGTGGCAGCCGCTGTGGCTCCCTCGGCAACGTTGCGGCGTCCCGACACGTTCCTCGCATGGAGCATACTGCTGACGCTCTGCTGCTGCACACCGTTCAGCATCGCGGCCATCGTCACGGGCGCCATAGCCAATTCCCGTTTCGGCCGCGGCGACGTGGACGGCGCACGCCGCATGTCGCGCGCCACGGAGTGGCTTGTGATTCTTGCCATCACTTTCGGCATCGTCAGCCTTCCCGTCAGCATGATCGCCATGCTGTGATGACGCCGGTCCGAAAACGCACAGTAGCGGCGGCTGCCATTGTGGCGGCCGCCGCATTGTGTGTTTACTATTATGCCGTAGACCCTGCGTCGTCACCCTCGCCGCGCTGCATGCTGCGCCTGCTCACGGGTTACGACTGTCCCGGCTGCGGCTCGCAGCGCGCGCTGCATGCGCTGCTGCACGGCCGGGTAGGGGATGCCTGGGGCTACAATCCGGCCGTGTTCTTCGCCGTGCCGCTGGCCGCGGCCTATTTTGCCATCGACCGTCTGCCGCCAGGGCTGCGGCGCCTGTTGCGGCGTCCTGCGTTCATTCTCGCCATTGCCGTTGCCATTGTGGCGTGGTGGATAGGGCGGAATTTGGGCTGACATGTGCCCGTATGTTACGCCCGAGCTGCTTTTGGTAACGCGGCAGACGGCTCTGCGGGCTGATTATCGTTAATTTTGCAGACGATAAACCATAAAACCATACTTGCTACCATGAAGCATTGTCTTATAGCGGCTCTTGCGCTTGTGCTCTCTGCGGGCACGTGCGGCGCGCGCAGCTGGACTGCCGACAACGGTAACGGCACGTTCACCAATCCTATATTCTACGACGAATTTTCCGACCCGGACATAATACGCGTGGGCGACAAGTTCTATCTCGCCGGCACCACGATGCACACCGTGCCCGGGCCCGTAGTGCTGGAAAGCGATGACCTCGTGAACTGGCGCTTCCTGAGCTACTGCACCGACCGCATGGACTATGGCGACGCCTTCAATCTGGATGGCGGCGACGTCTACGGCCAGGGCTTCTGGGCGCCCTGCATACGCTACCATAACGGCACTTTCTATGTGCTAAGCAATGTAAACCGCGTCGGCACCAAAATTTTTGCAGCCGAGAATCCGGCCGGTCCGTGGCGCAGTGTGCCGAACAACATCAGCATACACGACTCGTCGCTGCTTTTCGACGACGACGGCCGTGTCTACGCCGTGTACGGCTACGACAATGTGAAGATGATAGAGCTGAAGCCCGACCTCTCGGGCATCGTGGAGGGCTCCGAGCGCACGGTGATTCCGGCAGGCAACGCCATGGGCGAGGGACATCATTTCTATAAAATCGACGGCAAATACTATATAATAAGTGCCAATTACGCTCCCGTAGGGCGCATGACGTGCGCCCGCGCCGACAAAGTGGAGGGACCGTATGAGACGGTGACTATCAGTGCCAAGGAGACTATGGGCGAGCAACACTTTGCCGGCGTGGAGGCCGACTTACCTGTGACGCAGAACGTCCGCATCCCGCCCAAAGGCACACGCTTCACCGTGCGCCCCACCGAGGGCAACTACCATGCCGCCACACCCCTGCATCAGGGTGGCATCGTGACAGCACCGGACGGCACCTGGTGGGGATTCAGCATGACCGATTTCCACTCCGTGGGCCGCACCATCGCCATATCGCCCGTAACGTGGGTGGACGGCTGGCCGTATTTCGGCCTTCCGGGCAATCTCGGGCGCACACCGCGCACATGGGACAAGCCGGTGCAGGGCCACGCTCCGAGCGCCCCATACGAGCGCAGCGACGACTTCGACGGAAAGACCCTCAAGCCTATATGGCAGTGGAACCATAATCCCGACCCGCGCTACGCCGGTCTGCGCCGTGGACGTCTGCGCATAACGGCGCAGCAGGCTCCTGACATGATGCATGCCCGCAATACGCTTACGCAGCGCGTGATAGGCCCTGTGTCCTCAGCGACGGTAGAACTCCACACAGCGGGTCTCCGCGAGGGCGACGAGGCCGGAATGGGCTTCCTCAACGTACCGTATGCCACGCTCGGGGTGCTTCGCACAGCCAATGGCTTTATAATCCGGCGCTACAACCAGGCCGACAATTCTACTGTCGACCTCGACACCCTGCCGGCATCCACGCGCACCGTGCAGCTGCGCGCCTACGGCACTTTCGACCGCGACCTCGGCAATTTTGCCTGGAGCGCCGACGGCGAGACATTCACGACTACCGGCGACGACATCCTGCTGCCGTATCAGCTTAAGACCTTCCAGGGCACACGCTATGCGCTGTACGCTTTCCGCGAGGGCGAGGGACGGGGAGGCTATGCCGAATTCGACAATTTCGTCGTGGACGAGCCGATGGCCGACCGCAGCGCCAATCTTCCGACGGGGCACCTGATACGCCTTGAGAACAAGGCCGACGGCAGCCGCGTGTGGGCCAACCCGCACGGCATGCTCCACTCCGTGCAGCCGGGCTCGCGTGAGTACGACGGCCAGGGTACGCTGTTCCGCGTGCATGACCGCGGCCGCGGCCGTGTGGCTCTCGAGGCCATGAACGGCACCGGCTTCGTGACGGTCACGGGAGCCGGTCTCTCGGCCGACGTACGCCTCTTTGCCGATGAACGCGGCGAGGCTTCGCAGTTCCTCTGGCAGGACATGCTGCGCGGCGACTGCATGCTGCTTTCGCCCGTGACGCAGCGCTACGTGGCTCTCGACCCCGGCACGGGAGCACCCTACAGCGCCGACTGTGCCGGTTGCCGCCCCGACCGTCAGGACGGCAGTGTGTTCACCTTTACCATTGCAGACAAATGAAACGCAGCCTTCTGATTCTTTCCGCGATAGGCGCCATGATGGCGGCCTACGCCTCCGACCCTCTCGTGGTTACGTCGTTCACCCCTGACCCCGCGCCGTATGTGCACGGCGATACCGTCTACCTCTTTACCGGACACGACGAGGACGACGCCCTGTACTTCAAGATGAAGGACTGGCAGCTGTTCAGCACCACCGACATGCTCAACTGGACTTACCGCGGAACGCCTATCAGCACGGCCACCTTCGCGTGGGCCGAGCAGGGCGACAACGCCTGGGCGGCGCAGGCCATAGAGCGCGACGGACGCTGGTACTGGTACATCTGCGCCGGCGATACCGCGCGCCGCGGACTTCACTCCATCGGCGTGGCCGTGGCCGATCGACCCGAGGGACCATACACCGACCCTCTCGGCAAGCCTCTCGTCCCCGGCACCACACTGGGCTTCATTGACCCTTCGGTGATGATTGACGACGACGGGCAGGCATGGATCTTCTGGGGCAACAACGGGCTGTGGTACGCGCCTCTCGGCCGCGACATGGTGTCGCTGGCAGGGCCTGTCAGGGAAGTGCCCGGACTGAATGACCCGGCCGCTTTCGGCCCCATGCGTGAGAAAATGGATTACGCCAGCGGGCGCCGCATGATGAAGACCAACTACGAGGAAGGCCCCTGGGCGTTCAAGCGCAACGGCATCTACTATCTTGTGTATGCCGCAGGCGGCGTGCCGGAGCATATGGCATACAGTTATGCAAAGGATGTGAACGGTCCCTGGACCTACGGCGGCCGCATCATCGACGAGTCGCCGGGCAGTTTCACAATCCACGGCGGCAGCATCGAGGTGGCAGGCCGCAACTTCATGTTCTACCATAACGGTCTCGCGCCCAACGGCGGCGGATTCCGCAGAAGCACTACTGTGGAGGAGTTCGAGTGGCAGGGCGACAGCCTGCCGTTCATTCCGCACACCAGGGGACGGCTGGAAAAGGGTATAGGGCACCTGAATCCTTATGCACGCGTGGAGGCCGAGACGATGGCTTCGTGCTACGGCCTGAAGACCGACCGCCGCGCCGGCAGCGACCATTATATCACCAATGTTGACAACGGCGACTGGCTGTGCGTGCGCGATGTGGATTTCGGCGACAGCGCTCCGGCCGCTATCGAAGTGGCTATGGCAGCCCTGCATGACGGTGGCACCGTTGAGTTCCGGCTTGACCGTCAGGACGGCCCTCTGCTCGGCTCCGTCAGCACCGACGGCTCGTCGCTGACGTACGGCTGTCCGGTGCAGAACGCCGACAAAGCCGCCGGCGTCCACGATGTGTATCTCGTGTTCCGCGGCGGCGACGGTCGTCTTTTCGACGTCGATTACTGGAAAATGACGAAATAAGCCTACCTTGCGCCCGTGAAGTCCGCTTCGATGAAGCGGGCCACGGCGTCGGCGGTATTCGGTCCGATGATGATGTCGGCGGCCTTGCGTACTTCCGGCAGGGCGTTGGCAACGGCAACGGCCACGTCGGCCTCGGCCAGCATGGGCAGGTCGTTGAGGTTGTCGCCGAAGGCCACCACGCGTTCGGCTCCGGTGCTCAGGCGCATGCGCCGTATTGCCTCGGCTTTGGAAACTCCCGGTGCGAACACTTCCAAAATGCCCGTGTCGGCAAGCGCGATGTCGGGATAGCTCTGTACGGTGCATTCGGTGCCGTCGCGCAGGCACGAGGCTGCCGCGTCGGTCTGCGCCATACGGCCGAGGGTGCACAGCAGTATGGTACGTCTGAGTGCTTCCGGAGGTACCGGAGTGCGCAGGTGGAAGTGCTTCAGCGGCAGGTGACGCCGCTGTTCGTAGAACACCTCCTCGGCATGATTGAGGCAAGCTCCGCCGTGAAAGACTTCCAGACGTCCGTTATCGCCGAGAGTGTAGACAAATGGGTAGATGCCGCCTCTGGCACATGTCTCCAAGGCGGTGGCTACGTCATCGGCGCGCATCAGCCGTACGTCGGCAAAGGCTTCACTTGTCCTGTCCCATAGCGCCGCGCCTGTCATGGTGATGGCCGGCAGCGACATGGCTGTATCCTTAAGCAGCGGCTGCACGGTGGCGGGAGTGCGCGCGGTGGCTACGGTGATAAGAGCACCTGCGGCTGAGAGGCCCGATATGATGCGGCTTGAGCGACGGCTCACTTGCGACGCGTCGTCAAGCAGGGTTCCGTCGAGGTCGCTTACATAGAGAGTTTTCATAATGTGATGTGTGTCAGAATGTCAGCCCCAGCGCGACTGCTGACGCTGTGCCAGCGTCTGTTCGGCCGGATTGTCGCAGTGTTTCCAGAAACGCAGGCCCTGGAGCTTGTCGGGCATGAACTGCTGGCGCACGAAATTGCCCGGATAGTCGTGAGCGTACAGATAGTTCTTGCCGTAGCCGAGTTTCTTCATCAGCGCAGTGGGGGCGTTGCGCAGATGCAACGGCACGGGAAGGTTGCCGCTGCGCTCCACTTCGGCAAGCGCGGCGTCGATGCCCATGTATGCCGAGTTGCTTTTGGCGCTTGTGGCGAGGTAGACGGTGCATTCGGCAAGCGGGATGCGTCCTTCGGGCATTCCGATCTTGCTGATGGCGTCGAACGTGGCGTTGGCCAGCAGCAGGGCGTTGGGATTGGCGAGGCCGATGTCCTCGGCCGAGAGTATGACGAGGCGCCGGGCTATGAACTCGGGGTCTTCGCCTCCGGCAATCATACGCGCGAGCCAGTAGAGTGCGGCATCGGGGTCGCTGCCGCGTATGCTTTTAATGAACGCCGAGATGATGTCGTAGTGCATCTCGCCGTCCTTGTCGTAGGCCTGCGGATTCTGCTGGAGGCTGTCGGTGACGGTGGCGTCGTCGATGACGATGGGCTGCCCTATCGGGGCTGACTGTTCGAGCAGCTCCAGGATGTTGAGCAGCTTGCGGGCATCACCGCCGGCGTAGCGGAAGAGGGCCGTGGTTTCGCGCACCTCTATATTGCGAGAAGAAAGAACGGTGTCGTTCTCAAGGGTATGGTCGAGCAGGCGCCGCAGCTCCTGCTCGTCGAGGGGCTTCAGCGTGTACACCTGCGCGCGGCTGAGCAACGGGCGGATGACCTCGAACGACGGATTCTCCGTGGTGGCGCCTATCAGCGTGACTATGCCTTGCTCCACGGCGCCCAGCAGGCTGTCCTGCTGGCTTTTGCTGAAACGGTGTATTTCGTCGATAAAGAGTATTGGACGCCCTTTGGAGAACATGCTTCCGGCCTCGGAACGGCACTGCTCTATGACTTCACGCACGTCCTTGACGCCTGACGTTACGGCCGAAAGCGTGTGGAAACTGCACTCCGTGGTGTTGGCGATGATGCGGGCCAGCGTGGTCTTTCCGACGCCCGGAGGACCCCAGAGAATGAACGAAGCCACGCGTCCGGACTCAATCATGCGGCGCAGCACGGCTCCCGGTCCCACGAGGTGCGACTGGCCTATGTAGTTGTCGAGAGATGTAGGCCGCATGCGTTCGGCCAAAGGTGCGAGTGACATATTTTGAATTACCTTTCTAAAAAGCGAGGCCACGGCATGAAAGCTGCGGCCTCGCTTGGATGTGGTGTGGTTGTTATTCGCCGAGGGCGGCTTTCACTTCGTTGAGCTTTGCGCCGAATTCGTCGGCCTTCTCCTTGTCGTGAGCCACGTTGGCGTAGTATACGTAGAGCAGCATGTAGGCTTCCTTGTAGAGGCCGAGCTGTCCGTTGGCGGCGTCCTTGTTGGCGGGGTCGGCATCGAGCAGTTCAATCACCTTGAGGTAGGCGTTGGCTGCCTGCTCGTCCATGGTGTTGCCGGCGTTGCGGGCCATGGAGAGGCGTCCGAGGCGCTGGTAGATGGCGGGCTGGGGTTCGGTGCCGGCGATGGCCTTGTTGACATACTCCAGGCCGCGTGCGGCGGCTTCCTCGCGCTGCTGCTGGTTGTCGCCGGCGGTGGCTGCTGCGTTGAGGTAGCGGCCGGAAGCTGCGAAGTAGTCGTTCATCGTGGGCTCTTTCTGGAGCTTGACATATGCGTCGTAGGCCTCGGCAGCCTTCACGTAGTCCTTGTTGTTGGTGTAGATGGAGCTGAGGTTCTTGAGCAGGTCGCCGTCCTCGGGGAATTTCTTGGCGGCGAGTTCGTACTGAACTACGGCGAGGGAATCCTGGCCGAGAGCCGTGAGGGCGTCGGCATAGGTGGTGAAGTCGTTGACGGTGAAGTAGCCGTCGGGGTTGTTGGCGAAGAAAGCCTTGGCGTATTCGGCGCCCTTGGCGTTGTCGCCGAGCTTGACGGTGTCGAGGAAGCGGAGACGCTGCATCAGGAAGTTGTCAGGCTTCTGAGCGAGCACTTCTTCAGCCACCTTGAGGGAGTTGGGGTAGTCCTCGCCCCAGTAGAGGAGCACGGAGTAGCGGGCCTTGTCCTCGGGGAAGTGGTTGGGGTTCTGGATGTACTGGCCGTAGAGCTCGGAAGCCTTTTTCCAGTGGTTGCCCTTGAAGTATTTCTCGGCGAGTTCGCGCTGTGCCAGTGCTGACTGGGGAGCGTGGGCCAGGAATTCCTCAAGCTTGTTGATGGCGAACTGGGGGTTGACGTTGAAGTAGGCGTCGGCGTACTTCACGTAGCCCTCGGGGTTCTGCGGGTCGATGGTGATTGCCATCTCGTATTTTGCTGCGGCGTCGCCCCAGTCCTGCTTGGCGGCTGCCATGTCGCCTTCGAGGATGAAGACGGAGGGCTCCTGGTTCTTGGACTGCTTGAGAGCCTTGGCCGTGTACTCGTCTATCTCCTTGGCGTAGGCCACGGGGTCGGCGTTGTAGTAGGCGCGGGCTATGTCGACGAGAATTTCGCTGTTCTTCTTGCTGTATTTCTGGGCGAGTTTGAAGTTGTCGGACGCGGTGCCTTTGTCGCCGGCCTTGATGGCGATGGCGCCCAGACCTACATAGTTGTAGGGGCATTCAGCGTTGGCAGCCACGCCCTGGTCGAAGTATTTCTTGGCGGCTGCGGCATCGCCCTTGGCGAGAGCCGTCTGGCCGAGGTAGTAGCTTGCGAGGGCTTTGTCGGTGGCGGAGTCGTTGATGGTGCGGGTGAGGATGGTGGCCGCGTTGTCGTACTGGCCGGCCTTGTAGTATTCGATGCCGTCCTTGTAGCCCTGACTCTGTGCTCCGGCGGCGATAGTGCCCGCTGCCAGCATGGAAAGAATAAGCTTGATCTTCATCTTGGTTTGTGTGAAGGGTAGATGGGTTTATTGTATTGTTATTATTTTCGGTCTATTCATCCTCGCCGAGCTGCACCACCTGGATGCGTGTGCGAGCCGGCAGGATGCCTGTCTTCATGATTATCTTCTGGCCTGTCTCGCCCGTGACGAAGCTGTAGAAGCCGCTTGCGAGGCTGCCGCTGACGCCGGTGGTGATCATGTATATCTGGCGGAACAGCGGGTAGGTGCCGTCGAAGATGTTCTGCTGGTAAGGCTTGTAGGCGGTGACTTCGTTGTTGCGGCGTACCTTGAGCACCTTGATGTCGTCGGTGAGGGTGGCGCCTATGACGGGTTTGTCGCTGAGGATGTCGGCGGCTACGGAGTCGGGGCTTATGTCGGCTCCGCCCATGTCGGACGTAATCCAGCTGACGCCGAGAACGCCGATGGCGTTGCGGTTGTCTTTCACGGCCTGGAATACTTTGGCGACACTGCCCTGCGCGTAGACGTTGGGGCCGAGTTCGCCGCCGTTGAGCAGCGAGTCGCGCATGTAGGTGACGAGGCTGGAGCCTTTATCGTCGAAGATTACGGCTATCTCGCCCAGCTCGCTCGGCTCGAGGTCATTCCACTGGCGGCTGCGGCCGGCCAGAATGTCGCCTATCTCGCGCACCGTCAGCATCTCCACGGGGTTGTCCTTGTTGACGATGAGGGCTACGGCGTCGACAGCGATTTTTGAGGACTTGATGTTCTTGCGTTTGGCCTTGAGCACACGTCGCTCGGCGTCGGTGAGGTCGCGGGCTATGACTATGGTCTTGGTGTTCAGGCTCATGAGCGAGTCGATAGCCACGCTCTGCGGCTCGTAGCGCGCGAGGATGTGGGCGTCGGGATACTGGTATTCGAAGACGTCAATCTCCTGCTGCATGATGTTCTGGAACGATGCGTCGCACACCATGGTGGTGCTGCCGGTGGTGGAGGAGTTGGCTTTCTTCTCGTATTTAAGGCAGGATGTGGCGCCAGCACCCATTGCGAGGGTGCAGGCCGCGAGAGCTATGCGGGTGAGTAGTTTCATTGTTAGAGTCGGGGGTGGCGGAAATCAGTAGGGCGAGTCTATGCCCTTGACCTGGCGGTAGGCGCGCCATGCGCCGTAGATTATGAGCATTATGCCGACAACGTAGCGGGTCCAGGCCCAGTCGCCGGCCCATCCGAAGTAGTTGATGAGCAGGAGTATGCCCATGCCTACGTAGACAATCACCATTATGATGCCGAAAATGGTACGCATGACGGCGGGAGTGCCGGTGCCTGAGGTGCGGCGGCGTGCGGTGTCGGGAGCTTCGTTCTTATAATCGTTCTCGTTCATAGCTCGATGTTTTGATAGTTTAGACGTTTAAGTCTAAACGCTTTGCCCGGTGTGAATGTTCGTCGGACATGTGCTGTGGCTCAAAGTTAGTGATAAACTGCGAATATATCCTCGTCGCGGAATAAAAAAACGACCGACATCGGCATTTTTTAATTTTTTTTCACGGTGACGGGGCTATGAGCGTGGCAAAGCGGCGCACGGCGTCGCTTATGGCTGCTGCATCGTCGAGCTCGGTGGTGTCGAAGCGGATGTCGGCGCGCGAGTAGACGGGGGTGCGAACGGCAAGAAGGTCGCGGTACCATTGCCGCAGCCTGCCGTCGGCCATGGCGCGGTCGGCCGCCGGCCGCTGCCCGGGCGCGTCGGCCAGTCGCCGGAGCGTGCGGTCTTCGTCGGCATGCAGCCACACTACGCGTCCGGAGGCGAGCATCCGGTCCATGTTGTCGCCGAAGCACGGGGTGCCTCCGCCTGTTGCTACCACCAGCGGCCTGTCGCTGCGCGGCATGGATGCCACGCGGGCCAGTGCGTCGCTCTCCATGCGGCGGAACTCCGCTTCTCCGCGCAGCCGCATTATGGCCGGGATGGTGGCGCGTGCACGCAACTCCACAAGACAGTCGAGGTCGATATAGTCGGCCTCGCCTGCCTCGCACAACGCACGGCCCAGGGTGGACTTGCCGCACCCCGGCATGCCTACGAGATAAATTACGCTCAATCGCGCTCCTTGAGAATGTCGCGGATCTGGGTGAGGAGTTCCTCCGTGGTGGGAGCTGCGGGAGCTGCCTCTTCGACTTTCTCCTCTTCCTTTTTCTTGAACTTCATCATTACACGTATTATTGCGAAGATGCAGAACGCTATGATGATAAAGTCAACGACTGCCTGGATGAACGTGCCGTATGCTATTGCCACTTCCGGAACTTCGACGCCTGCGGCATCGACAGTCGCGGCCTTGATGACGTATTTCCATCCGGAGAAGTCGGCTCCTCCGGTGAGTACGCCTACTGCGGGCATGATGACGTCGCCTACCAGTGACGATACGATTTTGCCGAAAGCGCCGCCGATAACTACACCGACAGCCATGTCGACAACGTTGCCGCGCATGGCAAATTCCTTGAAGTCAGAAAGAAATTTTCCCATAATATCACTTGTTGAGTTGGTTGTGCCTGCAAAGATAAACAAAAAATTGTTTCAAGGCAGGATGATGAGTATAAAAACGCGTCCGCGTTCTTTGCCTTCTCGCGTATTTTCGCTAAATTTGCTCGAAATTATTGCACATGAAGCTATATTCATACAAACAGATACAGGAGATAGAGTCGGCCTCGCTTGCCGCTGCAGGGCGTACGCCGGCGCAGCTCGATATCACGCTGGGGGCGGAGGCCGCCGAAGCTATCGCCGAGGTGCTTGACGAGTGCCGCTGCCGTCCGGTGTTTTTTGCCGGCCCGGGCCGCTGCGGCGCCATCACGCTTGCTGCGGCGAAGAATCTTGCGAGCAAGACGTCGCACCGGCCTCAGGTGTATTTTTTCAATGTGCGCGGCACGTCGGCCTCGGCCGATGCCGTGGCTCAGCGCGACGCCTACATAGCAGAGTGCGGCGCGGAGAGCCTGGAGGAAGTGACGGGCCGATTCTCGATGCCCGAGCTGTCGGCGCGCGATCTTGTGGTCGACGGCCTTTTCGGCAGCGAGGTGGAGGGGCCGCTTGGTGGCGCCTACCAGGCTCTGGTGAGGCTGATAAACGAAAGCGGCGCCCGCATCGTGGCTATAGACATGCCCTCCGGTCTTCCTGCCGACAGTGCGTCGGGTCTTATCAACCGCAATATCATCCATGCCGATCTGACGCTTGCCATAGGAATGCCACGGCTGGCGTTCTTTGTCGGCGACAATGCCGAGCTCGTCGGCGACTGGCAGATACTCGACGCAGGCTACAGCCGCGAGGTCATGGCGCAGATGGCGGCCGGCTATGTGCTGATAGAACGCAAGCAGGTGCGCCACATCCTGCCGTCCCGCAATCCCGACACGAGCAAGGCCGACTATGGCAGCCTTATAATCTTCGCCGGAAGTTTCGGTATGATGGGCGCCGCGCAGCTCGCCACTCGCGCTGCTCTGCGCAGCGGCGCCGGAAAGGTGACGTGCCACTCGCCGCGCTGTGGCTACTACGTAATGCAGACGGCTACTCCGGAGGCACTTTTTGATGCCGACACGTGCGACCTGTATATACGTGATTTCGAACTTAAGAAGAATTACAGCGCCGTTGCCATAGGTCCCGGCATGGGTACCAACGACGCCACGGTGGACGCACTTGAGGCTTTCCTGAAGGTAGCCAATGCCAACAGCCGTCCTCTGGTGCTCGACGCTGACGCCCTGAACTGCATAGCCATCCGCCCCACGCTGCTCGACTATGTGCCCGTGATGAGCGTGATTACACCGCATGCCGGTGAGTTTGACCGTATTTTCGGCCAGCAGCCGGGCGCCGACGCGCGCCTTGCCAAGGCGATCGAGGTTGCGATGTTCCACAAGATTTTCATTGTGCTGAAAGGGCATATCACGGCTGTGGTGCGTCCCGACGGCAAAGTGTGTTTCAACCCCACGGGTACAGTCGCGCTGGCTACTGCCGGCACCGGCGATGTGCTCACGGGACTGATAGCCGGACTTATGGCTCAGGGAATACGCAGCGAGTTTGCCGCGTCGGCAGGCGTGTACATCCACGGCCTGGCCGGGCAGATGGCTGAGAAAACCCACGGAGCCTACGGGGTCACGGCCGGCGATGTAGCCGACAATATAGGCAAAGCTATAAAATCCATAATGAATTGATGATGAAAAAAATAATTGCCATCATATGCCTTGGGGCCGCCGCGCTGCTGCCGGCCGCCGCGCAGACTACGCAACGTCTGTCGGCTGGAAAGGCCACTGAGTACGGGCTCGTGTACAATCTTCCGCGCACGGCCATCGACATAACCCTCGAGGTGGAGCTGACAGAGTCGGCACCCGGAGAATTCTACAACTATGCCAACCGCCATATGGGCATCACCGATGCCATACGCCGCGGCAGCCGGTCGGCCCGGTTGCTCTCGGCGGTCATCAGGTCGCGCGGAGTGCCCGACGAGCAGTCGCAATGGCTGGTGCAGTTCAAAAGCGGCACTTCGCCGTTTATCGTGCTTGACGAGTCGGGAGTGCCTGTAGCCGTGAACACCGACGCAGTGCCGCAGGCCGACGCTCCGGCTCTCCCTGTGGCTAAACCGGCGGCGCCCACACCGCTGGAAACCGATGCCGCCCGCCAGGCCGTGACGCAGGAGATGACACGCAGCTCGTCGCTGGGCAAGCGCGCCGAGCTGGCCGCACAGCGCATATTCGAGCTGCGCGACATGCGCAACGACCTGCTGTCGGGTCAGGCCGACAACACGCCGCCCGACGGCAAGGCCATGCAGCTGGTGCTGGACAACATAGCGGCGCAGGAGGCTGCGCTTACGGCTATGTTCGCCGGCACGACGAGCACACGCACCGTGGTGCGCACAGTGACCGTGATGCCCGACAGCGCCGACTTCAGCGGCCTTGTGGTAGCCCGCATCTCGCCCGTAGACGGCATTATCGACGCAGACAACCTGGCCGGTGTGCCTGTCACCCTTGATATGTCGGTGACGGCCCGCGCGGAGCTGCCGCTTACCGACAAGGGCGAGTCCAAGCGCTTCCCGAAGGGCGGTTTCGCCTACAATATCCCGGGTGAGGCTACTTTTACGCTCAATTACGACGGCGCGCGGGTGGCCTCCGTCACTATGCCGGTGGCTCAGTTAGGCACGGTGTTCGGCCTGGACCCGAATGTGTTCACCGACCGCAAGGCGCCTTGCTGCGCCATCCTCGACCCGGCCACGGGCGCCGTCCTGCGGCTGGAGCCTGTGTCACAGAATCCATAGCGTATGTTCCCCACACTGGCCACACTGTTCGGTAACGGCTGGATGTATTACATCCTGGCTACGCTCTATGCGCTGACGGTTGTGGGCATTGTGATAGTCATCATTTCAGAAAACCGCAACCCGGTCAAGTCGCTGGCCTGGGTGACGGTTCTGTTATTGTTGCCCGTAGCAGGTATTCTGCTGTACGTTTTCTTCGGACGCAGCATCAAGAACAAGCGCATGATCTCGCGCCGCAACCGCCGCAGGCTGAAGAAACGCGAACTGCGGTTGCCGCGCGACAGGCGCCCCGAGGGACTGACGATGGAAAGCGAGCAGAAGATACGCCTGGGGCGTTCGCTGACCGGGGCACCGTTCCATCCCGGCAATGACATAACGATATTCACCTGCGGACGTGAGAAATTTGACGCGCTCAAGGATGACCTGCGCCGTGCCCGCAGGTCGATTTGTCTGCAATATTACATCATAAACGACGACAAGGCAGGACGCGAACTGCGCGATATCCTGATGGAACGGGCCCGGGCCGGAGTGGTCGTCCGCGTGATTTATGACCATGTGGGGTCCTGGGGCACGCCAAACCGTTTCTTCCGGGAGATGAGCGACGTCGGGGTGCAGGTGTTCCCGTTCTTCAAGGTCACGTTCCCGCAGCTCGGCACGAAGGTGAACTGGCGCAACCATCGCAAGATATGTGTGATAGACGGCGCTATAGGCTACATCGGCGGCATGAACATAGCCGACCGCTACATGGATGGAGGTCCGAAGTTCGCATTGTGGCGCGACACGCATGCGCGCGTGTGCGGTCCCATCGTGGCCTCGCTGCTTTACAGTTTCACCGTGGACTGGAATTTTATGGGACAGCCGCTGATTGACGACATAGCCGACCCTATGGCCCTTTACGGCAAGGGCGACGCCGGCATGCAGCTGCTCGCCACGGGGCCGACGTCGCAGTGGTCGGACATCGAGTTCCTGTTCCAGAAGGCCATAGCCACGGCAAAACGCCGCATTTATATCCAGACACCCTACTTCCTGCCTACCGACAGCCTGCTGAAGACGCTTCAGTCGGCGGCTCTCTCGCATGTGGATGTGCGCATAATGATTCCGCAGCGCAGCGACTCGCGCATGCTCACCTATGCCTCGGAGAGCTATATTTCGGAGTGCCTGCGATCCGGCATCAAGTTTTACCGCTACACGGCCGGAATGCTGCACAGCAAGACTATACTCGTCGACGACGAGTTCTCAACTATCGGGTCGTCCAACTTCGACTTCCGGAGCTTCGAGCACAACTTCGAGGCCAATCTGTTTATATATTCCAGAAGTGTGAACGAGCGAATGGCCGAGATATTCCGCAACGATATGCATCAGTGCGAACGGGTGGTGCCGGCGGTGTGGCGCCGCCGGCCGCTGCGCGACAAAGCCATGCAGTCGCTCCTGCGCCTGCTCAGCCCGATCCTGTGAACATATTCATCTTTGAAACATATGAAAAAATCAAGCAAAGCACTTGCAATCATGATGATGGCTGCGCTTGCCGCATCTTGTGCCGGCAAGACGTCCGGGAACGACGGCTCGGTCCCGGAGCCGGCATCAGAGGCCGCGCCTTTCGACCTTACAGGCCGATGGGATATCGAGAATATTGTGATTGACGATTCCACATACGTGCGACCCTCGGAGGCCGTACCGGGTGTCAGCCAGTACATGACATTCGACGGCGGTGAGTATTATATCCACACCAACTGCAATTCAATCTCCGGCTCTTACGTGCAGTCCGGCGATTCGCTCCGGCTGGGCGACGGCGCCATGACGGAGATGGCCTGCGATAATATGGACGTCGAGGATATTCTGCGTCGCGTGCTTCCGAATATTGCCACTATCGACGTCCAGAGCGACTCGGTGGTGCGCCTCAACGGAGCCGCCCCGGCCGAGTGCATCCTTCTGCGCCGCGCGGCCGGCAACTGAACTACGGCAGCGCAGGGATACTTATTCCGCCGGGTGGATTCGTAACCGGTTATAAATAAAAAAGAGAAACCCGGGCGATTGAAATTCAATCACCCGGGTTTCTCAAAGTGTCCGAAATGAGACTCGAACTCACACGATCTAATGATCACTACCCCCTCAAAGTAGCGCGTCTACCAATTCCCGGGGCGCTCAAAGCCGGAGTAGAAAGAGGCAAGAGCGTCGGGTGATACTATCTGGTCGTCCGGGCCGGTGCCGCGGCGGGCGGTGAGGCGGCGTTGCAGTTCGGGGAGAGATGCGTCGAGGAAGATTGTGGCGGCGTCGATGTCCCGGTCGGCGCAGATGCGTCGCAGGGCGTCGCGCTGCGGGCGCTTGCAAAGAGGTGCGTCCACGACTACGCGTAGACCGGCATCGAGCATCTGCGCGAGGCATGACGCAAGCGCGGCGTTTACTGACATGAATAGTTCACGCCGTGCTTCGGGCGACATGGTCGCATAGGCCTCGCCGGCGCGCTCCCAGAGAAGCGCGTCGGACGACAGGCGTGTGTAGCCGTCGGCTTCGAAACGGTGGGCGAGCCGGGTCTTGCCGCTACCGCTGACACCGCACACCAGCACTACGCGCGCCGAGGGCAGGGCTGCGTCAGGCATCGGCCGGGTCGATGGTGCGCAGCTCGTAACGCTGTGTGCCGAGTCCGAGCTGTTCGGCATAGTCAAGGATGTGGGTGGCGTTGCGGCTCTCCATACGTTCTATAAGATGTGTCTTGCCGGGGTCGGGGGAGTTGTACACCATGTCGACGCATGCACGGTCGAGGGCCACGGGGTCAAGTGAGGCGAGAATGCCGATGTCGCCCATATGGATGGGCTCGGGCTCTGCCACGCAGTCGCAGTCTACCGACAGATTGTTGGCTACGCTGATGAAGAGAATGTTGTCACCGGCTTTGTCGAATACCGACTCGCAAGCCTCGGCCATGGATTCAAGGAAGTCGTCCTGCGGCGGTACGTTTTCCCAGTCGACGGGCACATCGGCGCAGGTTCCGGCTGTGTGTATCCATGCCTTGCCGCGGCTGGAGGCCATGCCTATGGCTACGTTCTTGAGCGCGCCGCCGAAGCCGCCCATGGGGTGGCCCTTGAAGTGGGACAGCACTATGGTGAAGTCGTAATCGAGCCAGTTGCGGCCTACGTAGTTTTCCTTGAGGTGCTTGCCCTGGCGCACCGGCAGGGCGATGTCGCCCTGGGCGTCCATGATGTCTACCTCGGCTATGGCCGTGAATCCGTGCTCGGCCGCCGTCTGGAGATGGTCTGCCACGTTGCACCGGCGTCCTTCGTAGGCAGTGTTGCACTCCACGATGGTGCCTTCCACAAGGTGTACGAGGCGCTTGATTACATCGGTGCTGAGATGGTTGGGATTGCCGGCCTCACCGGTAGAGAGTTTGATGGCGACGCGTCCTTTGGCTTCGCGTCCGAGTGCCTGATATACTTTGACGAGATTGTCTGCCGTGATGCGCGGGCAGAAGTAGACGGTAGAGGGCTTGGTGTCGGTCATTGCGGTGCTGTTGTTGTTGGTGGTGTGTCGTTGTCCGTCTCGGTGGTCTCGGGGCTTTGCTTGCGGCGTAGCGGAATGGTGTACGTTATGTGGAACGCACCTGTCAGAGCGCCGTTGCGCGAGCCATAACCGGGTATGTACCATGCTTCGCCGTAAGGGGTATGGCTGCGGTGGAGCAGGCTGTGGTATTTGAGAGTCCAGCCGGCGGAGATGCCTTTCCATAACTTTACGCGGAGTCCGAAGCATATTTCAAGCCAGCTGGCGGTGGAATTCTGTCGGGGTATTGATGTGGTGGCGGTCTCCTGCCAATAGGGCGAATTGACTTCAATGTCGGTGACCTCCCAGCGGAATGTGGAGAAGCCGTAGCGCAGGCCGGCCGTCAGCATGTAGTCGGGATTGCTGTTATACAGGAAGTTGTAGTTGGCGCCGATGCGGAAGTAGGGCGCCAGCGGCGCCTTGTAGGTATATCCCATCCCCGACGGCTTGTGGTTTGCCATTCCCAGTCCCGCCTCGAAGACGGGTATGTAGCGGTTGTGCATGTTCAGTTCGGCGGCAAATCCCGTAAGGCCGTAGTCCTGCCCGAAAAGGCGCATTGCGGCGTCCCAGATGTCTACCGACACGCTGACGGAGTGGAGCAGCGGGTATTGCATCTTGGGGATGCCTCCCACCTTGGCGAGAGAGTCCACCCATTTGTCGCCGGTGATTGTGTCGACCCATACGAGCATGCCTTTGTCGTTGACATAGCTCGTGGACTGTGCGCGGCGCTGCGCATTGATGCGTGCGGTGTCGCCGGCCAGTTCGTTGCGGCTCTGGGTGGCTGTGGCGGCGTTGTTGACTGGTGTGGTACGGCGCTGCGGCAGAACCGTGAGAGCCGGCACTACGGCCAGCAGAAGCAGTAGCAGGACGTGTCGCATCACCGGTCGCCCGCCTCCTGGTCGGGTTGGTCCGCCTCTTGGGTGCGGAAATATATGAGTATGGCTACGCGGTCGATGTTGGTTATGAGCGAGTCGGCCATGCGCACGCTGTCGATCAGGTGGGTGGTGTGCGATACCTTTGTCACGCGGTAGCGGTAGGACGCGCCGCACTCTTCCGACGCGAAGTAGGGTATGCTCTCGTACTCGAACTCCACGGTGTCGATGAGGTCGGGATTGTCGAGCGCTTTCTGGCGGTAGATGAACTGCCATGCCGTGCTGCTCTGCGTGGAGCGCATGGGCAGGTAGAGCTGGCTTTTGGCAGGAGTGGCGGGGCTGAGCACGTCGCCGTCGGGCGCGCCCACGCCGACCACCTCAAGCGAGTCGACTGAAATCACGTCGCCGGTAGCCGACGACCGGAACTCGGCCAGCGGCAGACTGCTGCGGTTGTCGAGGCAGCCGCTTGTGTTGCATGCGCCGAGGCATGCGGCCGCAAGGACGGTCAGTGCCAGATATGCTGTCAGTTTATGCCCCATTGAAGGATGTCGTCGAGAGCCTTGCGCTTGCGTGCGGGTGCTTTTTCGTCGTATGCCGGATAGCCTATCGGGATGATGGCAACCGGTTCGATGTGCTCCGGCAGGTGCAGATCGGTGCGCAACTGCTGCGGGTCGAAGTTGCATACCCAGCATGTGCCGAGGCCGAGGGTGGTGGCTGTCAGGCAGATGTGTTCGGTGGCGATTGCCACGTCAATGTCGGCGTGATCTTTGCCGTCGTAGCTGCGGTGCCACGACTCGTCGTGGTGTCCGCATACGATTATGAATGCCGGTGCCTCGCGTATCCACTCGCGGTCGTAGGCACGTGCGCAGATGTCGCGTCCCTGTTCTCCTTCGAGCACTATGAAGCTCCAGGGCTGCCTGTTGCAGGCAGAGGGGGCGAGGCGTGCCGTGTCGAGGACGGTGCGTAAGAGGTCGCGGTCGACGGGTGTATCTTTATAGTGCCGGCAGCTGTGGCGCGACTCCACGAGGCTGGCAAATTGTGCGAATGCGTTAAGTTCCATGTGGTTATATTGTTGCTTTACAATCGGTGTCGCCGATTTCAGAGTCTATTTCGTAGTGGTTGCGTCCCGGTGCGTTGCGGGCGACGAGCTCGCCGACGAATCCGGCGAGAAACATCTGCGCGCCCAGAAGCATAAGCGTCAGGGCCAGGAAGAAGTAAGGGTTGTCGGTCACGAGCGTGTAGGGCTGGCCGTGGTACATGTTCCATAGCTTGCCGAAGCCCACGATGCCGGTGGATACAAATCCGAGCAGGAACATCAGCGAGCCTGCGAGGCCGAAAAAGTGCATGGGCTTGCCGCCGAATTTGCCTGTGAACCACAGCGTGATAAGGTCAAGATAGCCGTTGACGAAACGGTCGAGACCGAATTTGCTCTTGCCGTATTTGCGGGCCTGATGATGCACCACTTTTTCGCCAATGCGCGTGAAGCCTGCCAGCTTGGCGAGGTAGGGGATGTAGCGGTGCATGTCGCCGTACACCTCTATGTGTTTCACCACCTTGCTGCGGTAGGCTTTGAGGCCGCAGTTGAAGTCGTGCAGGTTGTGTATGCCGCTGACGCGGCGCGCCGTGGCGTTGAAGAGTTTTGTCGGTATGGTCTTCGACAGCGGGTCGTAGCGCTTCTGCTTGTAGCCGCTGACGAGGTCGAAGCCGTCGGCCGTAATCATGCGGTAGAGCTCGGGAATCTCGTCCGGGGAGTCCTGCAGGTCGGCGTCCATCGTGATGACGACCTCTCCGCATGCTCGGGCGAAACCTACGTTCAGAGCCGGGCTCTTGCCGTAGTTGCGCCGGAAGCATACGCCCCGCACTGCCGGGTTCTTTTCGGCCAGATCGCATATCACGCGCCATGAGTCGTCGGTGCTTCCGTCGTTTACGAAGATGATTTCGTAACTGAAACCGTTGGCCTGCATCACGCGCTCTATCCACTGCTCCAGCTCGGGCAGCGATTCGGCTTCGTTGAAGAGGGGCACTACTACTGATATATCCATTTCAGAAATGATTATCTTTTTTTGCCGGCGCGGATGACGGCGGCGACTATGATTGACAGAATGGAGCCGGAGAATATGCCGGACCAAAGGAGCGCCAGGGCGATGTCGATGGCGCGCGGCACCATGTTTTGCTCCACAATGGTGTTCACGGCCTTAGCCATGCTCTGAGCCTGCGCCGACGGCAGCTGCGCGTACACGTCGGCTGCCTGTAGCAACGAGTCGCGCACGAGCGACGGCTCAAACCACCGCAGCCATGCCAGAGCCAGGGCGGCCATAAGCAGGGTGCCGAAGAAGAAGATACAGATTCCGTGCATCCACAGCATCGCAAACGTGCTTCGGCATCCGTCGGCACGGTATGCGCGGCGCAGCATCATGTAGAGGAGTACCGGCACCGCCAGACACAGCACGGGAAAAGCCAGCGAAGCCACGGCTATGCGCATCGACAGCGCCCATGAGGCGAAAATGCCACACAGCACCAGACCCATCAGCGCCCCGTCGGAGGCTCCGCGGCGATACACATTATATGTTTCGGCTTCGTATCTCATATCGCATTTATATCTTGCAAAGTTAGCACAAATTTTCGTACCTTTGCAATCTGAATCAACATTTTCACTACATAAGAATTCTGTAATGGCTCTAAAATGCGGCATCGTGGGTCTGCCCAACGTCGGCAAAAGTACCCTTTTCAATTGTCTTTCCAACGCCAAAGCCCAGTCGGCCAACTTTCCGTTCTGTACCATTGAGCCCAATGTGGGCGTAATAAGTGTGCCCGACGAGCGCCTGAACAAGCTCGTCGACATGTGTCAGCCCCGTTCGGTAGTACCGGCCACTGTGGAGATTGTAGACATTGCCGGACTCGTGAAAGGCGCCTCCAAGGGCGAGGGCCTCGGCAACAAATTCCTGGCCAATATACGCGAGACGGACGCCATACTCCATGTGCTGCGCTGCTTCGACGACGATAATATCACGCATGTCGACGGTAGCGTCAATCCTCTGCGTGACAAAGAAATAATAGATTACGAGCTGCTGCTTAAGGACATGGAGACCATCGACGGCCGCCTGGCTCGCGCTCAGAAAGCCGCTGCAGCCGGCGACAAGACAGCCCGCATGCAGGCCGACGTGATGCAGCGCATTCACGACGCTCTCGAGCAGGGTAAGCCGGCGCGCAGCGTCGTGTTTGAAACGCCGGACGAGCTACGCTTCGTCCGCGAGCTTTTCCTGCTGACGTCCAAGCCTGTCCTGTACGTGTGCAACGTCGACGACGCATCGGCAGTGGACGGCAATGCCTATGTCGATTCCGTGCGCGAGGCCATTGCCGCAGAGGGCGCGTCGCTGATGATTATCGCCGCGCAGACCGAGAGCGAGATTGCCGAACTCGACACCTACGAGGAGCGCCGTGAGTTTCTGGAGAGCATAGGCCTGGAGGAAAGCGGTGTATCGCGCCTTATCCGTGCGGCGTATGCTCTGCTTGACCTCCAGACGTTCTTTACCGCAGGCGCCGACGAGGTGCGCGCCTGGACTTTCATACGCGGCAGCAAGGCTCCGCGCTGCGCCGGCATCATACACACCGACTTCGAGAAGGGCTTCATACGTGCCGAGGTTATAAAGTACGACGACTACGTCTCGCTCGGGGGTGAAAACGCCGTGCGCGAGGCCGGCCGCCTCGGGGTCGAAGGTAAGGACTACGTGGTTCAGGACGGCGATATCATGCACTTCCGCTTCAATGTCTGAAATCGCGCTAATCCAAAAAATCATTGATAATTTTGGATCATAATCCAAAAAAATCATGATATTTTTGGATTAGGCCATTTTATACTTGTCATATCTACCATATTTACTCTCCTTAATAATGTCCGAATCAAGAATTAAACATATCGCGGCGGCGTTGTTTGTGATGCTGCTCGGCATAGTGGCCGGAGGCTGCGACAATGATGTGTTCATCAAGCCCTTGCGCGTCAGCACCGAGGCGGTGACTCTCGATGCAGCCCATAGGGAGGCCCATATAGACGTGTCGGGCGACGACTGGCAGCTGGGCAGCTCCTCATCGCTGCCGGTGCAGGTCGACGGAGACTATTATTATATCGACCAACCCACCCTTAGGGCCGGTGTGCGCCGCACTTCTCACGGTCTTGATCTGAGTCTCGACCGCTACATAGGGCTGGAACCATACGAACTGACGCTGATAATAGCCGGTGACTATGCAAGTTATTACGTCAACGTAACCCTTATGCCTACAGAGACCGTCGAAGTGCTTGGCGTGGACTACACTCTAAACTCATGGGGCACATTCCCGCCGTACTCCCGCACCGACGTGCTGTCGGAGGTGCATTATCTCAACGGTCTGTCAGAACCCAAACTTGATCTTGTCGCTCCCGACGGTGTTCCGTCGGTCTATTGTTTCGAGCCGCTGCTGACCGACCCGTTGGCCGAAGTCGCCCTCAGCGTGGGCGCTACGGTGCCTTTGCCATCGGTTGGCGACTACATATGGGACTGGCAACTGGCCGGTGATACAGGTGTGCTCGCGTCCGGCTGGACCCCTGTCATTCTACGCCACTTCCCGCCTGTGCCGCCGTCGATGGAGGTCCCTGTCGGTGTGCCTGTGGCTGTCAAGGTGCTGTGCGATTATGAGTGCTGCTCGTTTCAGTGCGTCGTGCGCATCATGGCAGGAGGAGAGGAGACTTCGTTCATCGCGCATCTGAATATCGAAATGCCGGTAAGAATCTATTGCACATATGAAATACTTTCTTAAGACCATAATTGCGGTCGTATCGCTGCTGGCCGTCGGTGGACCGGCGGCTGTTGCTTCGGACGCCGACAGCACCGAGTGCCGCTGGCGTCACAGCATCGAGCTTTCCGGCCGTGCCGCGCCCGTTCTGCGTTCTTCGTCCATGCTGCGTGGCGAGAACGCCACCGGCCGCGGGGTGAACGCCGCCTTTGCGGGGGACATACATTATACCATGCGCATGCCCCGCGGCTCGCACTGGGACCGTTATTATCCGCATGCCTATCAGGGCGCGGGCATAGGCTTTACCGCTTTTTCTCCCGACGGCCTGACGGGTACGCCCTTCAACCTCTATGTGCTCCAGGGGTCGCGCATAGCGTCGCTCACTCCGGCGCTCAGTCTTGATTATGAGTGGAACTTCGGTGCCTCCTTCGGCTGGCGCAAGATAAGCAACGACGACCCGTTCGACTCAAGCGACATCGACGGTTTCGGCTCGAAGGTCAATGCCTACATAAATATTGATTTTCTTCTCAAATACCGCATAAGCCGGCATTTCACCCTGGTAGGCGGCGTGGGAATATCTCACTTCTCCAACGGCAACACCGATTACCCCAATCCGGGCGTCAACGCCGTATGGGCGCGGCTCGGCGTGGCGTACAGCCTCGGGGCTGTGGCGCCCGACTCTCGCGCCGACTGGACCGGCTTCGAGCCCGGAATGGTTTATGACGTCACGGCATACGGCGCATGGCGCCGCGGCTTTTTCGACAGCGCTGTCGCCACGGGCGGCTCCGAACCCGACGAAGCGCTTGTGCCGGGCCACTTCGGCGTCGCCGGTTTCAATATCAATCCCATGTGGCGCTTCAATCCCGTGCTTGCCGCCGGCGCCTCCGTCGACGGTCAGTATGACGACTGCGCCAACCTTTCGCCCTATTACGAACCGAATTCGCCTGTCGACGATCCCCGCTTCTACCGCCAGCCTTTCAGCCATCGCTGCTCGCTCGGCGTGAGCCTGCGTGCCGAGCTGACGATGCCCATATTTGCCGTAAATGTGGGCGTGGGCCACAGTGTCTGGGCTCCCGGAGGTCCTGACATGCGCGGCTGGTACCAGACGTTCACTCTCAAGACTTTTATAACCAAGCGTCTTTATCTCAGCACCGGCTACCGCCTGCTGCGCTGGCGCGACCCCGGCAATCTCATGCTCGGCGTGGGCTATCGCTTCGGGCGATAAACAGCTGTCACATACATTATCTGATACATCATGGAAAGCAATTCTGAAGGCTTTATCGGCCGTGTGCGGCGCACCCTGTCGCCGCGTGCTCTGTGTGCTGCCGCCGCGAGTCTGTGGCGGCGTTTCCCCGTCGCCGTATGTTTCATTCTGGCAGGCACCGTGTGGGAGTGGCTATGCGACTGGAAAGTCCTGCCTGAGGATAATGAAATATGGTTCGCCGGCATATGGTGTGCTTCGCTTGGCGCCATGCTTTCGTCGGTGGTGCGCGTATGGGCTGAATTTCTCGGCGGTATGCGCCGTCAGTCTGTGCTGCAGGTGATTATCTGCGCCATAGTGGCGGTGGATTTCGTGCTGATACTGACGCATTGCAGCTGGACGGGCGACGATGCCGGGCGTGTGGCTGTAGCAACAGCGCTGTTTGTCGCTGTCGTGTTCATGCCTGCTGCCCGCGGAGTCTCCCGACGCTCTATGCTTGCATTCAGCTTCAGCCAGATAGTCAATGCCGCCCGGTCGTTATGCCTTGCCGTGCTTATGGCTATAGCCGTGAGCATGATAGTCGGCTCCGTCGGTGTGCTTTTCGACGTAAGGGTAGGCCATCCGATGGTTTTCTTCATAAGCTCTTTGGCTTGTGCGCTTCCCGCCCTTGTGTTCCTGGCTAATATACCCCGGCCTGGTTCCGTCGGTACAAATCCCGGCGCGGACCGTTTCTTTGCCGGCGCGTGCAAGAATGTGGTGCTCCCGCTGGTAGTCATATACATGGCGGTGCTTTACGTGTATGCGCTCAAAATTGTGATTCAGTGGAGTCTGCCGCAAGGCAGCATCGTCGCCATGGTCACCGGTCTGTCTGTCGTGGTGATGCTTTCCCTCTATGGCCTCCAGCCGTATTGCGGTGATGACAGCAATCCCGGCGCGCGGCGCATAGCCGGACTCGCCCGCCGTTGGCTGCCGGTGCTGATGCTTCCGTTGCTCGTGCTGATGTCGGTGGGCCTGATTTACAGATTCTCCCAATACGGCCCCACGCCGTCGCGCATCTACGTCGCTTTGTTCGCCGTATGGGCCTTCGCATCGATGATATGGTTGATAGTCAATAGCAACGCCAACCTCAACGTCGTGGCAATGAGTTTCGCCTGCTCTTTCGTGCTGGTGTCCGTCGTGCCGGGGCTGAACGTGATGGCGCTCACAACCTCTTATCTCCGCAATTCGGTGAAAGAAGCGTTTGCGGGATACCGTATGCCCATGACCGAGGAGGAGGCACGCGAGGTGCTGTCCCGGATGCCTGCCGACGAGGCCCGGCTCACAGCCTCGCGCCTGCAATACCTTGACAGCTGGGACGACCATACCCGGGTGGCCGACATCGTCGCTTCCGACGGGATGCTGTATGCATGGAAGCTTGTAGATGATGAGGATGAGGCTGTCGTCGATGCTTCCGAGGTCTATTGCTGGTGGAACGGTCCGGTGGCGGTACCCGACGGTTTTACTCAGGTAAAGCACAACGTGCTGAGGAGCAGCGACCGGTTGCGGATGGTCGGCGGCCGTGTGTCGCTGGGCTGCGACAGCATCAGTCTCAGCGTTCCTGTCGACAGTCTTATGCGCATCAGCGATGAACGCTTCAGGCCGTTTGATGCCTATTCCGATGCCCGCACCCGCGTCTCGGTCGTGGCTGTCGATGCCGACACCATTGCGCCCGACAAGGCTGTCATCAACAAGCTGGAGGTGTACATTTTTACAAAATAACCGAAAGTCCTCTCTCCGCGCTTTTTCATTATACCAATGTGTATTTTGGAAAATTCTTTGTAATTTTGCAGTCGTTAAAGTAACTGTGCAAGAAATCAATCGTTCACGACCATGAATATTTCATATAAGTGGCTTAAAGAATATATCGACATACCAGCCTCGATGACGCCGGAGAATGTGGCCGACGCCCTTACTTCCATCGGCCTGGAGACAGGCGGAGTGGAGTGTGTGGAGAGCATCCGCGGCGGCCTGCGCGGCATCGTCATAGGCAAGGTGCTTACGTGTGTGGAGCACCCCGACAGCGACCATCTGCATGTCACCACCGTCGACCTCGGCGGCGAGCAGCCCGAGCAGATAGTGTGCGGCGCGCCCAATGTGGCTGCCGGACAGACGGTAGTTGTGGCTACCGTCGGCACTACGCTCTACGACGGCGACAAGGAGTTCAAGATCAAGAAATCCAAGATACGCGGCGTGGAGTCGTTCGGCATGATATGTGCCGAGGACGAGATCGGCGTAGGCACGAGCCACGACGGCATCATCGTGCTCCCGGAGGGCGCGGCGCGTCCCGGCACTCCGGCTGCCGAATACTTCGGCCTCAGCGACGACTATGTGCTGGAGGTGGACCTGACGCCCAACCGCATCGACGCGGCCTCGCACTACGGCGTGGCACGCGATCTCAACGCCTGGATGGGCATACACAGTACACCCACGACGCTCACGCGTCCGTCGGTCGACGGCTTCCGTGCAGGCACTCCCGGCGATGCCCGCGCCGTCAGCGTCGAGGTGGAGGCTACGCAGGCATGCACCCGCTATGCGGGCCTCACCATACGTGGCGTCCGCGTAGGCGAGAGTCCCGAATGGCTCCGCACCCGCCTGGAGACAATCGGACTGCATTCCATCAACAATGTCGTCGACATCACCAACTACATACTGCACGCTTTCTGCCAGCCGCTGCACTGCTTCGACGCCGCGCGCATAGGCGGAGGCCGCATCGTGGTGCGCACATGCCCGGAGGGCACGCCGTTCACCACCCTCGACGGCGTGGAGCGTAAGCTCAATGCCGCCGACCTGATGATATGCGACGCCGAGCGCCCCATGTGCATGGCCGGCGTCTTCGGCGGTCTCGACTCCGGCGTTACGGACCAGACCTGCGACATCTTCCTGGAGAGCGCATGCTTCAACCCCACCAGTGTGCGCCGCACGGCGCGCCGCCACGGCCTCAGCACCGACTCCAGCTTCCGCTTCGAGCGCGGCGTGGACCCCAACGGTTGCCTCTATGCCCTCAAGCTCGCAGCCATGATGGTGCAGGAGTTGGGCGGCGGTGAAATCTGCGGCGACATCATCGACATCTATCCGCAGCCCGTGGAGCCGGCGCGCGTCGACTTTACCTACGAGGGATTCGCCCGCGCGATAGGCGAGGACGTGCCGCACGACACTCTTGACCGCATCCTCTCCCTGCTCGAAATCAAGGCCGAGCCGGCCGGACCCGGCGCGCTGACGCTGGCTGTGCCCACGTATCGTGTCGACGTAACCCGTCCCTGCGATGTCTACGAGGAGTTGCTGCGCATCTACGGCTACAACAACATCCCCATGCCCGCGTCGCTCCACAGCAGCATAGGCGTGAAGGCACGCACCGATGCCGACGACGACCTGCGCCGCGTACTCAGCGAGCAGCTGTCGGGTGCCGGATACCGCGAGATAATGAACAACTCGCTCACGGCCGAGGCCTTCTACCGCGAGCTTGACGAGCATAGCGCCGACGGCTGCGTGCGACTGCTCAATCCTTTGAGCCAGGACCTCTGCGTGCTGCGCCGCACCCTCCTGTTCGGCGGTCTCCAGGCCATGGCCCGCAACATCAACCGCCGTTCGCCCGACCTGCGCATGTACGAGTTCGGCCACGTCTATTCTCTGCGCCCCGGTGTGGAAGTGACGGCCGAGAAGCCTCTCGCTCCTTTCCAGGAGGGTCAGCGTCTGGGCCTGTGGCTCACGGGCGACAGCCGTGCGGCCTCGTGGCAGCATCCGGCCGAGGCCTCGACGTTCTACGACCTTCGCGCCACCGTCGACAATGTGCTGACGCGCCTTGGCATCACGGCCGCCGAAGTGCAGACAGCCCGTTGCGACACCGACCTTATGAGTCCGGCGCTGCGTCTGTCCACCCGTTCCGGCAAGGAACTCGGCACCATGGGCGTCGTGCGGCCGCAGATAGCCGCCCGCGCTGACGTGCATCAGCCCGTATATTTTGCCGAACTTGACGTAGACGCCCTCTTCGACCTCGCCGCACGCCACCGCACGCAGTTCAAGCCGCTGCCGCGCACGCAGGCCGTGCGCCGCGACCTCTCGCTGCTGCTCGACAGCACAGTCAGCATGGCCGACATCGAGCGCGAGGTAAGCGCCGCCGAGCGCAAGCTGCTGCGCGGCGTCAGCCTCTTCGACGTCTACGAGGGCGAGCACCTGCCTGCCGGCAAGAAGAGCTACGCCATCGCCATCTATCTCCAGGACGACGAGAAAACGCTCAACGACAAGCAGATCGACGCCATAATGGCAAAAATCCTCGCCCGCCTCACGGGCAACCTCGGCGCCGAACAGCGCTAAAACAACGCATACACAAAACAATACCACAATAGCAAGCAACAACCACAATGGGAAGAGCATTTGAATACCGCAAGGCCCGCAAGCTCAAACGCTGGGGCAACATGAGCCGCACATTCACCCGTCTGGGCAAGGAAATCACCATAGCCGTCAAGGCCGGCGGCCCCGACCCGTCGTCCAACCCCCGTCTGCGCGCACTCATGCAGAACGCCAAGGCCGCCAACATGCCCAAGGACACCGTGGACCGCGCTATCAAGAAAGCTACCGACAAGGACGCCGGCGACTATAAGGAAATCACCTACGAAGGATACGGCCCCCACGGCATCGCCATCTTCGTGGAAGCCGCAACCGACAACAACACCCGCACCGTTGCCAACGTCCGTTCCTACTTCAACAAGCTCGGCGGCAACCTTGGCACGCAGGGCTCGCTCAGCTTCCTCTTCGACCACAAGTGCGTATTCAAGATCAAGCCCAAGGATGGCGTAAGCCTCGACGACCTCGAGCTTGAGCTTATAGACTACGGCGTGGACGAGCTGGAGAACGACGAGGACGAAATTGTGCTCTACGGCGCGTTCGAGTCGTATAGCGACATCCAGTCGTATCTCGAAGGCAACGGTTTCGAAATCATCAGTTCCGAATTCGAGCGAATTCCCAACGACCTCAAGGATGTGACTCCCGAGCAGCGCGAAGCCATCAACAAGCTCATCGACAAGCTTGAGGACGACGAGGACGTGCAGAACGTCTTCCACAACATGCGCGAGGACGACGAGGACGAGGAAGAGTGATAATGGACGAACCACAGACACAAGAACCCTCCCACGGGCAGAAGCGCACCGTCCTTGACGCCGATGACGTCATGGACATGGTGCCGCGTCTGCGCGGTCATTACAAACTCGTCAACCGTCTGCTCCACTGGCTGCAGGTCGACCGCGTCAACGCGGTACACGACAAGTACTTCGACACCCCCGGCGTACCCTTTGCCGAGTCGCTGCTGAAGGACTTCCGCATCACAACGGAGATTGACGGCGCCGATGTGCTCGACCATCTTCCCGAAGGCGCGTTCATCACCGTGAGCAACCATCCCTTCGGCGCGCTCGACGGTATCACGCTCATAGCCGAGGTGGGCCGCCGCCGTCCCGATTACAAGGTGATGGTGAACATGATTCTGAACCGCATCACGGCCATGCGTCCCAACTTCATCGCCGTCGACCAGAAAGGCAGCGACGATCCGGCCAAGAAAGCCGTGTCGATGCAGGGCATAAAGCAGGTGATAGAACGCGTGCGCGCGGGTCACCCCGTGGGATTCTTCCCGGCGGGAGCCATCAGCATAATCAACCGCCACGGCTGGCTTGAGGACGACCCCTGGAAGCCTGTCGTCATACGCCTTATCAAGCAGTTGCGCGTGCCGGTGATTCCCATTTTCTTCCACGGCACCAACAGTTTTCTGTTCAACGCCTTCGGCAAAATCAACTGGATGCTGCGCACCCTGCGTCTGCCCAGCGAGGTGTGGCGCAAGTGCGGCACTACAATGCGCGTAAGTGTCGGCCCCGTCATCTCTCCCGAGGAAATAGCGCGCCATGCCGACAGCGTCGAGGAACTCGGCGAGTGGCTCAAGGCACGCACCTACGAGCTGCGCACCGCGCCTTTCCACGCCGACATCGTCGACGACAGGTCGGCTAAAAAGTAATCACCCTGATATGCCATTGGTAGCCAACATAAGCGAAGCGGATGTGCAGCAGGCCAAGATGCGGCTGGGCATCGTCGGCAGTGCTCCGGCCCTTACTCAGGCCGTGGCGCGTGCCATACGCGTCGCACCCATCGACCTGAGCGTGCTCATCATAGGCGAAAGCGGCACCGGCAAGGAGTTCTTCCCGAAGATAATCCACCAGTACAGCGCCCGCAAGCATGCCAAGTACATCGCCGTGAACTGCGGCGCCATCCCCGAGGGAACGATTGACAGCGAGCTGTTCGGTCACGAGAAGGGCGCCTTCACCGGCGCGCTCGCTTCGCGCAAAGGTTACTTCGAGGAGGCCGACGGCGGCACGATATTCCTCGACGAGGTAGCCGAGCTGCCGCTTACCACGCAGGCGCGCCTGCTGCGCGTGCTGGAAAGCGGCGAGTTCATAAAGGTAGGCTCCAGCCAGGTGCAGCGCACCAACATCCGCGTGGTTGCCGCCACCAACGTCGACATGGCCCGCGCCGTGGCCGAGGGACGCTTCCGCGAGGACCTGTACTACCGTCTGAGCACGGTGCAGATAGGTATCCCGCCGCTGCGCGAGCGCGGCAGCGACATTCTGTTGCTCGCACGCAAGTTTGCCGCCGATTTCGCCGAGCGCTACCGCATGCCGGGCGTGACGCTGAGCGACGGCGCGCGCGCCCTGCTCACCCGCTACCGCTGGCCCGGCAATGTGCGCCAGCTCAAGAACGTCATGGAGCAGGCCGCCCTTTTCGAGGCCGGCTCGGAGCTGAGCGCCGACGCCATGAGCCGCTACCTGCCTGCCGGCAGTGCGGTGATGTCGCCCGTGCTCGCCGCTTCCGACGCCCACACCTACGAGCGTGAGCGCGACATGCTGTTAGGCATGATAATGCGCATGCAGGCCGACATTCGTCAGCTTCAGGAACGCGCCGATGCCGCCGGCGGTGACGACGTGCGCCGCCACCGCCACACGCCTGCCGATACCGGATACGTGGAGATGCCTCCTCAGCTGCCCGTCAAGCTCGAGGATGTGAATCCGATGGAAATCAACACAAGCGACTCCACGCCCTCGCTCGACGACACGGAGCGTGCCGCCATAGTCAACGCCCTGGAGCGCAACCTCGGGCGGCGCAAGGCTGCGGCCGCCGAGTTGGGGATAAGCGAGCGCACCCTTTACCGCAAAATCAAGGAATATGGCCTGGAGTAAACGTATATGCGCCGCGCTCGTGCGGCCTCTGCTCGTGCTGGCGGCGCTGTGCGTCGCCCTGCCTGCATGCAAGGTGTCGTACACGCCCAACGGCTCCATGCTCGACTACAACATCTACAAGACAATACGCGTGGCGCAGTTCCCCATCCGTGCCGCGCTGGTGTATCCGCCCCTGCAGCAGATGTTCGAGAACGAGTTGCTCGACTATATCTCGCGCAACACGCGCCTTCAGACCGTCGAGGGCGCTTCCGACCTTGAACTCGAGGGCGAAATCACGGGCTACAGCCTCACACCGCAGGCCGTGACCGAGAACGCCTATGCATCCAAGACGCGTCTTACCATCAGTGTGCGCGTGAAGTATCTCGACAACAAGAACGACAAGAACAACGTCGACCAGACGTTCAGCGCCTATCGCGATTTCGATGCGTCGCTCATGCTCACCGATGTGCAGGACGGCCTATGCGAGGAGATAAGCGAGGAACTTGTGAATCTGATTTTTAACGCCACGCTCGGCAACTGGTAATCCTCTTGATATGACATTCGCCGAAGCTCTGCACCGCATCACAGCATGCCCCGAAGCCGTCCCTGACCGGGAGACGGCCGACGCGCTGCGCGATGCCGCCGCGCGCTGGCCGTTCAGCCCCCTGGCTCCGGCCTTGCTGTTGCGTTACGGCCTTGCGGAGCCCGGTGAAGCGGATGCCATGCGCGCCCGCGTGGCTGTGCTTACGGCCGACAAGCAGGCGCTGGCGTCGCTGGCGGCAGCTCCCGGCGAGGATCCGGCCGCATTCTATCCGCCGCAGCCCGTAGCCGAGCCCGTCAGCACCGATTCGGCCATCGACACCTTCCTTGATACCTATGGCCGGACATCGCCCGAGGAAGATGCCCTGCTCGAACGTCTTATTTTCAATCCGGTGCCGGAGTATGCCGACTTGCTTGAGGATAGCGAGGCGCAGTCGGCTCCGTCGACAGCCCAGGACGCTATGATCGACGCCTTCCTGCGGCGCGAAGAGGCGCCGACGCCACCCGAAATGCCGGCTCCCGAGGAGCCGAAGGCCGCCGAACCGGTACCGCAGCCCGAGGCCGCGACGGCACCTGAATCGGCCGCAACGCCGGCCGACAGTTCTCTCAGCGAGAGCCTTGCCCGCATATTCATAGGACGCGGCAGCTACGGCCGTGCGCTGGAGATAATCAGCGACCTCGCCGCACGCTTCCCGGAAAAAAATCCTTTCTATGCCGACCAGATACGCTACCTGCAGAAGCTTGTGACCCTGCAGGGTATGGTCGGTGGCGGCAACTGACCCATATTCTTCCGCCGCGGTCCAACAATTGCCGCCGTTTGTTTGTTATGTAAGAGAAACATCTGCATAGCAATACATCAGAATATGGAAACCGTTTATCTCAAAGGCACCCCGTGCCACACCTATGGTTCGTTGCCCGAAGTGGGCGATAAAGCACCCTGTTACACTTTCGTCGATAAGGACCTCAAGGAAATCAGTTGCATGGACTTCCTCGACCGGCGCGTGATACTCAATGTATTTCCGAGCCTTGACACACCCGTGTGCGCCGCTTCGGTGCGCCGTTTCAACGTAGAGGCCGCAGGCCTGAAGAATACGACCGTGATATGCGTGTCGATGGACCTGCCCTTCGCCATGGAGCGTTTCTGCACCGCCAACGGCATTGACAATGTGGTCGTCGCATCGGCTTTCCGTTCGCCCCTGTTCGCCCAGAAGTTCGGTGTGCAGATGGTCGACGGTCCGCTGGCCGGACTGCTCGCGCGCTCCATCTTCGTGCTCGACGAGGACAGAAAAATCATATATTCGCAGCTCGTGTCGGAAATCACCCACGAGCCTGACTACGAGGCAGCCATAGCCGCGCTGAAGTAGCCTGTCATATAGAAAAGCGCCACAGCATTGTCGCGCCCGTGCGGGCGGCTGACGATGCTGTGGCGTATTGTTGTGGTTCTATATCCCTTATTCAGCCGGTGTTGCGGCTGCGGCTCCGGCCGCTGTCGTTGCGGCTGCTGCCGGGGTAGGCTTGGCTTCCCAGCCGAGGGCGCTGGCGCCGAGCACGGCTGCATCGGCTTCCTTCAGCTCGCTCAGGAGCACTTTGGGCTTGCCCTTGAAGATGTTGAGCATGCTGCGGTCCATGGCCTCGCGCAGCGGCTTCATGAGCAGGTCGCCGCTTTTGCTGAGACCGCCGAAAAGGATGAATGCCTCGGGCGAGGAGAACACGGTCATGTCGGCGAGTGCTTCACCCAGTATCGTGCCGGTGTAGTTGAAGACGTCCTTGGCCAGCTTGTCGCCGTTCATGGCGGCGTCGTACACGTCCTTTGAGGTGATGGATTCGATGGGCAGGTCGCGCAGGGTGGAGGGCTCGGTGCGAATCTCCAGGAACTCGCGTGCCGAACGTGCCACGCCCGTTGCCGAGCAGTATGCCTCGAGGCAGCCCGTGCGTCCGCAGCCGCAGAGGCGGCCGTTGTTGCGCTTCACAATCAGGTGGCCCAGCTCGCCGGCGAAGCCGTCGTGGCCGTAGACCAGCTGACCGTTGATTACGATGCCCGAGCCTACGCCCGTGCCGAGGGTAATCATGATGAAGTCCTTCATGCCGCGTGCGGCGCCATAGGTCATTTCGCCGATGGCGGCTGCGTTGGCGTCGTTGGTGATGGCTACGGGGATGCCGAATTTCTCGGTTACGAGCTTAGCCAGGGGCACGTTGGGCCAGGGCAGGTTGGGCGCGTTCTCGATCATGCCGGTGTAGTAGTTGCCGTTGGGGGCGCCTATGCCTATGCCGTAGATCTTGTCTTCCGCGTCGTTTGCCTTGATGAGGCGTGTCGCTTCGGTGTAGAGTTCGTCGATGTAATCCTCGATTTTTGCGTGCTTCTGTGTCTTGATGGAGTCGGAGGCGATGACGATGCCGCGTGCGTCAACGATGCCGAAAACGGTGTTGGTGCCGCCGATGTCAATGCCCAGTACGTAGGGTTTCATTTCTTGTATGCGTTAAGGTTAAGAGTTTATTGGACAAAATTAACAAAAACCTCGCGTCGCTGCAAACATCCTGTGCTAAAAATCAATAATTGCACTCAGTCAGCCTACTGACGTTTTTTGTTTGTTAGATTCTAATGGGTATATGAGGCACATTCTTGGGTCATTAAATAGTATTGCAAGACTCGATATTTTCATCCTGAATGTAGATAGTACACACGGCTCGTACAATGCGTTTCAAATAAGATAATTGGATGCAGTGCAACCTATTAGATGTAGAAGAAAAGAGAGCCCGCGGAGCGCGGCGGGCAGTTTTCAGCCCATGTGTGAGGAGGCGCAGCCGACGAGCCATGGGACATAGTGCCACCCTCCTCCACGCGCCGAGCTCCGGCAGGATGCGACAGCGCGTGCTTGCGGACCTTGGTCCGGGTCCACACCGACGGCTCCACGGACTAACGTCCGGAGAAGCGCAGCTGCGCATCCTGCCGGAGCTTGCTGCGCAGGCATTTATACCCCGAAACCCATGGCTCGTCGGCTACGCCTCCTCACACATGGGCTGAAAAATGCCCACCCGCTTCGCGGGCTCCCGATGTCGGTTTCCATACCGCCCGTGCGTACACCCTTATTTGAACCGGAAAAAATTGTCCGTAAAACAACGTATATATGGCCTCCGGCCATACAACTATAATATACACAGCACATTGCATCCCGATAAGATGAAAGCTGCCAGCCATACGGAGGGTTATATCGCGTACCTAATATCTTGAACCGCATTGCACGAACCGTGTGTCCCTATAATTCGAGGTTTTGCAACAGTTTCAATTCGCGACGAGCACGGGTTGCTCTAATTTTATTCCGTTAGGTTCCAGTACACGGTGTAGCGGCGGTGGTGGGCGTCGTACAGCGGCATGAGGGTGCGGCCGTCGGGGGTGGCGAAGTGGAGGCCTTCGCCGGGGACGCGGCGCACGGTGGAGGGGTCAAGGGTGGTGTTGAGGTCGGCCGGCACGTGATAGTCGTAGGTGTAGTAGTCGTTGCGCACGGTGGGGTCGGAGAACGGAGCCGGTGCGGCCATGCCTTCCGTGCCCATGTCGCCGGCGAGCACCACGGGGCCGTAGAGCAGGGCGCCGCGCGATGCGTCATCGCGCGCCGTCTCCACGCGCAGGCTCATGGGGTAGCGCACGTCCACGGTGTCGCCCTTGCGCCAGCGGCGCCGCACTGTCATGTAGCCCGAGGGCGAAGTCTTGGCTGACACCCGTTTGCCGTTGACGCGCAGTTCGGGGCGCGCGCACCATGCCGGGTGACGCAGCGAGATGGCAAGCGCCTCGGCGGGAGCCTCGTCGATGGTGAGACGCACGGTCTCCTCCTCGGGGAAGCGCGTGGTCTGCGTCAGCCGCAGGCCGCGCCCGCGCCAGTTCAGGCGGGAGGGGATGAACAGGTTCACAAGCAGCTCGTCGTCGCTGTCGCCGCCGAGGTAATAGATGCCCTCGCCGTACTTGGCGTGGCTCTCGAATCCGCTGCCCACGCAGCACCAGAAGGAGTTTTCAGGGGTGGAGTACACCTTGTAGGCGCCGCTGAGCAGAGGCAGGAAGTAGCACACCATGCCGCTGGCCGTGTCCTGCTGCGCGAGGATGTGGTTGAAGATCGCGCGTTCGTGATAGTCGGCCACGGATGCGTCGGCGTCCCAGCAGAAGATGTGGCGCCCGAGCTTGAGCATATTGTATGTGCAGCATGTCTCGCCGGTGTAGCCGTTGATGTTGCGGCTCATCTCGTCGGGATTGAAGAAGTGCTCTTTCTGGCTGAGCGAGCCGGTGGCGAATGCGTGCTTGCCGAGCATCTCGCCCCAGAACTGCCGCACCATGTCGCGGCTGCCTGTGTCGCCGCACAGCTCGTAGTTGCGGGCCTCAGCCAGCAGCTTGGGCAGGAAGGTGTTGCAGTGCTTGGTGCCCATGTCGAAGTCGCCGCGGGCCAGCGGGTCGAGCACGTCGTTGTGGTAGAAGAAGCGGGCGGCGCGTAGATAGGTGCTGTCGGCGGTGGCCGCATATAGGTTGTAGAGCGACTCGTTGATGCCGCCGAACTCGTTGCGCAGCATCAGGCGGCGCGTCTCCTCGGGCAGCGAGCCCACTTTCTTGGCCGCCCACGAGCCCATGCGCCGCGCCACCTCGAGCGCCTGTTCGTTGTGTCCGTAGACGTACTGGTCGAGCAGGCCGGCCAGAATCTTGTGCAGGGTGTACCAGGGCGCCCACACCGACTTGCCGCGGATATTGCGGTTGATAAGTTCCTCGGGAAAGGCGCTCAGGTAGCCGTCCGGCCCGAGTGCCTGCTGCACCTCGGCCAGCCCGGCCACGAGGCTGTCGCCCTTGAGGCGGAACAGTTCGTCGCCCGTGGCGGCGTACATCAGTCCGTAGGCTGAGAGCAGGTGGCCGGTGGTGTGGCCGCGCAGGTCGCAGTCCGGTGACTCCCAGCCGCCCAGGCGTATGGGCGTATCGTAGCCGCCCTCGCGCCCGGCGAAGACGCCGGCGTTGGTGCGGAAGTTGTGCAGCAGCCTGCGCACGGGGATGGAAGCCATCCATGCCGAGTCGCGGGCGATGTTGTCGTGGACGCGGCCTGGAAGCACGCGCACGTCCTCCAGCGCGAACGACCGGGCGCGCAGCGGGGCCGTGGTGTGCAGTTGCAGCGCCTGCTCGGCGGCGCCGGGATATACTGACTGTGCGGCGGCCGAGAGGGCTGCGGCGCACATTAGGGCGGTGATTATTCGTTTCATATCAGGATGTTTATGATGAAATACGTTTCAGACGCCGCCGATACCCAATCGGGCGGCAAGTGGCGCCCGTTCGTGCCGCCGAAATTTTTCTTCTGAAAAAATTTGGAATTACGAACAGCATCGCTTAATTTTGCGTTATGAAAGAAAGGGCGGAAGAGACCGCCACAAGATACACCACATCAAAGTAGATTGGGAAACTCTTCAAATTTTACTGAAATGCCGAGACACGCTTTGCCGCCCAATGGCGGGCCTCAGCCTCGAGCCCTTGGCGAGAGGATGCCTTTGAGCCGGAGGATTACAAAGGACGGCGAGCACTCAAACCCTGTCTTATCGGAGTTTCATCGCATCCTTTGATGTGGCCTTATAAAAAGAGGCGTCCGACCATTGCGGTCGGGCGCCCTTTTCGTCGTGTGCCTTACGGGGTTACATCCTTATTTTCTCCACGCGGTTGCCCTGGCGGCGTATGTAGAGCCCTCCGGCTTCGGGATGGGCCACGCGTATGCCCTGCAGGTTGAAATACTCTACGGGAGCCTCGCTGTCGCTCTCCTCTACGGTGTTGCTCTCTATGTCGTCGATGCCGGTGCTGAGCCGCTTGGCGGAGATGACGATTTTGTCGCCTGCATTCAGGCTCGGGAATGCCACGTAATCATCATTTGCTACGGAGGCGGCAGCATATGCGGCGGCATGCTGTGGCGCTGTATATGTTTTGCCGTTAAGATAGATGTACATGCTGCTAATGTTCGGGTGATGAACTTGTAGTTTGCCATTGTGCGATACGTTGATGGTTGCACGCTGCACACGGCTGTCGCTCCAGGTCATGTCGGTGGTGTATCCGCCTTTTGCGCGTATGCCTTTGATTGAACCGGCTGTCCATTCCTGAGGGAGCGCCGGCAGCAGATCGATAACGCCCGATACGCCCTCTGCCGTGACGCTGCCGCGGTAGCTCTGCAATAGCATTTCGGCTATGGCTGAGGTAAGGCCGGCGTTGCCCTCTATTTGATATTGCCCGAGGGTTGTGTTGTTGAGGTTCAGCATCAGGTGTTCCTCTGCTACAGCGGTGCGCAGATTTTCGTATGCGCCTTTGTACCCGTTGCTTGTGTTGGGCTGACGTGTACGTGCGCGGCAGTTGGCGCGCCATGCGTCCACCCATCCTGCGGCTTCTCCGCCGTCGCCGTCGCCGCGAAGCTCGAGCGAGCGTATAGTAGCGTCGAACGCGGTCGGGTCAGCATCAAACGGAGATACTTGTCCTAATGGGAAAAGACACATCAGATGCGAAAGGTGACGGTGTCCGTCGGCTATTGGTGCCGTACCTTCCCACTCCTCAATGGCACCACCGTTTACGTGGATACCGTTGTCAAGGCGGGAAAGTATATCCTGCATAGTGGAAAGATAGCCGGTGTCTCCGCCGAGTATTTTCCGGCCTGCTATGGCATTGGTGAACAGATCGGTCACGAGCTGGCGACCGTGGACAGCCGTTGTGCCGCCGCCACCGCCATTCTCCGGCGACCAGCATTCAGGAAGCACGAGTTTGCCCGAACCGTTGCTGATGAGGCGCTTTTCCCAGAAGCGGCAGGCATTTTCCATTACAGGTACTATACGCGCCAGATATTCTCTGTCGAGGGTGTAGACGTAGTGTTGCCACAGGTGATGGCAGAACCAGGCGTTGGCTTCCGAATACTGCGAGTTGAATTCAACCTGGTGGCCGAATATATTGTTGGCGTTGCCGAGAGTCCATGCTCTGCTGTCGCAGCCGGGAGCGCGTGCGGCTGCAAGTTTGCGCCATTCAGGACGTTGCGACATGTTGATGATGTAATTGAGGAATGCCATGTGGGGGTCGCCCAGTCCGGTACTTTCGGCCGGCCAATAGTTCATCTCAACGTTCACATCAGCATGAATGTCGCGGTTCCACTGGTCGTCTGTGCCCCATATGCCTTCAAGGAAGTTTGGAAGCACATTGCTTTTGCGCGAGGAACCGATGAGTGTGTATCGTCCGTAGTTGAAAATAATGGTCTCCAGCAGGCGCCACTGCGCATCGGTCAGCGTGCCTTCCCGGCCTCCTTCTACGAGCCGGTCTATGGACATGTGGTTTTCGGCTGTGTTGTCGAATTCCAGTGCGCATGCGTCGTAGAGAGTGCTGTGGTCGGCCACATGGTCGTTGTAGAGTGAACGGAATCCTTTGGCAATTGCCACGTCAGTCTTTCCGATGGCCTCGGCTGTGAGGTCTTTGCCGCTGCGGAAGTCCTCGGCGGTCTGGTCATAGCTTGAAGCGCATGCCATCACTACCATTAGACGCGTGGCGTTGTTGATTTTTACTGTTGTACCGGATGTGTCCGCCACGCCGTCGGTGTCCCATGCTATGCAGACTGTATTGCTGACGGTTTTCAGTGAAGCGGAGGCTATGAAGTGAGAGCCGTCGGTGCATTTGCCGGAGAGTTTGCCGCCAAGGGCTATTTCGTAATTGCGCGGCTGCTCTGAGGTCAGATTGGTTACAAACACGTCGTCAGGGTTGCTGACGAAATACTCTGCGGCCACAGGCTTGTCGCGTAAGGCATAGGCGGATACTACACCTTTGCTCATGTCGAGCTGCGACAGATATTTGAGGTCACCGTTCTTGTTGTTGTCACGTATGGAAAGTTTCCCCAGTTCCTCATACTGTCCGGGGGCATCGATGTAGCCTGTGCCGGTTGTGGTTGTTGGGTAGGCCGATGGTGGTGCACCTTCATAAAAAGTCTTGTGGCAAAGCTTCATCTCATCGAATCGGTTGCCGGATAATGTCAGGCCAATGCTTCCGTTGCCTATCAGGAAAGTGTGCATGTCGTAGCGTGGCGAGCATTGCATACTCCATCCGGGGTTGGTTTCCTCATAGAAGATTGTGTTGGCTTGATTGGCGGGTGTGTAGCCATTGCCTGTCCATTCCAGCATTTCCTGTGGGAATGTGGAGGAAAACCCTTCGTCGGGCAGCGAGGGGTCGCGGTAGCTCGTGCAGGTGTAGGTGAGGGAGAGCGCCGTGGGGTTGACGCGGAGGTCGTAGCTGCCGGCGGTCGCAACTTTGTGGCCGGAATCGGAGGTGCTCAGCGCCATGGTGTGTGCCTCGGCGTCGGCAGCGAGGATGTCGGCGCCCAGATAGAGACGGGTGCCTTCGTAGACGATTACGGGCACAGCTCCGGCGCTGTAGAAGGCCGTCTTGGTGTAGATGCCGGAAGCGTCGGGGGTGACTGATGTTCCGTCCAGTGTCAGCTCGGGAGTGTAGGGGGCGCGGGTGACGGTGCAGCCCGTAGGCTCGCCGTCGCGCAGGGCTATCGTCAGCGAGTATGTGCCTTTTACGCTGATTGTCGCAGCGTTGCCTCCGGCCACAAGGCGGAGCTTAAGCGTCTGCTGTGCGTTGTTGGTCGCATCGAATGTCGGGTCAGCTTCAAAGCCGTAGGAAGTGTCGCCCACGGTGACGGGACCTAAGCTGAGGCCGCCGGCGTCCACATTATAAGTGCCCTGCACGTTGAAGGCACCGGTCTGCCCCTCCACGTCGTCGGCCACTATCAGGCTGCTGCCGCCGATGTTGATTTTGAGAGGAATCTTGTCGCCCGATGCTTTGGTGATGACGCATGCCGACGGCACGCCTTTCAGCACGCTCAGCCCGACGGTGTAGATGCCCGGACGGGTGACGCTGATGTCTCCGCCGCCGCTGACGAGCGCCACTGTCTGCGTCTGCTCGTCCTTGCTGTCGGTGAACGTGGGCTGTGTCTGTGCGCCGTAGACTGCGCCTCCGGCGGAGATTCCATCGATTGTGAGGCTGTTGCCGTCTGTGACCTCATAGCTGCCCTCGATTGTGAAAGTCTCGCTGAGTCCGTTGATGTCGTCGCTCACGGCTATTGTCGTGCCGTTGATTGCCATAGACAGCGGGGTGGGGTCGGCCACATCTTCGCTACGAATGACTTTTACGTTCATTTTGGTCTTGTCATCCGATAACTCGGCAACCATGTAGAACGTTTCCGTTACTGTCGTATTGAAATATCCCCACGTTTGAGTGTCAAGGCTTATTTGTACAAGTTCCAACACTCCATCTGTAACCTTGGAAATTTCCCCATTCTCGTAAACATATTGTTGAGAGCCTTGATAGCCGTAATCGCCGCAGGAGAATACTACACTTTCATATTGCTGTAGTGTTACATATCCTTTATAGGTATTGGAGCTGACTTTTGGCAAAGTCGCTACGGCGTTCAGATTTTCCACGGCTTTGCCCCATTCGTGTTTAAGAACTTTTACTTCATCCTGCGCCATGCCGATGGTTGGCAATAAGGCAAGAATAAACGATAGAATCATCCGTGTTATCGGTCTCCCGGGGCTGTTTTTCATAGTATTTAATGGTGATGGTTTATTGTTTTCTGCACAAAAGTAATGAAATTTTTAGATAAAATCGCAAAATTTGTTTAAAATGTGATACTATTTTAACGTCTTCGGCACTGAACCGTCAGACAGAGGCGGTTACAATTTGTGTTTTTCATGCTAAAACGCTATCTTTGCAGAAAATATCATACTTGCCAAAAAAACACAGTTTACTTAAGATGAAGAAATTATTACTGACATTTGTGGCTCTCGTCCTGGCCTGCGGCATCGGCGCCGTGGCTCAGATTGTCACCACTACGCCGGCCGTCCTGCAGGAAAACTCTACCGGCGTGGTGCTTTACTATCACGCTGATTCGCCTCTCGGCAACGACGGAATGAAGAACTACACCGGCGACGATGTGTACGCCCACATAGGCGTCACCACCGCTGCGGGCGACTGGCAGTACATCGCTGCGGGTTGGGACACCGACCTCCCGAAGTGCCACATGACGCGTGTCGACGCAAACACTTACTCGTTGGCGATAGGCGACATCCGCACATTCTTCGGAATCAAGGACGGCGACCACGCCACGCGTCTGTGCATGGTGGTGCGCAACTCCGGCGGCTCGCGTCAGGGCAAGGCCAGAGGCGACAAGGACATCTTTGTCGACATCAAGCCCGCCGGCCTGGCGATGAACTTCGAGTGCTCGGCGGCCGGGGTAATCACTGCCGCCACCACAGTGACACTTGCCGTCAACACTACCGAGGAGGCCGACATCGCCATCACCGTCAACGGCGCACCGTTCGCCTCGGCCACAGCCGCAGTGTGGCTTGCCAAGGACTACACCATAAGCGCGGCCGGAACATATGAATTTGTAGCCACGGCCACAGCCGGCGGCAAGACGCTGAGCCAGACACACACGGTGACGTACGTCAGCCCCTCGGCCGAACGCGAATATCCCGGCGGTACACCCCGCATGGGCGCCGTGGAGAACGCCGACGGCACCGTGACTTTCTGCCTGGCGGCTCCCGGCAAGAAGAGTGTGGTTATGGTGCCCTCGTGGGACGGCCACAAGGTGCTCGACAGCAACACCATGTACCGCCACGACTATAACGGCGCGAGCTACTTCTGGATTACGTCGCCCGTTCTGGCCGACGGCACGGACTACACATATTATTATATAGTGGACGGTCAGACAGCCGTGGGCGACCCCTATGCCCGCCTTGTGCTCGACCCCTACAACGACAAGTATCTGCCCGCAGCCGACTGGATGCCGGCCTATCCCGCCGAGGTCACTGAGACCGTGCCTCTGGCCGTATGGCGCCGCGGCATGAACGACTACAGCTGGAGCGACTTCACGATTCCGGCACACGGCAGCCTGTACATCTACGAGATGCTGCTGCGCGACTTCACAGGCACCGAGGGTCAGCGCCTGGGCAACGGCACCCTGGCCGCCGCCATGGAGAAGATACCCTACATCAAGAGCCTCGGCGTCAACGCCGTGGAGCTGATGCCGGTGATGGAATTCAACGGCAACAACTCGTGGGGCTACAACACCAATTTCTATATGGCTCCCGACAAGGCGTACGGCTCGCCCGAGGAGTACAAGGACTTCATCGACGAGTGCCACCGCCAGGGCCTGGCCGTTATCCTCGACGTGGTGTTCAACCAGACCGACGGCCTCGCCCCCTGGTATCAGATGTATCCCGCGGGCAGCAATCCTTTCTACAACGCTACCGCGCCGCACGATTACAGCGTGCTCAACGACCTCAACCCCGAGAACGCCATCGTGGAGCAGCACTATAAGGACGTGCTGCAATACTGGCTGCGCGAGTACAACGTGGACGGCTTCCGCTTCGACCTCGTGAAGGGCCTCGGCGACAACGGCAGCTACGGCTCCGGCACTGACGCCGCCAACACCACGCGCACGGCACGCATGAAGCGCCTGCACGCCGCCATGCGCGAGGTGAAGCCCGACGCCATCCACATCAACGAGCTCCTGGGCGACAACGCCGAGGAGAACGCCAACGCCGCCGACGGCCAGCTGGGCTGGCACAATCTTAGCCACAACGCCGGTCAGTTCGCCATGGCTTACGACGAGAACGGCCGGGGCATCTCGGAGTTCTATGCCGTCAATGCCGGCCGAACGGACGGCTATGCCGTGTCCTACGCCGAGAGCCACGACGAGGAGCGCCTCGCCGCCAAGATAATGGCCTATGCCACCGACAACGTCAAGACGGCCACCGTGCGCGCCGCCCGCCTGGGTGCTACCGGCGTATGGATGATTCTGTCGCCGGGTCCGAAGATGCTCTGGCAGTTCCAGGAGCTCGGCAACGAGGAAAGCACCAAGAATGCCGACGGCTCGAACAACACTGACCCCAAGACCGTGCGCTGGAACGACCTCGACAACGCCGTGCGTCAGCGCATCCTCGAGGCATACCGCGCCGCAGGCTCCCTGCGTGCCGCCCATCCCGAGATGTTCGGTGCGGACGCGGAGTTTGCCTCGGTATGGAGCGCAGACAAGTCGGCCCCGCGCAGCATCTGCGTGCGCAAGGACAAGAAGTCGGTTGTGGCGTTCTTCAACCCCTCCGTTTCGGCCGCGCAGACCGTGACCGTCACTTCCGCCGGTCTTGAGGCCGCCGACGCCGAGCTGGTCTATGCCAGCCGCGGCTTCAGCAATCCGCAGCTCAGCGGTACGGGCGGCACGCTGTCGCTGAAGGTGCCGGCCAACGGCTTTGCCATCTACTGCATGGCCGGCCTCAACGGTATTGATGACATCACGGGCGATGGCGGCGGCGCATCTGCCGTGCGTGTGCGCGGTGGTGTCGGCGAGATCATCGTGGAGGGCGCCGAAGGCATGCCCGAGGCTTACGATATGTCCGGTCGCCGTGTGGCTCTCACCGGGCTCGACGCCGGATTGTATCTCGTCCGCGTTGACGGCTCCGGCTACAAGGTCGTTGTGAAATGAAGAAAATTATCCCCATATTCCTTATAATCGCAAGCGCATGCGCGAGGCCCGGCCATGATGATGGCTCGGGCGAGCCGCAGGCGCTTGCGCCCGTCTATGAATACTTCGCCGAATATGGTTCGGCTCCGGCGCTGCCCGACAGTCTGCGCCCCGAGGTGGAGGCGTTCATGAAGGTGACGGGTAGGGGAGATGCCTCGGCGCCCGTGCTCGCTGCCTGGGCGGCTTCGCCGGCAGTGGAAGTCTTCACTCCCGCCGTCGACAGTGTTTTTCCCTCGCTTGCTCCGGTGGAGCAGGGGCTTGGCGATGTGCTTGCCCGGGCCGTCCGTGAGGGGCTTGATCTGCCGCGACGGCGTTATGCCGCCGTTGTGTGGGGACGTCCGGAAAGCATCGTGTTCTGCGACAGCGTGATGCTTGTGGCGCTCAATCACTATCTGGGAGCATCCTATCCCGGCTACAGCCATCTGCCGGCCTATGCGCGTTCTGCGAAGGAGCCGTCGCGCCTCGTGCCCGACATGGCGGAGGCTCTGGTTGGCACCGCCTGTCCGTACGAGCGCCGCGAGGGCAGCACGGTGCTGTCGCGCCTGCTCTACGAGGGAGCCATGGCCGAGGCGCGCATGCGCCTGTGCGGCATCGGCGAGGCCGAGGCGCTTGGATATGATGACGATACTTATGCCGACCTGGCGGCGCACGAAGGCGAACTTTGGCAGCTGCTTGTGGCCCGCGGCTTGCTTTACAGCACTCTGCCGGCCGATGCCGAGCGCCTTGTGTCGCCGGCGCCTTCCGTGTCGCTGCTTGGCGCGGCTGTTCCCGGCAGAGCAGGGCGCTTCATCGGTCTGCGCATAGTGCAGAGCTATCTGCGGAGGCATCCCGAGGCCACATTGTCCGAGCTGCTCTCGCCGGCATTCTACGACTCTGATGAAACCCTGCGCCGCGCGGCCTATACCGGTGGAATATGAAAATGTCCCGGCTTTCACAAGCCGGGACATTTAATAGGGGAATTGTTGCAGTAAATTATGGAGTGGGCGCTGAGGGATTCGAACCCCCGACCCTCTGCTTGTAAGGCAGACGCTCTGAACCAGCTGAGCTAAGCGCCCGTCAAAATCGCCCTTTGCGACGAAATATTGACCTAAACAACCTCAATAATTTCCCTCTTACCTATAACTCACAACAAGGGAAGACACATAGGGACATAAGGTCAAAAGCGACATAAGAATTATTAATATTGATAATCATCAAATAAAAAACTTCTGTTCCTTTTGACCTTATGCCCTTGTGTATCTCGTCCTCCGAAGTAATCTCCCCCTCTTACCTATCCCCTCTCAACTATAAACTTCAAAAAAAAGTGGAAATGTTTGCATAATAGCGAATTAATTAGTAATTTTGCATCGATTTTGTGGCGTGCTATAGCCTAACGTATCGTTAACTGCGTGACAGTTACCGCGATACGTGGCAAATGGCATGCTTATGGAGTCGACAGAATATTTAAACAAAATAGAAGAAGTAACCCAAAGTTAAACCAAAAAACTAAGATGCCTACTATTCAGCAATTAGTACGTAAGGGTCGCGTGGCGCTCGAAGACAAGAGCAAGAGCCCCGCGCTCGACAGCTGCCCCCAGCGTCGTGGCGTGTGCGTTCGCGTCTACACCACCACTCCCAAAAAGCCTAACTCGGCTATGCGTAAGGTAGCTCGCGTGCGCCTCACCAATGGCAAAGAAGTGAACTCCTACATCCCCGGCGAGGGCCACAATCTTCAGGAGCACAGCATTGTGCTCGTGCGTGGCGGCCGTGTGAAGGATCTTCCCGGCGTTCGCTGCCACATCGTGCGCGGCACTCTCGATACCTCCGGTGTCAAGGATCGCACGCAGCGCCGTAGCAAGTATGGTGCCAAGCGTCCCAAGGCAGGTGCAGCCAAGAAGTAATTCGGTTTTCGCAATCGAGTGAAGTAATCTGAACGCACCGCGAGATTTAATCAATTATTTTAAACTCGTTTTTTGATTCTTGAAAAGCTGCCCGGTTGAGTAAGCCGTGCCGGAGGGCACAGCTGAAGCAAAAGAAGCAACAACCAAGCAATCTGAAAACACAACACACTGACTAAAAATGAGAAAGGCAAAGCCTAAGAAGCGCCAAATCCTTCCCGATCCCGTCTTCGGTGACGTGCGTGTGGCTAAATTCGTCAACCACCTCATGTACGACGGCAAGAAGAACACTTCCTATGAGATCTTCTACAAGGCGCTCGACAATGTGAAGAGCAAGCTCCCCAACGAGGAAATGACTGCTCTCGAAATCTGGAAAAAGGCCCTCGAGAATGTAACTCCCCAGGTGGAGGTGAAAAGTCGCCGTGTGGGCGGCGCCACCTTCCAGGTGCCTACCGAAATCCGTCCGGACCGCAAGGAATCTATATCAATGAAAAATCTCATCCTCTATGCACGCAAACGCGGCGGCAAGACAATGGCCGACAAGCTCGCAGCCGAAATCGTTGATGCCTTCAACGAGCAGGGCGGCGCTTTCAAACGCAAGGAGGATATGCACAAAATGGCAGAAGCTAACCGCGCATTCGCACACTTCCGCTTCTAATATACTTTCATTGACTGTAAATCCCACCGCAAAATGGCTAAATCAGACGAACATCTCAAATATACCCGCAACATCGGCATCATGGCTCATATTGATGCCGGCAAGACTACGACGTCGGAGCGTATTCTCTTCTATACCGGTCTGACTCACAAAATCGGCGAGGTGCACGACGGCGCCGCAACCATGGACTGGATGGAACAGGAGCAGGAGCGCGGCATCACAATCACTTCGGCCGCTACCACCGCTTTCTGGAAATACAACGACGAGAAATACAAAATCAACCTGATTGACACTCCGGGACACGTCGACTTCACCGTCGAGGTGGAGCGCTCGCTCCGTGTGCTCGACGGTGCCGTCGCCACTTTCTGCGCAGTCGGCGGTGTTGAGCCTCAGTCTGAGACCGTATGGCGTCAGGCCGACAAATACAACGTGCCCCGTATCGGCTACGTCAACAAGATGGACCGCAGCGGCGCCAACTTCTTCGAGGTTGTACGCCAGCTCAAGGATGTGCTCGGTGCCAATCCCTGCCCCATCCAGATACCCATCGGTGCTGAAGAGACCTTCAAGGGCGTAGTTGACCTCGTGCGCATGAAGGCTATCTTCTGGCACGACGAGACCATGGGTGCCGACTACGAGATTGACGATATCCCCGCCAGCCTCGTCGACGAAGCCAACGAATGGCGCGACAAGATGCTTGAGAAAATCGCCGAATTCGACGACGACCTCATGGCAAAATACTTCGACGACCCCTCCACCATCACCGAGGAGGAAATCAAGAAGGCTCTGCGCAAGGGTACCCTCTCCATGGAGATCGTGCCCATGATTCTCGGCTCCTCGTTCAAGAACAAAGGCGTGCAGTGCCTGCTCGACGCAGTCTGCGCTTATCTGCCCAGCCCCGTCGACGCCGGCGCCGTTGAAGGCCATGCCGTAGACAACCCCGACGAAGTCGAGACCCGCGAGCCCAGCAGCGACGCTCCCATGTGCGCTCTTGCATTCAAGATCGCTACCGACCCCTATGTAGGCCGTCTGACATTCTTCCGCGTTTACTCCGGCGACGTCGTTGCCGGCAGCTATGTGCTCAACGCACGCAGCGGCAAGAAGGAGCGTGTGAGCCGCCTCTTCCAGATGCACTCCAACAAGCAGAACCCCATGGAGAAGATCGGCTGCGGCGACATAGGCGCAGGCGTAGGCTTCAAGGATATCCGCACCGGCGACACTCTCTGCGCCGAGGACGCTCCCATCGTGCTTGAGGCTATGGAGTTCCCCGATCCCGTTATCGGTATCGCCGTGGAGCCCAAGACCCAGAAGGACCTCGACAAGCTCGGCGTAGGCCTCCAGAAGCTCGCCGAGGAAGACCCCACCTTCCGCGTGGAGACCAACGAGGAGACCGGTCAGACTGTCATCAGCGGTATGGGCGAGCTTCACCTCGACATCATCATCGACCGTCTCCGCCGCGAGTTCAAGGTAGAGTGCAACCAGGGTCGTCCGCAGGTTACCTACAAGGAAGCCATCACCCAGCCCGTCGAGCTCCGCGAGGTATTCAAGAAGCAGACCGGCGGCCGCGGTAAGTTCGCCGACATCATCGTACGCGTAGAGCCCGTGGACGAAGGTTTCGAAGGCGGCCTCCAGTTCGTCGACGAAGTCAAGGGCGGCAACATCCCCAAGGAGTTCATCCCCAGCATCCAGAAGGGCTTCCAGACCGCTATGAAGAACGGCGTCCTCGCTGGCTATCCCGTGGAGAACCTCAAGGTTACCGTTATCGACGGTTCGTTCCACCCCGTCGACTCCGACCAGCTCTCGTTCGAGCTCTGCGCCATCAGCGCATTCAAGAAAGCCAGCGAGAAGGCCGGTCCCGTGCTGCTTGAGCCTATCATGAAGATCGAGGTCGTTACCCCCGAGGAATCCATGGGCGACGTCATCTCCGACCTCAACAAGCGCCGCGGACAGGTAGAAGGCATGGAGACAAGCCGCAGCGGCGCACGCGTCGTGAAGGCCAAGGCTCCCCTGGCCGAGATGTTCGGCTACGTGACCGCCCTCCGCACCATCACCTCCGGCCGTGCCACCAGCACCATGAGCTTCTCGCACTACGCCGAGGTCAGCAGCAGCATTGCCAAGGCCGTCCTCACCGAATGCCAGGGCCGTGTCGACCTCATCAAGTAATATGCATATAAACAAACCAACAATATGAGCCAGAAAATTCGCATCAAACTCAAATCTTACGATCACAACCTCGTCGACAAGAGCGCCGAGAAGATCGTCAAGACCGTGAAGGCTACCGGCGCAGTGATCAGCGGTCCCATACCCCTGCCCACGCACAAGCGCATCTTCACTGTGAATCGCTCGACCTTCGTCAACAAGAAGAGCCGCGAGCAGTTCCAGCTGTCGTCGTTCAAGCGCCTCATCGACATCTACAACAGCACCGCCAAGACCGTCGACGCTCTCATGAAGCTCGAGCTCCCCAGCGGCGTGGAAGTAGAAATCAAGGTCTGATGCCCCGCGGTATCATCCAGCACATTCAAATCAACATTCACTCCTAAACAAACACAGAAATGCCAGGATTAATTGGAAAAAAAATCGGAATGACATCCGTTTTCAGTGCCGACGGTAAGAACGTACCGTGCACTTGACTGTCGACCTCTTCGGCGACACAGAGTTCGTCGACGTCATCGGCACCAGCAAGGGTAAAGGCTTCCAGGGCGTAGTTAAGCGCCATGGCTTCGGCGGTGTGGGCCAGAGCACTCACGGCCAGCACAACCGTCTGCGCGCACCCGGTTCGATCGGCGCCTGCTCCTATCCCGCAAAGGTATTCAAGGGCATGCGCATGGCCGGCCAGATGGGCAACGAGCGCGTGACAGTGCAGAATCTCCAGATCGTCAAGATCATCCCCGAGCACAACATCCTCATGATCAAAGGCTCCATCCCCGGCGCCAAAGGTTCCATCGTCTTAATTGAGAAGTAAAATGGAAGTTGCAATCTACAATAAGGAAGGACAGGACACCGGCCGCAAGGCAGTCCTCAACGATGAGGTGTTCGCAATCGACGCCAACGAGCACGCCATCTACCTCGATGTCAAGCAGTTCCTTGCCGACCAGCGCCAGGGCACACACAAGAGCAAAGAGCGCAGCGAAGTAAGCGGCTCCACCCGTAAGCTCCACAAGCAGAAGGGCGGCGGCGGCAGCCGTATCGGCGACATCAACTCGCCCGTACTCGTAGGCGGCGGCCGCGTCTTCGGTCCCCGTCCCCGCGACTATCGCTTCAAGCTCAACCGCAAGCTCAAGCAGCTCGCCCGTCGCTCCGCACTCACCGTGAAGTGCCAGGCCGACCAGATCATCGTCGTGGAAGACTTCACTTTCGACGCACCCAAAACTAAAAATTTCGTAAATTTTGCTAAAAATCTTAAAGTGGACGGCAAAAAGCTCCTCCTCGTTTTAGCAGAACGAAATAATGTCGTATCTTTGTCTGCTCGAAATGTGCCCGACGTTCGCCTCATGAACGCCGCGGACATCAACACGTATGCAATCATGAACAACAACGCTATCATCCTCACGGAAGGTAGCCTTGCTGTGGTCAACAACCTGTAAACCCCTGGAGGAACCAACAATGGACATAGAAATCAAACCCATAGTGACCGAGAAAGCCACCCGCCTGACGGACAAGCTCAATCGTTACACATTCCGCGTTTCCCCCGAAGCCAACAAGTACCAGATCAAAGACCTGGTGGAGAAGCTCTACGGGGTGAAGGTGGCCGCCGTCAACACGGCCGTCATGCGTGCCAAGAACAAGAGCCGCTGGACCAAAAGCGGCCTGCTGCGCGGTGCGACATCGCGCTGGAAGAAAGCCTTCATCACCCTCGCTGAAGGCCAGACCATCGACTTTTACAGCAACATCTGATAAATAAAATGGCAGTAAGAAAATTCAAGCCCACGACTCCCGGGCAGCGACACAAAATTATCGGCGTGTTCAAAGGTACAATCACTGCTACCACGCCGGAGAAATCTCTTACAGTCGGTAAACGTGCCAGCGGCGGCCGCAACGCCGAAGGCCATCTCACCACTCGCTACCTTGGTGGTGGTCACAAACGCAAATACCGCTTCATTGACTTCAAGAGAAACAAAGACGGAGTCCCCGCTGTAGTAAAATCCATCGAGTACGATCCCAACCGTTCGGCGCGTATCGCACTCCTTTACTACGTAGACGGTGAAAAAGCCTACATCATCGCACCCAACGGTCTCGAAGTAGGCGCAACTGTGGTAAGCGGTCCCGACGCAGCTCCCGAGGTGGGCAACGCCCTCCCCCTGGGCAAGATACCCGTAGGTACCGTCATCCACAACATCGAATTGCGTCCCGGCCAGGGAGCCTTCATGGCCCGTTCCGCCGGCACCTTCGCCCAGCTCATCAGCCGCGAGGGTGACTATGCTATCGTCAAATTACCTTCCGGAGAAACCCGCAAGATCCTCTGCGCCTGCAAGGCCACCATCGGCGTCGTAGGCAACAGCGAGCACTCGCTCGAGCAGAGCGGCAAGGCAGGCCGCAGCCGCTGGCTCGGCCGTCGTCCGCGCAACCGCGGCGTTGTCATGAACCCTGTCGACCACCCCATGGGCGGTGGCGAGGGCCGCGCCAGCGGTGGTCATCCCCGTTCGCGCAAGGGCCTCTACAGCAAGGGTCTCAAGACACGCTCCCCGAAGAAGCAGTCTTCGAAGTACATTATCGAACGTCGCAAAAAGTAATCTGATAAAATAGCAAATATGAGCCGTTCATTAAAGAAAGGTCCCTTCATCAGCGTGAAGCTCGAGAAGAAGGTCAACGACATGAATGCTTCCGGCAAAAAGAACGTCATCAAGACCTGGAGCCGCGCATCCATGATCGCCCCCGAGTTCGTCGGCCATACTTTCGCCGTACACAACGGAAACAAGTTCATCCCCGTGTACGTCACCGAAAACATGGTAGGCCACAAGCTCGGCGAGTTCGCCCCCACACGCACCTTCCGCGGCCACGCCGGCAACAAGAAGAAATAAGGGCCAGCCAATCAATTTTATTGACAAAGAAAAGCAACACATACAATGGGTGTAAGAAAAAAAATATCTGCCGATCAGAAAAAGCAGGAACGTAAGCAGGTGGCTTTCGCCAAGCTCACCAACGTGCCTACTTCGCCCCGCAAAATGCGCCTCGTCGCCGACATGATCCGCGGCAAGGAAGTGTTCCGCGCCCTTGGCATGCTCAAGTTCTCCAACAAGGAGGCTGCTGCCCGCGTCGAGAAGCTCCTGCGCTCTGCTGTGGCAAACTGGGAAGAGAAGAACGAAAGAAAAGCCGAGGACGGCGAGCTCTATGTGAGCACCATCTTCGTTGATCCCGCCCCCATGCTCAAGCGTCTGCGCACCGCCCCCCAGGGCCGCGGCTACCGCATCCGCAAGCGCGCCAACCACGTCACCGTTATCGTGGACACCATCAACAACACTAACAATCACGAGGCATAATACAATGGGACAGAAAGTAAATCCTATCAGCAACCGTCTGGGTGTCATCCGCGGCTGGGACTCCAACTGGAGCGACGGCACAAAGCAGGGTGAGAACATCCTTGAGGACTACAAGCTCCGCAAGTACCTCAACGTACGCCTGGCCAAGTGCAGCGTGAGCCGCATCGTGATTGAACGCACGCTCAAGCTCATTACCATCACCGTCTGCACATCCCGCCCCGGCCTGGTAATCGGCAAAGGCGGCGAAGAAGTCGAGAAGCTCCGCGAAGAGCTCAAGAAAATCACCGACAAAGACGTACAGATCAACATCTTTGAAGTTAAGCGCCCCGAGCTCGATGCCGAAATCGTGGCTGCCAACATCGCCCGCCAGATCGAAGGCAAGGTGGCTTACCGCCGCGCCGTCAAGATGGCTATCCAGGGCAGCATGCGCGCCGGTGCCGAGGGCATCAAGGTGCAGGTAAGCGGCCGCCTCAACGGCGCCGAAATCGCCCGCAGCGAGATGTTCAAGGAAGGTCGCACACCCCTGCACACCCTCCGTGCCGACATCGACTACGCACTCGTCGAGGCACACACCAAGGTAGGTGTCGTAGGCATCAAGGTCTGGATCTGCCGCGGCGAAGTATACGGCAAGCGTGACCTCGCTCCCCAGTTCAGCCAGCAGAAGGAGACCCGCAGCGCAGCCCCCGGCGGCGCACCCCGTCGCGGTGGTTTCCGTCGTGCCAAAGCCAATCGTTAACCTCTCAAGATAGCAAACACAGATGTTACAACCTAAGAAAACCAAATTCCGCCGCCAGCAGAAGGGCCGCATGAAGGGCGTAGCACAGCGAGGTAACGATCTCGCTTTCGGCTCCTTCGGCATCAAGACCCTCGAGAGCAAGTGGATTACCGGCCGCCAGATTGAGGCCGCACGTATCGCCGTGACACGCTACATGCAGCGTCAGGGTCAGATCTGGATCCGTATCTTCCCCGATAAGCCCATCACCAAGAAGCCTGCCGAAGTCCGCATGGGTAAAGGTAAAGGTAACCCCGAAGGCTTCGTTGCGCCCGTTACCCCCGGCCGCATGATCATCGAGGTAGAAGGCGTCAGCTACGACATCGCCAAGGAGGCACTCCGTCTGGCCGCCCAGAAGCTCCCCGTCGTTACAAAATTCGTGGTGCGCCGTGACTACGACCCCACTCAAAACGTGTAATGCACCATGAAGAAGGAAGAAATAAAGGAAATGACCACGGCCGACCTGCGCGAGCGCCTCGCACAGATGGAGACTGAATACCAGCAGCTCCTGGCCACTCACGCTGTCTCCCCCGTCGACAACCCCGCCAAGATCACGGCCGACCGCCGCATGATCGCACGCGTCAAGACCGAGCTCCGTCAGCGCGAACTCAACAACAAATAATCATCCCCGCCAAAATGGAAGAAACAAGAAACCTCAGAAAAGAGCGCATCGGCGTGGTATCCAGCAATAAGGGCGACAAGACCATCACCGTCGTGGTCAAATGGAAGGAGAAACACCCCATCTACGGCAAGTTCGTCAACAAAAGCAAGAAATATCACGCACACGACGAAAACAACGAGTGCAGCGTGGGCGACACCGTGCGCCTGATGGAGACCCGCCCCCTCAGCAAGACCAAGCGCTGGCGCTTAGTAGAAATCGTAGAAAAAGTTAAGTAATAACCCCATGATACAGACTGAAACCCGCCTGACCGTCGCCGACAACAGCGGTGCAAAGGAAGCCCTTTGCATCCACGTCCTCGGCGGCACCGGTCGCCGCTACGCTTCCGTAGGCGACATCATCGTTGTCTCCGTCAAGAGCGTCATCCCCAGCTCCGACGTCAAGAAAGGCACCGTTAGCAAGGCCGTAGTCGTCCGCACTAAGAAAGAAATCCGCCGTCCCGACGGTTCCTATATCCGTTTCGACGACAACGCCTGCGTCCTCCTCAACAACGCCGGCGAACTTCGTGGCACACGTATCTTCGGACCCGTTGCCCGCGAACTTCGCGCAGCCAACCAGATGAAAATCGTTTCCCTCGCACCGGAAGTTCTCTAATTAAACCCTTAATTCAAGAAAAAGTATGAAACTTCATATCAAAAAGGGCGACAACGTCTGCGTGCTTGCCGGCGAGAGCAAAGGCCAGCAGGGCCGCGTGCTCGAAGTGCAGGCTGCCAAGCAGCGCGCCATCGTCGAGGGCGTCAACATCGTCACCAAGGCAACCAAGCCCAGCGCCAAGCACCCCCAGGGCGGCCTCGTGAAGATTGAGGCTCCCGTCCACATTTCCAATCTCGCCCTCATCGACCCCAAAAGCGGCAAGCCCACTCGCGTAGGCTTCCGCAAGGATGGCGACAAAACCGTTCGTTTTTCTAAAAAATCCGGAGAGGAAATCAAGTAATGACTGCAACGCTTAAAAAGGACTATAACGAGCGCATCGTCCCCGCTCTTGAGAAAGAGTTCGGCTACAGCACCGTAATGCAGGTGCCCAAGCTCAAGAAGATTGTCATCAACCAGGGCCTCGGCGAAGCCACCCAGGACAAGAAAATCATCGAGACAGCCATCAACGAACTCACAGCCATCACCGGCCAGAAAGCTGTAGCAACCCTCTCGAAGAAAGACATCTCGAACTTCAAGGTTCGTAAGAAAATGCCCATCGGCGTCATGGTGACCCTGCGCCGCGACCGCATGTACGAATTCCTGGAGCGCCTCGTGCGCGTGGCTCTGCCCCGTATCCGCGACTTCAAGGGCATCGAGAGCAAGCTCGACGGCCGCGGCAACTACACCCTCGGCATCACCGAGCAGATCATCTTCCCGGAAATCAACATCGACTCCATCAGCAAGCTCATGGGCATGAACATCACCTTCGTGACCAGCGCCAACACCGACGAGGAAGGCTATGCTCTCCTCAAGGAATTCGGCCTGCCCTTCAAGAACGCTAAAAAACAGTAATTCGAAGATATGGCAAAAGAATCAATGAAAGCCCGCGAGGTAAAGCGCGCAAAGCTCGTTGCCAAATACGCCGAACGCAAGGCCGCACTCAAGGCCCAGGGCGACTATGAGGCATACCAGGAGCTCCAGAAGTTCCCCAAGAACGCTTCGCGCGTGCGCCTGCACAACCGCTGCTCCATCACCGGACGTCCCAAAGGCTACATGCGCCAGTTCGGCCTCAGCCGCATCCAGTTCCGCGAAATGGCTTCGGCCGGCCTTATCCCCGGCGTCAAGAAGGCAAGCTGGTAAAATCTCACGAGCCGATTACTCCGAGTATTAAATATTGTTGGGAACAGCCCAATCAATTTAAACAATCAACAAAATGACAGATCCTATAGCAGACTATCTGACAAGATTGAGGAACGCTATCAAGGCCAACCACCGCGTGGTTGAGATCCCTGCCTCAAACTTGAAGAAGGAAATCACCAAGATTCTCTTCGAACAAGGCTATATTCTTAACTACAAGTTTATAGAGGGTGAAACCCCCGCCGGCATCATCAAGATTGCCCTCAAATACGATCCCGCCGACCGTGTAAACGCCATCAAGGGCCTCAAGCGCGTATCGCGTCCCGGCCTGCGCCAGTACACCGGCTACAAGGACATGCCCCGTGTTCTCAACGGCCTCGGCATCGCCATCCTCAGCACCTCGCAGGGTGTCATGACCAACAAGGCCGCCGCCGAAAAGAAAATCGGCGGTGAAGTTCTCTGCTACGTTTATTAATCCATAACCACAGTACTAATATGTCACGTATAGGTAAAGCACCCATCGCCATTCCCGCAGGCGTAAGCGTCGATGTCAAGAACAATGTGGTTACGGTCAAGGGTCCCAAGGGCACCCTCACGCAGACAGTGAACCCCGAACTCGACGTTAAAATCGAAGACGGCCACATTCAGCTGAGCCGTCCCAGCGACGACCGCGAGCACCGCGCACAGCACGGTCTCTACCGCGCGCTCATCCACAATATGGTGGTAGGCGTCAGCGAAGGTTACCGCAAAGAAATGGAACTCGTAGGCGTAGGTTACCGCGCGAGCGCCACCGGCCAGGTGCTGGAGCTCTCTCTCGGTTTCTCCCACGCTATCTTCATCAAGCTTCCCCCCGAAGTCAAAGTAGAGGCCAAGAGCGAACGCAACAAGAACCCCCTGATCATCCTCGAGAGCGACGACAAGCAGCTCCTCGGCCAGGTGTGCGCCAAGATCCGTTCGCTGCGCAAGCCCGAACCCTACAAGGGCAAAGGTATCAAGTTCGTCGGCGAGGTTATCCGCCGCAAGTCCGGTAAATCGGCTGGTGCCAAATAAGTAACACAGAAGCTATGAAAACGAAGATTCAAAGAAGAAATAAAATCAAGACCCGCATCCGCGGCAAAATCTCCGGCACAGCTGCCCGTCCCCGCATGACCGTGTTCCGCTCCAACAAGCAGATCTACGTTCAGTTCATCGACGACCTCGCCGGCGTCACCCTCGCCTCTGCCTCCAGCAAAGGCATCGAAGAGGGCACAAAGTGCGAGATAGCCGCCAAGGTCGGCGAGCTCGCCGCCAAGAAGGCTATCGAAGCCGGTATCAATGAAGTAGTTTTCGACCGCAACGGCTATCTCTTCCACGGTCGTGTAAAATCCCTTGCTGATGCTGCTCGCAACGGCGGACTTAAATTCTAAAAACTATGGCAAAAGCAATGAATAACCGCGTAAAGACCACCAACGACCTCGACCTCAAGGACCGTCTCGTTGCCATCAACCGCGTCACCAAGGTCACCAAGGGTGGCCGTGCGTTCACCTTTGCAGCCATCGTTGTTGTCGGCAATGAGAACGGCATCGTAGGCTGGGGCCTGGGCAAGGCCAACGAAGTGCAGGCCGCCATCGCCAAAGGCGTCGAGGCTGCCAAGAAAAATCTTGTCCGCGTGCCCGTGCACAAAGGCACCATCCCCCACGAGCAGATTGCCAAGTTCGGCGGCTCGCGCATCATCCTCAAGCCCGCAAGCCACGGTACCGGCGTGAAGGCCGGCGGCGCCATGCGTGCCGTCCTCGAGAGCGTAGGCATCACCGACGTCCTCGCCAAGAGCAAGGGCTCTTCCAACCCCCACAACCTCGTGAAGGCCACCATCGCCGCGCTCAGCGAGATGCGTTCGCCCGCACAGGTAGCCAAGAACCGTGGCATCAGTGTCGAACAAGTATTCAAAGGCTAAACTACCAATGGCACAGATAAAAATCAAACAGATCAAAAGCCGCATCAACTGCCCCGCAGTGCAGAAGCGCACTCTCGACGCCCTCGGCCTCAAGAAAATGAACCACACGGTGGTAAAGGAAGACACCCCCAGCGTGATGGGTATGGTTAACAAAGTTCGTCATCTGGTAGAAGTGACCAACGCTTAAAACATCAAATACTATGGATTTAAGTAATTTGCAGCCCGCTGTGGGCTCCGTACAGCGCAAGACCCGCATCGGCCGCGGCCCCGGCTCCGGCAAGGGCGGAACATCCACCCGCGGTCACAAGGGTGCGAAGTCGCGCTCCGGCTATAAGCACAAGATCGGCTTCGAAGGCGGCCAGATGCCCCTCCAGCGCCGTCTTCCCAAATTCGGTTTCAAAAACATCAACCGTGTGGAGTACAAGCCCGTGAATCTGGCAACACTCCAGCAGCTCGCCGATGCAGCCGGTCTCCAGAAGATCGGCCTCGAGGAGCTCCGTGCCGCAGGCTTCGTGAACCGCAACCAGCTCGTTAAGGTTCTCGGCGTCGGCACGATCACCAGCGCTATCAACGTCGAAGCTCACGCATTCTCGAAGGCCGCACAGGCTGCCATCGAGGCCGCAGGAGGCTCCGTCAATAAAATCGACGCATAATGAGATTTGTCGAAACACTCAAGAACATCTGGACTATCGAAGAGCTGCGCAAGCGCCTCCTCGTGACTCTCGGGCTGGTATTCGTATACCGCCTGGGATGTTACGTGGTGCTGCCCGGCATCTCGCCCGCAGCCATTGACGCACTGGCCAACTTCACCAACAAGAGTGGCCTCATGCAGCTCCTCGACATGTTCTCCGGCGGTGCCTTCTCCCAGGCATCCATCTTCGCCCTCGGCATCATGCCCTACATCACCGCATCCATCGTGATCCAGCTGTGCGGCATGATTCTGCCTTCTTTCCAGAAGATGCAGCGCGAGGGCGAGAGCGGCCGTCAGAAACTGAATCAGTACACGCGTTACCTCACCGTGCTGATTCTCTTCCTGCAGGCTCCTGCCTATCTGATCAACCTGCAGGTGCAGGTCAACAGCGCCAGCAACGGCACCGCCCCCATGGTGTTCGGATTCTGGACCGTAGTCTACCTGACGATCATCCTCGCCGCCGGCGCCATGTTCATCCTCTGGCTCGGCGAGCGCATCACTGACCGCGGCATAGGCAACGGCATATCCTTCATCATCCTCGTCGGCATCATAGCCCGCCTCCCGGGAGCTCTGTTCTTCGAGTTCACCAGCCGTCTGCCCAGCAGCTCCGGCAGTCAGGGCGGCCTCGTGATGTTCCTCGTAGAGATAGTCCTGCTGTTCGCTGTCACCGTCGGTGCCGTGCTCCTCGTCCAGGGCACACGCAAGGTACCTGTGCAGTACGCCAAGCGCATTGTCGGCAACCGCCAGTACGGCGGCGCCCGCAACTACATACCTCTCAAGGTCAATGCAGCAGGCGTAATGCCCATCATCTTCGCCCAGGCCATCATGTTCATCCCCATCACTGTCGCCGGTTTCCGCGGCGGCAACTCGGGATTCATGGCATCCTTCGGCGACATCAACAGCTTCTGGTACAACTTCGTGTTCTTCATCCTCATTGTAGCCTTCACCTACTTCTACACGGCAATCACCGTCCGTCCCAAGGACATCGCCGAGAACATGAAGGCCAACAACGGATTCATCCCCGGCGTAAAGCCCGGCAAGGCCACGATTGAGTATCTCGACACCATCATGAGCCGTATCACCCTTCCCGGTTCGCTCTTCCTCGGCATCGTAGCCGTCATGCCCGCTTTCGCCCGCCTGTTCGGCATCAGCCAGAACTTCGCCCAGTTCTTCGGCGGCACATCGCTGCTGATTATGGTGGGCGTAGTGCTCGACACGCTGATGCAGATAGAGTCGCACCTGATGATGCACCACTACGACGGCCTCATGAAGGAGGGCAAGATCAAGGGACGCACCACCGGCCAGGCATACTGATAAAACACGTCACTGAATGATCTACCTGAAGACAGCCGACGAAATCCAGCGCGTGGCAGCAGCCTGCGACCTCACCTCCCGCACTCTGGGAGAGGTGGCACGCTGGATAGCGCCCGGCGTCACCACACGCAAGCTCGACACCGTTGCCCGGGAGTACATCCTGGACAACGGCGGCAAGCCTGCCTGTCTGGGCTACGAGGGATTTCCCGGCACCATATGCGCCGAAGTCAACGACATCGTCGTTCACGGCTTCCCGTCGTCCTACGCTCTGCGCGAAGGCGACATCGTGGGTGTCGACCTTGTGGTGGAGCTTGACGGATTCATGGGCGACAGCTGCTACACGTTCACCGTGGGCGAAGTCGACCCCAAGACCGTCGACCTGCTCCGCACCACCAAGGAGAGCCTCTACGTGGGCATCGCGGCCGCCAAGGCCGGCAAGCGCATAGGCGATATTGCCAACGCCATACAGACCTACTGCGAGCACCGCAACTACAGCGTTGTGCGCGAGATGTGCGGCCACGGCATCGGCAAATCCATGCACGAGGACCCCGAGGTCCCCAACTACGGACGCCGCGGCATAGGACCCGTCCTGCGCAACGGCATGTGCATCTGCATCGAGCCAATGATCAACATGGGCAGCCGCAACATCACCATCGACCGCGACGGCTGGACCTGCCGCACACGCGACCACAAGCCCAGCGCCCACTTCGAGCATACTCTGGCGATAGTCGACGACGAGCCGCGCGTGCTCACCACCTTCGACTACATCAGCGAGGCCCTGCAGGACAGATTCATTTAACCGACAATACATCCCCCATCCAGCACACCGATATGGCAAAACAGTCAGCAATCGAACAAGACGGCACCATCGTCGAGGCTCTCAGCAACGCAATGTTCCGCGTTGAGCTCGAGAACGGCCACGAAATCACCGCCCACATCTCCGGCAAGATGCGCATGCACTACATCAAAATCCTGCCCGGCGACAAAGTGCGGGTGGAGATGTCGCCCTACGACCTCAGCAAAGGCCGTATCGCTTTCCGCTACAAATAATCAGAAAAACTAAGAGATATGAAAGTAAGAGCTTCAATCAAAAAGCGCACCCCGGACAGCAAGATCGTCCGCCGCAAGGGGCGTCTCTACGTCATCAACAAGAAAAACCCTAAGTACAAACAGCGTCAAGGATAATTCTTGCTATTTTTGCTAAAATAACAAACTGAACAAACATGGCAGTACGTATCGTGGGAGTGGACCTCCCCCAAAACAAAAGAGGTGAAATCGCCTTGACATATATCTTCGGCATCGGCCGGAGCGCCGCCAAAACCATCCTCGAGAAGGCCGGCGTCGACGTAAACATCAAAGTAAAGGACTGGACTGACGCACAGGCCGCAGCCGTGCGTGAGGTAATCGGCGCCAACTATAAGGTAGAAGGCGACCTGCGCAGCGAAATCCAGCTCAACATCAAGCGCCTGATGGATATCGGCTGCTACCGCGGCATCCGTCACCGCAACGGCCTGCCCGTACGCGGCCAGAGCACCAAGAACAACGCCCGCACGCGCAAGGGTCGTAAGAAGACCGTCGCTAACAAGAAGAAAGCTACTAAATAACAGGAAATTATGGCAAAAAAGACAGTCGCAGCAAAGAAGCGCAACGTCAAGGTCGGCGCAGAAGGCCAGCTTCACGTTCATTCCTCTTTCAACAATATCATTGTGTGTCTGGCCAACAGCGAGGGCCAGGTTATATCCTGGTCCAGCGCAGGCAAGATGGGCTTCCGCGGCAGCAAGAAGAATACTCCCTACGCCGCACAGATGGCCGCGCAGGATTGCGCCAAGACGGCCTACGACCTCGGTCTCCGCAAGGTGAAGGCCTACGTCAAGGGTCCCGGCAACGGCCGTGAGTCAGCTATCCGTACCATCCACGGTGCAGGCATCGAGGTAGTCGAGATCATCGACGTTACTCCGCTGCCCCACAACGGATGCCGTCCTCCCAAACGCCGCAGAGTTTAAAAATCAGAGGGCCGCGACGCCTTCCGGCGGCTGCCGGCCCGCCTCTGCTTTCAGCTTTTAGTTTCAGAACACCCCTCATATCATAAAACCGAACATTGTCCGGACGCGCCGCACTCCACAGGCGGCCGACCCACGGACACAACGACGACACACGACGCTATCCACGTGAATAGACCATACTTCTATCACCTCTCTATGGTCGCGGCTGCACTGCCGACAGCGTTCACAATCTCCGTCCCGGACAATGCTCAAAACTGATTTTAAACACAATGGCAAGATACATCGGTCCCAAGACCAAAATCGCACGTAAGTTCGGCGAGCCCATCTTCGGCGAGGACAAGACCCTCCAGCGCCGCAACTATCCCCCCGGCCAGCACGGCCAGAACAAGCGCCGCAAGACATCCGAGTACGGTGTCCAGCTCCGCGAGAAGCAGAAAGCCAAGTACACCTACGGCGTGCTTGAGAAGCAGTTCCGCAACCTCTTCAAGCGTGCCAGCGCCATGAAGGGTATCACCGGTGAAATCCTTCTCCAGCTCCTCGAGAGCCGTCTCGACAACGTGGTGTACCGTCTCGGCATCGCGCCCACCCGTGCCGCCGCACGCCAGCAGGTGCTCCACTGCCACATCACCGTCAACGGCAAGGTGCTCAACATCCCCAGCTATCAGGTGAAGCCCGGCGACGTCGTAGGCGTCCGCGAGAAGTGCAAGAGCCTGGAAGTAATCGCCGACAATCTCGCAGGCTTTAACCACAGCAAGTTCCCCTGGATCGAGTGGGACGAGGCCAGCAAGAGCGGCAAGTACCTCCACGTTCCCGCACGTGAGGACATCCCCGAAAACATCAAGGAGCAGCTCATCGTCGAGCTCTACTCTAAATAATAATCTATAAACGCAAGATCCATGGCTATTTTAGCATTCCAAAAACCCGATAGGGTCCTCATGTTGGAAGCCGATAATTTCTACGGCAAGTTTGAGTTCAAGCCTTTGGAACCCGGCTATGGCATCACTGTGGGCAACGCACTCCGTCGTGTACTCCTCTCCTCTCTCGAGGGTTTTGCTATCTCCAGCATCAAGATCGACGGCGTACGCCACGAATTCGATACCATCCCCGGAGTCAAGGAGGATGTCACCAACATCATCCTTAACCTCAAGCAGGTGAACCTCAAGCGTGTTGTCGAAGACACCGAATTCGAGAAGGCATCCATCACCGTATCGGGCCAGGAGGAATTCAAGGCCGGAGACATAGGCAAGGTTCTCTCGGGGTTTGAGGTCATCAATCCCGACCTTGTGATTTGCCACTTGGATCCCGGCGCAAGCTTCACCATCGAGCTCACCATCAACAAAGGTCGCTCGTGGGTGCCTGCCGATGAGAATCGCACACCCAACGACACCATCGACCAGATCGCCATCGACTCCATCTACACGCCCATCAAGAACGTGAAGTACACCGTCGAGAACTTCCGCGTCGACCAGAAGACCGACTACGACAAGCTCACCATCGAAATCACCACCGACGGCTCTATCCTCCCCAAGGACGCCCTCAAGGAGGCTGCCAAGATTCTGATTTACCACTTCATGCTCTTCTCCGACGAGAAGATCACGCTTGAAGTCAACGAGAATGTCGAGAACGAGGAGTTTGATGAAGAAGTGCTCCACATGCGACAGCTCCTCAAGAGCAAGCTCGTCGACATGGACCTCAGCGTGCGCGCACTCAACTGCCTCAAGAGCGCAGAAGTAGAGACGCTCGCAGAGCTTGTGGTCTTCAACAAGAACGACTTGCTCAAGTTCCGCAACTTCGGTAAGAAATCCCTCACCGAGCTTGAAGAGCTGCTCACCAGCCTCGGACTGTCGTTCGGAATGGACATCTCCAAATACAAATTAGACAAAGAGTAAACATCAACGATGAGACACAATAAGAAATTCAACCACCTTAGCCGTACGCACTCCCACCGCGACGCCCTGCTGTCCAACATGACCGCATCGCTGATCCTCCACAAGCGTATCTTCACAACGCTCGCCAAGGCCAAGGCACTCCGCGTGTACGCTGAGCCCCTGCTCACCCGCGGCAAAGAGTACAACATGCAGAACTGGCGCCTCGTGTTCGCCCACCTCACCAACAAGGCTGCCGTCAAGGAGCTCTTCCAGGAAGTAGGTCCCAAGATCAAGGAGCGCCAGGGCGGCTACACCCGCATCCTCAAGACCGGCAACCGTCTCGGCGACAACGCCAAGATGTGCTTCATCGAGCTGGTGGACTACAACGAAGCCATGCTCAAGGACAGCGCAGCCGCCGGCAAGGGCAAGAAGACCCGCCGTTCGCGCGGCAAAAAGGCAGTAGACGCAGCTGAAAAGCCCGCCGAGGCAGCCCAGCCCGAAGCTACTCCTGCTGAATAAGCCGTCAGAGCTATCTCAACAGATACATGCAGGCGCCCCGGCATCCCGGGGCGCCTGTTTCATTATAAATGCCGAAGAAAAATGAAAAGACTGATTCTGATTCTCGCGTTGCTCGTCTGCGCGTCCGCCATCCGCGGCGCGGCAGCGCTCGGTGTCCGTGGCGTCGTCTACGACGTAGGCCTGATGTACGGAGGCACGAGCCTATCTGTGGCCGATTTCCGCCCTGAGCAGGTGGACTACGACATGGGCGTCATCGCCGATATCCTCGGCTGCAACGCCGTGCGCATCGAGGGCGAGAGCCTCGAACGCCTCGCCGTGGCCTCGCGCAAGGCCGCCGCAAAGGGCCTGCGTGTATTCTTCAACCCCTGGAAGATGGCTGCCGACTCCGCGCAGACCGTCGGGTACATGGAGCAGGCCGCCGTGGTGGCCGAGGGGCTGCGCGCCGAGGGCATCGACCTCGTCTTCGTAGCCGGCTGCGAGTACACCATCTTCAGTAAGGGAGCATTTCCAGGCGAAACCTTCGACGAGCGCCTCGCGTGGCTCCGGAATCTCGCCTCCGAGCCGGATCCGGGCCGTCTGGTGGCCGAGCGCTGTGTGGCGCTCAACCGTATTCTCGGTTCTATAGCGGCGGCAGTACGCCGCAATTTCCATGGACCGGTCACATATGCTTCCGGCGGGTGGGAGAGCGTGGATTGGTCGCTTTTCGACTACGTAGGCGTCGACTATTACCGCAACGGCGAGACGGCGGAGGCGTATGTCGACGGGCTGAAGTACTATGAGGCCTTCGGCAAGGCCGTCCTCGTCATGGAGATGGGCTGCTGCGCGTATCGCGGAGCCGCCGAGCGCGGCAGCTTCGGCTTCGCCGTGCTTCAGGGCACCGACAGCGAAGGCCGTGCCGTCTACGAGGGTGGGGTAGCACCCGTGCGCGACGAGGCCGTGCAGGCCGACTATCTGGAGGAGAATATCGCTCTGCTTGGCAGTGCAGGTGCCGACGGCGTGTTCGTCTACGTGTTCTCTTACCCCGTATACCCGTATAGCGCCGACGGCATAGATTATGACATGACGTCCTACGCCCTCGTCAAGAGTTTCCCCGCTACGGACGCACGTTCGCAGCGCTTGCCCGCATGGGAGCCGAAGCGTGCATTCTTCCGCCTCGGCGAGGTCTACAATGCTATCCGGGGAGAGGTGGATTCTGTCAAAAAACCATAACGCTATGGCACATGTCGGTTTTATTGGCTAATTTTGTGAATCGGATACCAAAAAGCACGTATATGACCAAGAAACTTATCACACTGGCTGTGGCCGCGGTTTTTGCCGCAACGGCTGCGGCGTCGCCCGTGATTCCGCGCGACGAGGCTATCGAAGCCAAAGTGGAGCAGACGCTCGCCCGCATGACCCTCGACGAGAAAATCGGCCAGATGACCGAACTCACCATCGACCTGATATGCCACCTTGACAAGGACGGCAATCTCGTGTATCATCCCGGCATGATTGACACAATCATAGGCAAGTACAAGGTCGGCTCCATCCTCAACACACCCCAGCACTCGCTCACGCCGCAACAGTGGGAGGAACTCATAGGCAAGATTCAGGACGCCTCCATGAAGACCATGGGCATTCCCACGATATACGGCCTGGACCAGAACCACGGCACTACCTATACCACGGGTGGAACGCTCTTTCCGCAGAACATAGCCGTCGCCGCCACCTTCAATCCCGACCTGGCAGAGCGCGCAGCCGCCATTACGGCCTACGAGACGCGCGCATCGGCATGCCCCTGGACCTACTCGCCCACCGTCGACCTCGTGCGCCATGCCGCATGGCCGCGCGTGTGGGAGAACTTCGGCGAGGACCCCTACCTCAGCGGGCAGATGGGCGGCGCGCAGATCCGCGGCTTCCAGGGCACCGACCCCAACCATCTCGGCAAGGACAAGATTGCCACCTCCGTCAAGCACTACATGGGCTACAGCGTGCCCTTCAGCGGTCAGGACCGCACGCCGGCCGTAATCAGCGAGGCCGACCTCCGCGAGAAGCATTTCGCCCCCTTCCTGGAGTGCCTTAAAAACGGAGCGCTCACCATCATGGTGAATTCCTCAAGCATCAACGGCATACCCACGCATGCCAACAAGCGCCTCCTCACCGGCTGGCTCAAGGACGAGCTGGGCTGGGACGGCATGATTGTGACCGACTGGGCCGACATCAACAACCTCTACCAGCGCGAACGCATCGCCAAGGACAAGAAAGAGGCCATCGCCATGGCTATCAACGCAGGCATCGACATGGCAATGGAGCCGTATCAGTGGGACTACTGCACGCTGCTCAAGGAGCTCGTGGAGGAAGGCACCGTGCCGATGGAGCGCATCGACGACGCCACCCGCCGCGTCCTGCGCCTGAAATATCGTCTCGGCCTTTTCGACGACCCGATGACGCGCATCAAGGATTATCCCGACTTCGCATCCGAGGAGCATAGCCTCGCCGCGCGCGAGACCGCCATCGAGAGCGCCATCCTCCTGAAGAACGAGGGCGACATCCTGCCTCTGAAGCAGGGCACGAAGATACTGGTGACCGGCCCGAACGCCAACTCCATGCGCAGCCTCAACGGCGGCTGGACCGTCACATGGCAGGGCAAGCTGAATCCCGGCGAACTCGACTCGCACAACACTATCCTTGAAGCCATGCGCGAGCGCTTCGGCGCCGGCAATGTCAGCTACGTGCCCGGCATTCTCTACGACGAGACCGGCGACTACCGCGCAGAGCTGACGCCCGATTTCGACGCCGTAACCCGCGCCGCGGCCGCTGCCGACGTCATCGTGGCCTGCATCGGCGAGAACTCCTATTGCGAGACGCCCGGCAACATCGACGACATCACAATCTCGCCCAATCAGGCACAGCTTGTCCGCGTGGCTGCCGCCACCGGCAAGCCCGTCGTGCTCATTCTCAACGAGGGCCGCGCCCGCGTCATCTCGGAGATAGAGCCGCTGGCCCGTGCCGTGGTCGACATACTCCTCCCCGGCAACGAAGGCGGCAACGCTCTGGCCGCGCTGCTCGCCGGCGACGCCAATTTCTCCGGACGCCTCCCCTACACATATCCGCGCCACGTCAACGCCCTCTCTACCTACGACTACAAGGCCTCCGAGAAGGTGGGCACCATGGCCGGCGCCTACGACTACAACGCCGACGTGAAGGTGCAGTGGCCCTTCGGCTTCGGCAAGAGCTACACCACCTTCGCTTACGGCGAGCTGAAGCCCTCCGCCACCGAGTTCCGCAACGGCGACACGCTGGACTTCACCATCGACGTGACAAACACCGGCGACCGCGAGGGCAAGGAGACCGTCATGCTCTACAGCAGCGACCTCGTGGCTTCGCAGTGCGTGCCCGACAACCGCCGCCTGCGTGCTTTCGAGAAAATCAGCCTGAAGCCCGGCGAGACCAAGACCGTCACCCTGTCCATTCCGGCCTCCGACCTGGCCTACGTGGGCGCCGATGGCCGCTGGCTCCTGGAGAAGGGCGACTTCAAGATTCAGGTAGGCGACAAGGTGACCGACGTCACCTGCACCGAAACCTACCTCTGGGATACCCCGAACCGTTGATAACAAAAATGATAGATATTGAAGATCTGAAAAACAAAGTGCTGGAAGGCGGCCTCCTCTCGGAGGAGGAAGCTTTCCGGCTCTGCGACATACCCGACGGGCAGGAAGGCCCGCTGCTGGATGCCGCGGCCGAGGTGACCCGCTGCTTCTGCCGCCCGGTGTTTGAATCCTGTTCCATCCTGAACGCGCGCTCCGGCAAATGCTCGGAGAACTGCAAGTGGTGCGCCCAGTCGGCCCATTACAAGACATCCGCCGGCGTCTATGGCCTTGTGAGCCGCGAGGAGTGCATGCGCGTGGCCGGACTCAACCGTCAGGCCGGCGTGCGCCGTTTCTCACTGGTGACAAGCGGACGCGCCATGCGGGGCGAAGAGCTTGACCGCGCATGCTCCTACTACCGTGAGCTTGCACGCGAGGGCGGCCTGGACCTGTGTGCGTCCATGGGACTGCTCGGAGCCGAAGGGCTCCGGCAGCTGCGTGAGGCCGGCGTCAGCCGCTACCACTGCAATCTGGAGACAGCGCCGTCCTATTTCGGCTCGCTGTGCACCACCCACACCATCGAGGACAAGATCCGCACCATCGACCTGGCCCATGAGGCCGGCATGGAGGTGTGCTCCGGCGGCATCATCGGCATGGGCGAGACGCGCCGCCAGCGCGTGGAGTTCGCGCTGACGCTGCGCCGTGTGTCCCCATGCTCCATACCCCTCAACATCCTCCAGCCCATCCCCGGCACGCCGCTGGAGCACACCGAGCCGCTGACCGACGCCGAGATACTCCGCACCGTGGCGATGTTCCGGCTGATTCATCCCCGCGTGACGCTGCGTTTCGCCGGCGGCCGCGCAAGGCTGAGCCGCGAGGTGCAGCTGGAGGCTATACGTGTGGGCGTGAACGGCGGCATCGTGGGCGACCTCCTTACCACCATCGGCTCCAACGTGGAGCAGGACCGTGCGCTTGCCGCGCAGGCCGGATATGACTTCTGACTGACGTTTAAAATAACCTTAATGCATTCTTACCATGAAACGAATTCTCACTCTGGCGGTTCTTGCCGCCGCATCGCTCGGGGCGCTCGCGCAGCAGGCGTTGTGGGGACAGGCATCGTGCGTGTCGCCCGAAATCAATGCCGACAATACCGTAACATTCCGCCTGAAGGCTCCTAAGGCCGTACGCGTGCAGCTCACAGGCGATTTCCTGCCTGCACAGAAAATTTCGACGCCCCGCGGTGAGTTCGAGATTCCCGGAGTCGCCGACATGACCGAGACCGATGGCGGCATGTGGCAGTACACCACGCCCGAACCCCTCGCGCCCGAGCTTTACAGCTACACCATGCTTGTGGACGGCCTCAAGATCAACGACCCGAGCAACGTCCACCGCATTCGCGACGTACAGTCCGTCACTGATGTGTTCCTTATTCCCGGCGAACGCGCCGATCTCTATGCGGTGCACGACGTGCCCCACGGCACCGTGTCGAAGCAGTGGTACCACAGCGACAAACTCGGCATGGACCGACGCCTCACCGTCTACACCCCCGCCGGTTACGAGAGCAGCGGTAAGCGTTACCCCGTGTTCTATCTGCTTCACGGCATGGGCGGCGACGAGAACGCCTGGACCGAGCTGGGCCGCGCCGCGCAGATTCTCGACAACCTCATCGCGCAGGGCAAGGCCGAGCCCATGATTGTAGTCATGACTAACGGTAACGCCGCCCTTCAGGCCGCCCCCGGCGAGTCGAGCCTCGGCTTTGCCGCCCCCACCATCAATCTGCCCAAGACCATGGACGGCAGCTTCGAGGACGCCTTTCCGGAGGTCGTGAACTTCATCGACCGCAATTACCGCACCGTGCGTTCCAAAAAGGCGCGCGCCATCGCCGGCCTCTCCATGGGTGGCTTCCACTCGATGCACATATCCAAGCAGTATCCCGATATGTTTGACTACGTCGGCCTTTTCTCAGCCGCAATCGAGCCATCCAAGGATGCACACAGCCCTGTCTACGATGACCTTGACGCCAAACTCAAGGCGCAGTTCTCGCGCAAGCCCGCGCTCTACTGGATAGCCATCGGCGACACCGATTTCCTCTACGAAGCCAACAAGGCCTACCGCAAGAAGCTTGACGACAATGGCTACAAATACGAATACTATGAGACCCCTCAGGGCCATATCTGGAAAAACTGGCGCATCTATCTGACCGAATTTGTCCCACAGCTTTTCAAGAAATCATGAAGTTTTCTCATATAGCATCAATGGCATCCTGTCTGTTGATTATGTCTTCATGTAACGGGGCTCCCAAACTGGGAGAAGCACCTATCGATGATGTGATAGCTGCAATGACGCTCGAAGAAAAGGCACATCTGGTTATCGGTACAGGTATGGCGGGATTGGATAAGGGCGACAGCGCCGTTGTCGGCGAGACCCGCAGCATAGTTCCCGGTGCGGCCGGTACTACTTACCCTATTCCGCGACTCGGCATCCCGTCGATTGTTCTCGCCGACGGTCCCGCCGGACTGCGCATCAATCCGACACGTGAGGGCGATACCGCTACATATTATTGCACTCACTTTCCGATTGGCACTATGCTGGCTTCGACCTGGGATCAGGAACTCGTAGAGAATGTCGGAAAGGCAATCGGCAACGAAGTCCTTGAATACGGTGTAGATGTGCTTCTTGCACCGGCGCTCAACATCCACCGCAATCCACTTTGCGGCCGCAATTTCGAATATTATTCCGAGGACCCGTTCGTAAGCGGCAAAATAGCCGCTGCCTACGTGCGTGGTATACAGAGCAACGGCGTCGGCACTTCAATCAAGCATTTCGCTGTCAATAATCAGGAAACCAATCGTATGGCTAACGATGCTCAGGTGTCGCCCCGCGCGTTGCGTGAGATTTATCTCAAGGGCTTTGAGATTGCCGTTAAGGAATCGTCTCCGTGGACTGTGATGTCGTCCTGCAACTATGTTAACGGTACATATACTTCTGAAAATCCCGAGTTGCAGACTACATTGCTTCGCGACGAATGGGGCTTCGACGGTATGGTTATGACCGATTGGTTCGGTGGCAATGATGCGGTAGCGCAGATGATAGCCGGAAACGATATGCTCCAGCCGGGATATCGCAAGCAATATGATGCCATTATTGCCGGTGTCAAAGACGGATCTCTTGATGAAAATGTGCTGAACAGAAATGTGAAGCGTATTCTTGAGCTTATTCTCAAAACGCCCCGTTTTAAGGGTTATAAATACTCTAACAAGCCCGATCTCAAATCTCACGCCGATATAACGCGCAGGAGCGCTACCGAGGGAATGGTGCTATTGAAAAACGATAGCGAGACTCTCCCGTTGGCTGATAATGTGAAAAAGGTAGCTCTGTTCGGCTGCACTTCTTATGACTACATTGCAGGAGGTACAGGTTCAGGCAATGTGAACCGCGCCTATACGGTTTCGTTGCTCGACGGACTTAAAAACGGCGGATATGAAACAGATGACAACCTGAAAGCTGACTACGAGCAGCATATCGCCGCAGAAAAGGAGAATCTCAAACCTGAGGATGGTCAATTTTCGGCTTTCATGCCGGTAGTGCTTCCTAAGGAAAAAACTTTCAGCGATGCACGGCTGAAAGAACTTGCCAATAGGATGGATGTCGCGCTTATTACCGTAGGACGTGGTTCAGGCGAATTCCTTGACCGAGAATCCTCCAATTTCAATCTCAGCGATGCCAATAAGAAGCTCATCTGCGATGTCTGTCGCGTGTTCCACGCAGCGGGGAAAAAGGTAGTCGTTGTCCTTAATATCGGCAGTCCGATTGAAACAGCCTCCTGGAAAAATCAACCCGATGCGATACTCTGTGCATGGCAGGGTGGTCAGGAAGGCGGCAACAGTGTGGCCGATGTCCTGAGTGGCAAAGCATATCCCAGTGGAAAACTGACGTCTACATTTCCCATCCGGTTTGAAGACCATGCTTCTACTGCAAACTTCCCGGTTGATCTTAAAGCAGATATCGATTTGCTGAAGGATAACCAGGGCGAAAAAAAATATGACCGGAAAGATGTTGACTTTACCCGTTACTCCGAGGATATCTATGTCGGCTATCGCTACTTCGACACCTTCGGCAAACAGGTTTCCTATCCTTTTGGCTATGGATTGTCTTACACCACGTTCGGTTATTCAAATCCGACAATAGAAGAGAATAACGGTATATACACGGTTAGCGTCACGGTTAAGAACACAGGCAAAAGACCCGGCAAGGAAGTGGTGCAGCTATACGTTGCAGCTCCCAACCGTGCAGATATGAACAAACCGGAGAAGGAACTCAAATCGTTTGCCAAAACTAAAGAGCTTAAGCCCGGCGAAAGTGAAACTGTGACAATGACCGTCAATACTTTCGACCTTGCATCGTTCGACGAGAATGCATCGGGATGGGTTGTCGATGCCGGTACTTATGATTTCCTTGTTGGAGCTTCGTCTGCCGACATCAAAGCTTTGCTCCAGGCCGAAGTCAAGGCAGCCAAAGAGGAAGTGAAGGATATTCTTAAGCTCAAGAATCCGATAAATACGCTTAAACGGAATTAATGATGAAAAAATAGTATTCACATTTTTTCTGTCAGGAATTGCCGTCACGGTCATCGAACTAACGATGACTGTGACGGCAATTCAATTTCTCGCGACGACAAGATGGAAAAGCATATTGAGTAGACGCTCAGCGAGATTATCTCCTATCGACTATAAACAAAAAGGAGCGACATTGCTGTCACTCCTTTTGAGCCGCGAGTGGGACTCGAACCCACGACCTTTTCGTTACGAATGAAATGCTCTACCAACTGAGCTATTGCGGCGTCTGGTCTTTGCGGCGCCGGGGGTGCCGGCGCTTTTGCGGTGCAAAGATACTAATAATTTATGGTTTGATTGCTAAATGTGAAGGAAATTTTTGTGTCTTTGAGTGAAATTCGTACCATGGCCGGGCCTTGTACGTACGGGACGAGGGCGCTTTCGGTGGTGGAGTAGTCCCAGTAGCTTGAGCCGGTGCTCTCGAACTCCACCTGCACGGGGCAGAGGCGGAAGGTGACGTCGGCAGGCGTTATTTCCTCTTTTTCAAGCAGCTGCATTAGGTAGGGACGGAGTCCGGAGAAGGTGTAGCTGTGGTTCGTGCGGTTATAGGCGGCGTAGAAGCTGGTTTTGTTGTCGGGCAACTGGTTGTTGGCGAAGAATTCGTCTTTCTTGTCGGCGAGGACGAGCAGGACGTAGGGCGGCGCGGGGATGCCTTCGGGGTTGGCGAGGGTATCGGCGGGAATGCTCATGGTGAGGGTGTTGATTACGGAGTTCTGTCCTTTCTTCGCGTTGTAGCTGTCGATGATTTTCTGTGCGGGGAATGTCAGCTCGACTTCAAGTCCGGCAGGAGACACGATTAGGTTGTTACCTTGGCTTACCATGTTGCGTATGTTGTCGCTCATGTCAAGGCGTATGTTGTTGTTGGTTACTACCTCGGGCGTGACGGCCATGTAGTTGCCTATCATGTAGACGGTGGAGTCCTTCTGCGTGGTCTCGTTCTTGACGACGCGGTGGTAGTACATGCTCATCATCGTTTGGGTGATGCGGCTGACGCGTCCGTTACCGTAGCTGTTGGCTATATACACGCCCTGAAAGACGTTGTTGATGAAGTCGGCGGGCGTGGCGAAGTTCTTGGGGTTGGCTTTGTAGGCCTCGAAGAGTTCGTTGGCAAGGCTGCGCGGCATGCCTACCTGGATGTAGCGGTAGGGCGATGCGGCCACGGTGTCGCTTTCGCCCACTGCGGAGGCTGAGTAGATGGCCGAGCCGAGGCGTTGCGAGGGATCGTAGTAGTCGGCCGGCGAGAAGTTGCTGTAGATGGGCGAGGGGAGGTTGCGGTTGAGGCGGTACACTTCTATGCCCATCGGTACGACGCTGTCGCCGGTGAAGGCTTCCTTGGTCATGCGCATGATGAGCTTCAGCGAGTCGATGTCGGCGGTGGTGATGCCGGTGGTGTCGATTATCGTCGCGGGCATGAACTGGGTGACGACGCTGCTGCTGAGGGAGCCGAACGCTTCGGCGTCGAGGCTGCCTATGAGTTGTGTGAGCGTGCGCGACTGCACGGCGCCTGTCTCTACGGTCTGGCCGGTGATTGTGAACGAGGAGTCGATGACTACGCTGATTTCGTCGTCGACGATGGTATTTCCTATGGTGCTTGTCTCCTCGCAGGCGACGAAAGCCAGGAGGATTGCCGCTGCCGGGATTGCGAGTAGTCGCTTCATGGCGTGCATGTTAGGGGGATGAATCAGAGAGTGGAATAGAACTCGGCTACGGCGTCGGCGGTGACGGGTGCGTCGCCGCAGCTGAGGAACGGTTTGCCGCTGGCGCGGGCATAGGCCAGAGTTTCGGCGTCGACACCGGGGAGAGCCTCGATGATGGCGTCGCTGTTGTCGATGGCGATGCGCATCAGGGCTGCGTGGTCGGCGGGCGTGTCGCCGAGTACTTCGACCTGTTCGGGCGTGAAGCCTTCCATGAGCAGCTTCTCGCGGAAGCGGGGGTCGAAGGTGCCGTCGAATTTATCGGGAATGAGCGAGAACACTATCTTGCCGGTGCGGAAAGAGGGGTCCTCGTTGTATTTGTGCTTGAGGTAAAGCGGGGTGAGGGCAGTCATCCAGCCGGTGCAGTGCACCACGGAGGCGTCCCAGCGCAGTTTCTTGACGGTCTCTACGGAGCCGCGGACGAAAAACATGCTGCGCTCGTCGTTGTCGGCGGGGTGCAGGTCGTTCTCAAGTCCTTTGGATGTGTGGCGCTCGAAATAGTCGTCATTGTCCATGAAGTACACCTGCATGCGTGTGGGCTGCAGAGTGGCTACCTTGATGATGAGGGGATGGTCGGTGTCGTCGATGATGATGTTCATGCCCGACAGGCGTATCACCTCGTGCAGCTGGTTGCGCCTCTCGTTTATGATGCCGTAGCGGGGCATGAAGGTGCGTACTTCTATGCCTTTCTCCTGGATGCTCCTGGGAAGGTCGCAGCATAGACTGGATATAGTATTCGCAGGCACGTAAGGATGAATTTCCTGCGATATGTATAGCACTTTTTTGACGTCCATCTGTTATGACGCTTTCTTTCGATTTTAATATTATGGTGCAAAGTTACGCAAAATTTTGCACAATAAGGGCTGCGGGGGCGCGCGGGGGCGCGTTTTTTCATTTTTTTAAGTTTAAAGATGGCGATTGTTGAGTAATTTTGCAGTCAGAAAAAGCTCTGAGTATGAAAAAAATTCTGTTTTTGCTGCTGTCGGCGCTGATGGTGGCACTGGCTGCGGGCGCTCAGGCGTCCGGGGCCGCAGTCGTGAAGTGGCGCACGTCGGTGCGTATGACGTCGCCTACGGAGGGCGTCGTCACCCTCCGTGCCATAATCCCGGAGGGCGCGCATCTCTACGGCATGACGATGCCCGAGGGTGGCCCGAAGGCGACAACGCTGGATTTCGGCGCGTCGCAAGGCGTGAAGTTTACCGGACGCACCTCAGCGTCGCCGTCGCCGACAGTGGCCCGCGACGAGGCTTTCGGCATGGACCTGCAGTGGTGGGAGGGCCGCGTGGCCTTTTCGCAGAGTTTTCGCCTGACGGCCAAGGATGCCGCCGAGGCACGTATCAATGTGAAGGTTACGTACATGACCTGCAACGGCATGAACTGCATGCCGCCGCGCACGGAGTCGATCTCGGCGCCGGTTCCACCTTTTAAGAAGAAATAAATTATGAGAAAGACGATTATAATTCTTGTGGCGTCGCTGCTGTGCGCTCTCGGCGTGGCCGCGCAGCTGCCGGAGCATGTGCGCTGGGACGCGCGCGTCGACAGCGTGGCCCCGGGCCGCGGCACCGTGGTGCTCACGGCCACCATGGCCGACGGCTGGCATATCTACGGCTTTGACAAGCCCACGGAGGATGCGAGCATGTTTCCCACCGAGCTGAGCCTCGAACCCTCGCAGAGCTACACGCCGCAGGGCGAATGGACGCCGTCGCGCCCCGCCGCGGAGCATTTCGACAATATGCTCCAGCTGAAGCTGACGTGGTGGGAGGGAACGGTGGAGTTCCGCCACGACTTCGTTCTGACCGATGCCTCGCGCGGAGCCGACATAAAAGTGAAGGCTGCATGGATGGTGTGCAATGCGCAGAGCTGCACGGCTCCGGCGCGCAGCACCTTCGACCTGCATTTCGGCGCGGTATCGGCTCCGGCGGTTCCCGTGGCCGACGCTTCCGAGACGGCGACTCCTGCCCGTCCCGAGGCTGCGGTTCCTGAAAACGCCTGGTGGGACCCCGTGGATGTGGCCGGCGCCACCGACGCGCTTCCGGCCAGCCGTGCGGCCCTGTTGCTTTTCGGCTTCCTCGGCGGGCTGCTGGCGCTGCTCACGCCCTGCGTGTGGCCCATGATACCCATGACCGTCAGCTTCTTCCTGAAGCGCGGCCGCAGCCGCCGTCGCTCCCTGGCCGACGCGCTGACCTACGCTGCCGCCATCATCGTGATTTACCTGCTGCTGGGCATCGCTATCACTCTGATATTCGGCGCCGGCAAGCTCAACGAGATAGCCACGAGCGCCGCCTTCAACGTGGTGTTCTTCCTCATATTGGTGGTATTCGCTATCAGTTTCTTCGGTGCGTTCGACATCAAGTTGCCGTCGAGCTGGGGCACCGCCATCGACGGCAAGGCCGAGACGAGCACCGGACTGGTGAGCATCTTCATGATGGCCCTGACGCTCGTGCTCGTGTCGTTCAGCTGCACGGGTCCCATCATCGGCACACTGCTGGTGGAGGCCGCCTCGCAGGGCAACGTCATGGGGCCGGCTCTCGGCATGGGCGGTTTTGCCCTTGGTCTCGCGCTGCCTTTCGGCCTCTTCGCGTTCTTCCCCTCGATGCTCAAGGAGATGCCGCGCAGCGGCGGATGGCTCAACAGCGTCAAGGTGGTGTTGGGCTTCGTGGAGCTGATACTGTCGCTCAAATTCCTGTCGGTGGCCGACCTGGCCTACGGCTGGCACATACTGGACCGCGAGGTGTTCCTCGCCATATGGATAGTGCTGTTCGTGCTCCTGGGCCTGTACCTGCTCGGCAAGCTGCGTTTCAGCCACGACTCGCCTGCCGGCCACACGAGCGTGGGCGGCTTCTTCCTGGCCGTGTGCTCGCTCAGCTTCGCCGTGTATCTGCTGCCCGGCATGTGGGGCGCGCCGCTTAAGGCCGTCAGCGCTTTCGCGCCGCCGCTGCACACTCAGGACTTCAACCTCTACGGAGGCGAGTTCCGCGAGTTCCATGATTACGACGAGGGCATGCGCTATGCCGAGGAGCATAAGCTGCCCGTGCTCGTGGACTTCTCCGGCTACGCCTGCGTGAACTGCCGCAAGATGGAGGGCGCGGTATTCGATACGCCCGCCGTGCGCGAGCTCGTGGAGCATAACTTCGTGCTGATAAAGCTCATGGTCGACGACAAGGCACGCCTTCAGAAGCCCTACAGCGTGGAGGAGAACGGTCGTCGCGTAGAGATAGAGACCGTGGGCGACCGATGGAGCTATCTGCAGCGTCACAAATTCGCAAGCGCCACGCAGCCTTTCTACGTTATGCTCGACAATGCCGGGCGTCCTCTCGGCCCCTCGCGCAGCTACGACGAGAACGCCGAGGCTTTCGTGGAGTGGTTGCGGCAGGGAATTTCGGAATATGAAAAGTGATTCAACGATATGATACATAGCCGCGAAGAACGCATTGAAGCGCTGGGACGCGTGATAGACACGCTCGAAATCCTGCGCGTGAAATGCCCATGGGATGCCAAACAGACCAACGAGAGCCTGCGTCCCAATACCATAGAGGAAGTGTACGAGCTCTCCGATGCCCTCATGCACGCCGACGACGAAGGCGGAGCCGCCAACCTGCGCAAGGAGCTTGGCGACGTGCTGCTGCACATCCTTTTCTACAGCAAGATAGCCGACGAGCAGGGCCGCTTCGACATCGCCGATGTGGCCGACGCGCTCAACAGCAAGCTCATATTCCGCCATCCGCACGTCTTCGGCGAAACCAAGGTGGAGAACGCCGGCCAGGTGGCCGACAACTGGGAGAAACTCAAGCTGCGCGAGAAAGGCGGCAACCGCACCGTGCTGGCCGGAGTGCCCAAGGCACTGCCCGCGCTCATTAAGGCATTCCGCATCCAGGAGAAGGCCGCCCACGTGGGATTCGACTGGGAGGAGCCCGCGCAGGTATGGGACAAGGTGGACGAGGAGATGTCCGAGGTCCGCGAGGCCATAGCAGGCGGCGACGCCGACCGCATCGAGGCCGAGTTCGGCGACCTCCTTTTTGCCGTTGTGAATGCCGCGCGGCTCTACGGCGTCAATCCCGACAATGCCCTTGAACGCACCAACGCCAAGTTTATGCGTCGTTTCGCCCACATAGAGGAGACGGCCGCCGCGCAGCAGCGCAGCGTGGCCGACCTGAGCCTCGACGAGATGGAAGCCGCCTGGCAGGACGCCAAGAAAGACGAATGAAGCTCTGCATCACCGAGAAACCGAGCGTGGCACGCGACATCGCCAACATCCTCGGAGTGACCGTGCGCCGCGACGGCTACTTTGAGGGCGACGAGTGGTGCGTCACATGGACTTTCGGCCACCTGTGCTGCCTGAAAGAGCCCCACGACTATACCGACCTCTGGAAGCCCTGGAGCCTCAGCCGCCTGCCCATGGTGCCGGATAAGTTCGGCATCAAGCTGATAGACGTCGAGAGCTACAAGCGCCAGTTCGCAGTCATAAAGGACCTTATCGGCCGGGCTGAGGAAGTGGTGAACTGCGGCGATGCCGGCCAGGAGGGCGAGCTGATACAGCGCTGGGTCATGCAGAAGGCCGGATGCAAGTGCCCGGTGAAGCGCCTGTGGATCTCGTCGCTGACCGACGAGAGCATACGCGACGGCTTCCGCGACCTGCAGCCGGCGGCCAAGTTCGACAACCTTTATCTTGCCGGTCTCTCCCGTGCCATCGGCGACTGGCTGCTGGGCATGAACGCCACTCGCCTCTACTCGCTGCGCTATGGCGGAGGCAGCCGGCGCGTGCTCAGCGTGGGCCGCGTGCAGACGCCTACGCTGGCGCTCATAGTGGACCGCCAGCGCGAGATCGACAATTTCCGTCCCGAGGACTTCTGGGAACTGCATACCGAATACCGCGGCGCCGACTTCTCCGCTGCGTCGGGACGCTTCACCGACCCCGCCAAGGCTCGTGAGGCCATGGAGCACGTGCGTCCGCTGCCGCTGGAGATTACAGACGTCACGAAAAAGGCCGGGCGAGAGGCGCCTCCGCGTCTGTTCGACCTGACGTCGCTCCAGGTGGAGTGCAACCGCCGCTGGGGATGGAGCGCCGACGACACGCTGAAACTCATACAGAGCCTCTACGAGAAGAAGGTTACGACATATCCGCGCGTCGACACCACCTACCTGAGCGAGGACATATACCCCAAGGTGCCGGACATACTGCGGCGCATGACGCCGTACGCGCCGCTTACGGCGTCCGTGCTGGCCGCTAAACTGCCGAAGAGCAAGAAAGTGTTCGACAACTCGAAGGTGACCGACCACCATGCCATCATCCCCACAGGGCAGTCGCCCACGGTGCTCGCCGGTCTTGAGAAACAGCTCTACCACCTCATAGCGCTGCGTTTCATCGCCGCATTCTATCCCGACTGTCGCTTCGAGTCGACCGTGGTGGAGGCGCGTGCTGGCGACGTCAAGTTCCGCACCACGGGCAAGGTGATTACCGAGCCGGGCTGGCGCACGGTGTATGCCGGCGACAAGGGCGCCCCCGAGGAATCGGCCGACCAGGACGGCACGGCCGTGCTTCCCGCCTTCACCAAGGGCGAGTCGGGCCCGCACGTGCCGCGGCTCGTGAAGAAGACTACGCAGCCGCCCAAGCTTTACACCGAGGGCACGCTGCTGCGCGCCATGGAGACGGCGGGCAAGACCGTGGACGACGACGAGTTGCGCGACGCCATGAAGGAAAACGGCATAGGGCGCCCGTCGACGCGTGCCGCCATTATAGAAACGTTGTTCAAGCGCGGCTACATAGAGCGTCGGCGCAAGTCAATCGCCCCCACGGCGGCCGGAATCGACCTTATCGACACCATACGCGACGAGCTGCTGAAGTCGGCCAAGCTCACGGGTCTCTGGGAAAACAAGCTGCGTCGCATAGAGCGCGGCGACTACTCTCCGGCCGAGTTCATTGCCGAGCTGAAAGAGATGATAACGCGCATAGTGAACGACGTGATGCAGGACAACAGCGGGCGGTGCATACAGGTGGTGCAGGAAGAGCCGAAGCCTGCCGCCGGTGCGGACAAGCCGAAGACGAAGGAGAGAGCCAAGACGCCGGCCGCACCGCGCCGCAAGCCCGTAAAGAGCCTGGAGGAGATTGTCTGCCCCGTGTGTGGCAAGGGTCATCTGCTGCGCGGCCGTACGGCCTACGGATGCAGCCGCTATGCCGAGGGCTGCACGTTGCGTCTGCCGTTCGAGACGTATCCGGCCGACCTCACGCCGGCGCAGCTGAACCGCAAGCTGCCGCGAACAAAAAAGTGAGATTCGTTGTTGGAACGTTATGGATTGGCAGCTAATTACGGTAATCGTTATAATCGTTCTCGTGCTTGCGCGCGTGGTGTGGAATGTGGTGCGTCGTGTGCGTTCGCGCGGCCGTTCGTCGTGTTCATGTGGTTGCAGCGGCTGCCCGCTGTCGGATGAATGCAACGGGCGCAAGGACTCCCACATGAAGATTTTCTGATGGCGCCTATAGTTTATTGGGAACAGGTAATTGGATGATATATTTTATTGAATGATTGGTGGATAGTCAATTGTGTTAATAATAGTTAAATATTTGGCGAAATTGTGAAATAGCTGATTAATTGTCATATATTTGCCTGAGTATTAAAAAATAACACACTTTTCAATTAATCTTACCATGAAAAAAGTTATCGCAATGCTTGCGGCCGCAGCGCTTGTGCTGGGCGTGAGCTCGTGCGGCGACGATGCCGTGCTCGGCAAGTCGGCTGCCAAGAAAGCAATCAAGAAGGAGGCGGTGTTCGCCAAGGACTTCGCTACGGCATCGTTCGACACCGGCTACTACGAGGTGGACGAGGACTATATTCTGAAGCTGGCTCAGCTTCAGGCTGCAGGCGTCATCACCTACAAGATCGACAACGTCGTGGAGAAGGTGCAGAAGCGCAATTACAACTACTGGTCCGGCTACTCGTACTACACGGTGGATAACGAACATATGTTCGCCACGGTGGAGTTTACCGACGAGGGCCGTAAGCTTGTGGTGGAGAAACCTACCCGCACGCGTGAGGATATAGCCAAGGACTTCAAGACCAACGAGGATTTCGAGGAGGCTATGCCCGACTATATGAACTCTACGACCGATAATGCCGAGCCTGCACCCGAGGCTGTTGAAGCGCCTGTGGTGGCCGCAGCCGAGGATTCTGCCGTGGTAGAGGTTGATTCTGTTGCTACGGAAGTGGTTGAGGAGGTTGTGGAAGAGGTCGCTGCTCCGGCCGACCCCAATGCTGCCTACGAGGCCGCCATGGCCCGCGTGAACCGTGAGGAGCATCAGGTGTTGCTCGGCCGCTACAAGTTCATCAAGGTAAAGGAAGTGCTTTGCAGCGAGGAAATGGCCAAGAACGGCGTGGGCAAGTGCCGTCTGCTCTACACCTTCGAGGACAAGACGCCTTTCGGCTATGTACTCGGTGCTCCGCGTGAGGGTTATGTTGAGGACACGGAGGTTTCGTTCGTGTACTATCAGGATCTCGGCTGGACAGTCAGCGACATGAAGGAATAAATCAGAATAAGAGTAACTATTCAGCGAAAATATAAGCTGAACAGTTACCTAAAAATTACAGGCGATGTTCTTCGGAGCGTCGCCCGTTTGTTTTGAAGATATGAGAATAAGGATTTTATTAGTGTTGCTGCTGTGCTCCGCTGTCGCTATGGTTGCGGAGACAGGTATCGACCGGCGTATGCGGGAGGCGGGGTATGTGGAGGTGACGGCCGCGGTGCCGGATGCGGTGGTGGACCTGATGTACGCTCGTTCCGACAACTTCGCGGGCCGCGTGCTTTACGACAGTCTGCGGCGGGCGTATCTGCATCCGCGCGCGGCCGAGGCGTTGGCGCGTGCTCGGCGCGAGCTGGGGCGGCTGGCACCGGGGCTGCGGCTGATGGTGAAGGATGCGGCGCGGCCGGTGAGTGTGCAGCGCAGCATGTTTGCGGCGGTGCGCGGTACGGCGGCGTCGCGCTACGTTGCAAATCCGGCGACGGGCGGAGGCACGCACAACTACGGCATAGCGGTGGACATAACGCTGTGCGACAGCCTTGGGCGCGAACTGCCGATGGGCTCGGCGGTGGACCATCTCGGCCCGGAGTCGCACATCACGGCGGAGGCCGACCTGCTGAGGCGCGGGGTGATAAGCCGTGCGGAGTACGACCGACGGAGGCTGCTGAGGCGAGTGATGCGCGCGGCGGGGTTCCTGACTATACGTCGGGAGTGGTGGCATTTTGAGTTGGAACGCCGTCAGTCGGCGGCTCGTCATTACCGGCTGATTGATTTCTGATTCGGTGGCAAATTAATGCTCTTTGGCGGCGGATACGAGATTTATTCTTAAAATTTTGTTAAATATTGGGATTTTTGCCGCGGAAAGTTTGATAATTTGGGAAAAGTATATATCTTTGCAACGTGTTTTCATGGTATAGATTTAAGGTTAACTGGATTGGAAGTCGTGAGACTTTCAATTTTTTTTGTCTTTTTAGTTTATAAGTAAGAGGGGGATGAGTTAGCTCGTAGGGCGAGAAACAGGACAAAAGGAACAGTTTTGTTATTTATTGAATATCGAATATTAATAATATTATTGTTGTCCGGTAAAACGTTATAAGATACGATATACTGGACATTAACCTCCATATAAGCCCTATTCATCGGTGATTACCCGCCGGATGGCGGGTAAAATCCGGTTAGCCGCGGATTAAGGCGCACAGCGCCGTATCCG